>Ga0247727_10007545_pt1 | contig 20661 bp, 14 predicted proteins | sample WisWelCaveWW1625_FD_202498 | JGI IMG/M metagenome (GOLD analysis project Ga0247727, IMG submission 202498) | Biofilm microbial communities from Wishing Well Cave, Virginia, United States - WW16-25 | ecosystem: Environmental > Aquatic > Deep subsurface > Groundwater > Cave microbial mat | place... | reverse complement strand
ATGGGGTTGATTACAATACCTTTGTCAAGATTCCTGATGGCTACCTCGTTTGCGGGCCTGAATTGTTGGTCGTTTTTTCAAATGAACTGGAGCCGCTTTATCTCCGCAAGGAAGAGGGTAAGTTATATCTGGCAGCGGTGCCTCTGAAAGATAAGACGGAAATCGCGATTCTGACGGTGTCATTGTCTGATGGCGAAATTGCCCTTAATATTTATGATTACAAGCAGAATGTCATGCTCCTCGATTTCCAGAGATTGATGGGCGCCACTATGAGTGGGGTATTAAGCGCTACTTCCAATCGCCTTGTGCAAACCCCTGATGGGAATTTGTTCATCGCACTCAATACAAATTTTGGTATGTCAGAGCAAATTTTCGGAAAATTCGATTTGGAAAAAGTGCGTTCCGGAGAGGGAATTGATGAATTTATGATCTGGCAAAAATCGTATGAGGTTTTTCTCAATGAAATGAAAATAGATGCAAACGGCATGATGGATGCTATTGTTCGTATCCCTGGAGAAACGTCGTACAGTGAAAAATTACAGCGTGTAAAGGCCGATACAAAAGTTAATTCCGCTGATGACTTTGACGCTTCGATTGTGGTGAATAAAAATGCAACGTATGACGATGCTGTTGTGGGTTGTGGAGTGTATGTGAAACAGCTCCCGGACGGCTCTTGCATCGCGATCGGCCTTGGCCTTGAAAAATTTGGTTATCATAAGTCCCTGTCCATTGCGAAGTATGGTTTGGATATGAAGTTGGTGCGGCAGTACCGGTTGCCTACCCCTTATGAAACAATGGACCAGGATGACAGGGAATATGGAAACTTTGGCGGAATGAATGCTGTGCAGAATTCGGTAATCGAGTTGCGCAATGACGGGACTTTTTTCACTTCCGGGGCTGATTATCTTTCCTGTGACAAAATTAAAAGTGACCCGACTCTGTTTTATGACTGGCATTTTGGAAGCAACGCAGTGTGGAATGTGCTGCCCGGTGAAACTAAGGACGAGTTGCTACTGATCACGGCCCATTGCATACAAAAGGTGAATTTGGTGAAATTTACTGCTTGTACCCAGCGTGCCACAGCCACCGACCGTGAAGCCGAGGAGTTGGGCTTTGCAGCGACTTATGTCCCGCCTGTTGTTGAAGAGAAGCCTGTAGCCTCATCCGGGAATGTTGTTGCCAGCAAACCGGTTGCCCCTGCAGCCTCCACGAAAATTACCATCAGGAACGACCTGACAGAAGAGCAAAATGGGAAATATGGTCACATCAAAATCGTTTTTGACGGCGGCAGCCAAAATAGCACTACAATATTAAGAAACCATTCGATTGAAATAGACTGTAAGGTGGTTCATGGAGTCCAGGTCGGAAATGACCAGACTTCTGCCGGAGGACGGCTCCTGTTCAAAACTGAGGGAAATTGCGGCAAGACCATTAATCTTTCATCGGTTTGGTAATGAAATTTGTTGATGTTTTTTGCGGATGTATTGGTTAGCGCATCAATATGCTTTCCCATGATTGAAGAGTCAAATATTGGAATTGACTTAGGGAGACAAAGGAATCGTTTATCCTGTAAACCCAATCTGCCGCAGGCAACCATAGGCCAGTGCCAAATCCTGCATAAACAGGCCCAAATTCAGCGTTTCGTGGTTCGACACTTCTCCCAGAGGCTGTACAACAAATGAAAAAAATGGTGTCAATCGAACTCCATTGCAATTTCATTTGAATTTTGAGGAAAGGCAATATTAGACCATTTGGTCAATCACTCTTCTCATCTTAAATTCCATTGGAAAAAGGGTAAGTGGTTCGATTCCGGTTAGATTCAATTCATTTTTTTCTATCCCCATAATCTTATCATCACTCAATCCATCTTTTGAAATTCCAAAATGTTCAGCGACATCTCCGGGAATTGCAGACAATGTTCCTATTCTCAATGAATCATGATCTGGAAAAGTAATGTGATGTTCTCCATTCATCCCTGTCGTCAATCTGATATGACTCCCGGATTGTCTTGTTGGAGCGTAACCTAAATGAGCAAGTAGTTTACAGAGTTCCCGGCACGAAACATCGCGGGGAATTTTCATACTGCAATGCCAAAGGTTTCTTCATGGACGAAATGCATGCGGACAATTTTCGGGTGCTTTCCTTCATCAAGGTGGGAAAGTACTGCATTGCGGATATTGGCTTTCAAAGAATCCAAATCATCTGCGTCTGTGAAAATGGAATGCCCCAGGGCTTTCGCGTTGTACCCACCTTCCGGAGCATTTTCTATCAAAAAGATGATTTCGTTCATAAAAAATGACGATTAAATATGATGGAAATTTCGCAAAAATCCTGAACAACGAAAATCTGCAATTTTGCGTCCGAATAGGAGCATTAAGTTCCCAGCAGGAGAAGATCGGGCATGAAAATTTCGATAATTCTGAGGTTGGGTGTAAAAAAAAAAATGCCGTAAATCCCCTGACTACCGTCCAAACAGGTCTTCAATCGAATACGCCAATTCCCTTCCGAAAATCAAACAGCCGGAATTCGACAAGTGGCAGATGTCATCGTAATTGACTGCCCTTCGGTAAACCACGGTTTCGAAATCAATGACGGAAAACCGCATTTGCTTCCCCTTTTCCTTCACAACAACGTTATGGGAATCAATTCCAGCTTTTACATTGTCGGGAAGACCCCAGATCTCAATTGGAAATTGTGGCCGGTTTGCATCCGGATTGTAACCGGTGAATCCCTGGGAAGGAGTTTCGAATGCCTTTTTCCTGTATCCTTTTGGAATAAAATAAGCGAATGTTCCCGCAATCAATTTCGAGTTTTCCCTCCTTGCCTGATTCGCTATGGATTCCAGATTCATCCCAAAAGATTGCGAAGTCTTGATTTCGCTGCCAAATTCAAGCCATTCTTCACGGGGAAGATCCCTGCCCATGTATTCATTTCCATACCATTGCCGGTGGATCCCCGAAATGATTCTTTCGACGAGATAAGGAAGAATCAGGTAGTCCATTTCCGGATGTCCCATGATGTCGCCGATTTGCCGGTAAACTGTATAATGACTGTAATCTTTACGAAACAATTCAGCTGGAATGTTGTTTGCACGGGTTTCATTGATTCCATGGTAGAAAAACACAACATCCATTTTGATATCTTTCAGCAGTTCATATTTCCATTTGCTGTCAAGGGAAGTATGGGCAGAAAATGCCATGTTGAAAACCACTACCTTTTTCTTACGCTTTTCTCCGAAACCCTGAAGTTCCTTTTGCATATTTGCGGCGATATCTCCGTGGTTCGGATGAAGAACCGATCCGGCAAGGAGGAGAATGCGGAATTCTTTTTCCGGATCGCCTTCCCAATCCAGCACAGACTGAACTTCAGGATAGTATTTAAAAATCAGCTTAGACGGTTGAAAAAATGGCACATCTTCGGTGATGCTGATAAAGGACCGGCCTCCAATTTCCATCAAAATGATAGTCACCAGAAGGTAAACTCCGATCTTCCTGAAATTCACTTTCCTTCCTTTCGCTGTTTTGTCCGGTTCCATTTTGTTCAGAAAAAGAAAGGTGCAAATATCCGCAATGATCCTGATAGGGGCGAATCAAATTGCTTGGTTCATGCACGGCAGATTTCTAATTTTCGCACGTGGCAGAATCCCTGATCTTCATACCTGATATTTCCGGCTTTACGGAATTCATAAACACCACAGAATCAAAGCATTCCCAGCACGTGGTTTCAGAATTGCTTGAAACAGTAATCAACGCAAATGAAATTTCCCTGAAGGTCTCTGAAATTGAAGGAGATGCGATTTTATTCTATCGGAACGGGCCATTGCCTTCATTATCCGAAATTTTCGCACAGACAAGGAAAATGTACCTGGCATTTCATCATAAGCTCCTTCATTCTGAAAACCACCGGATTTGCCCCTGCGGGGCATGCAAATCTGCCGCGAATCTGACTTTGAAATTCATCGTGCATACAGGCGAAATCAGCGAAGTTACCGTCAGTGGCCATTCCAAATTGCATGGTGCGACTGTAATTACGGCCCACCGTTTGTTGAAAAACAATGTTCAAAGCAATGAATATCTGCTGCTTTCCGGTTTCTATGCAAATGCAGATGAATCACCTGGTGATTTTGGTGAAGCTGAATTTGTGAAGGCAAGCGCTGAATACGATTCCATCGGCAAAGTGCCTTTCATCGCGGCTGAAATCGGTCATTTGCGCAAGGAAGTCCCCCTTGCTGAAAAGCCAAAAACCTACCAGCCAACAAAGGATCCGATCAGAAGGATGGATCACTTTGAATTCAAGGCTGCTACTTTGTTTGAAGCATTGTCAAATTACGAATACCGGGCAAAACCCTATTCTCACGTAAAGAATATTGAGTATGATAGGAATCGGGTTACAAAAGCCGGTTCCCGTCACCTTTGCGTTTTTGAATCCGGTCCTCCGACGGAGCAGGAAGTTGTATTGGGAGATTTCGGTCCCGGAAAGCTGGTTTTGGGAGAGAGAATGCTGAAGCCCCCGCCGATGTGCAAGGATGCCATTACGTTTTTTGTATTTGACGAAAGAGATGGAGGTACTGACTTGTCCATAGAGTTTCATATCCGCAGAATCCCGATTATTGGCGGTCTGGCTTACATAATGATGAAGAAGCCCCTGCAAAAGATTTTGAACAAATTGTTGGCCGAATTCAGGGAATTCATCACGAAAAATGCCGCACATTTTGAGGCAAGACCTGATGTGACTCTTCAGACCGGATTTGATTCGGCCCGGGTGAGAACGCCAGGCTCCGAAACTATGGCATGATGAGGGGCTGCATTTTTCGTTTCTTCGTTTTGTCAGTCGCAAGTTTGTTATCCAACATACTATTGTTTCCATATTTGATTCCCCTTGTTTGCGGTCAGGATTTTCAGGTTCGTGCGGAGGCTGAATATCTCGCCGGAAAAAACGAATCGTATTTACCGGAATATGTATTGGATGGCGACCGCCGGACCTGGTGGACACCGGGCGGAGAGGAAAGCGAGGGAAGACATTCCGAACTGAAATTGATTTTCGATTCACCAGCCACACTGAAAGGCTTTTCGATCATGTCAGGCTCCCGGCATCCCGATTATCCGGGATATGGAAATTTGTTTTTTCTGAACAATCGCGTGGCAGAGGCAAAACTGACTTTGAAACACGAGCAGGATTCCACAATCATATATTTCGGTTTGCCGGATTTGGATGCAGAGATCTTTCTCGAATTGGGGGAAATGCAGGAAGTGAACTCAGCCGTATTGCATATTCTTGACATCCACAAGGGCAGCAAATGGAACGATCTCGCCATTTCTGAATTCCGGCCCGTTGCCAATGTCAGCGAGGGTGCACGGCTTTGCAGGATTCACGAGGTGGTTGAAATATCTCATCATGATGAATTGACTGCAGAATTCACATATTGGAAATCGAGACTCGAATATCATATTCATGTGAACGATGGCTGGCGATCTGTTTTATGGGGAAAGCTCAATCTCGAAGTCAGCGGGGAAAAATTTTCGCCGTTCCAATTCAACCAGGGCCTGGCATTTTCGTCATTTTCGGATATCAATCCTCCCGAAGACCTGGTTCCCCTCGATCAGAATGAAGAAAGGGACCATATCGGATTCGGAGATATTGCTCTCATCGCGAAAGTTACATCCAATCAAACAGTGGTTGTTTCTCTCCCGTATTGGATTGATGGCACTTGCGCCGGGGGAAATTCCCTGCTGCAAATCCGGGGAGACGGTACCCTGATCAACGCATTTTCATTTTCAGGTTCTTGTTCTGACCCGAGAATCCTGGATGACAAATTGTATTTTGACAATACCATTGTTGATTTGCTGGATGGTTCCGAAAGATATTTTGACACGGAGTTGGGAACTGCAGAATTGATCGGCGGCGAATGGGTCGGTCAGGATCATTATGCTTTGTTTTTCACACTGTCGCCGGGCGATCCCAATATTTTCCTTTACAATTTTCCGCAGGGAAATCTCCTGCATTCCTATTCCTGCGATTGCGTTGAATACGGGATGTACGAATGCCCCTGGTCTGAATGGGATTCCCAAACCAATACCTGGAAAATCAGCAGTGAACCGGAACATCGCTCTTTGTTCATTCAGCTTGAAAATCCATCAGAATACCGCGTGGAAGAATGGTGAAATTCCCGGTTGGCAGATTTGATTTCTGACGATGGCAGTGTCTGAATATCCAAAATCAAGCAGGCAGGTTGCGTTTACCCTCGTCACTTCCCTGTTCTTTATCTGGGGATTCATGACGGTGATGAACGATATCCTCGTTCCACACCTGAAAAAAACTTTTGCACTGACATATAGCACGGCCAGCCTGGTTCAGATGTGTTTTTTTGGCGCATACTTCGCAGGCAGTCTGGCGTATTTTATTCTGACCATCTGGAAAGGCGACCCGATCCGGAAAATTGGTTACAAAAATGGTCTTGTGATCGGGATCATGATCTCGGCCACCGGAAGTTTTCTTTTCTATCCTGCCGTGGACATGATGTCTTACGGCATCCACCTGATCGCACTTTCGGTTCTGGGCCTCGGATTCACCATGCTTCAGATCTCCGCAAATCCATATGCTGCAATCCTGGGTCCGGAAGAAACCGCATCGTCCCGGCTCAACCTGGCGCAAAGTTTCAATTCCCTGGGAACTGCACTGAGTCCGATCCTGGCCGGATGGATGATTTTTGGAATATTCCGGGGTGCTGAGGCAGTCCAGTATCCCTACCTGATCTTTGCCGTAGTTCTTGTTTTGCTGGCATTCGTTTTTTTCAAGGCGAGACTTCCTCAGTACAAATCCGAAGAAGCACAGGAAGAGGATCTGAATGAAAGAAAATCCTGGCAATTTCCGCATTTGCGGCTCGGAGTGCTGGCCATTTTCGCATATGTCGGCGCAGAAGTTGCGATTGGCAGTTTTGCTATCAGTTTTATGGGACTTAAGAATATCCGGGGCCTGGATACTGACAATGCCGGCAATTACCTGAGCCTCTATTGGGGAGGGGCTATGATCGGGAGGTTTCTGGGTGCAGTCTCGCAGAGCAACGTCAGGGGAATCAAAAAGTACCTGATGATGGCAGGACTTGCGGCTGCTTCTTTCCTCGTCTTGCTCGCTGCAATCAACTGGAAATCAGGTCTCGGTTTTTCTGATATTTCGCCGCTCCTCATTTTTGTCGGAATCAATTTCATTGGTTTCCTGGTTTCCAAGTCTCTGCCAGCCAGGACACTCGGATTGTTTGCAATTGTGAATATTATATTGCTGATTCTGATTATTTCTTTGAACGGCGATGTGGCATTCTGGAGTTTGATCGGCGTTGGTCTCTTCAACTCGATCATGTGGCCGAATATTTTTTCACTTGCCATTCATGGTCTGGGAAACGAGAAAAGCAGCGGCTCCTCGCTGCTGGTGATGGCAATCGTTGGAGGCGCAATTGTTCCTTTGGTCCAGGGACTGCTTGCAGATTCCCTTGCAACAGCTGGCAATGCTGATGCCGGCTTGCAGTCTTCTTTTGTAGTGCCATTGATCTGTTATCTCGTTCTGGTTTATTATGGTTTCATTGGATTCAAGGCCGGGAGACGAAAGCGCAGAACCCAGGTTGTGCTTGGAATAGATATCGGAGGAACCAATACGAAGTTTGCCCTGGTTAGCCGAAGCGGGAGGGTTGCATTTGAAAGCACTCTGAAAACCATTGAGAGCAAATCACTTCCGAACCTGTTGGAACAGATATGGGAAAAAATTACACAAAATAAATCCGGATACAACATCCGCGCGATTGGCGTTGGCGCACCAAACGGAAATTATTTCCTTGGATGTATTGTGGATGCACCAAACTTGCCATGGAAGGGAAGGCAGGAATTGGTGAGCCCACTGAGGGTGAGTTCCGGCCTGCAGGTATTTGCTGAGAATGATGCCAATGCAGCTGCCATCGGGGAAAAAGTTTACGGCAAAGCAAAAGGAGTGAATGATTTTGTCCTGGTTACCATCGGTACGGGTTTGGGAAGCGGATTTGTCATTGGAGGAAAAATACTGCGGGGATCATCAGGATTTGCCGGGGAACTCGGCCACGTGACCCTGATCCCGGATGGAAGGGAATGCACCTGCGGACGGAAAGGATGCGTGGAAACATACGTTTCTGCACGGGGAATTATGGAAACCGCAAGCGGAATTTCGGCTTCGCTGAAAGGAATCGAACCGTCGCAACTTGCTGAAATGGCAGCAAGCGGGAATGATCATGCAAAGGAGGCCTTTGAGATAACAGGTAAGCATCTCGGATTGATGCTGGCGAATGTTGTGGCATTCTGTCAGCCTTCCCGTATTTTTCTGGGTGGCGGTATCACGAAAGCAGGTGACCTGCTGCTGATTCCGGCAAGAAAGGCATTTGAAGAAAACCTGTTGAGCATATACAAGGGAAAGGTTGATATTTCACTAAGCAAATTTTCCGGTTCGGAAGTCGGAGTTCTGGGATCTGCAGCTCTGGCCTGGAGCGAAATCGATGAAACGGTCATTTGATCAAATTTCATTTCTCTTCGTTTCTCCCGCTTCAGTCCTGGTTTGGTTGACGATTTTGATTTTCAGCGGATGCTCGACGAAGCAAGCTTTGCCCGACCTGGCAAGATTTGTTGATCCATTCATCGGTACCGGCGGCCATGGTCACACTTTTCCAGGGGCGACAGCACCATTCGGTATGGTTCAGTTGAGTCCAGACACCCGGCTGAAGGGTTGGGATGGCTGCGCGGGATATCATTTTTCGGATACGATCCTCTACGGATTTTCACATACTCATCTCAGCGGTACAGGAGTTTCTGATTATGGTGATATCCTCTTCATGCCATTTTCCGGAAGCAGGGAATTCGAAACAGGTTTCACGGAACCTTATTATCCGTTTGCCGCACCTTTCTCACATGAAAATGAATTGGCAGAACCCGGTTATTATTCCGTTCTCCTTCCTCACGACAGCATCTATGCGGAGGTGAGCGCAACCACGCGGGCGGGAATACACCGTTATACTTTCAGGAAAAAGTCAAATGCAAATATTCTGCTTGACCTCGTGCACCGGGACGAGGTGATTGAATCATTTTTACGAATCAGGAACCAGTATGAAATTGAAGGCTTTCGCCGTTCAAGCGCATGGGCAAAAGACCAGAGAATTTACTTTGTTGCAAAATTCTCCAGGCCTTTCTTAAGCCACAGCATCCTTCTCTCGGATTCCCTGATCCATACAGGAAATTATGCAGAAGGAAAGTCGATCCGGGCAATTTTCCGGTTTCCGTGTGCCGCCGGTGAGAGTATCATGGTGAAAATCGGGATTTCCGCTGTTGACACGAAGGGAGCGTCCAAAAATCTTGTGGCTGGAATCAAGGATTTCGATTTTGACGGGGTTCGTAAGGAAACCCGCGAAAAGTGGAATGCAGAGCTAAACAGAATTGTCGTGCAATCGGACAATCAAACAGAGTTGAGAAAATTTTATACCGCAATGTATCACTGCATGATTGCACCCAACATTTATCATGATGTGGATGGAAGATTCCGGGGGCGGGATATGAAAATTTACCAAAGCAGGAAATTTGAAAATCATACTGTGTTTTCATTGTGGGATACTTTTCGGGCAACGCATCCATTGTTCACAATCATTCAACAGGATCGAACGAATGATTTTGTTCAATCCATGCTTGTCCAGCATGAACAAGGCGGCAGCCTACCTGTATGGGAACTTTCCGGCAATGAGACGAATTGTATGATTGGCTACCATTCCGTTCCGGTCATCGCCGATGCCTGGCTTAAGGGTATCCGCGGCTTTGACGGGAAAATGGCCCTTCAAGCCGCCCTTCAAAGCGCAAATTCGGGCAAATCCGGAATTGCAAATTATATGGAGAACGACTATATAGATGCTTCGAAAGAAGGAGAGAGTGTCTCCAAAACACTGGAATATGCATTTGACGACTGGTGCATCTCCCGGTTGGCTTCATCGCTCGGAGAAAAGGAAATTGCAAAAGTATTTATGAACCGCTCCGGCAATTTCCGGAACCTGTTTGATCCGGAATCAAAATTCTTTCGTGCGAAAAAGAACGGGACCTTTTCCGGGCCATTCGATCCGTCGGAAGTTAATTTTCATTACACAGAGGCCAATGCATGGCAGTATTCCTTATTCGTCCCTCATGATCTGTCAACACTTGTCAATCTTCATGGAGGCATGGACGAATTTGAAAAGCACCTTGACAACATGTTCAGATCCTCTGCAATACCAACCGGCAGGGAACAGGCTGATATTACCGGATTGATCGGGCAGTATGCCCACGGAAATGAACCCAGTCATCATATGGCATATTTGTACAACCTGACTTCACATCCAGCCAAAGGAGATGCAATCCTGAATGACATAATGGACAATTTGTATTCAGACCTCCCTGACGGTTTGCCCGGTAACGAAGATTGCGGACAAATGTCAGCCTGGTATGTCTTCAGCGCTCTTGGATTTTACCCTGTCAATCCGGCTGAAGGGCGATATTGGATCGGCTCACCACGCTTTGAGAAAATAGAGATCAACCTGGAAAACGGAAGGACAACCAGAATTTACGTCGAACCGGGAGCACGTCCCCTGCGCGGTGTTGAAATTGAGGGGAAACGCAGCGTTCGCCGTTGGCTTACCCATGATGAACTCACTTCGGGAGCTGAAATTCGCCTCATTCGCGAAGGGAACCCGATGGATCAAGCTGGGGCCAAAGGCCTGCTTACATCCACACTTTCATATGAGAAAAATCCTGTACCATTTTTCAAGGCATCAGGGCATTCGTTCAGGGACTCCATGCAAGTTCTCATTGGCGTGGTTGGAGATTGTAAAATCCATTATACGACAGATGGTACGGAACCGGCGATGAGTTCCGCTGTTTATTCGAAACCGATCGAATTGAAAAACACGGCAACCATCCGTGCAGTTTCGGAGCAAAAAAATGGGAAAGTGAGCAAAGTGAATTCCGGTGAATTCAGAAAGGTCACCGGGAATTTGAAACTCTTTTCAAGATATGATTCGCAGTATTCCGCGGGAGGAGAAGTTGCTTTGATTGACGGTCTTCAGGGTGGATCTGATTTCCGGTCCGGATTGTGGCAGGGATACCGGGAAGACTTTTCGGTTGAATTTGACCTCGGTGGGATAAAGTCAAAGGGATTGATATCAATCGGCTTTCTTCAGGATGCCGGAAGCTGGATATGGATGCCGCGAAGCGTCGAGTTCAGCTATTCCGCCAATGGCATTTCATGGACACCAGGAAAAACCGAAACCAACCTTGCATCAGACCGGAATAGCGATGCAATCGTTTCCCGGATTCAATTTCCAATTGAAAATGACAAGCCCATGCGTTTCATACGGATCAGGGCAATTCAATATGGAGTTTGTCCGGATTGGCATCCGGGTGCAGGAGGGAAGTCCTGGATTTTTTCCGACGAAATCACTTTCAGCGAAAGTGATTTGCCATAAGATCAGAACATGACGTTGATTGAGAAATTGCTGATCGGATGATACAGGAATTCCGATTTGTCTTCGCCGGAAGCTTCCAGCTTTGATTCGGGTTTGCTGATAATCCTTTGCGTCCTGGTGCCGGTGAGAAGAGCATCAAAGGCCGTTTCGGCAGAAAAGGAAACTGCATATCCGAAGAAGAATCGCAAACCAACGAAAGGACTGACGCCGGTTCCCCATTTGTCACGATGATCTTCAAGATCCTGGAACGCTCCGCTTAATCCGACACCTTGCTCGGTTCCTTCGTATTTGCCGATGGTTGCAACAAGGTCAGCACCGAGGTACGGCTCCATGGGACCGATCACGAAAATGTATTCCATTCCCATTCGAAGGTCGCCACCTTTTACTTTGCCGGTTGCCCGCAGCGTGCAATCAACACACTCCGGTTCTTCCAGAACGTCATACTGAATGTAGCGGAAGGAGGTTCGGAATGCTGAAAACGCAAAATATCTTTTATAATGCATCCCGTTGAAAAAGGCAAAGTGAGGTTTTGCCGGCACAAACAATTTGCCACCAAGGGTGGAAGCATCTGTATATCCGAACAATCGTGTTCCGATCTCATTGGCAGAATACACGGAACCGCAACACTGTGCGAAAGAAATCACAGGAGCAACAGCCAGCATCGCAAAAGCGATGGCCACAGGAAAAGTAATGGTACGACTCACTTGTTTCACGCTTGGAATTCGATAAAAGTACGGAATTTCAGGTTTCGGGTTCAGGGTTTATTTTCCATCGAAGTGGCAACCGGAATCCTTCATTCCGTTGAAAGCGTTTACGGTCAGGGCATAATCAAAACCGGAGCGGATTGACCAGGTTCCGTAATTGCCATCCTTGCGAAGCGCGAGAAAGCCAACCTGGATGTTGTCAATGTTTTTCGCCCTTTTGACAATTCTCTTCACCATTTCCTTGCAGGCCTGTTCCGGTTCAACTCCCATACGCATTCTTTCCACTATCATCGCGCTGCCCGCGATCCTGATCACCTCTTCACCCAGTCCCGTAGCGCATGCCGCCCCGATTTCTCCGTCAACAAACAAGCCGGCTCCTATGATGGGTGAATCTCCAACCCGACCATGCATTTTCCAGGCAAGTCCGCTGGTGGTACATGCTCCTGCGAGATTCCCTTCATCGTCAATCGCCAGCATTCCGATGGTATCATGATTTTCTATATTGATTACCGGTTCGTATTTAGAAGTCACCAGCCATTTCTCATATGCGGCTTTTGATTCCGGTGTAAGAAGATCCTCTTTGATAAATCCGTTGGCAAGCGCAAACCGGAGAGCTCCTTCGCCGGAAAGCATGATATGCGGAGTCATATCCATCACAAGTCTTGCAACCGCGATTGGATTTTTAATATGCTGGAGAAACGAAACCGATCCGCAATTGGAACTGTGATCCATGATGCAGGCATCAAGTGTCACATTGCCGTCACGGTCCGGAAGGCCGCCGAAACCAACCGAAGTGCATTTCGGATCAGATTCCGGGACCATGACTCCCTGTTGTACCGCATCCAGTGCCTTTCCGTTTGAACTCAGGATTTCCCAGGCTTTTGCATTGGCGGCCAATCCATGCTTCCAGGTGGATATCACAATGGGTTTTGCAGCCCTGATATGATTGGCTTCCTGGTTTTCTGTTTTGGTCTGGTATTCAGAATTCGGAAAGACGGATTGACCAAGTAAGGCTCCGCCGAGTCCCAACCCCGACAATTTTAGGAAATTTCGCCTGTTTGCCATTGAAACCGAAGTTCAACAAGTTAATTAATTCTTTTTCGACAATGAAAAGCCCCCTAAAGCGTAGATTTGTTACAAGGGAAATGGCAGCTTTATTCTTCAGGGTATTTGCCGGAATTATTTTTGCGACAGGCGCAGGATTTTTACTTTCCGGGAACCGGCTGTTTGCTACTCACATTGCCGGTGCCGAAATGTATTATGAATGCATCGGCGGCAATCAGTATCGCATTACTTTGAAAATGTACCGGGATTGTGCCAACGCCCAGCCGGGTGCAACCTTCCCCGATCCGGCAACCATATTCATTTTCGAGAGCCAGACCAAAATTCTTTCTATGTCTTTGAATTTTCCTGCTCCCACCTTTACCCCGAAAATCGTACCTGACAACTGGACGGCTTGCACAGGCCAGCCATACACCCTTTGCATCGAGGAAGGAATTTATTCCGGCATCGTTTCATTTCCACCCAAAACCGGTGGTTACGATATAGGCTTCGCAGTTTGCTGCCGCAACAACATTATCACCAATCTGCAGAATCCGATGTGCGACGGTGTAACTTTTTTGACACACATTCCGGATCCTGCACTTGCGTCCTGCAATTCGATGCCCGTATTCGACCAGCGACCATCCTTGTTCCTGTGTGCCGGCATGACATACAATTTTGATCATTCTGCAACTGACAAAGACGGAGACTCATTGGTTTATTCCATTTCAAATCCATTTACCGGTCTGAATTTCCAGGGACTCGGCGCCGGAAATCCCGGAGGATTTCCATGTACTCCGGGGCAGCCCGATCCGCAGGTAAATGGAACGAATCCAATGGGTCCGCCCAATTACATGAATGTGACTTTTGGCACAGGTTACAACTTTACAAATCCATTTGGGCAAGGCTCAATCGCCATTGATCCTCAAACAGGCTGGCTGACTGCGATTCCGATGAATCCCGGTGTATATGTATTTGCAATCAGTGTATCTGAATACCGGAAAGGGGCCTTGCTTTCAGAAAACAAACGTGATTTTCAGTTTCATGTGATCTCCTGCACGCCTCAGGGCGCACCCCCTGTCATCACACCGGATCTGACCTTGCTTCCGCATTCCAACGACACGATATTTGCCTATGCTGCAAGACCATTTTGTTTTGATTTTACTGTTCAGGATACCGGTCCGTTTATCAAATTGATTGTGACTCCCGTAAGCGCCGCTTTCGGCGGTAACGGCGGATTTCCTTTGCCCTATGCTACAATTTCATTCACCGGAACCAATCCCATTCTCGGAGAGTTCTGCTGGAGACCTTCCTGCGCGCTCGCCGGACAAACAATCCCGATCATCATCAGCGCAAGAGATTCGTCGGATTGTCCGAATTACAACATTGCATTTGATACGATCTATGTTACGGTTCTTCCGCCGGTAAACTCGCCGCCATTGATGTGGCACAGTTTGTCGCCGAATGTCACAAATGGAGATACGATCCTTCTCCAGGTGAAACAAAATTTTTGCTTCGATTTCTTCATCGTGGATACCACAGGATGGGGAAGCATCATGTATGACGATGAGATTCAGAATATGGCCGGCCAGAATCTCAACGAAGTCCATACGATCAACACCTCATTGAGCGGAGACACGCTTTTTGGGGAATTCTGCTGGAAAAGTTATTGCAACATTGGCAGTGTTTATCAGGTCATCCTGCATGGAATTGACGAATACAAATGTCCGCCAATGAACGAATCCCGGGATACGATATTCATCCGGGTATTGTCTCCTGATGCGTTTACTCCTGTTATTTTCAAAGATCTGACAGGTCTTTCCATGTCAGCAGATACGGTCCTTTCACTCGTTCACAACGAATTCTGTTTTGATTTCACAGTGATTGATACATCAGGTTCGGCGGACAGCATTTTTATAGAAACCCTTGTTCTTGACATGACAGGAGACACGCTTGGGGGAAGTTCACCGAAAATTACCGGACAGTATTCCGGAGACACATTGTTCGGAAGAATATGCTGGAAACCAAGTTGTGAACACGCCGGAAAAAAAGTAATGTTGATTGTGAAAGGAATCCAGGCCGCGAAATGCTGGGTTCTGATGGAAGCAAGCGATACTGTTTTCGTGAATGTCAGTTTGCAAAGCAAGCCGCCGCCGGTTGTGACACATGATTTCCAGGGATTGCAAATGAACGGTGATACGATATTGTTCAATGACAGAAACCAAATCTGCTATGGGTTTGCGATCCGCGATACAGCGCCGCCAACGTACCTTACATATTCGGCATATGGTATATATCGTGATGGATCGAATTATCCCGGCACACAGCCTTCGCTTTCATTCGGAGTCAAAACAGACTCCCTCGTAACCGGAACCATATGTTGGGCCATTCCGTGCCAATATGGAGGGGCAGAATTTTCAATCGTAGTAACAGGAAAGGATACATTTGATTGCAATCTTCAAAACACTGTCACGGACACGATTTACCTGAGGCACATTGAAACCGTACCGGATAAAGTAGCTGTATGCAATGCAAGTGTCAATCCTGGAGATCAGTCGGTAGATATCCACTGGAATTACAATCCGGGAAGCGATTTTGCCTACATCGCAATCGAGCGGCGAAAGATCAGTGAAATGTCATTCTCGGTCGTGGACACTGTGACACAGATTCAGACAAACTCAGTTACAGATGAGACGAATCCCCTGGTTGACGAATTTGCGTATTGCTACCGTCTGACTGCTGTTGACAGTTGCGGAAATTCCGGACCGGTTTCCGATGAGGTCTGTACGATGGTGCTGAGTGGCGAGCGGGAAGAATTCAATTCGGATCTGGAATGGACGATGCCTGTTTTGGCTGGCGGACCTTCCACAATGGACGTTTTCGTAAGTGACATCCGGGATTTGAATGCATTTGTATTGCTGGCGAGCCTGGCGCCGGCAGAAAACGCTTTTCTTCACCAGGACGTTGAATTCGGGATTCAATGTTACCGGATCCGCACATTTTCCAACTCAGCGGAATGTACAGAGGCCGCATGGTCAAATGAAATATGCATTGCATTTCCGCCGAGGATTTTCTTTCCAAATGCATTCACCCCAAATGCGGATGGTCTGAATGATATTTTGACTTTTCCGCACAAGTTTGTAAAGGATTTTCATTTCATGATTTATGACAGGTGGGGAAAATTAATTTTCGAAACCTGGAATGTCGAAGACGGTTGGAACGGAATGCTGCGGGGATCGTCAGAAGCCCCGGAAGGAGTGTATATGTATAGCCTGAGCGGTAACGGCTATGATGCCACAAGTTTTGAACGTCGCGGGAGCATAACGTTGATCCGTTAGACTCAGCACAGGATTTCCTGTTTTCATACTTCGATAAATTCCGCGAGCAGCATTCCACGTTCGCGAAGTTTCAGAAGTATGTCGGGCTGAATGCTTTTGATTTGGTCCAGGAATTTTCGCCGGATGGCAAGTCCATCGAGGAGGAGGGGAGGATGCTCCCAATACCGGTAACTGACAAGCCAAAGCTGTTCGCATGAGAAGCACTGTACAATTTCGATGCCTGGCATTCCTGTTTCGTCATTGATGCGAAGGATGTTGATGGGGGAATCCATGAAGTCATGAATCAGGTTTCCGATTTCGCCGGAAAAGTGAACCGAGTTTTCATCAGACTTACATCGAGGGCAGGACATCAGGTTGAAAATACCAAATCATATATAATAATTAAATAGGCATTAATACCGATTTACCGGATCGCGGCTTCCAGAGAAAGTAAAAAAGCCGGGATTTTTCGAATCCCGGCTTTGGGTTTTTACTTATTTGCAATCAGGAAATTGCGATGTTTCGAATGGGCTTCGGCCTGACTTCTTCCGATTTCGGAAGCGTGACGACCAGAATCCCATCGGAGTACGAAGCGGCGATTTTCTCGCCTTCCACGGCACCTTTCGGGATCGTGAACGACCGTTGAAAAGACCCGAACCTGAATTCGCGCCTTGTGAACTTGCCCTGATCTTGAGATTCTAAAGATTTTTCCGAAGAAATCGTGAGAATCTCGTGATTCAGTTCGATTTTGAAATCCTCTTTCTTCAAGCCCGGCGCTGCCAGACTGATCCTGAATTCCGTATCTGTTTCCAGGATATTTGCTGATGGACTGGTCAACACTTGCTCATTCCACTGGCGGACCAGGAAATCGTCAAAGAATGTCGGGAATTGGGGGAAAATGTTTTGGGATTTTTTGATGAGTGTCATATTTTTTGGTTTTGATGGTTTTGAAACAATGATTGAATCCGGTATTTTCAAGCACCGTGCCAGTGTCAGAAATTCCGAAAAACAGCAATATATACTGCCGATATGGCATGCTAATCCAATATTGCATGTCAATTTGACATAGAGGAATGACGATTTATGAAGAAAAACCGCAAACCGGAATCATTTATCCGCCAACCAAAATTTCCGGGTGGAACAAAAGGCCTCGATGAATTTATTTCCCGGAATTTGAAATATCCACCACTTGCCCTCGCATCGAAGGTGGAAGGAATCGTTAAAGTCAACTTCGACCTCGATTTCCATGGAAAAGTAATCCGCACCAAAGTAAATGAAGGGATCGGATACGGCTGTGATGAAGAGGCACAGAGGTTGGTTTCCTTGTTGAAGTTTGAAGTTCCGAAGCACAAGGGACTTCGAATTACCTTTCACAAGAGTCTCAACATCCGGTTTCGTTTGCCGGATAAACCGGAGCCGCCAAAGTTTACATTTACGTACGAGTTCATTCCACGTAAAAAATAAATCCTCCGCGATAACCGGAAAGGTAAATCATGATCGGAGTAATTGCCTGTACGAAGGATGATTTTTTCCCATTTGGAAAACAAACATTCTTCTTTGAGGAAATGCTCGGCTCTTTTTCGCATAAGGAAAGAAAGAATTTCATTTTTTATGATCCGTTGCAGCATGACGATTCCACCAAAACCTTTTCAGGTTTTCAATTTGACGAAACATGGTGTGAGGCAGAATCAGGATATCCTGGTTTTATTTATGATCGCGCATTTTCTTCAGACAGGAATCAAACAGCCATTCTTGATAAGTATAGAGACGGCATCGCTGCACATGGTGCATGTTGCCTGAACCCGCCTGAACTAAGCAAACTTCTTGACTGCAAGCCTGATTTCAATGATTTTCTCGCACAAAACAATTTCCCATACCTGCCACATTGGTTTTCCGGAGACAAACCAAAAGGAAATCCGGAATCCATCTATATCAAACCTTTCCGCGGCTCGGGAGGGAGGGGGATCCGGAAATCAGCATCAAGCACAGGAACGGGAACGGGAAATTTGCAAAACGAGGTCAGGCATTTCATGTACCAGGAAGCAGGCAGGCTTCTTGATGCGGAAGATCATGCGTTTGACCTGAGAATATTGATACAGGCGGTGGGAAGTAAGTATGAAATCTCGGGTTCCGCAATACGGATGGGAATGAAGGGATCGGTGGTATCGAACCTCCAATCGGGAGGCACTGCCTTTTCGATTGAGGAATTTCAATCGCGATTCCCGGCGATCGCCGGGGAATTGGAGTCCCAGGTTTCCCTGGCAAAGCGGATTTCCATGAATTGCATGGAAAAGCTATCGGAACAATTTGGTCAGATCCTTGAAATCGGATTTGACATTTTGCTGACAAGGGACCGCGGACCTGTCTTTTTGGAAGCCAATTCAAGGCCTTCACGGTGGATGTTTACCGCCATTGCTGACCGTATGGAATCCGGGGGGGAAAATGCCCGGATATTCCGTGAAATGCGAAGAAATTGTTGCACCAATCCTGGCAGATTCTTGTTGAATATTTCCAGCCGGATTTGATTTTTATCGAAGCATAAATTTGCCTTCGGCCGATTGATTTCCGAAAAGAATCCGGAAGAAATACAATCCGTTTTCCAAAGATGAAGCATCAAGAACCAATTCTTCTCCCGGATTGGCGCTGCCCTCAGCAACGAGTCCGGATTTGAAATCATATACCTGCAACCTGGCAAGGCAGCAATCCTGTGAATGATCATCAGGTCTGAATCGAATCTGTCTTCCATCCATCATGATGGCCAGGGGAAAATTATCCTGCGATGGATCTCCTGACATCGAATTCACGATGCACCAGGAAGTCTGAACAATGCTGAATCCGCTTTCGCTGAAAAGTGCGGGCAACACCGAAGGGGCAACTGTATCCATCGCCCCGCCGGAATATCTGGCCGTAATCATTGGCGAATGGCTGATGGTGATTGGCTGAACAAAACATCCGGGGTCCCCCGATTGGTCCGCCAGTGAAAGAAATACATCCGATTGGTTGATACCTCCGGAAATCGCCCCGGTGATGGCCAGGTGTGAGTCTGGCATTTCCAGGATAAAATTCGTTTCAAGTCCTTTCAAATTCCATAGCGTTCTGAACCATACCAGATTGCCATTGGAATCCAATTTGAAAAGAGCGCCATCCTGCAGATTTGCGGGACTACCCGATCCTGCAACTGCAAAACCACCATCCATTGTTTCTACCATAGAATGTGCCTGCGCCAGGATGGAGGACCCAAAATCCTGGCCTGCTGAATTCCAAATGATATTGCCTGATGCGTCGGTTTTCATGACGAAAAATCTTCCCGGATTTGAACTGAAACTATTGGTCCAACCTGCGGTAACATATCCGCTGTCTCCCGTTTGGGTCACAGAGTAGGCTTCCTCCGAATTTGATCCGCCGTATGAATATGACCAGTCAACGGAACCATCATCTGCGATTTTCGTCAACCACAGATCATTCGAACCCGCTCCAAATCCTGACGTTCTTCCGGCTACGATCACACCGCTGTCAAGAGTTGATTTCGCCGACCGCGGGTAATCTTCCTGCGCTGTGCCATACACCCGTGACCAAAGCAGGTTGCCATATGGGTCAGTTCTCACAAGGAGGAAATCGCTGTTGCCAAATCCGAATGACCGTGTCGCAATGGTGAAAACAAAACCGCTGTCTGCGGTTTCATCCACGGCTGTACCGAAATCTGCCTCAGATTCGCCAAAAACAAGACCCCATTCATAATCTCCGGAACCGTTGAGTTTCAGCAAAAACGCATCTTCCTTTCCGGATCCGAAAGAAGTGGTGCTTCCGCAGATAACAATTCCGCCGTCGGATGTGGAAATGATCTTTTCCGGATAGTCATTGCCGATTCCTCCGTATCGGCGTGCCCACTCAATGATTCCATCGGTGCGAATTTTCATGATTCCGATTTCCTGTCCTGCTCCGCTTTGATAATTTTCAAAAACCAGGAGGAATCTGCCATCGGTTGCGAGCGCAATTCCCTTACCGGCATCGGATTCAGAAGTGCCATAACTTTGCTGAAAAATATAGGACTGGGATTGGCTTCCCAGTGCAAAAAAAAGTAGTATGATGAGCAGGTTTGTTTGTTTCATCT
>Ga0247727_10007544_pt1 | contig 20662 bp, 20 predicted proteins | sample WisWelCaveWW1625_FD_202498 | JGI IMG/M metagenome (GOLD analysis project Ga0247727, IMG submission 202498) | Biofilm microbial communities from Wishing Well Cave, Virginia, United States - WW16-25 | ecosystem: Environmental > Aquatic > Deep subsurface > Groundwater > Cave microbial mat | place... | reverse complement strand
CCGGGGAGGCGATCGCCGAGCTGCTCTTCCTCGTATCTAGTGGGGTCGCAGGCGTCCTCGACCCCTGGCTCACCCTCGACCAGCAGCACACCCGGTTGTCGTTCGAGGTGCAGGATCTATCGATGCGTGAGAAAGCGCAACTGCTCGAGAGCGTGGACCAGCGTCTCCGGACGACCCTGGCTCCGGGATGGAGCTTCGCGGTCACGGGGCCGGTGGTGCTGACCTCTCGCTTCGGCACAGAGTTCAGTCGAAGCCAGTTGAATATCATCTCTGCCTCGAGTCTGCTGGTGTTCGTGATGATCGGTATCTACCTGCGATCTGTGCCCTGGGCGCTGCTCGCGATGATCCCTAACGCCATCGCCCTCGTACTGATGTTCGGCGCAATGGGACACTGGGGAGTTCTCCTGAACTTCGGCAGCGCGATCGTGGCGCCCATCGCAATCGGTATCGCCGCCGACGACACGATCCACTTCCTAACCGCCTACTCTCGTGAACGGCGCTCCGGCAAGGAGGCGATCGCTGCTCTACAAGGTGCGATCTCGGGAGTGGGTGAAGCGGTGATCGCCACGGCGATCGCCCTGTCGCTAGGGTTCATGTCGATGATCGCCTCACCGATGTCGAGCGTTGCGGACATGGGTGTGCTCTGCGCGATCGCGATCGTTGGCGCGACCGCCGCCGACCTCCTCATGCTGCCGGCGCTGATCGCCACCGTGGCGGGTTGGAGAAGCTTCCAGGCTCTCGCCGTTCGCCATGGCTGAGGCCCCGCCGGGCAGCTCTCGTCGGCTGCTTCGCCTGAGCCTGGCGACGGTGTTCCCGGTGGTCGTGGCCCTGGTGCTGGCTGTGCTCGAGATTCGGGAGTCATCCGATCAGCCGCGCCTCCCCTGCCCCCTCTACCCCAACGCCGTGGTCGCGTTCGCGGCAGAGCTACACGAGGGCTGCCCGCTCGAACCGGGCGACTCGATTCTCGGGATCGAGGCTGCGGGGCGCACCGAGTCGGTCGGTTCCGGCGGCGAGCTTGCGGAGCGCCTCGCCGAAGGCCAGCCAGCTCGACTCGTGATCCGCCGTGCGGGCGAGCTGACGGATCGGAGAGTCGCGGTTCTTCCCGTGACGACGCCGGCCTCGACCGCCTCGATCCAGCTGGCCGCGTCGATGTTGCTGGCCACACTCCTGGTCGCCTTCGTCCTGCTGACGGCTGTCCGTGCCGACGTACCAGCGTCCGTGCCCTTCGCGTTGATCCACTCGAGCCTGGGTGTGCTGATCGTGTCCGCCGTCGCCGGCTGGATGTCGGCGCGCTCGTATCCTCTCACGGCGCTCGCGCGGGCTGTGCTGCCCGCGGCGCTGATCCACCTGGCCTTCGTGTTCCCTCGCACGCGTGAGGTTGCGGTTCGCGTGCCCGGGATCCATCGCGTCGCCTATGGAGTCGCTCTCGGCCTGCTGCTGCTCGAGCTGAACGCCGCCTACCGCGGCTCGTTCTCCACCATGCTCCTGCTCCAGCGCATCGGAATGGTGGCCATCGCCGTCGCCGTTTCGCTGCTCTGCTTCAGCTCTTGGCTCAGCATGCGAGAGTCGCCCTCACGACTGGAACGCGGTCAGGCGAAGGTGTTTCTCACCGGGTTGGCGTTGCTCGTTTCGGCAACGCTCGGTGGCATCATGGCGGACGTGCCCGGAGGTTCGCTCACTGCCGTCACGCTGGGCACGGCGCTCTCGCCGCTTCCGCTCGGCTATTCGATCGCGAGCTACCACCTGTTCGCCTTCGACACCGCTTGGCGTCGGGCAGTCTCGCACCTGGTGTACCTGTCGATCTGGTCGGGGCTCTTCTTCGTCGGCGTCGTGCTGACCCGCGAGCAGCTGCCGATCCCCGAGTGGCTGCGCAATCCGGTGGTGATGTTCGCGGGTGTCTACGCGGTGCTGGCTCCCCTCGATTGGATCCGACAGGTGCTGAAGGAGTTCATCGAACGAGCCTTCCAGCCTGGCGCGAGCACGTGGGCGCGGCTCACGGAGGGTCGCGCCTCGCGGCTCGCTCACGTGCGCGATCCTGACCGCATCGCACTCAACACCGTCGAGCTCGCCGCGGAGGGCGCGCCGAACGCTGGTGTTTCGCTGTTTCTGGGCGATCGCTCGACCCTCCGGCTGGCGCACGCCGTCGGCGACTTCGCATGCCGAGACCCGAGTGTGGCCAAGCTGGGATTTCGGGTGGCCTCTGCATCGGAGGTGATCGACCTCAACCGAGTGGACACCATCGAGCCCGAGGCATCCGCTCTCTGGGACGCCGGCATCGAAGTGCTGGCGGTGATCGCAACGGGCGACCTCGTGCACGGGATCCTGCTGATCTCACCCACGCGCCGTGGAAAGCTGCACCCGTCGGGCCAGCTCACCTGGCTGCGGCTCGTATGCGTGCACGCGGCCGGTGCGCTGGAGAATGCGCGGCTGACCGAGCAGCTGCGCGTCTCCGAAGAGTTCGCGATCCGCGGCCGCATGCACGCCGAGCTGGCGCACGAGATCGGCAAACCACTGGGTGCGCTCGAGGTGCTGGCCCAGCGGCTCTCCAGCGACTCGACCGCCGACGCCAGTGTTCGCGAGCGCGCGACGACGATCGCACGCATCTCGGGCCAGCTGCGCGACATCGTGCGCGGTGTGCTCGGCGCAGGGCGGAGCCGCGATCGCGTCGAGGTGGGCGTTCTGATCGAGCGTGCCTGTCTCGAGATCGCGAACGTGCACGGCGAGGGTTTGGTGATCGTGCGGCCGCTACCCGAGCTGCCGGCGCTCGACCGGAGTGCCGATCGAGTGCAGCGCGCGCTCACGAACCTGCTCGACAACGCGATCCGGGCGAGCGCCACCGGCGCTGCCGTCGAGATCGGCGCGCGTGCCTGCGAGTCGGGCGTGGAGATCGAAGTGGTCGATCACGGGGCGGGGTTGTCGGCCGGAGACCTCGCCCGCGTCTTCGACGCCTTCGTGAGCCTGCGCCCGGGCGGGAGCGGCCTCGGCCTCACCATCAGCCGGCAGATCGTCGAGCAGCTCGGCGGCACGCTCGTGCTCGAGTCTGCGCCCGGGCGCGGCACGGTGGCCCGCCTCAGGTTGCCGGCCGCCGGCGCTTCCTGACGCGCGCTGCCGGCGGCGCCGCGTCCTCGAAGCTCGCCTCGGGTCCCTCACCCGGCGGGCCCCGCCGTGCCAGAATGGGCGCATGACGACGGCCGCGCGCGGCTTCCCCTGGTACGTGGCAGGCGTCGGCACCTGGTTCGGCGGCTTCGGCTTGCAGCAGGTGCTGTTCTCGTGGCTGGTGGTGGGCGAGCTGCACGCGGAGGCGCGCTGGGTGGGCGTGGCGCAGAGCGCGTCGATGGTGCCGAACTTCCTGCTCATCCTGCTCGGCGGCGCATTGGCGGACCGGCTCGATCGGCGCCGGCTGCTGATCCGGCTGCACCTCTTGGCGAGCGCACTCGCGCTCGGGCTCACCGGGGTGGTGGCGGGCGGCGCGCTCTCGCTCGGCTGGCTGCTCGCCTACGCGCTCGCGATCGGCAGCGTGGGCGCCTTCGTGATGCCGGCGCGCGAAGCGCTGCTGCCCGAGGTCGCGAGCGCGGACCTGATGCGCGCCGTGACTGCGATGACGCTGGTGCAGTGGGGCTCGCAGGCCGCCGGCTCGCTGCTCGGCGGCAGCGCGCAGTGGATCGGCACGGTGCCGGCGCTGGGCCTGCTCGCGGCGACGTACCTCGCCGGCGTGCCGACGCTCGCGCGCCTCGCGACAGCGCCGCGCACGGGTGCGCCGCACGCGGCGCTGCGCCTCTCGGACCTCGGGATCGGCGTGCGCGAGGTATGGCGCTCGCCCCTGCTGCGCCCGGTGGCGATCCTCAGCGCGGCCGTGGGCGCGCTGTTCATGGGGCCGATGCTGGTGGTGCTCCCGCTGCTGGTTCGCGACTACTACGACGGCGGCGTCGCGCAGCTCGGCCTGCTCCAGATGTGCCTGCCGATCGGCACCATCCTGGGCTCGTTCGCGCTGCTCGCGCGCGGCGGCGTGCGCAGGAAGGGCCTCGCGCAGCTCGGGTCACTGGTCGCCGGCAGCGCTTGCCTGTTTGCCGTGGGCTTCGGCCTCCCGCTCTGGGGCACGCTCGTGGCGGTGGTGCTCTGGGGCGTCGGCGCCGCGGTGTTCATGAACGCCGGGCGCACCGTGTTCCAGGAGCAGGCCCCGCCCGCGCAGCGCGGCAAGGTGCTCTCGGTCCAGATGCTCGGCTTCATGGGCGCCTCGGGCCTCGTCGGCGCGCCCGCCTCGGGCCTGATGGTGGGCTGGCTCGGCCCGCTCGCCACCTGCTTCGCCGCGAGCGCCGCGATGCTCGTGGTGGTGGGCGTGGTGGTGGCGACGACGGAGATCCTGCGGGTGGAGTAGAGGTGCCGCGGTGGTGGCGGCCTCGCGACCGCGGGACTAGCTTGCTGCGATGTTGACGACGGTGATCCGCCGTGTCCGCGAGACCGCGGACCGCACGGGATGCGCGCAGGCGTAGTCTCGGTCAGAACTTCCTCAGGCCCGAACTCGGTCGGCAGCTGGTCGCGAGTGCGGACTTCCGCTCTGGCCAGCTCGTGGTCGAGGTCGGCGCAGGTCGCGGCGCGCTGACGCGCGCGCTCGCCGAGCTTCCGATCGACGTGATCGCGATCGAGCTGGACCCGGTCTGGTCGGAGCGACTGCGCCAGGAGCTTCGTCACGCTGGCCGCAGGCGCGTGCATGTGGTCGACGCCGATTTTCTGAGGGTCGCGCTCCCGAGGCAGCCGTTCCGCGTGATCGGCTCGCTCCCCTTCGGCCGCACGACCGATATCTGCCGGCGCATCTTCGACGACCCGAGCCTGCCGCTCGAGCGGGCCGACCTGATCGTGCAGTGGGAGGTGGCATGCAAGCGCGCGAGCCGGCCGCCGACCAGCCTGCTCTCGACCGCCTGGGCGCCGTGGTGGGAGTTTCGGCTGGAGCGGCGCATCCCTGCCGGCGAGTTCCGGCCCGTGCCCAGCGCCGACGCCGGCGTGCTCGTCGCGACGCGGCGTCCGACCGCGCTGCTGCCGACGGCGATGGCGCAGGCCTACGCGCGCTTCGTGCGCGCGGAATGGCCCTTCCCGTCTCCTGAGAGGGTCCGGCGCTGACTGACTCGGGGCCGGCGCAGCGGCTCGTCTCGTAGCGCACGACGTCGGGTCGAGCCTCAGGTACGCGGGCCCGGCGCGCGCTACGGGCGCCGGCGCATCGCGGGCTTGTGGGTGCGCGGCCCGAGGTCGCGGATCACCAGCTCGAGCTTGCGCTCCTGGTCGGCGCGGTAGCCGGCGTTGCGCAGCCGGATGTCCGCGTCGGCGAGGTAGTGCCAGACGAACTGGGGGACGTAGTCCGCCTCGTCTTCCGTGATGCTCTGCTCGAGCTGGTCCGCTTCGAGCTTCCAGGCCGCGAGCTGCTTGCGGTTGGTGACGGGCAACGCGGCGAGCGTCTGGAGGGCTGTGATCAGGCGTTCGTTGAAGGTGAGGTCGGTCATGAGGGCTCGGAGGGTAACAACTATCGGCCGTTTCACGTTGCCAGCTTGCGCCACACGCTCGCCAGCCACGGCTGCTGCTCGCGCGGCAGGCCTGCGGGGCGGTAGTAGTGCTCCAGCTCGCGGAAGCCCGCGGCCGTCACGTGGGCGCGCCACGCTTCGAGGTCGTGGTAGACGCCGTAGCGCCCGCGGCTCCAGCCTTCCTCGTTGGCGCCGCGCGGGTTGGAGCTGAACAGCACCCCGCTCGGCACGAGCGTGGCGTGGAGCTGCGCGAGCACGCGCGGCAGCTCCCGCGACGGTACGTGGAAGAGCGAGGCGTTGGCGAAGATGCCGTCGAAGTTCTCATCCGGCAGCTCGAGCGCGAGGAAGTCCTGCTGCCAGACGCTGCAGCCGCTGTCGGTGCGCGCCATCGCCGCAAGGCGCGCGGCGCCTTCGAGCCCGATCGCCTCGTGCCCGAGCCGGGTGAAGGCCGCGAGGTCGCGCCCGGGGCCGCAGCCGAAGTCGAGGATCCGGAAGGGTGGCTCGCCCTCGATGTGCCGCAGCAACGCGGCGATGTTCTGGCTGACGTCGTGATCGCGCGTGCCGGCGCGAAAGTCTTCGGCGCCCTCGTCGTAGTGCAGCAGCGTGCGGGCGGAGATCTCGTGCGGCTCCGAAGGCTCGCGCTTCATCGTCCTCCGCCAGCGCCCTCGAGGCTCCGAACCATCAGCTGTTCGTGCATGCGCCCCCCTGCGCGAAGACGCATGCCCGGTACGAGCAACGGCGCACCGAAGGGCTCGAAGCCGACGCTCTGGAAGAAGCGGATCGCGCTGGTGTTCTCCGCCAGCGTGCCGAGGTGACAGCCCGGCGAGCCGAGCTGCCGCAGCCGATCGAGCCAGGCCGAAACGAGACCGCGCCCCGCCCCCTGGCCGCGCGCCGCGCGGAGCAGATTGATGTGCAGGTGCGAGGGCCAGCGCGGGTCGGAGAGCTCTCCGCTCGGCACGCTCGGGTTCCGGAGCGTGTCCGCGATCGAGCGCCAGAAGAAGCCCGCGGTCCCCGGTCGCAGCAGGAGCTGCCGCCGGAGCAGCTGGCGCGTGATGGCAGCGCGTGGGCTCGGAGCGCGCGCCGTGTCGAGGCAACCGAGCAGGTAGCCGACGACCGTGCCTGCTTCGACCGCGACGAAGGCCGACTCGGGCTCGTGATCCGTGTAGTAGCCGCTCCAGATGTCGGCGAAGCTGACCGCGTCTCTCCAGTACCACGCGGCCGGCTCGCCCATGTAGCCCGTCTCGAACGTGATCTCGCGCACCCGCTCGCGGTCTTCGGCGCGGTAGGGCCGGATCGTCAGCAAGTCAGAACCGCGACGCCTCGAGCGTGACGTCCGCCCGCGCCCACGCGCGCGCGAAGCCCTGCTCGGTCCAGCCGGCTTCGTCCTGCTTGCCCTGCGCCGCGAGTGCGCGCGAGAGGCCGAACAGCGACCAGCCGTTCTTCGGCCACTCGTCGAGATCGGCGCGGTAGACGGCCTCGGCCTCGTTCGCGAGGCCGGCCGCGAGGAGCACGGCGCCGAGCGCCTGGCGCGTCGGGAAGTAGAAGGGCGGCGGCTCCATGTAGGTGAGCGCGGCTTGCAGCGAGACGGCGCGCTCGAGCGCGGCGACGGCTGCCTTCGTGTCGCCGCGGGCCGCGGCCAGCTCGCCTTCGAGGTGCGCCTCTGCGATCGCGAGCAACGACGCGGCCGTGGCGGTGTTGCCGGCCAGCAGCAGCTCTTCGTTCGCCTTGTCCGCGACGGCGGCGCGCAGGGCGGCCAGCTCGGCCTCGGCTTCCGGCGCGCGCTTCGTGCGCACGAACGCAACGCCGCGCGCGTAGTGCCAGATGGCGCTCTGGTAGGGCCGTGCAGCGGGCGGCGCCGGCTCGCCGAGCACCGCATCCCAGCGGCCGAAGCGCACCAGCGTGAGTACGGGGATCGCCGTGAACTCCTCCACCAGCGGCAGCTCGGTATGGAACGGCTCCACCTTGGCCGCCAGGCTGCGCGCCGTCGCGAGTGCCTCGGCGCTCTGTCCCTCGGTCGCAGCAGCCGCCCACAGGAAGTGGATGTTGTGCGGGTAGTAGGCCGCGCGATAGAAGTCGCCCGGCCGGCAGCGCGCGAAGTAGGCCTCGTCGCTCGCGATGGCGGCGACGTTCACGCTCGCGGCGTCCTGGTAGCGGCCGACGCGGTAGTAGATGTGCCCCGGCATGTGCACGAGGTGGCCGGCATCGGGCGCGAGATCCCTGAGCCGGTCGGCCATGGGCTCGGCCTTCTCGGGGAAGTGCTCCTCGAGGGCGTGGATGGAGTAGTGGTTCGCGCCGATGTGCGTCGGCTCCTGCTGCATCGCCCACTCGAGCAGTGCAAGCAGCTCGAGCGTGTGCTCCCTGGGCTCAGCGTCGCGCGTCCAGTAGCTCCACGGGTAGAGGTTCATCAGCGCCTCGGCCGTGAGCACGGCGACGTCCACGTCTGCGGGATGGCTCTTCCGCACCGCGCGCAGCGCGTTCGCATAGCCGAGATCGAGCGCGGCGCGATCGGCCGAGTACGCTGGCGTGTAGCGCGCCGCGACGGCTGCGATCAGCTCCTGCTCGACGGGTGTCGCGTCCTTCGAGAGCGAGAGCGCGAGCTGGCCGGCGGCGTAGGCGTCCTCGGCCGCGGCCGGGCCGAGCGGCAGGTTGATGTTCGGACCGAGCGCCGTGGCCTTGCCCCACGCGCACATCGCGCAGGCGGGGTCGAGGGTGAGGGCGTAGTCGAAGCTCCGGATCGCGGCGTCGTGGTTGAAGGCGTAGATCAGCGCGAGGCCCTGGTCGAAGTAGCGCTGCGCCTCGGGCGAGCTGGTGTTGACGAGGCGGTGATGACTGCCGAGACCCGTGAGCAGCTCGGGCGGCTTCGCGGCGGGTGCGGCGGCCGGCTCGCCCGCGCCCTCCGTGGTGGCAGTGCCGCAGGCGAGGCCGAGCGCGGCGAGGAGATGGATCGAGAGGAGAAACGAACGAGCCATGAGAGAGACCTCCGTTTCAGCGCTTCACGCCGAGTTCACCCCCCCGAGAGCGCCTGGAAGATGTGGACCTCGTCGCCGCTCGCGAGCGTGCTTTCGAGCCGCCGCGTCTCGCTTCGGTTCACGAAGATGCGTATGTGCGGCCGCAGCTGGTCCTGCTCGTCGATCATTCGAAACCGGATGCCGGGGAACTGCCGCTCGAGGTCTGCGAGCAGCTCGGCCAGGCTCGCTCCCGCGGCCTCGACCTCGTGACGCTGACCGGTGTAGCTGCGCAGCGGCGACGGGATCGCGACCTTCACGCGCTGAACTCCGCGGCCTCGACGGCGTGGATCTGCGGCAGGTGGCGCGCGATGCACTCCCAGCGCGCGCCCTCGTCGCGGCTCGCCCACAGCTCGCCAGCGGTGGTGCCGAGGTAGAGGCCCAGCGGGTCGCGCGCGTCGGCCGTCAGCGCCTGCCGCCGCACGGTGAGCCAGGCCTGCTCGCGCGGGAAGCCGGCGTCCTGTCGCTCCCAGCTCTTGCCCGCGTCGCGCGTCACGTACACCGCGGGCTTGCCGCCGGGGCTGGTGCGCGGCCACACCTGGCTGCCGTCCATCGGAAACACCCATGCGGTGTTCGGGTCGCGCGGGTGCAGCTGAATCGGGAAGCCGATGTCGCCGACCTCGCGCGGCATGTTGTCGCCGATGCGCTCCCAGCGCTCGCCGGGCCGCTCGAGGCGGTAGATGCCGCAGTGGTTCTGCTGGTACAGCACGTCGGGCGCGAGCGGATGCAGCTGCACGCAGTGCGGATCCTGGCCGACCTCGGGATAAGGCTCCGGCAGGAAGTCGCAGCGCACGTTTTCGTTGATAGGGCGCCAGTCGCGCCCAGCGTCGGTGCTCTCGAAGGTGCCGCCGGCGGCGCCCGAGATCGAGAGATACAGGTGCTTCGCGTCGCGCGGATCGACCAGGATCGAGTGCAGCTTCGGGCCGTCGGGCGTGCCGCCGGGGCCCTGCGTCCACTCGACGTAGCGCGCGTGCTCGTTGAAGCCGGCGACCGGGTGCCACGTCACGCCGCCGTCCGCCGTACGGAACAGGCCCTCGGGCGAGCTGCCCGCGTACCAGACACCGGGCTCACTCGCGTGCCCGGGCGTCAGCCAGAAGACGTGATTCACCACGTAGCCCGTCTCGCCCTCCTTCGCCTTGCGGAACGCGGGCGGCTGCGCCGCCTCCGTCCAGGTGCGGCCGAGGTCGAGCGAGCGGAACACCGTCGGGCCGAGGTGTCCCGTCTTCGCGGCGACCAGCAGCGTGCGCCGATCGCGCGGGTCGAGCACGGCGTGGTGGATCTCGTATCCCAGAAAGTGCGGGCCGTCGGGCCGCCAGGTGCGGCGCGCGGCGTCGCCGTGCAGGAGCCAGAGGCCCTTGCGAGTGGCGACGAACAGGACGAGCGGGACGGCTGCTGACGCCATGGAATCCCCTTTGTGTCACTCCGAGAGGACGGTCGAGGCTCGCCTCAGGATACGCCGGGCGCGCGTCTCATGTCGCCCGAGGCTCCGGCCGCGGCCGGCACAGCAGCGTCCCGCCGCCCGAGGCGACGAGACGCCCGTCCTCGCTCCACACCTTGTTGTGAAAGCCGATCAGCCCACCGGTCGCGATGTCGGCGCGCGCCTCGACCAGCAGCCACTCCGAGGCGGGTGCGAGGCGGTGGAAGCGCACCGCGACGTCGAGGCTCGGCGCCAGCCACGGGTTGTCCTCCTCGCGGTGTGCGCGACATGCGGCGGGCCAGGAGAGCGTGTCGATCAGGAGCAGCGCGCGGGCCGCGTCGAGGTACGGGTCGCTGAAGCGGCTCTCGGGTCGGAAGCGGTACCAGGTGCAGGCGCCCGGCTCGCCCGGCTGCCAACGCTCGCGCGGCACCCACACCGTCGGCCGCCCCTCGAGGTTCTGCCAGAACGGGAAGCCGGGACGGCGGGCGGGGCCCTCCAGCTCCTCGAAGCAGGCGAGCGCGCCGGGCGCAGGCACCTCGGGCATGCGCGCGAAGTCGTGCTCCATGCCGCGCATGTCGTCGACCGTCCACACCTGCGCCTCGAGGAAGGCCCGCTCGTTCTGCGCGAGTGTCACGCGCAGCGACTCGGCCGTGCGCGCGCTGCGCTGCGCAGTGACGCGCACGTCGGCGGGCGCGAAGGCTCCTACGCCGAGGAAGTGGCAGGTGAAGCTCGCCGGCCGGCGGAAGCGGCTCGCGAGGCCCGCCGCGCGCAGCGCGATCGCGGCGACGTAGCCGCCGTTCGGCCCCCAGATCTGCCAGTCGGGCGAGAGCGTGGCCTGGTAGACGCCGTCACCACCGCTGAGGCTCGTGTCGAGGTCGAGGCTGCCCATGCGCTCGCGTGCTAGCGCGGATCGAGCCGCACCGGCTTGACCTGCGCGAAGAGCAACATCGCGCGGCTCACGTAGTACCCGGCAGCGCTGCGGGCCTTCATCACGCCGCTCACGTGCGCGCGCGTCTCATCGTTGTCGAGCGCCACCGCGCGGTACGGCTTCGACACCCCGCTGCGGATCAGCTCCACGTCGGGATTCGTGAGCACCTGGCGGTACCAGCCGCGGAAGTGATGGCCGGACGCCACCCAAAGCTGGTCGCCGTCCTCGATCACGGAGAGCACGCGGTCATAGGGCTTGCCCTCGCTGTCGTAGACGCGGAGCACGTCGTTGCCCGGCTGGAAGAAGCCGACCAGGCCGTCGAAGGAGAGAGCGAGGCCGAGGTAGACGGCGAGCGCGATCGCGAGGCGGCGGCGGATCTTCATGAGACGAACCGTACCGCGCGCGAGTGCGCCCGCTAGCCGTCGCGTAGGGTGGTCGCTGGTCGAGAGCCGGCGCCAGGTTTCGAGCAGGCCAGCGTCGCCGCTCGCGAAGATCGGCTCGCGCAGAGCGATCAGCTAGGGGACGCTTGTGACCCAGCGCCGATACGAAGCGGGCGGGAAGAAGGCAAGCCACACGGCGACGGCGGCGGAGACGACTGCCACGCCGGCGATCGCGCCGGTCACCGGGATGGCCGCCGGCATCGCGACGCGCGGATCTACGCCGTGGAGAAGCAGCCAACAGGCGCGGCTGCGCACGGCGAAGAGCAGGAGCGCCGTGAAGCCGAGCGCTCCCGTCCAGATGCTCCACAGCACGAAGCGGTTCGCGACCAGCGGGTCGGCGAGACCGAGCGCGACCCGCCGGCGCATCAGCCGCGCATAGCGTGCGCACTCGGCGAAGGCCCAGAGCATGGGGATGGCGCGGGTGGCGTTCACAGCCAGGGCCAGCGCGCTCGCCTCCTGATCGGAGTCACTCGTCGAGACCAGCCAGAGCGTGAGAGTGCCGGTCACACCACCGACACAGACGACGAAGGCGCGAGCGCCATGACTGGCGGGACGGAACACGCGCCAGGTGAAGAGCGAGAGGCCGATGATCGCGGCCTCGATGGCGAGATGTGACGCTGCGTTGAGCGCGAGCGCGAGCGCGCCCACATCACCCGCGCTGAGCAGCCGGGCGGCCGCGAGCCGCGGCAAGGCGCCACAGCCGAGCGCTCCGAAGGTCAGGGCGAGCCAGCGCTCCGGGGCGGCGGGCGCGCTGCCGCGCCAGAGGCGGACGCCCAGCCAGAGCAGCAGCCCGGCCGCCACGGTGAGTGCGAGCGCTGCGCCGAGCATGGTCCCCCCCCGAGGCACCCACATCGGACCGCGGCTCGAAAAGTTGAGGGCCGCCGCGACAGAGGTTCAGTGGGGAGCGCGTGTGCGCGCCGCGAGGATCGCGCGCACCAGCTCCTCGGGGGCGTGCGCTCCGACGTCCGCGTCCACGTCGGCGAAGGCCTTCTGCCCGAGCGCGACGGTGGCGCGGTAGCTCTTCCGAGATTGCGATGCAGCCGTGCAGAGAGAGGTAACGCGGCCGCCCGGCGCGTGGCATCCCCCCGCCCCGACTGCCAGAATCCGCGGCATGCCCGACGCTGCGAGTCCCATGGGGCCCCACCTCGTGGCCGTGATCGGCGGCGCCACGGCCGGCGCCGAAGTTGCCGGTCGGCTCGCCCAGCACGGCGCCCGCGTGGTGGTGTTCGAGATGAACCCCCGCCCGTTCGGGAAGATCGAAGACGGCCTACCCCGCTGGCACGTGGGCCTGCGAAAGAAGGAGTACGAGACCATCACCGAGAAGCTCTCGCGCCCGGGCGTGGACTTCGTGCCCTGCACCAAGATCGGTCGCGACATCTCGTTCGAAGCGATCGCGCGCGACTGGGGCTTCTCCGCGGTGATCCTCGCCAACGGCGCTTGGCGCGACCGCCCGCTGCCGATCGAAGGCACGGACGCCTACGTCGGCCGCGGCTTGATCTACCAGAACCCGTTCATCATCTGGTTCAACCACGCGCACGAGGCCGACTACAAGGGCGAGCGCTTCACGCCCGTGGACGACACGCTCGTGGTCGGTGGCGGCCTCGCCTCGATCGACGTCGCCAAGGTGCTGATGCTCGAGACGGCGCGCGCGAAGCTGCACGAGCGCGGCATCGAGCTGGGTCTGGTCGAGCTCGAGGTGAAGGGCATCCCGAAGCAGCTCGAGAAGCACGGGCTGTGCTTCGAAGACCTCGGGCTGAAAGGCTGCACACTCTTCTATCGCCGCCGCGTCGAGGACATGCCGCTCGTCGAGGTCCCCGAGGATGCGGACGAGAAGCGCCGCGAGAAGATGATGAACGCAAGGAAGCGCCTGCTCGAGAAGGCGCAGGAGAAGTACGGCTTCCAGATCGAGCCGCTCGCGGCGCCCGAAGCGCTGCTCGTCGAGAACGGCCGCGTGACGGGGCTGCGCCTGCGCCGCACGCAGATGGAGAACGGCAAGCTCGTCACCACCGACGAGACCTTCGAGCGCCGCGGCGCCTGTGTGATCAGCTCGATCGGGAGCATCCCCGAGGCGATCCCGGGCATCCCCATGAAGGGCGAGCTGTTCGCGTTCACCGATTGGGAGATCGGCCGCATCGACGGCTACCCGAGCCTGTTCTCGGTGGGCAACGTCGTCACCGGCAAGGGCAACATCGTGGCGTCGCGCAAGCACGCGGCGCAGGTGTACGAAGACGCGCTGGCCTCGTTCCTCGGGCTCTCCGAGGATGGCCACGCGAGCGAGGCCGCGCTGCCGAGCCGCGCAGAGACAGGCGCTGCAGAGACGGCAAGCGACGTGGCAGCGCACCTCGCGCAGGGCGAGCCGCCCGCGCCCCCCGTGGCGGACGCCATCCTCGCACGCGTACGCGAGCGGCAGCGCGCCGTCGGCTACGACGGGGACCTGGCCGCCTGGCTCGCGAAGGTGACGCCCGCGGAGTCGCAATGAAGCTCAAGTACGGCAGCAACCCCCACCAGAGCTTCGCGGAGTTCACTCCGCTCGATCCGGCCACCCAGCCGCTCGAGCTGCTGAACGGCAACCCGTCCTACATCAACCTGCTCGACGCCGTGAACGCCTGGCAGCTCGTACGCGAGGCGAAGCAAGCCACGGGCCTCGCGGCAGCGGCCTCGTTCAAGCACGTCTCGCCGGCGGGCGCCGCCCTCGCGGTGCCGCTCTCGCCCGAGCTGGCGCGCGCCTACGAGGTGGAGGGACAGGAGCTCACGCCCGCGGCGCTCGCCTACGTGCGCGCGCGCGGCGCCGACCCGAAGTGCTCCTTCGGCGACTTCGCCGCGCTCTCGGAGCCGGTGGACGAAGCCAGCGCGAGCTTTCTCGCGAGCGTGGTCTCCGACGGCGTGATCGCGCCCGGCTTCGCGCCCGCCGCGCTCGAGAAGCTGCGCGCCAAGAAGGGGGGCGGCTTCATCGTGCTGCGTGCCGACCCGAACTTCGTGCCGCCCGCGCGCGAGAGCCGCGAGCTGTTCGGCCTGCGCCTCACGCAGGACCGCAACGCGCACCAGGTGACGGCGGCGGACCTCGAGACGCTGGTGTGCGGCCAGCTCACGTCCGAGGCGAAGCGCGACCTGTTGCTCGGGCTCGTGACGCTCAAGTACACGCAGAGCAACTCGGTGGGCTACGCGCTCGGCGGGCAGATGATCGGCATCGGTGCCGGCCAGCAGAGCCGGGTGGACTGCACCAAGCTGGCCGGCAGCAAGGCCGACCAGTGGTGGCTGCGCACACACCCGAAGGTGCTCGGCCTCGCCTTCGCGAAGGGCGTGAAGCGCCAGGACCGCATCAACTGGCGCGTGCGCTACATCGAGGGCGACCTCACGCCGAGCGAGGAGCGCGACCTGCGCGCGGCGCTGGCCGGCCCGCTCGAGCTGCTGAGTGACGACGAGCGGCGCGCGTGGATCGGCCGGATGCAGGGCGTGTCACTGGTGTCCGACGGCTTCATCCCCTTCCGCGACAACATCGAGCACGCCCAGAAGCACGGCGTCTCGTTCATCGCGCAGCCCGGCGGCTCGACCCGCGACGACGAGATCGAGGCCGCCTGCCGCGAGTACGGCATCGCGCTCGTGCACACGAAGCTGCGGCTGTTCCATCACTGAGCGCATCTCACGAATCCGGACCGAGCCCGGTGCGCGAATTCGGCCGGCTGGCAAGGCGCGCGACCGAGCCGTAGCTCTCGCTACGGCGCACCTGCCCAAGCCCCAAGGGCGCGGGAGCGAACGAGTTTGCCAGACGGCCGAAGGCGCGTGCCCGGCGACGGGAGTGATTCGTGGGATGCGCTCTAGGCGGAGCGCTGCTCGCGCAGCCCGCGCTGCACCAGCTCGTCGAGCTTCGACTGGAAGCGCGAGCGGTCCTTCTGCGAGAGCGGCGGCGGACCACCCGACATCACGCCCGCACCGCGCAGGTGCGACTTCAGGTCGCGCGTGGCGAGCAGGTCGCCCATCGACTCGGTGCTGAACTCGCGGCCGTTGCTCCCGAGCACGTAGGCACCGGCCGCGAGGCAGCGCGCGGCCAGCGGGAGATCGGAGGTGACGACCACGTCGCTCGCGCGCACGTGCTCGGCAATCCAGTCGTCCGCCACGTCGGGGCCGGCTTCGACGAGGATCAGCTCGACGCCGAAGCCTTCCGGCACGTACATGCGCGCGTTCGCCACGAGTGCGACCGGCACGCCGTAGCGGGTCGCAACGACGTAGGTCTCGTCCTTGACCGGACAGCCGTCGCCGTCCACGAAGATCTCGATCACCGGGACACCTCGCGGGCGCGGACGTTACCGTATGCAGCGTGTCGCAAGCGCTGACGCGCGCTCACGTCGAGGCCTTCGAGCGCGACGGCTTCGTGCGCCTCGAAGCGGCCTTCCCGCGCGAGGTCGCGGAGCGCTGTCGCACGCGGCTGTGGCGAGAGCTGGGGCTCGACCCTGAGCGACCCGCGGGCTGGACGCGACCCGTGATCCGTCCGATCGCCGGCGCGGAGCCGCCCTACTCCGAGGCCTGCGACAGCGTCCGCCTGCGGAGCGCATGGGACTCCCTGGTGGGCGCGGGTCGCTGGCGGCCGCGTCGCGGGCTCGGAAACGTCGCGATCCGCTTTCCGAGCGAGGTCGATCCCGGCGATACGGGCTGGCACCTGGACGGCAGCTTCGAGCAGAACGGCGCGCTGCACCTGAACCTGCACTCGCGCGGGCGCGCGCTGCTCATGCTGTTCCTGCTCTCGGACGCCTCGGAGCCCGATGCGCCAACCCGGATTCGGCTGGGATCGCATCTGCTCGTGCCGCCCGTGCTGCGCGAGGCCGGGCCGGAGGGGCTCCCCTCCGAGCGGGTGGTCGAAAAGCTGAGCGGCCTCGAGCGCCTGCCGATCGCGCTCGCCATCGGCACAGCCGGTGACGTCTTCCTGTGTCACCCGTTCCTGGTGCACGCCGCGAGCTGGCCGCATCGAGGTCGCACGCCCCGCTTCATGGCGCAGCCCGGGCTCGATCCCGCGGAGCCTCTCCAGCTCGAGCGCGCGGCAGGCGACTACTCCGCCGTCGAGCGGGCGATCCGCGCCGGGCTCACGCGCCGCCGCTACTCGTAGTAGCGGATCTCGATCAGATGGCGGCTCGGGTCGAGTAGATAGAGCGCCTTGCCAGGCCCGCGCGCGCCGTCCTCGTCGCCGGGCCCTTGCATGTTGCCCACCGTATGAAAGGAGTCGCCGTAGGCGGTGCCCGCCGCGCGCACGCGCGCGAAGATCGCCTCGAACTCGGCGCGGGGCAGCGCGAAGGCGAGGTGCTGGTTGCCCTCCGTGCCCCAGGGCGCGAGCTGAAGCGTCGTGCTCTCGTTCACTCGCACCACCGTGAAGGGTGGGCGCTCACCCGCGTAGGCGAAGCCCAGCGTCTCCGTGTAGAAGGCGAGGCTCGCTCCGCGATCGTTCACCGGAAGAATCAAGTGATCGAGGGTGACGGCCGACAACGGGTGCAGCTCCGCGGCGACGTTATCACCCCCACCCTTCTCATTCGGCGCAACTCCGCTAAGGTCCGCCCGTTCCTGCGCTGTGCAGCGCCTGCCGGTCTGCCCTCCGCGCCGGCAAATGTTTCATCCCTGAGTGCCCTCGTGTACCGGAAGCTCCGGCACGCATGGGGCCGATTTTGCAAAGGATTCCTCTTGTCTTTTTCCACTCTGAACCTGCACGCGAGCCTGTCGCGTGCGCTCGGCGACCTCGGCTTCGAAAAGCCCACGCCGATCCAGGCCGAAGCAATTCCCGCCGGCCTCACAGGCCGCGATGTGCTGGCTTCGGCCAAGACCGGTAGCGGCAAGACCGCTGCCTTCCTGCTTCCCATCCTGCACCGCCTGCTCGCCGAGCCGCGCGGCACGACGCGCGCGCTGGTGCTCACACCCACGCGCGAGCTGGCCGCGCAGATCGCCGAGGATGCGCACGACCTCGCGCGCCACACGCGCCTGACGGTCGCCGCGGTGTACGGCGGCGTCGCGATGGGCCCGCAAGAGCGGGCGTTCCGCAGCGGTGTCGATCTGATCGTCGCCACGCCGGGCCGCCTGCTCGATCACATGCTGTCACGCCGCGTCAGGCTGAGCGGCCTCACGGTGCTCGTGCTCGACGAGGCCGACCGCATGCTCGACATGGGCTTCCTGCCCGACATCCGGCGCATCCTGGCCCAGCTGCCGCGCAAGCGGCAGACGCTGTTCTTCAGCGCGACCATGCCGGCGCCGATCGGGAAGCTCGCGCGCGACATGCTGAACGATCCGGCGCAGATCCAGCTGGTGAGCAAGGCAGCGCCCGCCGAAGGCATCGCGCAGGCGGTCTATCCCGTCGCGCAGGAGCGCAAGGCCGAGCTGCTGGCCGAGCTGCTCGAGAAAGGCGAGATGCAGGACGCGCTCGTCTTCACCCGCACCAAGCACCGCGCCGATCGGCTGACGCAGTACCTCACGGAGCGCCGCGTGCGCGTGGGCCGCATCCACGGCAACCGCTCGCAGCGGCAGCGTACCGAGGCGCTCGAGCGCTTCCGCTCGGGCTTCTATCGCGTGCTGGTCGCCACCGACATCGCGGCGCGCGGCATCGACGTGGAGGAGCTGGGCCACGTGGTGAACTTCGACGTGCCGGCCGTGCCCGATGACTACGTGCACCGCGTCGGGCGCACCGGCCGCGCCGAAGCCACCGGCGACGCGTTCACCTTCGTCTCACCGCAGGAAGAGAGCGACCTGCGCCGCATCGAGCACGCGATCGGCAAGCGCCTGCCGCGCGTGAGCGTGCCGGGCTTCGATCTGCCCGCACAGTCCGCAGCGGGGCTGGTGCACGCGCGCCGTCGCCCGTATCGAGGCGGCTCGCGGCACGGCCAAGGGCACCGGCGTGCCAGGTACTAGACAGCGTCAGGCCGCGGCTTCCTGCTCTCACGCGGTTCCCGACTTCGCCGAGACCCGGACAGGCAGAGGCGCCGCGCAACGTCGGTGGCCGGGCCGGGTGGACCGGTCGCTGCTCCCGGCGCGGATGGAGGGGCGGAGCGTTCCTCACGCTCGATCGTTCGGCGCACCGCTGTGCAAGTGTGTGGCTCCGGCTGGCGGCCGCACGCCGACCGAGTCGCGAGGCCGGGTGGAGCCGGTCCTCGCGGAGGCGCGAGAGCCATAGCAATCCGAACTGGCGCGCTGTGGCAGCGGTACGCTCAGCGGTCGCGCGTACCACCTGCGCAGTGCCGAGGGAGCCGGCGCCGGGAGCGAGGATCGGTCCACCCGGCCCGGGCACCAACGTGGCCTGGGATCGACGGGTCTCGGTCCCGGCGGCCTGAATCCCGAGCATCAGTTTTCGATGAACGCCTTCAAGAGCTTCGACCGGCTCGGATGGCGCAGCTTGCGCAGCGCCTTCGCCTCGATCTGGCGGATGCGCTCTCGCGTCACCTCGAAGTCCTGACCGACTTCCTCGAGCGTGTGGTTGCCGTGCTCGCCGATGCCGAAGCGCATCTTGAGCACGCGTTCCTCGCGCGGCGCGAGCGTCGAGAGCACGCGGCGCGTCTGGTCGGAGAGATTGCGCTCGACGACGGCGTCCGCCGGCGAGACCGCACTGCGATCTTCGACGAAGTCGCCGAGGCTCGAGTCGTCCTCCTCGCCCACGGGCGTCTCCAGGCTGATCGGCTCCTTCGCGATCTTGAGCACCATGCGCACCTTCTCGATCGGCAGCTCGAGCTTTTCGGCCAACTCCTCCGGCGACGGCTCGCGGCCGAGCGTCTGCACCAACTGCTTGGTGGCACGTCCGATCTTGTTGATCGTCTCGATCATGTGCACGGGGATGCGGATGGTGCGCGCCTGGTCGGCGATGGCGCGCGTGATCGCCTGGCGAATCCACCAGGTCGCATAGGTGGAGAACTTGTAACCGCGGCGCCACTCGAACTTCTCGACGGCCTTCATCAGACCGATGTTTCCCTCTTGGATCAGGTCGAGGAACAACAGGCCGCGGTTCGTGTACTTCTTCGCGATCGAGACCACGAGACGCAGGTTCGCCTCGGTGAGCTCGCACTTCGCGCGCAGGTACTCCTCCTGCGCGACCGCCCAGCCCACGCGCACGCACCGGAAGGCGGCACGGCTCATCTCGGCTGAAGCCTCCTTGGCGGCGATCTTCGCCTCGATGGCGTCGAGCTTCTCGCTGTAGGCGGCCACGATCGCGGGATCGCCGCCGAGCCGCAGCAGCGCCTCGCGCGCCTTGCGACTCTTGCGCGCGGCGAGCGTCGCGAGCCCGCGGAACTCGGTGGCAGAGATGCCCAGCGACTTCACCGTGGTGTCGGCCTCGCACTCGAGCCGGGCCATCTCGGCCGCAGCCAGGCACACGCGGATCGCGATCTCGAGCAAGCGTGCGCGCGACACGCGCTGCTCGAGCAAGACGTCGATCATCTGGCTGCGCAGCGCCGTGATCTCGCTGCACAGGCGCCCGCGGGCATCCGCTCCAGTTCGCCCGTTCCCCAGCGCCGCCTGGCGGTGCGCCACCTCACCCTCGAGCCGGCGCACACGACCGAAGGCCGCGACGAGGCCCTTCCGGTGCCCCTCGATCTCGGCCTCCTGCGCCTCCTCGTCGAGGCCGTGGATCATCTCGCGCAGCTCGATCTTGCCGCGGCGCAACAGGTCGCCGAGCGCGAGCAGATCGCGCACGCCGAGCGGCGTGCCGACCGCCGCACGGAACATGCATTGCTCGCCGCGCTCGATGCGCTGGGCCAGCTCCACCTCGCCCTCGCGGGTGAGCAGCGAGACCTGCCCCATCTCCCGCAGATAGACGCGCACCGGGTCGTTGGTGCGCGCGTCGGCGTCGTCGTAGTCGATGGCGCGCGGCTCGCGCACGCGCTGGACGCGATTGGCGACGTTCACCAGGGCGATCTCGGCCTCCCCGAAGATGGCCATCACCTCGTCGAGCTGCTCGTTCGAGAGCATGTCAGGCAGCGCTTCGTTCAGGTCGGAATAGGTCAGGTACCCCTGACGGCGGCCCTGCGTGATCAGCTCCTGTACGGAGACCAGCTCGCGTGTCTCCGGACGGACGCCGACCGCGGCGCCGACGCGCTCGCGCCCCGCCGCACGTGCGGCTGCCGCAGCGACGCTGGCGCTCGCGGCGTGGGGGAGTCCGCTCGAGGTGCGCTTGGGTCGAGGTCGGCTTCCGGGGGCGCTCGAAGCCATGGGGGATCTCCTTTGAGGACCAGATGCTGCGGGGACGTGTGGAGGAAAGGGCGGGGCTCAGCCCGTAGGGAAGGTTCCGGAGAGGCGGCGCCGCTCATCCAGCTGCCGCTGTTTTTCGATGATCGAGACCTCACCGCTCGCCACGCGTGCCGTGAGCTGCTTCTTCGCCTGGTCGAGGCGGGTCTTCTGCAGCTTCG
>Ga0247727_10007543_pt1 | contig 20666 bp, 18 predicted proteins | sample WisWelCaveWW1625_FD_202498 | JGI IMG/M metagenome (GOLD analysis project Ga0247727, IMG submission 202498) | Biofilm microbial communities from Wishing Well Cave, Virginia, United States - WW16-25 | ecosystem: Environmental > Aquatic > Deep subsurface > Groundwater > Cave microbial mat | place... | reverse complement strand
TCTCCGGCGGAATTTTTCCATAGCCGATGGCCGCAAACAGCGCATCCGGATCTTTGTAGTTTAAGGCTGTTCCGATCTTGTTTAACGCCCCGCTTTTTTCAATGCGGCCCCAACTATGCCCATGTTTTTTGAGTTCACGTTCAAGAAGCTCCTTCCCTAATGCCTTGCTACGTTCGGTCCGTTCGCGTCGGACGACTTGGCGAATCTTAGTCTTGGCGCGCGAGGTCTTTACAAACTTGAGCCAATCTTTGGATGGAAGGTGACCCGGAGCGGTCAACACTTCCACGGTGTCCCCGTTCTTGAGCTGGTATTTGAGCGGCACGATTCGTCCATTGACCCGGGCGCCTACACACCGATTCCCGAGATCGGTATGAATTGAATAGGCAAAGTCGACCGGTGTCGCGCCTTTGGGAAACGATTTTAGGTCGCCCTTGGGGGTAAAAATATAGACTTCATCCGCAAATAGGTCGACCTTCACCGTTTCCAAAAATTCCGTTGGATCTCGCAGATCGGATTGCCATTCGATCAACTGCCGTAACCAGTTGAAGCTCTGGAGATCCTTCTCGCTTTGGCCGTCCGTGGCGTGTGCTTCCTTGTATCGCCAGTGTGCGGCGATACCTTCCTCCGCGATACGATGCATGTCGCGGGTTCGAATCTGTACTTCGATTCGCTTACCTTGCGGTCCGATAACCGTTGTGTGCAGCGACTGATAAAGGTTTGCTTTGGGGAGCGCGATATAGTCTTTAAATCTGCCGGGTACCGGTTTCCATTCGGAATGGATGAGCCCCAAGAGTTCGTAACACTCTGGAACCGTGTTCACAACAATTCGGAACGCCAGAATATCGTGGATTTGATCAACGTCGAGGTTTTGCGATTCCATCTTGCGGTAGATGGAATAGATGTGTTTAAGCCGGCCTTGAACGTCGAAGTCTGAAAAACCAGCGGCAACGAGCTTCTTAGAGATCAACTGCTTGACTTCGTCGACATACTTCTCTCGAATCCGTTGCTCCTGCTTGATGTGGGTGTCAACCTTATGAAAAACATCTGGTTTCAAGTAGAGCAGGCATAAGTCTTGTAGCTCGGCCTTCATCCAGCCAATACCTAAGCGATTCGCGAGGGGTGCATAGATATCGACTGTTTCTTGGGCGATCCGCTGCTGTTTATGCGCGGGGAGGTGTTGCAGCGTCCGCATGTTATGCAGCCGATCAGCGAGTTTTACCAGAAGCACACGGATATCCCGCGACATCGCCAGTAACATTTTGCGGAAATTTTCGGCCTGAAATTCTTCCGAGGTCTTAAATTCGAGCCCACTGAGTTTGGTGACGCCATCGACAAGGTCGCGAATCTCAGCACCGAACATCTGATCGATTTCATCTAACGTCGTTAGCGTATCTTCTACAACGTCATGAAGTAATCCGGTGACAATACTCGCCACGTCCAGTTTGAGTTTTGTCAATATAAAAGATACTTCGAGCGGATGAGAGAGGTAGGGGTCACCGGAGCGGCGGATTTGTCCCTGATGTACGTCGGCAGAGAATTGATACGCCTGTTCCACTAAGGCCAAATCAGGATTGGGATGATAGCCTTGCAGTTGATGAATAATATCTGAAATTTGAATCATGCGCAGGCTCGTACACCCTGGTTTGGTGTAGAATACGGCGCGCCACGGGGTGTGGCAAGGCTGGTATCATCTTCTGATGATACCAGCCGCAGCGCAGTTGAGCTTACGGTTGTCCGCTATCAAGCGTCGAGTTTGGCGACAGCAGTGGGAGATTACGACATGCGGATGATCGTCGAAATTTTGTCGGCTTGGTCAAGGCGATAGAACCGCCGTAGGAGGTTAAGGAGTGCGGGAAACTCGCCTACCTGAAGGTAGGTGGTTGCCAGGTGGTACGAAAAGCGCTTACCAAGTTGATGCGCGGTACGATAACGCTCAGTTTCGGCTCGGCTTAAGCCATCGATAAAAGAATAGGCATCATAGAGACGTGATAACAGGTCGACAGGCTCGTGATGCCCCTGCCGAAGAAAATAGTTGGCAATAAACTTATCGATTTCGGCCTGAATTTCCAGCTCCAAGAGTGACGTTTGTCGCTGTTGCAAGGCAGCCCACTGGCAATAGACGAAATGGCTAATACCCTCGATCAATGCGGAGAGGTCGTCTAACGACAATTGTGATAGTTGCTGCGATAGGTCTGTTGCACGCCCCGCTAGTACCAGGCGTGGGTCAAGATAGAGGCCGACAAAACATTCGTCAGCCTGATCTTGGCAAATCAGCAACTGTTCGTCTCGGTTGATTGGTGCTGACGGAAGTAGTTGGTGCAAGAGCGAGCTGTCGATCATAAAGCGGTCGACGGGTTCAAGTTCGTCCAAAAGGTAGATTTTTTGAATGGCCGACTGAAGAAGAGAAAAGACATTCATTGGAGATAGTCATTGCGGGGACTTGGACTGAGTACGATACCGCGCTCTCGAAGCAGGCGCTCACTTCGTGCGCTTTTGGTTTTGGCCCAGACATCGTATAGGCGAAGCAGATCTCGATCTGATTTTGATCGTGTATCTTCCGCTACTTCGTTAAAGAGATCGACAAGTTTTGTAAATTTGCGAGACAGCTCGCGGAACAATGAAAAGAATTGTTCGTTTCGCGAACGCGTCGAAATCGTATGATACGCGGATTCTCCCATCGCGATATAATAATCGATATCAACGGTCTGTCGTTTTAGACTATCGGGGAAAAAACCAGAAATAAATAAGGCCGCATCCCCTAATGTTTGCAACAGCTTGAGCTGCTGAGATGGCGTAGCCTCGTAGACTTTTGCGAGAATCAGCGCGAGTGGATGATCCAGAGGGTCGATCTCATGATCACCCACGCGCTTTGTTGGCTTGATGAAGCTAAGCAATATCCCAACCAGATAGGCATGGGTCGTCTCATTGAGCGCAAGTTGTTGGTTTGAAACGGCGCGTTCAAGGAGCTGTTCGAAGTAGGTTGCGACGTTACCATCCGTGATTAAAGGGCTGCGTACCTCGACCAACGAATACCTCCTTATCTATAGGCTTCTTTTTCTTGTAAAATTTTACCATTACCTGATTGAGTAACGCAAATCGGTGTGGGCGGAGACGCCCCGAAAGCGGATCTGAAAAGGGGGCAGCGGAGCTGTTGATGAGATCGGGTTTAGCCAGGAGGGAAAAAGCAAATGGGCCGTTAGCGTCACACCGGCGTCGTCTGCGCTCCTTCCTAAGGAGAAGTCAACGGGCTTTTGAGTAGCCTAGCCGCTACGGATGACCTGGGAAAGGCGTAGCAGTCCCTTTTCCACCAGGTCATAAGACGGTCCAAATGAAAAGCGTGCATACGATTTAAACCGGGATGCCCGCCCACGGCGGTTGCCGGGATTGACGTCAAAAAATTCGCCGGGAACAACGATAACTTTATATTGCAGTGCAGCACGGAAGAACTGCATGCCATCGTTAAGCGGTGGCGGAAGTTGCTCCAAATTACCCCAGACGTAGAAGGTTCCGTCCGGCTCGTTGTCCAGCCGAATTCCGCTCGCCCGCAGCCGATCAATCATCAGGCGTCTTTTTTGTGCAAATGTTTTTTGCAGAGCGATTGTTTCGCGCTTCATATGATCGAGCGAGAGCAAGGGGATCGCGGCTCGTTGAAGGGGGCGACTTGCGCCACCATCAAGAAAGCTTCCTGCGCTTGAAACCGCCTCGATTACTGATTTCGGGCCAAGCGTCCAGCTGATCCGCCAGCCTGGGTAGCGCCAATTTTTCGTCAATCCATTAAAAATGACAACGGGGTCCCGATCGACGTCTTCAATATACTCTGCTGCGCTCACCGTAGCAGGGGATACCTTGCGATTAACCCAAATATAGTTGCTATAGAACTCGTCGATCAGCAACGTACAGTCGAACTCGCGCGCGGCACTTATCCAACTCGCGAGCTCTGCATCATGAATGACTTTTCCAGTCGGATTGCATGGATTAGACAGCAGGAGGGCGCCTAGCCCGCGGCCCAGCATTTCGTGCCGAAGTTCGTCGGGCGAAAACGCGTAACCCCGTGTCGCGTCGAGAAGAATGGGGATAGGCGTGAAGCTGCGGAATACGTCTAGTAGCTCCTCGTAGGCCGTGTAGTCGGGAAGAAAGTGGCCGAGATTGACGTGCCCGAGCGCGACGGCAGCTCTTGCAAGCGCGAGTCGGCCCCCACCACAGATTGCCACATTTTCGGCTGAATACTGAGAACGATGGCCCCGGCGATAAAGCTGATTGTAGGTGCCCGCGACAGCTTCTCGTAGCTCCCAAAGACCCGCGATGGGGGAATATTCCTGATCATTGACGGAAACCGAGATTCGCTCGATGCGTGCTGGGGCGTCGGGTAATTCTCCACATTCGGGTTGGCCTTGCCCTAAGTTGCACCAATCAGGGTCGTCCGGGCGAAACCCGAGACGACTGGCCTCAGATGTTACAAAGATAACACCGGTCCTTGGAACGGATCGGAACGCACCGAGTTCAGTTTGGAGATCGCTCATCAGACAATATCCTGTTCGGCTCGAGGTTACATGCGATGTATAAACGTTTTGAGTGTTCGCCTGCAACGTTTCTGGGAGCCGTCCTAAGGTATGGAAGCCAGTGTCGGGGCGGCGATTCTCTTGTCAGTCCCCAATTGTTGACCGCGTAACCACGAGTTGCTAGTCACCACTCAGGAAACCGGTTATCGGAGGAATCGTACCATGAGGTGGTGGTTGGGAGACCGATGCCGATGGCGTTACCTGGTGATGGTCTTAGCCATTAGCAGTGGCTGCGTATCGTCGGCACGGTATCGACGATTGGCTGATGAGAAAGCAGATCTTGAGCGAAAGCTTCTTGACTGCTCTGCAGCGCGTGAAGAATGTCACAGACTGAGTGACGAGCTAGCGCTCGAGAAACCGCGACTTGCTCAGAAGATCGCGGAACTGGATGGTGAGTTGTCACGTGTTATGTCCGAATGCCAAACGAATGTCGAAACCTGGCGACAGCAGATGACTCAACAATCAACGGGTCACGATCGATCAGAGGAAACAGATCAAAATGATGAAAAGTAAGGCGAACGATCCGCTGGATCGCAAGAGCCTGGTCCATGGATCGGTCTGGCTTGGGAGCCTGTTTGACGGTGTCGTTCGTTACATTAGAAGTCGAGGATAGCCGATTGCGCAGACCGCGACTTCAGCAGCGGGTCTGGCGTCACCGGATTGTACCTGGAATTCTAAGTGGGTTGATGCTTGGGGCCGGTGTAGGGAGCGCCATTGCCCCTAGCAATCGCGAGCAGCCAACGATTCGTTTGCGGGTTCTTGTTACGCACGATGACCTGCTGATTTCTGGGTTGGATCTTATTATACAGGCAGACGCATTTGATTCTGGGCGTTGGCATGTCGAAGGCTACCAAGAGGTTGCCGTCCGCTTTGAGACCGGGGCGACCCTCATCGGAGATCGGAAGATTGCAACCGACCATTTTTCGTTATTCTCGCCCTACCTATTTGTGCGGGTTAACCAACGTGAGTTTCGCGATCGGTTAGATTTCTATCACATGAATGGGGAATGGTGGGTGGTCAATGAACTACCCGTCGAGAAATATTTGATTGGTCTTGTCAATCATGAGTTTTCCTCGAAGTGGAGCTTTTAGGCGGTCAAAGCGCAAGTTGTGGTTGCTCGAACGTATGCGATGTATGTTAAGGCGAATCGCGCAAACAGCTACTATGATTTGGAGACGAGCGTTGCCGATCAAGTTTACGGTGGGAGCGATCGGGAAGATTATCGCTCTGATGTTGCCGTGAATGAGACGGCAGGGGAGATACTGACGTATCATCGTCAGATTATTCCGGCCTATTACCATTCAACATGTGGTGGGCGGACTGAGGCCCCGGGCGTGGTTTGGGACGATCCCACCACGGCTGTTGTTTCAGTTAAGTGTGTTTGGTGTAAGGCGAGTCCGCGATTTCGTTGGTCTTATCGAATTGCTCGGCATGAGCTTGCGGAGCGGTTACGGCAGCGAGGAATCGCACTTGATGCCATCGAGACAATTAACGTTCACAGCCGAACTTCGGCTGGTCGGGTACGAGAGCTGCTGATTTTAGGGGCGGGGAAACGCGCGCTTGTTGAGGCGGTTGGATTGCGAGCGATGTTGGGTTATGGGCGATTGCGCTCAACATGGTTTGGGGTATCGGCCAACGGCGGTGATTTCGTATTCGACGGACGTGGTGCTGGGCATGGTGTTGGCTTGTGTCAGTGGGGAGCAAAAGGACTTGCGGAAAAAGGGTATAATTATCTCCAGATTTTGCGGGGCTATTATCCGCGCGCACGCATTGAACGCCGTTGGTGAAAAGCGACCGTATTGCTTCAACCCTCTGTCTAGAGAATGAGCATGCAGTCGCCGTACGAGAAAAATCGATAACGCTGACGAATCGCCTCTTGATATGCCTGCATCAGAAAGGTGTGGCCAGCGAACGCGGCGGCCATGACGATCATCGTTGAGCGCGGTTGATGGAAATTCGTCAGAAAGCCGCTGACGAGCCGGAATGAATATCCGGGACGAATGAAAAGGGTGGTTTCTCCAGACTGATGACAGGGCGAACCATGACGGTCGGCGCACGATTCCAATGTGCGCATGGTGGTTGTGCCAATACCCACAATACGCTGACCGCAGCGGTTTGCATCGGTCAACATCGACATCGTATCAGCGCTAACGGCATATTGCTCTGACAGCATCGTGTGATCATGAAGATAAGGCACGCGAATCGGGCGAAAGGACCCCCAACCCAGGTGCAGGGTAATGTAGGCGATGCGAACGCCTCGCTGAGCGAGTGCGGCGAAGAGTTCCGGCGTAAAATGGAGTCCCGCCGTTGGCGCTGCCACCGACCCTTCTCTTTTAGCAAAAGTGGTCTGGTAGCGCTCTCGGTCGAGGGGCTCCATCGATCGATCCAGCGTGCTGCGCCTGATGTAGGGGGGGAGCGGCATCCGCCCGTACCGCTCCAAGTAGTCTCTCACATTCATAGGAGTTGTTGGAGCGATGGTGATCTCCTCTGCGGACCCGTGCGTTACGATTACCCGGCACCCACCGCAGAGCTCAATGAGGTCGTCGGTGAGCAACGGCTTGGCCGATTTTGCTAAACAGTGCCAGTGCGCAGATTGAGTCGCTTCTTTGAGGAAAAGGAGTTCGACTTTTCCGCCTGTTTCGGGGCGAATGCCGTCGATTCTGGATGGTCTCACCTTTGTGTCATTCAACACGAGAACATCCCCCGACTCCAGTAAGGTCGGCAAATCCGAGACAGCATGGTGTTGGATTGAGCCGGTCTCTCGAATAAGGACAAGCATTCGTGCGGAGTCTCGCCTTTCCTCGGGATACTGGGCGATCAACTCTCCGGAGAACTTGTAATCGAACGCATCGATTGTATCCAATATATCCAGTGTATCCAGGCGATCGTCGGCAGGCATGGTGCAAACCATATTAACGAAAAGGATCCCTACATGTAGACGATAGGGTCTCTATCGTTCGGCAATCTGTGTCAAATGAAAATTGTATCGTAGGCAGGCGACCCTTGTGCTGTTTACACAACGAACCGAATTCGCTATGACCCTGACAGGTATTTTCGTTTGGAGAGGAACCAGGCTGATGAATCACGTGGCTATACAATGGTTGGGTATTGTCGCTGCGGAGGCCCCGGAGCAAGATGGGAATCCGTTGAGCCCACTTTTGTTTTTGGGCATTTTTGTTGCCATTTTTTATCTCCTGGTCATTCTTCCCCAGCGAAAGCAGGGGAAGACCCGTCAGGCTTTCTTATCGGGGCTGAAAAAAGGGGATGAGGTTGTTACGAGTGGCGGGTTATTCGGGCGGATTACCGGAATCACGGATCTTGTGGTCACGCTGGAAATCGCGGATAAGCTCCGTGTCAAAATTTCTCGAGATGCGGTTGCTCGGCTCCAGGCTGGGGAAGCCGCTGAGTAGTTTGTGAAGCTGCATCGCTATTCGTGAATAAAGCCAAACTGATGAATCGGCAAGTGTGTGAGGCGGAGTCATGATGAGTGGGCTGAGGTGGCGACTAGCATTGGTAATATGCTTAACCACATTTGCAGGGTTAACCGTCGTTCCTACATTTACTGATATCAGTCGATGGCCGGCAGTTATTCGACAGATCGTTCCCGAAAAGAGGATCAATTTAGGGCTGGATCTCAAAGGAGGGCTCTACCTTGTTGCCCGAGTAGAGATAATGGCTGCATTTCGTAAGAATCTTGAACAGATCAGTAGCGATCTGAAAGCGCAGTTTATAGAACAGTCATTACAGGTCGAACGATTAGTTATCTCGGATGACGATTTCTTGATCGATATTAGATTTTCTGATGCGAACACCGCGGACAAGGCGCGTCGTTGGGCGCTAACCCATTATCGCGGCGTGTTGGACGAGATTCGCCAAGCAGATCAGGCGAACGACCTGACTTTTGTTTTGCAGGAGCGTTACTTAGAAGAAATCCGAGAACATACGCTAGAACAGGTGTTGGAGAAGATTCGCAATCGAGTTGACGAGTTCGGTGTTTCGGAACCCGACATTCGATCCGATCCGAAGAGTAAGGATCGAATCATCATACAGATCGCAGGGCAAGAGAATGCAGCCCGTGGGAAGGAGCTGATTAAGACGCAGGCTTTTCTCGAGTTCAAGATGGTCGATGAAACCAATTACCCGTCTTGGGGATCTGACCGCATTGCCGGATTGGTCGGGCAGGCCGCGGAGAAGCTGGGTATCGCGGATCGTGATAAACCGGCGGGCTTTGCACTTACTGTGGACAACATGCGTCGTATCAATGCTGCACTACGGGCACAGCTCCCAACCGGTACCCAAGTTTTGTTTGAACCCCCACGAGAGGATGATTTGGGCGGACTACGGTTGGCTATTTGGTGGCTTGTTTTGGAGAAGACGGAGTTGACCGGTGACATGATCATCAATGCGTCTGTTCAATGGGACGAGCTTGATCAGGCGAATGTTGGGATCGACTTTGATCCTCGGGGGGCTGATATCTTTAAGCGCGTGACGACTGACAATGTTGGTAAGCGATTCGCGGTCATTCTTGACTCCGTTGTGCGTTCTGCGCCGCAAATTGAGGAGCCGATACCGAATGGGCGTTGTCGTATCACACTGGGTACAACCGATCGCCAACAGCGCCTCGAGGAAGCAAACCAATTAGCGCTCGTTTTGAGAACCGGCGCCTATCCAGCACCGGTTTCGATTTTGGAAGAACGTACCGTCGGCCCATCCCTCGGCGCTGATTCAATTGCGAAGGGGCAACGGGCTTGTTGGATCGGAGCCTTGCTCGTGGTGTTTTTTATGGTTGTCTGGTACCGCTTCCCGGGACTAGTCGCTAATTTTGCGTTGATGCTCAATATTTTGTTTATCCTTTCCTTTTTTGCGCTGCAACAAGCAAACTTGACGCTGCCGGGTATTGCGGGCATCGCGTTGACTGTCGGCATGGCAGTTGATGCCAATGTGATTATTTTTGAACGGATTCGGGAAGAACTGGCGCTGGGGCGGTCGACCTCCGCGGCGTTACAAGCCGGATATGAGAGGACTTGGTTGACCTTGCTTGATTCGAACGTCACGACGGCGATCGCCGGGGTAGTGTTATTGCAATTTGGTTCAGGACCAGTGAGAGGATTCGCGACGACATTGCTCGTGGGGATTGCGTCATCAATGTTTACCGCGATTTTTGTTACACGAGTAATTTTTGATTATTTGACGCGTCGAGCGTCTTTCCGCTTTTCATTTGCGCAGCGTCGATGAAGACTATCGACGATTGATAGGGAGCCAAGTGATATGACAGGGGACCTTCCGACTCCACGGTATCAGATTCCATTCCTCAAGATTATTCCGGTTGGGGCGGCGATTTCCGCTTTGGCAGTTTTGGGCTCACTAATCCTGCTGACCACGAAAGGCCTGCATTATGGGATCGACTTCCGTGGTGGCACAGAAGCGCAAATCTTGACCACCAAGAAACGGGCGATTGTTATTGATACGTTGAGACAATTTTCTCAAACTTCGGACGTCAGTGCGCTGAGAGTTCCGGCAACAGTTTCGAATACCGTATTGACGTTTACACTTCAGCGGAAGGGAAATTTTGAAAAGTATCTTTTTTCGCGGGATGGACGAGGTTTGAAGCCTTCGGATGCAACGCGTCTGGAATCTCTCTTGCGGGCGCACATCGATTTTGGCGAAGGTCTCATCGACTATAAAGGGGGTGATTTCGCGGTATCGTGGAATGTCGGAGCTCCTGTCGATCAGACAGCCCTATTACGAAATACGTTGGAACCGTTAAGCCCGGGAAAAATTCAGATACAGTCGTTTGGGGATGCAGGTGTTGAGAGTGGGCAGGCGTCCACCGAATATTTGGTGCGTCTTGATACGACGACCACGTTGGACTCGAATCGTTTGAGTGCGATTGAGGATCGGCTGGTGACGTACCCTGGCTGGAGTTTGGTAACGGTTTGGTATCATGATCCCAAAACCTCGACGACGACATTAACCCATCGGGCGGGAAACGACGCGGAGGGGTTCGTCAAATCGGCCGTTGCAAATCTGTCGGATATTGATTTGACGATACGAGCACCCGATAACCACCATCTTGTACTTCAAGGTGAACTGAGCAACCAACAGCAGACGATCGTTCGCGAGACGATTTTCAATGATGGGCGGTTCGGGCAACCGGTGGTTCTCTCGGATGTCGATCCGGAGGCCAGTAACATTGTCCTGTCGTTGCCGAATGGTCGGCCGGGCAGTGTCAAGCAGATGACTGATATTTTTTCCGAAGACGAATTTGGGCCAATCGCAAGCCATCTCCAAGGAGAGGCCGTTTGGCTGATTCAGTTTGAGACAATCTCGCAGCTTATCAGTCGGTTGCTGGACAGCGCGGTCGGCCAAAACAGTGTGGAGATCCAGCGAGTTGATGCCGTTGGGCCGACCGTCGGTACGCGACTAAAAGAAGAATCGTTGGCGATGATTTTGGTGAGCATTTTGCTCATCATGGTTTATGTCTGGTTCCGATTCGACGCAAGGTTTGCTCCGGGCGCAGTCATTGCCTTGGTACACGATGTGGTCGTGACGTTAGGATTGTTCGTGATAACAGGGAAGGAAATAAGCGTATCGATCGTTGCCGCACTGCTGACTATTATCGGATACTCACTGAACGATACGATCGTTATTTACGATCGTATCAGGGAGAATCTGATTAAGTACCGATCGGTAGGATTGCGGGAGATTACAGCGCTCAGCATGAATCAGACTTTGAGCCGTACGATTTTGACTTCCTTGACTACGTTTCTCTCGGTGATGGCGTTGTTTTTGTTTGGTGGTGGTATTATTCATGATTTCGCGTTTGCGATGGCGGTTGGTATTATCGCGGGGACTTACTCGACGATTTTTGTGGCTACACCGTTCGTCTTTTTGATCGAAGATGTCTACCGGCGTCGTGGCTTGCTGAACAAGAGAAACTCGGGTTAACCATAATAAAGAATCAGCGAATGGAAGTCGTTCGAGCTCTAAATACTCACCTCGAGGAAGGTGAGACGGCACTGTGGGTTGGAAGCACGGCGGAGAGGACATCAGGGTCGCTCCTTCGTCAGATTTTATCTCAGCGCGGTCTCGATATAACGGCCATTGACCGATTTTTGGGGCCGCAGCTCGACGCGCTGTCAGATCCGAAATCGATGAGGGATTTAGATTTTGCCGCGGAACGAGTTGCTAGGGCGGTCGTCCGGGGCGAGAGGATCATGATCCATGGTGACTATGATGCTGATGGCGTAACATCCACGGCATTAGTGGTTCAGTTTATGCGTTCAATCGATGCATGCGTTGACTACTTCATTCCAGATCGATTCCGCGACGGTTATGGGTTAAATTCGAAATCTTTGCAGGTGTTTTCGAAACGCGGGATCACGGTGGTCATTACGGTTGACTGTGGGATCTCGGCCTTTGAACAGGCGAGATCGGCAAAGACGCTTGGGATTGACCTGATTATCACCGACCATCACCGGTGTTCTGATGAGTTGCCGGAGGCTTTCGCGGTTGTCAATCCGAGGCGGAGCGATTGTAACTTTCCTTACAAGGGATTATGTGGCGCAGGCGTAGCATTTTACTTCCTGATTGCGCTTCGGGCGGAATTGCGGCGCCGAGGTTTTTTCCGGAACCGTAAAGAGCCCGGCCTGAGAAGCTATCTGGATTTGGTTTTTCTCGGAACGCTCGCAGATGCCGTGCCGCTGACTGAGGACAATCGTATACTGTCTCAATTTGGCTTTTTTGCCCTGATCGCAGGCGCAAGACCTGGCGTAGGCGCATTGCTGACAGCGGCGAATATTAACCGGCGAACTGTGACGGCACGCGATTTGAGCTTTGGTGTTGTACCTCTTGTCAACGCTGCGGGCCGGATTGCTCATGCTAACCGGGCCGTAGAGTTGTTCTTGAGTTCGGATCACCATCAGGCAGCGAGTTTGGCGAATGAGCTGCGAGCTTATAATGACCAGCGACGGCGGATTGAAGCAGACATGTTAAAGGAGGTTGAGTCTCAATTGCGGTCTTATGACACGAGTCAGCCGGCGATTGTATTGTGGGGGGCTCAATGGCACGCAGGCGTATTGGGAATTGTTGCGGCCAGGATCGCGGAACGGTTTGGCCGGCCGACATTACTGTTGAATGTCGAGAATGGTGTTGCGAAAGGTTCTGGGCGTGGCATTGACGGCGTTGACCTGTATCACACCGTTTCAGCATTGGATGACTTGTTACTATCGTATGGCGGTCATGCTCAGGCCGTTGGGGTTACCTTAACGGCGCTGAATACGGAAAAACTCAAAGATCGTTTCTGCGCAGAGATTTCTCGTGTTGGAGTTGGTATGCCGGAGGGAAAATCCTTAATATCCATTGATGCCCGATTGCCGTTGACGAAGTTGACCTTGGAGCTATTGGAAGAACTTCGGGCACTTGAGCCCTATGGGGTGGGCAATCCAGAACCAATTTTTCGATCGGGGGGGGCAAGAATTGTCGATCGAAAAAGGGTTGGAGCGAATGGGCAGAGCCTGAAATTAACCGTTTTGCAAGCGGATAAAATTTTACAGGCGATCGCGTATCGGTTCGGGGAGGTCGATATCCCGCTTGACAAACCGGTTGAACTAGCATTTACCCCACAGATCAACGCTTATCGTGCTTCTCCGGAGGTGGAAATACGCCTCCATGATTTTCGAAGAGTGGAGCGATGAGTGAAACCGCTTGTGCCGTTGGCTCGATCGACGATTCCAATGAACCGCCTCCCACTATTATTGTTTTTGCTAACGATCCTATCCACCACTCTCGCCAATGGGTTTCACTATTCTGTTGCATTGGTCTCGATCTTGCTGGTCCACGAACTAGGACATTATATCGTGGCGAGAAACTATCAGGTTGAAGTCAGCCTCCCCTATTTCATACCATTTCCTCATCTAATCGGAACTTTTGGGGCGATCATTCGCCTTAAGGGTCGGATTCCAACTCGGAACGCTTTGTTTGATATTGGGGTAGCAGGGCCTCTTGCTGGATTTTTCGTTGCCGTTATCGTTACGTTGGTTGGGTTGTCGATGTCGACCGTCGCTCCAACCTCTGGCCAAGAGGGTGTCCTTTCCTTGGGAACGTCTTTCTTGTTCGATCTACTTAGTCGGCTGGTTGTTGGTAATGTTCCATCGGGGCACGGCCTTTTGCTTCATCCCGTAGCTTTCGCAGGTTGGGTCGGATTCTTAGTCACCATGATCAATTTATTCCCGGTAGGGCAGCTGGATGGTGGCCATATCAGCTACGCCGTCTTGGGCTCGGCTCAACCGTTTCTCGCCGAGTGTACCGTGTGGGGAATGGGCATCTTGGGGCTTCTGTTCAGTTCGCAATATTTGGTCTGGGCATTGTTGATTGCACTGTTTGGAACGGCACATCCACCCGTAATTACGGAATCGAGTGAGGCGACGGTTGTGCGGAGAATTATCGCGGTGGGCTGTTTAATTCTGCTTGTCGGTCTAATTATCCCTGGGAGAATTTTGTAACAGTTCGAAACTAAACGGATCTTTTGGGGTCGCAAAACAGATAAAAGACTTGCGTTAAATGACGCAACGTGTTAAACACCGTTTGTAACACAGCGAGTCAATACCAGGTTGATGGGAATATCAACTATCACAAAGGAGGTTATTCAGATGGCGACCACACATACACAGATCTCTGGGACTGCAGCCTTGGGAGGTAAATCGACTGCTGCAAATGGATTGGATGTGGTGAGTGCGATTCAGAGTGGGATTCGGAATGGGTTAAAAATCGTGCAGAAGAATTTAGAACAGGTAGAGCATGAAGCGTCAGTGACACTCCGCCGGTTGGTTGCCCGTGGAAAGGAAGCGCAGCAGCGCTATGCGGACTTGGCTGCCAAATATGGGTGGGATAAGGTTGTTGCGGAGAGGCTCCAGCAACTAGATGATCTGCGGAAGAAAGGTGAGGCACTGTTGAAACAGGCTGAAGCTGAAATTCAGAAGCAGACAGATCGTTTGGTGGATTATGCAAAAACGACGGAGATGTATCATTACATTAATTCCGAGGAAGTCAAGGAATGGCTGGATCGCGTTGAAACGTTGGCTCGAGGCGTGGCACAACGTGCTGCGAATTTGACAAATGTGGCGAGCAATAAAGATATTGAGCGACTAGAGTCACGGATCGCTTCAATTGAAGTCAAGATTAAGGCGATGGCTAAGAAAGCCGCGTAAGTCTACGCCTTCTTTGTTTTTATTTTCTTAGCAGACAGAAAGCTCCATCCGTTTCAACAGGCGGCGGGGGCTTTCTGCGCTACCGGATTGAAGAGCTTTCTTGTGGTAGCCTTGCTCAGTGTCACCCCTTATGTCGCCGCAGTCTTTGGTATAGCTCCATGAGTCGGTGGGTTGTTTTTCACTCAAGAATCGGAGTGTTTGCTCTACACGGCTCAATCGGCAGTTCTGATTTTCTGACCGCGATTGTTATGGTATCTCGGCACTCGTCACTTGCCATGAGACCGCTAAATGGATCGACAGCGATCCGTGTAACGTTATTCGGGAGGGAAAACTCGGAGTATGGTCGGCCAATTTCTGCCGTTTGATAGACCTCTTTCCAAATGGGTAGTGCCGACGAGCCACCTGTCATTCGAATCTTTGGTGAACCATGATCGATCCCCACCCACACGCCCATGACGAGCTGTGGGGTGTAGCCAATAAACCAGGCATCCCGGCCATGGCTTGTGGTGCCCGTCTTTCCCGCGATATCGCCCGAGACGTCTGATAGGAGATGAGCGGTTCCGGTTTTGACAACGTCGCGAAGCATGTCGGTCAAGATGTATGTGGCGTCCGGTGAGACCACCCCGATTTTGTGGGGGCGGTAGTCGTAGATCGAAGCACCAGAGGCGTCTCGAACTGTTTTTATGCCGTGTCCTTCAACGCGGAATCCACCGTTGGCGAAAATGGCATAGATGGTGGTGAGCTCAAGCGGTGATATTTCAGATGTACCAAAGGCTAGGCTTAAGTCATTTGTTAACGGGGTGGTCCAACCGAGCCGACGCGCAAGCTCAATTACTTGGGAGATTCCCAGATTTTCAAGAAGTCGAACTGAGGCAATATTGTTGGACTGAGCCAACGCTTGACGAAGGGTGATTCGTCCGGTGTGGGCTCGATTGTAATTCTCCGGGCGCCAGTTACCCTTTTCCGGCGACCCTTGATAGCTGACAGGTGCATCCCAAACGGCCTGCATTTGACGGTATCCGGATAGCAACGCGCTTAGAAAAACAACTGGCTTAAATGCGCTTCCTGGCTGTCGCAAAGCCGAAATCGTTCGATTGAAGGGGGTTAAAGTATAGTCGTCGCCTCCAACCATGGCCAATATTGCTCCGTTTTCAGGATCCATCGCGATTAGAGCTCCCTGTAAGTACTGACGCTGGGGCAACGAGAGTGACGAACGAATTTTCTGCAAGCCGTTTTTTATTGCGGCGTTTGCCGCAAGCTGAAGCGCCAGGTTCAAAGACGTGGAGACCTTAAGTCCACCCGTATATGCTCTGTGTTGTCCGACGATTTTTTCGATTTGTGGCCGAATGAAATCCACGAAATAAGGGGCAATCGGCGTCGTTTGGGCAGAATCATTTCGAAGCAAAAGCTCTGATGTCCTTGCACTAGTCTCATCTTCTTGGCTGATTTTATCCGCTTCCCGCATACGACTTAAAATCCAATTGCGTCGAGTAAGCGCTTTCCGGGGGTTGCGGAATGGAGAGTAAACATAAGGGGCGCGCGGTAACGCAGCGATCAGCGCACACTCGGGTAATGTTAGTTGGTCAACGGGCTTTCCAAAAAATGTTTTTGACGCCTCGCTGACCCCAAATGCACCGTGACCGAAATAAATTTGGTTAAGATAGAGTTCAAGTATTTGGTCCTTCGTAAACGCCCTTTCGATTTTTATCGAAAGGACAGCTTCCTTAGCTTTTCGGGAGATCGTTCGTTTGGGTGTCAAAAAGAGGACCTTTGCAAGCTGCTGCGTGATGGTGCTCCCTCCCTGGACGACATGGCCGGAACGAAGGTTATTCACTAGCGAGCGCAATATACCCTTCATGTCGAGTCCAATATGGTCGAGAAATCGGGAGTCCTCGGCAGCAATAATGGCATCAGTGAGTTGGCGTGGGAGTGCCTTTAGTGGTACTGGATCTCGGCGCTCCGAGTAGAGTCGATCGATGATGCTACCGTTTTGGTCCAAGATGATTGTCGGGAGACCAGGTGTCACCACGCGCAATTCTTCTATCTCAGGGAGGTCTAGAAAAATATCGAACACCAATGCGGATAGGCCTCCGGCGACACTTGCGCCAAGCAATCGAAAAAAAATATTCGGCGAGCGTCGAAACCGAAGATGACGGCGAAGTGGTATTTTAGCCCAAGTCATAAATCGGACCGTAGCTCAGTCCGTTCGCCAGCACAAATACCTGTCCTAACGAGTGTCTATCTTTTCTTGCGGCGTGGGGTAGAGTAAACTTACACATGTCAAAAATGAGCCTTATGAGTAATTTTGGAGCGTGAGGGTGCCGCGAGATCCAGTTGATTTTGAACATGTGATTGGCCTGGAAGAAGTGGACGACGATATTCTTATCGGTATGAAGGCAGCTCGTGGATCAACGCCCGCCATTGCCGCTACGAATCGTGGTACACTCGATGTAAGTGGGGCGACGTCACTGTTTGTGAAAAATCGAGCTGGTGGTGAAGGTGGGCCGTTCCCCACACAGCGTATTGTCGAGATGTTGGAGAGTGGCATGCTCTCCGGAGATGAGGAGGTCTCTCAGGATCGCTTCCGTTGGCTCCCAATTTCAACCATTTTGAAGAACTCTGAGCATACCGGCGTATTACTCGAAACGCAGATTAGCGATACAAGGACTCCGGCGGCTTCGGGTGGAGCCCCGATCGTTTCGAGAAAATCTGAATCTGAGGTGATTCAATCGGTTGATATTCAGGGGTTTGTTCAGCGCGTAAAGGCGCTTACCGAGGAAGTGGCATTTCTTCGTGATGAGAATCAGAAGCTCATGCGCGACAAGGAAGAAGAAAGTCAGAGTCGACTGGCTGTAGAGTCAGATCTTGTAGCGTTGGTTAAGGAACGCGATCTTTATCGAACGCAGGTCGAAAAATTCGATCAAGAACTCCGACTATTGCGGGCTGTGGCCGGTGATCATGAAACTCTGAAAAGACAATATTCTCAGGTTTCGGAGGAAAAAGAGAGGCTCGTTGAAAAACTTCAGATTCTTACCGATGAGCTCAATCTATTGTCTGAATTGATTAAGCCGCTGGGCGCTAAAAGCTAATCGGACCTGGTTTGGAGAAAATCTTTCATTTCGTTGAGAGACTGATTGAGTCTTCCCTGTTCATTCTGGATCTGTTGAAGGCGCTCCGGGGTTGACTCGGGATCTTCGGATTCATTCTCCAAGAGAGAGATACGATTTTCAATTTCGGCGTAGGCTCGGACGTAAAAAGAATTCCGCTTTTCTATCAGATCGTTTCGTTTGCCTCGCAGTTCCTCATCCCGCTGCGCAATCTGTCGAGCGAGTGCTTCGTATTTGTTGTGTTCAGGAACCGTTGTGAGCTGTTGTTTGAGTATTGTGACTTGTTTTACTTCCTCTTCGAGTGCAGCGTTAAGCCGCTTAAGCTGTTCGAATTCTACGGTGAGGGATGGTGTTGGTTCTTCCGATTGCAGAGTCTCAATCGCAACCTGGAAGAGAATGACAATAACAATAACAATAACCAGGATAGGCGGAGTCCACCTCTTAATTTTAGGCATCTTCTTCATCGATCACTCGATTTCTTCCAGACGTTTTAGCGGCATAGAGTCGGGCGTCCGCAATTGCAACTAGTTCGTGGGGAGTCTTCGGCTTCGAAATACTCATGCTGGCTGCGCCCAAACTAATTGTTACGGGCAGTCGTTGGTTTTCCCAGGTAAACGTTGTTGATTCGACCATCTCACGAAGCCTTTCCGCTTGCTGGCGTGCCTCAACTAGCTTTAAGTTGCGTAGAAGAATCGCAAATTCCTCTCCGCCCCAGCGACAGAAAATATCTTCGCGGCGGATAGCACTAGATAGCCGATCGGCCAAACCGCGTAACACCATATCTCCGGCTGCATGTCCAAAGCGATCGTTGATCCGCTTAAAAAAATCGATATCAAACATGATTAGCGATAGGTCGGTTTGATGCCTTATCGAAAAATGAAATTCTGCTTCGAGACGAGACATGAAATGACGCCGGTTATAAATCAGTGTGAGTGGGTCAAGAATGCTGGACTGATAGAGATCATCTTGTACCTCGGCTTCTAGATCATCTTGAGAGGTCAACTTGAATACGATCTGACTTCCTAGCTGAATAAGATCCCCGTTGGCAATCGGTGCTGTGTCGATTTTCTTTCCGTTGACATAAGTACCATTTGTACTCTTGAGATCCTTCGCGATGACAAGATCGTTAAATTGGATTTCAGTGTGGCGTCGGGATATGTCGATGCCATCCAATACGATATCACACGATTTGCCGCGACCAATGGATGTTTTCCCACGATGTAGCTTGAATGCCTTCCCGCGCGTTGGTCCGCGTAGCATGACAAGATGAAAAGCTGCTTCGCCGACTCTTGCAAGTTCGACGACCGATGTAATCGCAGTTCTTTCTTCCTTGTGGTCGGTCATGGATTCAAAAACTCCGATGATCGTGGCTCAGAAAGTTTCATGGTCGATGATATCAGTGGAAAAACTTTTTTCATTTTATAGATTTTGAGTAGCAAAATCATTGACTTTTTGTCTCTATGCCGCCTAAAATTATTTTGTAGACGTTGATGTGGAACCTGAGTGGAACGGAATTGGAAACAAACCAGAGGAGGAAATGGTAATGGCAGCGAAAAAGAAGAAAGCGACAAAGAAGAAGGCAGCGAAGAAATCAGCCCGAAAGAAGAAATAGTTAGTATCCGTAGAGTTGTTGGCTGCCCCCTCCTTCGGGAGGGGGCTTTTTTTTGGACGGGGGGGATCACTTTGATCCGGAGTTGTATCCAGGACGAAACTTGATTGTTCGACGGTCGTAGAGTTGATCCCCGTTTTCGTTGATGACGGTAAGGAGAATCTGATTCGATCCAGGCGAGAGCATTACACCTGATTCGAACGTGCCGTCGGGAGCAAGGTGTAGTTCTTGACCATTAATCCAACCACGCGAGTGCTTTGGGATTCGGCCTTTCACGGACAAGGACGGCTGGTTTACCTCGATATTGTCAACCGGGCTCGTAATAAACCTTTCCCTTGTTGGTGGAACCAGCGCGTCCGAGGAGATGAGATCAGATTCTTCAACACCAGAACTTCGGAATGATTCCGATTCTCCCCATGTTGCCCGAGGAGTGGAAGTAGCCTTACGAACTGTAAGACGATGTGATGCTTTGTCTTGAGTCGGTTCTGGACTTCTGACTGAGCCGGTACGATCAAGTAACCTTCCGCTTTGATTTGTCATGACATCAAAGACCACAAGATCGTTCTGTCGAAGATTGTAGGTTCCGCGATCAGTCGTCACCCGCCCATCGCCGTGGACAACTTGGAGATTGAGTTGCTTCTCGGCCTCTTTCGAAAGAATAATTTTTGCACCGGCGGTACCGGGCGAAACCAGCATGGATTTCCCGTTTTGGATTAGCCGTATGGTTTCCTGCGAAGATTCTCCGGTCGCTTGGAGCTTTCCTGACTCGAGTTCCACTGCCAGCGTCGGCTGGTTAGCAGTGAGTGTTGGGGTGGCATGAATGGATATCCTACTACCACCCTCAACCTGCGCTACTGTTCGATTACCCTGTTTTAATGTTCCGGACGCAGTTGGTGGAAAAACAAGGTGTTCCCCGCCGTAGAGAGGTATTTCAGTGGTAGTGGGATCAAGCATTAGATCGCTGTTGCGCAAGAGCCCGACCTGGTCGCCGTTCAGCGTCAAATGAGCCACCGGCTCGAGAACCTTTATCGGTTCGGGCGTTACCCCTTTGCCCGCGGGCGAGAGCTTAGCGGGCAAGTCGATACGAGCAAGTTGATCGCCTTTGAGGACGATTGAACTCGCAGCGTTTGCGATCGTCACATCCCCGTGAATGGCCAATGCCTTGGCATTTCCTTTTTCGATC
>Ga0247727_10007542_pt1 | contig 20666 bp, 15 predicted proteins | sample WisWelCaveWW1625_FD_202498 | JGI IMG/M metagenome (GOLD analysis project Ga0247727, IMG submission 202498) | Biofilm microbial communities from Wishing Well Cave, Virginia, United States - WW16-25 | ecosystem: Environmental > Aquatic > Deep subsurface > Groundwater > Cave microbial mat | place... | reverse complement strand
GGAGCAGACGTTGGAGCGGGAGCGGGCGGCCCATACGGCACTGGTCGCCTCCTTCGAAGACAAGGGGCGGCACGTGGAGCTGCTGACGCAGGAAGTGGGCGACCTCCAGGGGCATACGAATCTAAGAGATCGCCAGCTGAAGCATGCAGTTTCTAGATTGGCGGAGACAGAACTAGCGTCGCCGCGTATCGACCGTGCGTTCAAGAAAACGCGGATCGGCAATCCGAAATCTTTCTTAAAGAGAAACAAAATTTCAAATTCCGGTTTGTTTCACTGGGAATATTACTATTCAGCAAATGCGGAATTGATGAAGAGCTTTGCCAATCCAATCGATCACTATTTGACAAGTCCTGTGAAAGCAGGCGTCAATCCCCACCCATTGTTCGATGGCCTGTGGTATCTGGGGCGAAATCCGGATGTAGCCCAAAAAGGTATGAATCCCCTCTATCACTATATTCGCTTTGGAGCGAAGGAAAGGCGTTCTCCGCATCCATTGTTTGATGCCAATCTCTACCTGCGCCTTTACCCGGATGTGGCCGCATCGGGCATAAACCCGTTGGTACACTACGTTCGATACGGCGGCGTGGAAGGTCGACGCACACACTGGCTATTTGATGCGACTGCCTATCTCAACGCGTTTCCCGAGCTCCTTGATTTAGGCATGAGCCCTCTTGAACACTACTGTCGATACGGAGTCTTCCTGTCATTTCGGCCTCATCGACATTTCGACCCGGACTTCTACCTTGATGCGAATCCTGATGTTCGTGCGGCAGGCATCAATCCGCTGCTTCATTATCTCAGATGCAATGCGGCTGAGATGCGCGATCCCGCAGCGGATTTCAGCACAGAGGCCTATTGGAATGCGTACCCAGAGGTAAAAGCCAGCGGAGAGAACCCACTGGTACATTACGCGAGTTGGGCGGACTACGAGCGAGTGTTACTGAATCGCGTCGAGCATGAACCGCCTCCTCCCCCATCATTTCACCAGAATGGCGGTAAGCAGCCGGAACTGCCGCCCATATCCATAAATGCCGAGCCTCCTACCCAAAGGCTGCAAGATTTTCTGTATGATGAATTCGGTTTGCGTGAGCGCAGTCGGATCGTGTTTGGATTGCAGCGCTTCCTCCTTCCCCTGAACGCAGATCTTCGTCAGCCGGCTCCTACCGACGATGATCTGGCAGCACTGGCCGGTACAGTCGGCGCGATGGCGGAATTGATACCAGTCTCTGCTCAGCCGGACGTCTCAATCATCGTGCCGGTATACAATCAGCTTCGATTTACACTTGCTTGCCTGTATTCGCTCCTGGCATGCAACACGAAATGTACCTTCGAGGTGATCGTTGCCGACGATTGTTCAAGCGATGCGACTCGCGAGGTATTTGCCCAAGGGTTACACAATATTCGTCATGTGCGGTCAGCCACCAACGTCGGTTTTCTCCGCAACTGTAAAAACGCGGCCCGAAGCGCCAAAGGGCGGGTGATCGTGTTTCTCAACAACGACACCTACGTGCTTCCGGGCTGGCTTGACCACCTTGTAGAAACACTCGATGCCGATTCCGATATCGGGATGGTGGGTTCTAAACTGATTTTTGCAGACGGTCGTTTGCAAGAGTCCGGTGGCCTCATTTTTGCCGATGGATCGGGCTGGAATTACGGTCGCTTCGACGACCCGCGCAAGCCGGAGTACTGTTACCTGCGCGACAGCGATTATGTATCGGGCGCATCGATTGCCATTTCAAGGGAGCTCTGGGGGAAACTAGGGGGATTCGACGAGCGTTATGAAACGGCCTACTACGAAGACACCGACCTGGCATTTCAGGTCCGTCAAGCTGGCAAGCGTGTCGTGGTGCAGCCACTTTCCCAACTCATCCACTTTGAAGGCGCAAGCTCAGGAACCGACTTGACGGCCGGCGTGAAGCGCTATCAGGTTGTCAACCGCGAAACATTTCTCCGGCGCTGGGCAGACACCATTGCCGGCTACGGGCCGGCCGATCCCAATCGCCTGCCCATCCATCGCGGCAGCAAGGGAACCATCCTCGTCATCGACGCACGCACACCCACGCCTGATCGTGACTCGGGATCCATGGACACCTATCAATATTTGCGCATCCTCAAATCATTCGGTTATCACGTCGTGTTTGCGCCACAGAATCTCGTGCATGCCGGGCATTACAGCGCCGAACTCCAGCGGATCGGTGTTCAGGTCCTTTACGCCCCCTTCTGGATGTCGTTTGACCAGATACTGAGTGCCGTGGGAGCGTCACTGGACTATGTATTGATCTACCGTGTGCCGGTAGCGGAGGCGGTGTACGACCTCGTGCGCAGCTTGGCTCCCCAGGCAAAAATCATCTTCGATGCCGTCGATCTCCATTTTTTGCGTTCGGCCAGAGAGGCGGAACTCGCCGGCGATGAAGAGAAAAAACTCGCCGCTGAACGGATGAAGGTCGTCGAGCTCGATATGATCCGCAAGGCCGATGCCACCATCGTTCTCAGCCGGTTCGAACTGGATTTGCTCAAGACACTTGTTCCCGACGCAGCCCTGTTCGAAATCCCCATTGTCCGGCAGGTTCCTCCCCCGCGCGCCAAGTGGTTCGATGAGCGGCGCGACGTGGTCTTTGTCGGCGGTTTCGAGCACATCCCCAACGTCGATGCCGTGCAATGGTTCGTGGCCGAAGTGATGCCGCGCCTGGAGGCGCGAGGATTTACCGGGCAGTTCGTGGTGGTCGGCTCCAATATGCCCCCTGAAATCAAGGCTCTGGCCCGACCTGGCGTGATCATTCGGGGCTTCGTGGCCGACCTGGAGGAATTCTTCAGCGAAATCCTCCTGTCGGTCGCCCCGCTTCGCTATGGCGCAGGTCTCAAGGGGAAGGTCATAACCAGTCTGAGCTACGGCGTGCCTGTCGTGGCCACGACAGTTGCTGTTGAGGGCGGTGGATTTAGCAACGACGTCAACGTACTGGTTGCCGACAAGCCTGACGAATTAGCCGAAGCGATAATGCGTGCCTATGAAGACAGGCAACAGTGGGAGCATTTGTCCTGCGCAGGCTATCAGTATTTCAAGGAAACCTTTTCCGTCGAGGCAGTGGCTGGTCAGTTGGCGAGACTGTTTTCTTCGTCACGAACAATCCGGTAAGGCGCCGGCGGTCGATCGGTACAATGTATTGTTATTCGAAACGAGACCGAGCGCATGAATCACAAAAATATTGTCCGTGCTCTGTATAAAGGGTTCCTTCATCGAGAACCTGAACCGGGCGCGCTCGAGCATTGGGAAGCACAGCTCGACGGTGGTCTACCGGTTGATCGATTGATGGAGATATTTCTCGGCTCAAAACAGTTTTCGAAAATCGAGAGAAAATTGACCAGCCTGTTCGTTGAACCGGGACATTTCTATTCGCCGATTGTAAATGTTCAGAATGTCCGGGAGCGAATTGAGGCGATAAAGAAAAACAAGCCCGATCAACTACCTGCCCTGCGCATTAGCCGCGATGAGCACATCTTGCTTTGGCGGAGCCTGTTACCGTATCTCAGAGAAATTCCATTTCCGGATGATGCGGCGGAAGGTTTTCGGTATTACTTCAACAATCCGGCTTTCTCATATGCAGATGGAAGCATGCTGTACGCCATGCTCCGTCATGTTAAGCCGAAGAAGCTGGTTGAAATCGGTTCCGGCTATTCCTCTGCATGTGCTTTCGACACGATCGAGCGCTATCTTGGCGGCACAGTGGAGGTCAGCTTCGTAGAGCCCCATCCTGAACTGCTTCTTCGGTTGCTGGGAGAGAAGACGGCAAAATGCGTGGATATCCACACATGTGAGATTCAGAAGGTAGGGCTCGAATTGTTCACAAGATTGGACGCAGGAGATGTGTTGTTCATCGATTCAACTCATGTAATGAAAACCGGGAGCGATGTATGCCATGAAATGTTTGAAGTCCTTCCGGCGCTAAAGCCAGGCGTCTTGATTCACTTTCACGATATTTTCTGGCCTTTCGAATACGGGGCTCAATGGGTGCTTCAGCAGAACCGCTCATGGAACGAGATATATGGGCTCCGCGCATTCCTGATGTATAACGAGGCATTTGAAGTGGTGTTCTTCAACGATTATTTCGCGCAAAAATGCCGAGATACCATCCAATCCGACTATCCTGCCATGCTGAAAAAAGGTGGTGGAAGCATCTGGCTTCGAAAGAAATACTAAGAGGTTGGGCGGCGTTTCTGATAAATCTACAAAGAAGCGACCTATCCCCTACAAAGCATGTTCGATCTGCGACAGGAAGGCCTGAAGGTGCAGCAGAAGCGCCAAAACGAGCCTGGATGTGGTTGGCCGATGGCTCCTGCATCCGCCAACGACCGGAATATCCAATCTATGTCCGGTCATATGATTTTGTAATGGATCGCACCTAGGATGGGCGACTGTTGAAGCTGCTGACCGTCGTCGATGAGTATGCCCCGAGTGTCTGGCGATCGCCGTGCGGCGCCGCCTCATGTCATGGGATGTGCAGAAGGTCTTGAGAGAATGGTTTTACATCGGGTTTGTTCCACGCAGGCTTGGTCCGACAACGGCCCGGAGTGTATCACTACGGCGCGGCGGGCCAGCGGCGATCCATTTTCAGGGCAGGAGCATTCAGGAGATGATTAAGGGAATTGGTGTGTGAAGGTCACAATTTGAACGATGCCGCATAAAGATCATTCCGATCAAGGCATGAGACCGGCAGATAACGGATGTGCCGTTTCGCTGGTGGTTGTCGCCTACAACATGGATCGTGAGCTGCCCCGAACTTTGGCATCTCTTGCGCCACCAATCCAGTGCGGTGTCGAGCAGCTCGATTACGAAATCGTGGTTGTCGACAATGGTTCGGCACGCCAGCTTGATTTCTCCGCGCTCTCCCCAGAAATCGTTAAGCGCCTTCGTTATCACCGACTAGATGGCGCATCTCAATCACCTGTGATTGCGGTGAACGAGGGACTGCGCATGGCAAGCGGAAAGCTCGTCGGTGTAATGATAGATGGGGCTCGACTTGCCTCGCCCGGACTCGTGATGTTTGCTTGGCGAGCTGCGCGGCTATATGCTCGACCGGTCATTGCAACGGTGGGCTTCCATCTTGGGCCGGATGTGCAGATGAAGAGCATCCATCAAGGATACAATCAGGCGGTCGAAGATCGGCTGCTCGAAGAGTCGGGATGGTGTCATGACGGGTATAATCTGTTTACGATTTCGAGCCTTGCCGGTTCGTCGAGTGGTGGATGGTTCAGGCCTATTGCTGAGAGCAATGCGCTATTTATGCCTGCGGGAATGTGGCATGAACTTGGAGGGATGGATTCGCGTTTCAATTCACCCGGAGGTGGGCTGGTTAACCTCGATACGTATTGTCGTGCCTGCCGACTGCCAAACAGCCAAGTGGTAATGCTGTTAGGTGAAGCCACGTTTCATCAGGTGCATGGCGGTATAGCAACTAATGCGCAATCACCCGATAGAGTGAGGCAGTTTTTTGCCGAGTACGAAGCGATACGTGGACAACCATTTATCGTGCCGCAAGTGACGCCGATCTATGTCGGGAGCATGCCGCCACAGTGTGTGCCATGGGTCTCCAAGTCAGCCGCGAAATAACATCGGCGCTGTCCCATGAAAGATGACTCATTGGATGTCAGCTCAAAAAACATCGCTGTGAGTAATCCCGCTAGGTTGTATCTGGACCTGCTGAAAAAATCCCTATTAAATGAAATATTCCTAAATGTCGAGGTTGCCTACTTTCACGCTCGTGACTGCGTTGAAAGAGGGATGGTACCGGATCTCGCCACAGTTCTTGATGCAGAGGCCAATCTTGCAGAATGCTTCGATCTTGCGGTAGCGGCTCGCCGTGAAGGAAAACACCTGAAGCGCAGTCTCAAGAACATAGGTTTCTCTCACACGATGATCGGTCGTGAGCGTCTTGAGCAGCTGGACGAGTGCATTCACCGTGTCCTGTCTGACAATGTCCCCGGGGATTTTATTGAGTGCGGTGTGTGGCGAGGAGGGGCAACAATTTTCATGCGAGGTGCGCTGGCCGTTCACGGCATACAGGATCGCACGGTGTGGGTGGCCGATTCATTTGAGGGGCTGCCCAAGCCAAGCCTAGAACAGGATGCACGGATCGATCTCAGCAAGGAACGCTTCCCGCAATTGGCCGTGTCTGTCGATCAAGTGATGAGAAACTTCCGAAAGTACGATCTACTAGATGACAACGTACGGTTTCTTCAAGGCTGGTTCAAGGACACCCTGCCCTTAGCCCCCATCGATCGCCTCGCGCTTCTGCGTCTTGACGGTGACTTGTACGAGTCCACCCGTGATTGTCTGAATGCGCTGTACGACAAGGTGTCACCCGGTGGGTACATCATCATCGATGATTATGGCTGCCTCAAATGTTGCGCCGATGCTGTTACGGATTTTCGTGTCGCGCATGGAATCAACAATCCCATCACACGCATCGATTGGACCGGTGCATACTGGCGCAAGGGTCGATAAATGTAACGGGGCAGCCATGCAAAGATTTTGGGAGATCGTGACCCGGCCGCTGCTTGAGGCGGTGCAGCCCGCTTCAATCATCGAAGTGGGTTCTGCCGATGGGGAGCACACGCGGCGTCTGCTTGAATTCTGTCGGCGCGCCGATTGGTCTTGCACCCTGTACTCCATTGACCCGTTACCCCGATACTCCGTGGAGGAGCTGGTTGCGGAACACCCGTGGCATTTTAACCCGATCCGTTCCACGAGTCTTGACGCCTTGCCGAAATTAGCGCCGGCTGGTGTGGTGCTGCTTGACGGCGATCACAACTGGTACACCGTGTATCACGAACTACTACAGATCGAACAGGCGGCTAGAACAGGCGCCGCCCCTTTTCCTGTGCTGGTATGTCACGACGTCGGGTGGCCATATGCGCGTCGCGATCTGTATTATGATCCGGACATGGTTCCCGATGCATACCGGCAGCCGTATCTAAAGGGTGGGTTGCTCCCCGGTGTATCCGAACCGCAGCCCGGTAAGGGTTTGAACGCGCACTTATACAATGCCACGCATGAGGGTGGCCCCCATAACGGCGTACTTGCCGCCATAGAGGATTTCATTGCTCAGTCACGCGAGCCTCTACAGCTAGTCGTTATGCCTGTGCTCTACGGATTGGCTATCGTGATTCCTAGTCATCACCTCACGGAAAATACAAAGCTTCGAGATCTGCTGACTCAGCTTTCGTCCGCGGACGGCCAACGGCAACTGGCCGAACTGGCGGAACGGTATCGAGTGGCAGGCGATATGACTACGCAAACATTGCGTGCGCGTCTGGCCAAGTTAGAGCAAGGTGTGGCTGCCCCTCTATCGCCCACGAGCACTGGTGATGGGTTTTCGAGTGGTCTGCCTTCTGCCGTCCTTGCCTCGATTCAGAAAGGCGTGCTCAACACCCGGTACAAGGGCATGCGATTTTGGAAGAGCCCGTTCGACGTGGTCATTTACACGCAACTGATCGAGCGGCTCCGGCCACGAACCATTATCGAGATTGGAACACTGGATGGAGGCAGTGCTGTTTGGTTCGCCGATCAGATGGAAGGCCACGGACTAGCGCCGCAGGTCATCTCCATTGACAAGAGAAGTCGACCAAAGAACAGAGATGCTCGAATCGTGTTTTTAGAAGCCGATGCCAAGGAGCTCGATGTAAAATTGGCATCGTTCGAGTGGAGCGAGTTACCGCACCCGTGGCTGGTGGTGGAGGACAGCGCACATACCTATGACGTCACTGCCGCCGTCTTGCGATTCTTCGATACACGCTTAGTGACGGGGGATTACATCGTGGTCGAAGACGGTATCGTGCGTGACCTGCCAGGTGAAATCTATCGCCGGTATGAAGACGGGCCAAATCGCGCAGTATCAGAGTTTATGGAAGCCCGCGCATCTGTCTATGAGATCGACCGGGGCCTATGCGATTTATTCGGATTGAACTTTACTTGGAACCCCGGCGGCTATATTCTTCGGCGGTAGTTGCGAATCGGGTTTAGCGAAGAGGAATAAAGGATGAGACCAGTAGTCATCCATTACCACATATTCAAAAATGCAGGTTCGACCATCGATTACATGTTGCAAAACTCTTTCGGAGAGAGTTGGGCGACATTCGATGGTGAGTTACCAACGAACAGGATTTCACCCGAACAAATGGCGGATTTCATTGTACGGAACCCGGGAGTTCGCGCCGTTTCAAGCCATCAAGCATGGTTGCCGCTACCAGTGATCTCAAATGTGCAGGTGTTTCCCGTTGTGTTCATTCGGCATCCGCTGGATCGTGCGAGGTCGGTTTATGATTTTGAAAGAAAGCAGGGTATACACGAAGGGCCTGTCAGTGAGGGGGCTGAACATGCGATGAGCCTGTCCTTCGCTGATTATCTGCGGTGGAGGTTTGATTCTTCGAAGAACGGGGTTGTCCACAACCACCAGACTAAGTGGCTACTTCACGAAGAAAGATACGTGAACCATGTCATTACTGAAAAGGATTTTGATAAGGCATGTATCCAGCTTGAGTCTTTAAATTTCTTTGGATTGGTCGAAGAGTTTCAACGTAGCATCAACCTCCTTGCAGAAAGATTGATGCAGCAGAGTATCAAGCTAGACATCACCGATCACGTGGTCAACAACACCAGCGGACGCCATGAAAGCCTTCCTCGACGCCTGGAGGCGCTCCGCGAGAATGTAGGTGAAAAGATGTGGGGAGAAATGCAAGAGAGGAACCGATGGGATTGCCTGTTGCACGACGTGGCGACAATGGTGTTTATGCGTCGCATGAGGTCCAGGCTTCACACAGAAGAGTTGCAGCAGAGCAAGCTTTAACTGGTCTGTCTGGTCTATCTGGTTTGTCTTGTTTATTTGGTTGAACCAGACTAACCGGATAAACCCGACGAACCAGAGAGACCAAATCAACTAAATCAACCAGATGAACCAGAGAAACCAGATAGACCAGATGGACCAGACAGAGTGGAAGATGTTTTGAGAGGTAACTAAATATGATTACACGCTTTATGCTAATCAGTGCGGCTCGCAGCGGCAGTACAATGATTAGGACAACGCTGGCAGGACATCCGCAAGTCCATATGCATGGCGAAGTGATGGGGCGGAAGCGTGTGCGCACAGTGCTCAGGGCCTATTTGCCGGAGGCGATAAAAGCGCTAAGCTCCGAAGAAATTGCGCGGACAATGCTGCTCGAAAGAACTCGCGATACGAGACGGTTTATTCAGGAAACGATATTCGCTGCGGGCGGGAAAAAGAAGGCGGTGGGATTTAAACTGCTCCTCGACCAAGCGTTTTCCATGGACTTTGCGGACGCATGTCTGTGGCTTGCCGACCAAAAAGACCTGAAACTAATCTGGCTGGAGCGCCGGAACCATCTCGCGCGTTATGCGTCCAGGTTGTTGCTCAAGCTTGGGAAGGAAAGAGGTGAGGGAAGAAGCTTGGTGTGGGCGAAGGATGAGCTGCCGGCTCAATTGACTACGGAAGTCGATCCAGATGAGTTTCAGCAGGATATCCGCAATCAGGAAGCCGCCATGACAATTATGCGAGAACGCTTTGAGGGCCATCCCTGTTTGGAAATTGTTTACGAAGACCTCGTGAAAGATCCTCATGCGGGATACAAGAACATGTTCTCATTCTTGAACGTGGATGATGCCGTCGAGCCATGTATCGCAACAAGGAAAGTTAATTCAACCGACTTGAGTAAAATTATTTCCAACTTGGCATCTATCCGCAGCCACGCTGCAATCAGCCCTTTTTTGGATTAGGGTGGGTATGATTTCGGCAAATCTGGTCGAGGAGCGTCTATCAAATGTTTGATGTTCATATTGGTCTGCCGAAAACCGGCACAACCAGCTTACAAAGACACTTATTTGAGCACGCGGGCATCCTTGAGGAGAAGGGCTGCCTATATCCCAGGGAATGGGTGGCCCCAGGTAATTTTGCACATCATCTTGTCAGCGTGGCAGTTCTTCGGGGCGGAGCCGATAACGACGAATTGTTGGCAAAATTTGCTGATTACTTGCGCGCAAGGAAAAATGATCACGTGTTGATTTCTTCCGAGGCGTTTACGAACTGCATTCTGCCGAAAACTTTCAAGAGGTTCTCTGATGTATTATCACTATGGGCGAGATTGTCCCCGACCAGACTTGTTGTTGCAATTAGGCGCTTCGATACTTTTGTCGAGTCGACGTATTTGCACGCTGCGAAGGTTGGGAATAGGCGGAATGATTTGGCAGCCTATATCAAGAATAATGAGAAATGGGTCGCAAACCTCTTTGCCGGCCTTACTTCAATCAGCAAATTCGCAGAGAGTGTTGAGATGGTATACCTGCGCTATGACAAATCTATCGATATGATGAAAACGTTAGCTGATGCCCTACATCTGCCGTCAGTGATCGGGGATCAAGATGGCGCAAAGCGAATTGTCAATAGCAGGCTTGGCGCGAAAGCGCAGGCATTCTTGCTCAAACTTGACGAACATAAGTCCAGCCGAGATATTAAGGCAACTAGGCCGATGTGGATAAGAGGCTTTGAGTCAGGCAGGCTTCGCTTCAATGATGAAATTGATGCCTACTCTATACTGACATTTGAGCAAACGAATTCAATACATGAAACTGGGCTAAAACTGGCAAGGCAGATGAATGTATCGGCTTACTCCGATTTTTTTGGTTCCGATCAATTGCCCGAGAAAACGTATATTGATTTGTGCTCGATCGAGATGAGAGCATCTGATTGGAGACAAGTTGGTGAGATGGATGATGCTCTGATCGCCATAGAAAACAAGTCGAGCCGGGGTTCAGGCTCTTGAGTTAGCCGCAGTATTCCCGCGAGTCATTACTGGGGGCAATGAAGTAGCTTTATATGATTACACGTTTTATGCTAATCAGTGCAGCTCGCAGCGGCAGTACCATGATTAGGACAACGCTGGCAGGACATCCGCAAGTCCATATGCATGGCGAAGTGATGGATCAAGAGCTTGTGCGATCAGCGCTCAAGGCCTATTTGCCAAAGGCGATAAAAGCGCTGAGCCCCGAAGAATGTGCGCGGACAATGCTGCTCGAAAGATCTCGCGATACGAAACAGTTTATTCAGGAAACAATATTCGTTGCGGGTGGGAAAAAGAAGGCGGTGGGATTTAAGCTGCTCCTTGACCAAGCGCTATCCATGCACTTTGCGGATGCTTTTTTGTGGCTTGCCGATCAGAAAGAGGTGAAAATAATCTGGTTGGAGCGCAGGAACCATCTCGCGCGCTATGCGTCGAGGTTGTTGCATAAAAATGGAAGAGTCTTGGTGTGGGCGAAGGATGAGCTGCCGGCTCAATTGACTACGGAAGTCGATCCAGATGAGTTTCAGCAGGATATCTGCAATCAGGAAGCCGCCATGAAAATTATGCGTGAACGCTTTGACGGCCATCCCTGTTTAGAAATTGTGTACGAAGACGTTGTGAAAGATCCTAATGCGGGGTACAAGAGCATTTTCTCATTCTTGAACGTGGATGATTCCGTCGAGCCATGTATCGTAACAAGGAAAGTCAATTCACCCGACTTGAGTAAAGTTATTTCGAACTTGGCATCTATCCGCAGCCACGCTGCAATTAGCCCTTTCTTGGATTAGGGTGGGTATGATTCCGGCAAATCTGGTTGTTGAACATGTTGCATTGTTCCCACGTGTTGTTACTGCGGATTAGGAAGCGCGATCCCTTCAGTTGCAAGTACCCAGTGCTTTGAGCGAGGATATTCGCTATGAAGTATTTCCAAGCGTTTGTGTTGTTGCTTTGCGCCCTCGTCGCACCAAGCCGGGCGTGGTCTGACGATGTACCTGTATCACCGCAAGGGACGGCACCGACTTTGTTGCTGGTTGATGCGGGGAACCCAGGCCCGGTCTTTGATGTCGATTTCCTTGGCAATACCAGCCGGTTGAATGCTTTTCTTGGCCTGTCGTCCAGTTCAGAGATCCTGCCGGATGAAACGCGCTTCGTCACTTCCTCGTCCAAGGAATATATCCAAGCTCGTTTCCCCTATTTTCGCGCGATACGAATCGGGAATCTGTTTTTCGGTTATGAATGTTCAGGCGCTGATTTTCAGGAAATGGCGGTGCGTGATGCAGACGGCAGATTTCGCTACCAGTTCGAGGAAACGATTCAGCTCATCGATGAGTTGTTGCGTAGCGGGCTGAAACCACATTTCGCCCTCACAGGCATCCCCAAGGCTATGGTGCCTGATGGTGAGGCGGTGATTACTCATCCCGCCTACGGATGCGTCAATGCGCCGGCGTTCGATTGGTCAAAGTCTGAGCCGAAGGAGCGAGTTCGCGATTGGTGGCAACTACAGGATGCATTCATGGGAGCGTTGATCGCACGCTTTGGCAAGGATGAGGTAAAAAAATGGGAGTTCGCGACATGGACCGAGCCCCTAAACCCTGAACGCAAGAACAATGCTCATTTGGTATTGCCGGAGTCTGTGATCGAGGCGGGGCGGCATGATGAAGCAGTTGCGACCATTATCGCCGCCTCCATCGACGTGGCCATGTCGCACGGCGTGCCCATCCATATAGGCAATTTCGCTGGTCCGGTGGAGCAGACCTACCCAAAGGTCATTGATGAGATACGGCGGTTTCCAATGGGCGAGGCGTATTTGAAATACATCAGCGGTTATGCGATCAGTCGGTATCGAGTCAAGCCGGAACAGAATATCGGAGGGTTAGTGGACAACGCCTTCAATTTGCTGAGTAATCCAATGATGCCCGACAAGCCCCTATTTATAGATGAGTTCGGCGAATTGATAATGGATGATGGGATGAGGCCGTTTAAAATGGCATCCTCATTAGAACGAGGAGTGTTTGTCGGTACGCTACTAGCACGGGTGTTCAACCGTCAGGATGGGTCAGGACGAGTACCCAAGCGAGTGGCTTTTTGGAATACGGATATCACCGCTCGTGCCATGTTTAAGTTCTCCCAGTTTGATGATTACTTGAAAACACCAGCGACGAACGTAATTGCCATGTTCGCTTCATTGAATGGGTATAGCAAGCTGCATGTCCCTATGTCTCTCATCCAAGCTGTTGCGGGGATGAAGGATGGGCGGACCAGGATTATTCTCATTGCGGACGAAAGGGGTGTTGGGGGGGCAGGGGCATGTTCCGATTGTCACGGAACAGATTTTGGCGGGATCGAGATTCGTGGGTTAAAGGCTGATGCAAATTACCAGGTTAAGACGCACACGATTAACGCCAATAACGGCAACCCGCTTTCGGTGTTCTTGGGGGGCGAGCAGGATTACCGTTACGACTTACGTTTTTCCAGCGTTGATGGTGAGTGGAAGATTGCATCGAAGTACTGGGAGCAATGTTTCTTCGATGAAATCAAGGAATGTGCTTGGCGGGAACAAGCGCATCTTGTCGATGCGCCCCTCGTGCGGAGGGAACAATCTACGACGGACGCGTTCGGCGTGTTGAGGGTTTCGGTAGACTTGGCAGGGAGCGCGGCGGTGATGGTTGATGTGAGAGAGAAAAACTTTTAGGAGAAATCAAATGAAACCGTGAGTTCTACTTCGAGAATCTTCCCGCACTGCCTGTCAGCAATCATCTGACCCCCCCCGCTATGATCATGTGAAATTCCCCCCTCCGACACAACCGAGGCCACCTCTGCCAAGGACTGGCGCAGCGAGTCATCTCTACTGACAAGAAAAGCCGACCAAAGAACTGAGATGCTCGAATCGTGTTTTTAGAAGCCGACGCCAAGGATCTCGATGTAGAATAGCCTTCGTTCGAGTGCGGCAAGTTACCGCATCCGTGGCTGGTGGTAGGGAACAGGGCACATACCCATGACTTCACTGCCGCTGTCTTGCGATTCTTCGCGACACGATTCGTGCCGAGGAATTACATGGTGGTAGTCGCCTACAACATGGATCGTGAGCTGCCACGAGCTTTGGCATCTCTTGCGCCAATCCAGTGCGGTGTTGAGCAGCTCGATTACGAAATCGTGGTCGTCGACAATGGCTCGACAAACGCCCTCGATTGCACGACGCTCTCTCCTGAAGTCATCAAGCGACTTCGTTATCGGCCGCTTGATGGTGCTTTGCGCTCGCCGGTGAGTGCAGTGAACGAAGGATTGCGAATGGCTCGTGGGCAGCTCGTCGGCGTAATGATAGATGGGGCTCGACGGGCCTCGCCCGGACTCGTGATGTTTGCGTGGCGAGCTGTGCGGCTACATGTTGGCCCGGGCGTGATCGTGCGTGCCTTCATGGCCGACCTGGAGGAATTCTTCAGTGAAATCCGCTTGTCGGTCGCCCCGCTTCGCTATGGCGCAGGTCTCAAGGGCAAGGTAATCACCAGTCTGAGCTATGGCGTGCCGGTCGTAGCCACGACCGTTGCCGTTGAAGGCGCGGGGTTGTGCAACGACGACAATGTGCTGGGGGCCGACAAGCCTGACGAATTAGCCGATGCGATACTGCGCGAGTATGGAGATAGCGAACAGTGGGAGCAGTTCTCCTGCGCCGGCTATCAGCATTTCAAGGACAACTTTTCCGTTGAATTCGTCTCCTGTAGGCTGGCCAAGCTTTTCCAATGAGGATCTAATAAGCATATGCAGAAACAATTGGATTTCATTATTGGCGGCATGCCAAGGGGTGGTACTACCCTGGCGGGAAAATTTTTTTCCCTGCACCCAGACATTTTTTGCTACGCGCAAGAAACTCATGTTTTGCCATTTCTGAGTAACTGTTTTAGTACCTTCCCTTGTCATGAAAAACAATTGGATCGAGTTTTGGAAGAATTTCGTTTACAGACGCACTCGGTATTGATCGATATGCCTCAGTTTAATGTTAGCAAGGGGGCGCACCCGGGAAATCTTCTTTTTAAAGATAAGGATGTTGATGGCATTGTAGGTAGAGTTAAAAAAATGTTGCTCAAAGGCTTGGTTGGGCGACGCCTATATATTGAAACCTTGGAAGCATTAAGAGAACTTATATATGTACGTGTTCCTCGTGAGTATATTGGGGAGAAAACTCCAGGCAATCTATTTGCGATGGCTGAACATGGGGGTAGCAGTGATACTTTACAGGTTGTGGTAGTTCGTGAGCCGGTTGGTGTTATGAAGTCGATGCATCGGAGAGCAAATAATCAAGAAGATATTTATGCTTCAGCCTTTCGTGGTGGGCTAGAGGCTAATCTAGGGATGTATATCGACTATGCAGGTGCAGCAGCTACTTGCCTAAAAAGCGATACGTCATTACTCATTCGTTATGAGGATTTGGCGATGGATCCTTTTGGGTCTGTAAAGAGTATGTTTGGTTGCTTTGGAAAAAATGTTGACGAGCGGGTTCGCGCCTTTGTAGAGGGTGCGCGCGATAAAGAGATTGCGGATCGTGCCCCGATGAACTATCGCCGTCTAAAGATAAATAATGATCTGGGGGGGCTCAATGAATTGGATTATTGGAAGACATTGAAAATTACGGAGGCGTCTAGAAAATTAATTGGTTATGGTGAAGATCAAATGGCTGGTTTTGGTTACCCATCTGTTGGGGATTGGCCTGGATCGGATGTGCCGCGGGTAGTTTTGCCAATGTCGGGATTTCACGATTTGGAGAATAACGGCAGGTGGATGAAGGAAGCGGGGCTACTTATTGCATACTTACCATCTGCGGCGCGAGCTGTCGAAATTGACTTGTGGAGCAACTTCCCTGCGCTACCACTCGATTGTGCTAATAGTGCATTGAGCGTAGAGGTTAATGGGAACGTGATTGAAGAGATGAGAATTACAAAGGGGCCGTCTTCATTTCAAGTGGTTATCCCAGTTATGGATAGATATGTGGTTCCGATGGGCAGACATGGAGGATTTATCCTGATCAGATTGCGTTCTTCTGTCTCCTATAGTCCGATCGCTTTTTCGGGAGGCGGAAAGGATTGGCGTCAATTGTCTTTTCTGCTAACTAGAGCAGAAGTGAAGTGATAGTGATGAGGTGTCGCTAATAATACTGGATTTAATGTAGAGACGCAGGGTGAGCAAGGAGAAGCCCACAGTTTACTTGAACGAGAGTTTTATTGCGCCTACCCCCCCTAAAACTACTCCATTGGTTAGGAAGTCCGACTGTGCTGTGCCGCAGTCCGCTCCGACAAAGAAGGCGGCGTGAGACAACCGTGGGAGCCACTCAGAAGATTTCAATGGACTTCTTGACAACTTCCTCAATCCTGGCAGGATATCGAAAGGGGCTTATCCAACATCCCAAGACGAGTGGCTTGTTATGCGGAACAATATAATACATAGCTAGTCGTAACTAGGCTGAATAATGCAACATGCAGATCAGTCTCCAATTAACGAAAGCTTGGTCCCAGGCTCCGAGAAACTGTTCCTGTTCTTTGGCGGAATTGCAGGGGAAATAGGCATACCTCCATTCGAGTTTTATCGCGCATCAAAGATTATTGACTCCAGCAAGGTATTTCTTCGTGACATAAACCAATCGTGGTACCAGCGGGGGTTGCCTACTATAGGCGATGATGCTTATGCCATTGGTGAATATCTAAGAAATACAATAATAAAATCAGGTGCGTCAGACGTTTATTTCGTTGGCAACTCTATGGGAGGATTTGCCGCACTTCTTTTTTGCTCAATGCTTCAGCGTGGGAAGGTCATTGCTTTCGCACCACAAACATTTGTAAGTCCTGAAAAGAGGCTGAAGCACGGCGATCACCGTTGGTCTCATCAAATTGAAATGCTGCACAGAACTCGCGGCGCATCGGATATTTACGATCTAAAGCCTTGGATTCAGAATCGCTTCCCAGAGATGCAATCCAGAGTGTATGTTTCACTTGAGCATACTCTTGATATGCGGCATGCGAACGAATTGGCGGATTTCTCGAACATCGACATCCATTGCTTTCCTGATGCGGGTCACGGACTAGTCACCAGACTCCGAGATGACGGGCTTCTTGCGCGGATTCTGAATTCCTGAAGGCCCAACAATGCGTTCCAGCCGACGGAAACTGAGAAAAATGTATTAGAAAAGAGGGTCAGAACCTTTAAATTAGTGTGGGTTTACTAACAATTTTGTTTTTATTCAATCCGATTTCAATTCTTGGGATGCGGGTGATCAAGTCTTCGTCGGCGTTATGTGCCATCACTCACTCCATCATGTGCAAGATCGCGAGAATGTGATTGGGGCTATACGTAGGTCGCTACACCACACCCTGATGGGGTTTTTGTTAGCATTGATGTGATTGGGCGCAACGGCCATATGCGATGGCCGGAAGCGCTGGAGGTTGTGAATCACATTTGGCACTTTTTGCCAGACGATAAAAAATTTCACCATACATTTAAGACTGTCGATGGTGAATTTAGAAATCATGATTGCTCTACCGAAGGATTTGAAGGTATTCGCTCCCAAGATATCCTGAAATTGCTCATAAATAATTTTTCGTTCGAGGCTTTTTTTGCTTTCGGCAACCCGATCGATGTTTTTACAAGTCGGGCATATGGTGCCAATTATGACCCGAATAACGAGCATGATCGTGCCTTTATTTGGAATCGTTGGAGGCTAGGAAGCGTATGTTAGCTAAATCACATGATCAAAAGGTGCAAGAACAGATTCGTCAGTATCTGAATACAGAAAACATGCATGGCGCCCTTCCGCCGATATTTAGATACTGGCAGGAGCAATATTTTAAGCCTCGTTTTTCCAAGATATTCGGTGCGAACAATCACTTGGAATTCTATTGGAAGGCGATGGCCAAACGCATTCGAACAACAGGGTGTAAAGCTGTAATCAGCCTCGGTTCTGGCGATGCGCAAGTTGAGGTAGGGGTCGCAAAAGGTTTGCAGCGTGATGGAATCACAGATTTCAAATTTCATTGTGTTGAACTATCGCCAGCACAAATAGGACGCGCCCGGAAGTTTGTTGAGCAAGCTGGTCTTACTGACAATTTTGTTTTTATTCAATCCGATTTCAATTCTTGGGATGCGGGTGATCAAGTCTTCGTCGGCGTTATGTGCCATCACTCACTCCATCATGTGCAAGATCTCGAGAATGTGATTGGGGCTATACGTAGGTGGCTACACCCTGATGGGGTTTTTGTTAGCATTGATGTGATTGGGCGCAACGGCCATATGCGATGGCCGGAAGCGCTGAAGGTTGTGAATCACATTTGGCGCTTTTTGCCAGACGATAAAAAATTTCACCATACATTTAAGACTGTCGATGGTGAATTTAGAAATCATGATTGCTCTACCGAAGGATTTGAAGGTATTCGCTCCCAAGATATCCTGAAATTGCTCATAAATAATTTTTCGTTCGAGGCTTTTTTTGCCTTCGGCAACCTGATCGATGTTTTTACAAATCGGGCATATGGTGCCAATTATGACCCGAATAACGAGCATGATCGTGCCTTTGTCGATTTTGTTGAATATATCAATGAGTTGCTTATTGATTTAGGTCACATTAAGCCTACTAGGATGTGTTCAGTCATGGTTCTTGATAGAAACGTGCGGCCACAAGTTTACAAAAATTGGACGCCTGAATTTTGCTTGCGTCAGCCTGATTGATATACGGGTTTGTACGACAGGAAAGGACCGGATTCGTAGGCAGTCTGACCTCAAATACCCCAACCCTCTACTTCTGAATAGTGGTGTGGAATGGTGAGGGGGGCTATATTTGTGTCAATTAGCCGGAGAAAAACCATGAAAATCATCGTTTGTCTCTTCCTTTCCATCACGCTTGTTTTTTCGCCCTTAATTGGTATCTGCCAAGATTCACAACGTCAGTTGCTTGGCCTGAACAAGCTAGAACTGATGGAGCAGTACTTGGGTACTGCCAGCGGCGGAGACGGTTCCGCAAAATATAAAGAGGTCACTGTGGCAATGGCCCAAAAATCGATTGAGGATGCTGCGAACATGGGCGCTGCATTTCTGCGTGTTGGCGTCACCGGATTTTTCCCAAACCAGCCTGGTCAGAAAAGTGATCTCGATCTCTGGCAACGCGATCCACAAGCATATTGGCAGGTTATGGATTCCATGCTTAGCGATCTCTCGGCTCAGCAGTTGGGGATCGTTCCCTTGTTTGTCTGGAACATCGGCCAGTTCTCAGCAATCTCAGGGGATAGCTACGTCAACTTTCTGCGAGACCCAAATTCCAGCTCGTACAAGCTTCTCGAGCGTTATGTTCGTGAATTTGTAGCTCGATACAAGACGCATAGAAGTATCATTTTTTATGATTTGGCAAACGAGTTTAATCAATCCGCTGATATCGATGTAGAAACCCGATGTGCCAAGGAAAGAAATGCGCCGCTCTGTGCCAATCCAGCTAACGTGACCACGAACGATATTATTGCCTTTTTAAATCGCCTTGCCGCACTGATCCGCTCGTTGGATGCACAGCGGAAAATTTCAAGTGGCTATGCAATAAATCGACCGTCTGCAGAACACCTCCGGGACAATCCTGAATGGAGCAACCAGAAATCGAGCTGGACTCCCGATGATTTCTCTCAGTTTGTTCAAAATTTGCGTGACATGAATAACATGGTGGACATCATAAGCGTTCATATCTATCCCTCAAGAGAGAACCGACGTTTCGGCATTCGCGCGGGTGAGGAAAGTCACATGCTCGAGTATGCAAAACGCGCCGCAGATGAAATCGGCAAACCACTCTTTGTTGGCGAGTTTGGGGAATTTGACTCGATGCGAGCGACCGTTCCTGGAGGATTTTCGGACCAATTGATGAGGGATCTGATTCGACTGAGGATTCCCTATGCTGCCCTGTGGGGCCTGGAGTTCTATCCAAGAAAACCCTACTATGACCAACTTGGGCGGCAAGAACTTATCAGCGTCGAGTTCGGTTATACGGACTACGTCATCGCTAGGTTTATGGAGACCGCTGCGGCGTTGGGTCAGCGGGTCCACCAGGTTGGCAATCAAGACAATAAACCACCACGTGTTGTGCTGACCTGGCCGCTGGAGTGCTCTTCAATTAACAAAGAGCAACTTGTTTACGCAGTTGCTAGTGATAACTCTCTGAAAGTAAGTCAAGTTGAGTTTTGGATTAATGATCAAAAAGTCGCATCAGTTGCGACACCCCCTTACCAGGCGAAGATCAATTCAAATACACTTGTACCAGGAGTCTATTCGATCAAGGCTCGAGCGTACGATGCTGTAGGAAATGGATCAGAAACAGTGCGACGAGTATCTGTCAATGGTGAGGCGAAGGGGGGGGCAATGCCGTGCCCATGAAATTCCGCGGGGTAGTTAAATAAATAAATCCGCCAGAGAGATAGAATGGCCTCACAGGGGCTGGCTGGGGTCATTGCTTGACTTTGCACCGCTCCATCGCCATGCGCTGGTGTTCTGTGAGGGACGTCGACTCAATCGCGTCTTGAATCTTCGAAATGCGTGATGGCGATACACCAAATCGCACCGCGACCATGTTCAACGGTTCATTTGCGGCTCGCCGTAACAACCAGACGTCCGTCTGATAGGCCTCCCGATGCGTGCGAGCGACTATCGCCGTCGGTGCAATCCCATAGACTGCCGCGACACGATTCATGATCTCGCTCGGATCTAACCGCATCGGGTCGATTTGTGCCAAGGGCACATTTGCCGGTCGCTGTTCTGGCAGGAGCGCGGCCATGCGTTCCCGAAAGGCCGCGCTCCCAAGAAAAATCTGG
>Ga0247727_10007541_pt1 | contig 20668 bp, 11 predicted proteins | sample WisWelCaveWW1625_FD_202498 | JGI IMG/M metagenome (GOLD analysis project Ga0247727, IMG submission 202498) | Biofilm microbial communities from Wishing Well Cave, Virginia, United States - WW16-25 | ecosystem: Environmental > Aquatic > Deep subsurface > Groundwater > Cave microbial mat | place... | reverse complement strand
TCGCAAGCAGGGTCGTACCAACCACCATGATCTCGACGCCGGGTAGAGGCTTCCCGGTTTCTTTATCCTTTACCCTTCCGGCGATCTTGCCAGTGGTTCCGGCAAACAAAGGCGACAAACCCAACAAGAGCCAGACCAGGAGAAACACCAGGCTTCGCAGGACGGGATTATTCATAAAAGCCGCTCCAGTAGTAATTGTTTAAACCACAATTGCGTGCAAAAAATTTTTCATTTTCACGCGCTTTAAAACAAATGCCGGCTAGTGCGCCCCAATAATCGTCTTCCAATCCGGCCGCGTCAGTTCCCGCTCGTCGCTCGAATAGATCAATTCATATTTGCCGAAGTATTCGAGGTCGGCGAAAATGAATTGCTTTCTGCCCTCCTGATAATAAATCCACACCTCGTAAGGCCGCGCGTTCTGTTGGGCGGGATGGCGCTCCACTTCGTTGGGAATGCCGAATTTGATGGCGATGCGGCCACGATCGGTTTTCCATCCCGGGCTGAATCCGGCGTTGAACCGTTCATCGGCGTAGCGCACGCGCTTGAAATATTCTTCGCGAAATTCATTCGGCGGCGTTTCCGGCTGCGGATCCAGGCGCCGCCACAGCCGGCTCACATATTTCTTCTGGGCCGGTATCGCGAGGGATTTTAACGTGCTCCTGTCTTCGTCCTGCAGCAGATAGCGCATCTGCTCCACATGCTGCTGAAAATCCTTCTCGGACATTGATTCCAGCTCGGCATCCACGAAAGCTTCTTCCGGCAGGGCTTTCCCGCGGCAATGAAAAACTTTTTCGGCGGAGGCGACCGCGCCGGTGGCGCGATCTTTGACTTCCACCGTGAGCCGGTTGATTGAATCCGGCAAAGCGCCGACATGAACGCCGCCCACTTCCACACTCGAACGGCCGGGCTGGCGCGCCAACTTTCCCGGCAAGGCGCGAACGATCTTGCCGCGGCTATCCTTGACGGCATAATGCACTTCGTAGCTGTCCGCCGCCGCGAGATTATAAACCTCGAAATAAAAATAGAGCAGCGGCATGGCCGGGCCAAAGGTCGTGTTGGCTTGCGGCACAACCTGAAGGCCGTTTTTGGCGAATTGGCCCTGGGCCGTATCGGCGCGAATGCTGCCGGCGAATTGCAAGTCGCTCACCGCCAGGTTTTCTTCGGAAAAATTTCGCGCCCGAAAACGCAGCGCCGCCACGCCTTGTTTTTGCGCGTGCCGATCAGTGAGGGTGAGAGAAATCGTATAATGGCCGGGCGCCAGCATCAAGTCAAATTGATTCGGCAGCGAACGGCCCGCGGTTTCTTCCGGGCTTTTGGCCGAAACCAGGCGGGACCATTCGTCCCGCGCCAGCACCTCGCCGGCGGAATCGGCAATCGTGACGCTGGCTTTGAATTCACTCTGCAAGCCTTGCCCGGCCTGACGAAAGGCCAACTGCGCGAAGGGAATCTGGCAATAAAATTCCTGCCGGGTTTTTCCCGGCGCGCCGCGAAACGAGGCGGTGTCGAGATAAAATTGCAGGCCGCCCTGGCTCTGGCCCGCCGTCTTGTCCCCGGCGAAAGCCTCCGGCCGCGGCCAATAACACAGCAAAAGAAAAAATGGCAGGACAAACCATTGCGCCTTCCGCCGTGGGCCAGCAATTGAAATGAAGCGCATCTCTTTAAAGTGAAATCTTTGCAGAAAAATTTAGCTCACGGAATGGAACTCACACGGAAATAAAATATTTTCATGATTCATTTCCGTGAGCTGCTCCAATTCCGTTTCTTTTTTAAGAGAAAGGGATTTAGGGAATGAGTTTTTTAAGCCATTGCGGAGCAAAAGTTAGAAATTAATTCTGACTTTATTATACCACCAACAGATAGAAACAACCCAACTGATAAACACAACAACCGATAAGCGCAATTTACTTCATCTGTTGGGTTGTTTCTATCTGTTGGAGCAATTGTTTTGAAGCTACGGCTGCCCCGCTGTGCGGGGCCCCAGTTTTCAGCTTGTCTGAAAATCTGGCGTAGTCTTTTAGTAGTCAAATTTGTGCAAAAAAAGCAAAGATTTTTTAGATGAATGTCATTTCGCTCTGTATTCATAAGGGTTTCGTGACATTTTCAAAAGTCTCCAACTTTTAGCGCCAACGGATAGATGAACCCAATCCCGCAAGGCGGGACCTTATCCGTTGGGTTCATCTATCCGTTGGGGCAGTTTTTTTAAACCCTGTTTGGTTGCGGCTTGTCCACGTTGTGTTAACATTGTCAAATTATTTCGGTTCTTTGAATTCATTCACCAGCATGTGCCGCACCACAGTTGTCATGGCTTTCGTGTTCACCACATTGGCCGTCAATGAGCCGGCTCTCACCACCGACACGAGCGGAAAGCCGAAAAGCGCGGACTTGAAATTGGCGCCTTTATAAAGGACGGCGCACGGCGTGTTGGCAAACTCCTCGCTGTTGATGTTGATCGAGCGCCGGGTGTCACGATAATAATTTCCGCTGAATAAGTAAAGCCTCTGTGCATCCGGCTGCGGAATGAGCTGGTTGGCTTTCGTGGTGAGATATTGGAAAATGGTTGTGCGCGGAACCTGATAAGTCGTTTGCAAATCCGGAAAACGATTGTCAATCCCAAGCAGCCAGTCGAGATTCAAATCCGCCGACTTGGCGCGCAGCACGTGAAAATATTTGTACGGTAAGCTATTGGGCGCGAGATCGATGCCGGAGGGCGAGGTGCCGGTTAGCGCTTCGATCACATTGCTGCCCGCAACCCAGAGATTGCCGCCCATGTCGAGATAATCCTGAATAATGCGCTCGTTCAAGCCCAGATTGCCGGCCGGGTTGGTAGACCAAATGATCGTGGAAAAAGCGCCAAGGCCTTCTCCATTCGCGGTGCTGGTAAACGTCGGCCGCTGAATGGCAAATTTCGCTTGATAGTCCCACACCGTATATTTGGCGTAACCCGCGCCCAGCATAAGGGAATCGTAATACGCATCCGTCAGCCGTTCCAAGAGGGCATCTTTAGGCTCATCATCCATAATGAGAATGCCTTTGTCAAACGTCGGCCCCAACACATGAAAGCGCAGTTTGGCTGGGGTCGGATCAACCGTGCCGGTATTGTCAACCGCGCGCACTTCCACGGCGTACCAGCCGTTCCGAAATTTGAAATCCACAAAAAAGGCCTCGGTCGATTGCCAGGTATTGTCGAACAACGGCCCCTGGACACGATATTCATATCCCTGGGCGATGCCATCGGGATCTTTGCCATGCCACTCCAAACGCAGCTTGAACGAATTGTTCATCGAGTTGTCAAGCGGGGTCGGCGCGAAAGCGGTCTCGGGCGGCGTGCTCGCTTGAATCTTGCCCGTGTTGGCCGGCTGATTGTTGCAAGACCACAGCGCGAACGTAAATATCGCCGCCACTGCAGTCAGGTCCGATTTTCCAAATGTCAACATGGCGGTTATTCCTCGAGAATAAACTGAAAAGTCAACAGCACGGTGTTGTTGATTGTAAATTCGGTCGCCCCCATATCAAAGGGGGACAACGTGTGGTTGCCCAAAGCCACCGAGAAGACTTGTGAAAAGAATCTCTCGTCCGGATCAAAAGGAATGTCGCTGGCCTCCGTGCCGGTGCCCTTGCGGAAAAATTCCAGCGTCCACCGGCCGTTCTCGTGGCGGCCAAAAGCGCGAATATCGGCGCAGCCGCCTTTGGGCTCCTGCAGCACGAATGATGGTACCGTCACCGCCTTGGTGAGCGCGGCGAAAGGAGTCGTGCTCAAATCTGCAGACTCGGCCTCCAGGAGGAAGCGAAGATTTTCCGAAAGATCGGAATAAACCGGCGGCAGCCCGGGCGGCGTGGTTTGCGGGTCATTCTTCCAGGCCACCCGCGGGCGATCATCGCTCATCTCGCGCGGCGTTTTGTTGTCATCGTAATTCGTATCCCAGGTGTTGCGATTGGCCGCCGTGTCATTGAAAAAATTCAAGCCATCGACTCGCACCAAATAAGGCAGAAAGGCTCTGCCAACCTGGAAGCCCTCCAGCGTCATATCTTGAAAATAGCCCATCGGGTTGGTGAGCGCCGCATCCCAAAACCAAATGTCGGTATCCTTCGTCAAGCCGTACCAATACATCAAAAGCCAGTCCGAGCCTTCCGCGCCGAGAGACCATTTCGAGGCGGCAGGATCGTAGGCCCACGGCTTGTGGTCAATGTTCTTATCTGCGTCCGGCCAGGTTGCCAAAAAGCCGACAAAAGCAATTTCCGCGGTGTCTTTCCTGGCGGTGTCGATCTTGGTCTCTTTCCACCATACCGCTTTGAATTCCATCAACACCCCCTGGCTGGGCACATTCACGCCGCCGGTTTTGGCATCGAGAAAGACGCGATAGGCGGAAGCCTTCTGCCAGACCTCGTCGTTGCCGCGGCCATCGAGCGCCGGGCCTTGTTTGACAAAAGGCGCGAAAAGCTCCTGCGGCTGCTGCACGGCGGTGGGCAAATCCCCGCTGCTGCAGCCGGAGAAGATTGCCGCGAAAACCGCCAGCACACTCAAACTGAATCGCCTTTGACGAATCGCCGACATCACGCATGCTCCATTCTAAATTCCAACAAAGCCTACGGCCGTAGTAGGCCGCCGAGTAAAATTTCATTAATGGCAATGAAACTCACCAGATCAAAAATAGACGTAACTATTCAGAGAGTACCGTCGAAAATGAAGAAATCAAGGCAAAACCATTAGGGGCAAAACTATTAAAGCTTCATTTTGATAAATCTTTTCGTTCCAAAATCTCCCTAAGTCTCGATGAATTGAGAGCGTATTTGGAAAGTCACTTCTAAGCAACTCATTGACCGGTCGCTATAATTCCACCACTTTTCGATGATTGGACGATTTAAGCGACCGGTCAATATCTGTTGCTTATAGAAAGAATTCCGCGAGTAGTGAGTTGCTGACCGGTCACTTTTACGCACAGATTTTCTAAAATTCAACAACTTTAAGTGACCGGTCAGTCTACTTTTCAAATGCCCTCTAAGACAGAAAGATGTTCGCCTTCTCCTCCATTCCGTCATCGTCAACTTCCCTGGCATGATGCCAAGCTCCATTTTTCTGTCTTTCATTTTTCTGTCCTGGCTTTTGCTCAAGCCAACTTAACATTGCCAAGTTAATTATTTTGACGCTAATCCACAAAGCGACTAGTCTGGCACCAGCAGGGCAGGCATTTTGTTCTTTACCTCTCGACTCAAAACTGAAAGGCAATAGTGAAGCGTTGCGCGGTGTCCAAAAAGCCCAAATCCGAATAGGCATAATCGAGCTGCGCTTTGACGCCGGAGACTTTGAGCTTCGCGCCGGCGCCAAACGAGAGCCCCTCGAACGGCTCATCGACTTTGTCCAATTTTTCCAGCTCGACATTGGTGCGATAGCCCGCGCGCAGCGCCACGAAGTCTCTCAGCTTATATTCCACCCCGAGGGCGAGCTGCTCGATATTGTCATTGGGATGATCGCCCTGAAAGGAGGCCACCAACGAGCTCGTCCCGTTGCGATAAACTTCGACCATGGCGCCCAGGCGAAAATTGATCGGCAGCGAGAATTGCTCGCGGAAATATTTCGCGTCCCGGCCGAAATTCGAGATATTCATGCCGAATTTGAGGCCGCGCACACCGATGTCGTACAACGTGCCGAGATCGATGGCCATATTGCTCGCGCGCTCGTCGCCTAAAAATTCCGTGATATATTTGATGCTGCCGCCAAAAGAAAAGCGGTTGGTGAGCGCGCGCGCATACGACAGGCCCACGACCCAATCGCTGGCGTTGAAATAACCGCCGGTCCAGCCTTGATAAGGAACCGTCTCTTTGATGTCGCCCGTGAAGAGCATGCCGAGAGAAATGCCAAAGACGCCCACATTTTCGACGGGCAGGATGGCCGCACCAAATTCATAATTGATGTTGCCCGGCCATTCAATATGGCTGAGCATCACCGTCTTGTTGGCGCTCGCCGCCAGGCCTGCCGGGTTATAATAAATCGCGCTCGCATCGTTGGCGAGGGCGACAAAGGCCTCGCCTAAACCCACGGCTCTGGCGCCGACGCCGATTTTGAGAAACTGCATGCCGGTGGTGCCCACCTTGCCTCGTCCGGCCGTATCGCGCAATTCCAAATCACGATCCTGCGCCAAGGCGGATATCGCCAGCGCCAAAACCGCAAAAAGCAACGTGATGATTTTTTTCCAAGACATAGCACACTTCCTTCCAAGAAACTTAGAAGTTTCTTACAGCACGAACTTCATCGGAGTTGAGGTTAAATGCTTTGTCCGCGTCTGTCCATGAAGTCCGCGGCTTAATAGATGATCGCAAATTTGCCAACGTAGGTGCCTTTCTCAGAGGTGACCGTAAAAAGATAAATACCGCTCGCAATCGCCTGAATGTTGCGCGTCACCATGTTCCATGACTCCGTGTGCCTGATCGCACTTTGGCTCGGATAATCGTGCTCGATCGTATTCAGCAAATCGCCGGCAAGCGAATAGATGCGAATGGTGCACTTGGGCGGCAAATTGGTAAAATCGATGCGGCGATCGGTGTCCCCGGTGCCGCGCTCCCACCCGACCTCGGTGTAATTCGCGCGCAAGCGATAGGGATTGGGCACGACGATGACTTCCTGCAGCGCTTGCTCCTGCTCCGGGCCGGCCGAAGGCGCCACTCTTTTGAGATTGATCACCGGGCTGCTTTCCAACGGCTCCAACCCAGTGGGGCCATAACCGCTGTCGAAGGCCGTCACCGCATAATAGATAAACTCGCCATTCACCAGGCCGCGATCCGTATAAGTGTACCAAACTTTTTGGGTGCTCGGATCAGTTGCAGGATTGAGCGCCCGGAAGCCAAAATCATAGCCAAAACCGTCCTCACGATCATATTCGCCGAGCAATTGCATCTCGTTCAAAACCCCGGTGCGGCTGCGATAAACGCGATACCCTTGAAAATCCTTCAGCCGGCTGAACGTGTCCACGGCATCTTCGGAGGAATTGTCCCAACGAATCGTGATGGTTTTATCGCTGGGGAAGATTTCCATGTTCGGCGAGGGCGGCGGCGGCGGTCCGGAAAAATCCGGCTTGCCGTCCGCCGGGGGATTGTCATACACATCACGCGCCCATCGCGCATTGATGCCCAAATCATCGAATTCATCATTTTCACCCTCCGGCTGTCCGCCAATATAAGCCAGCGTGAGCTTGAGCGTGCTGTCCGGAGGTACGTCGAACGGGCCGAAGGAGAGAAAATAGCGCGTGTCCATGGCGTTCGGATCGATGCCGGCCGGCGGATTCGATTGCGTTTGATCCGGATCAATCACGCCATTCGACATGATGCGATATTTCTTGGGATCGGTGTCAGGATGGCCCGAATAATCGTTGCGATTATTGGGATCGGTCGGGCCCCAATCCGTCGGCGGATCCCACCAATTATAAGAAATCGTTTTGGGATCCGGAAAGAGCACGCGCACGCCGCTGACGCCCGGGGTTAATCCGTTGTCGCCGTCATTGTCTTTAATCCAGGCGACGTTGACGGTATCGCCGTCATTATTCACGCGCAAAAAGCCGGTAATATCATCGGCAAAATAATTGGGAAGGCTGGTGTAGCCGCAATCACCATCGATGTAAACCCCCATAAATAGTTTTTTGAACGTTTTGGGCTTGCCGACCGTGCGGGAGATATTTTCAATCAAATAATCGAAGATCACAAAATCTTCCGCATACGAATAACTCCAGGCATAGCTTTTTTGGGTGATCTTCACGCCCAATGGCTTTTGGTGTCCTTCCCAGGCAAAGGCAATATTGGTATCAGAGTAGACGGCGACATAATCCTGCTCTGAAATAGCGTCGGCGCTGAAGTTAAGCGCGTTGGGGCGAATGGTGCGCTCATGAATGGAATCCTTCTGCGTAAAACCGGGGAAAAGCTCATTCCAATCCTGCCAGCCGTCGAACCCAAAGGAAACCAGCGTGTCAACGCCCGTCCCATTATCCCGATCGACGATCGCGCCGATCCACATCGAACCCACAAACAGATACTCGATATTGGAATTCGCCGGGAATTCACAGCTCGGGCGCCGGCCGCGCGAGCCGAATTCGCCAAAGTTCGTGACCGACAGCCAGATGTTCCCGACTTTGTGCGCTTTGGTTTGTGTGAAGGGCGCCAAAAGCGTTTTATTCAAGGCCGGATGCCTGCCTTTTTGGGCTGCATCGTGCTTGGCTTTATCGCCCGCAACCGCCGCGCCCCCGACGATCGAGATAATTGTGAGTAAAGCCAGAAATCTTTTCATAATATTATTCCTGAGCAAATAACCAGTAATCAGTAATCAGTAACCAGTAATCAGTAACCAGTAATCAGTAACCAGTAACCAGTAATCAGTAATCAGTAACCAGTAATCAGTAACCACTGATCACTGATCACTGAATACTGTTCACCATTCGACCGCCATGCCCAGCAGGATATTCCGGCCCGTGGTAAAGGCCGCGGGGTTCAAGTCCTGCGGGCGGTAAAACGCCAACACGCCGCCGGTTTCTTCGTAAATGGCGCGCGCATTGCGCCGGTTGGTGAGGTTTTTCACTTCGAGCAGCAGCGAAGTCTTCAAGCCCCAGAAGCGAAAATCCTTGTTGGCGCGCAGATCCACCCAAGTGCGATAGGGCAGCCGGGCGGAATTGCGCGTCGTAAATTGGTCGCTGGCCCGGCCGCTCGGGGTGTACGGCTTGCCGGATTCGTACCGCCACACCACATTCACGCCTGTTTCTGGCGGAATGCGAATGCCAAAAAACGACGGCCGCTCGCCGGTGGCGACGCGAAAATCGAAATTCAAATTCAACGAATGCCGCACGTCCCAATCCAACGGCCACTCGCGAATCGGAATGGGCTGGCCCCGCGCGCCGAAATCGTAACCTTGTCGATAGCTCGAGCTTTTGCCGGTGGCATACGACAACGTGTAATTAATGAACCCGGAGGTGAAATGGCTGTAGCGCTTTTCCAGAGAAAGCTCCAGGCCGCGGGCGCTGCCAAAATCGCGGTTGATATAAACGCTGTAGGTGAACGGCTCGCGGCCGCGCGTTTCCGTATTCAGCAAGCCGTTATAGTCCTTGAAAAACGCGGTGGCCCCGAGCTTGACCTGGTCGCTGAACGCGTGCTTGACGCCCAGCTCATATTGCGACGTTTCTTCGGAGCCGAGATTGGGATTGCCGAGCAATTGCAACGCGCCGGAAGATTGCGTGTCCTGAATGAAAAGAAACTGATAGTCCACCTGCTGCGTGGAACGGCCGAAATTAAAATACAAAATGTCCCGATCCGTCACCGGGTGCGAAATGCCCAGACGCGGATTGAACGTCATCTTGAATTTTTTGCCGAAAATCTCCGTGCCTTCATCGACTTTGTCCTGCACTTGCACGCCTGGCGTCCACAAATCCCACCGCAAGCCGATATTCACGATCAGGGTTTCATATTCGATTTTATCCTGCAAATAAAGGGAGGCATTGGTCGGCGTGCGGGAGTAGAAATCCCGAAAAGCGCCCAACGCTGGCCACGGACCGTCATCCACGGGTGTCCCACCGGCCTCTGGGTCCCACCGTTCGTTGTAGCGCTGCGGATATTTGATCTCGCCCAAAAACATTTCATAATAAGCCAGCTCGGCGCCGGCTTTCAATTGATGGCGGCGACTCAACTGGCTGGTGAGATCCAGGTTCAACGCCGAGGTTTTCGTTTGGCGATGGTGATAGGTGCCGCGCGCCGGAAACCCGGCTTCGTAAAAGCCGTCCTGATCGTCATCAACCGCGCTGCGCTCACGCAATTTCAGATAAAGCTGCCGAATTTCGTCAGGCAACATGCCGCCCGGGGTGAGCAGATAATCCAGGTCTGAGTAGCTCGCCGACAAATCATAAAATGTCCTCTCGCTCAACGTATGTGTCCACTTCAAAGCGTGGCCAAAGGAGTTCTCTTCGCGTTGCCAGAAATTTTCCGGAATGCGGGAGAACGCATGGTTGTACTCATCGTAATAGCTGCGATCGGTCTGGTACGTGTAAGTCAGCTTCGTCTTCGGCGTGAAGCGCACCGTCACATTCGAGAGCGAGTTGTGGCGATTATCCATGCGATTGGGCAGCGAAATCCGCAACAAATTCAACCCGAGAAAATCAAGCTCGCGGACTTCATCGGCGCGCTTTTCGCCGGTGGGCGCATAATAAGGCACATCGAAGGCCGTGGTCACATCCGTGAAATTTCCCGAGCCGGAGATGAAATAGGTGATGTCCTGCACCGGCAATTTCAACCCGATTTTCGGCAACAGGTACGAGGTGATCGGCTCCGGGCCGCCAAAGCTGATCTCCAGGCGATCGATGTTCTGCGAGTTGGTGCGCAGGCCGATGCCGTCGTGATACGGCGTTTTGAATTGGCCGGCGCCAAAATTGTCGGTGAGATACATGATCCGGCCGGTTTGTTTGGCGCCGCCTTCTTTGGTCACCACGTTGACGATGCCGGACATGGCATTGCCGTATTCGGCGTTGAACCCGCCGGTAATCACTTCCACTTCCGCAATGGCATTCGCCGGCACGGACAAACCGCCGGCGCGCGAGGTCATTTCATCCACCGGGTTCGAGGTAAAACTCAACTGTTCGACCGTCGTGCGCGTCGCCTGGTTATAAAGCGGATCGCGCGACGACACGCCATCGACAACGTAGAGCATCTCGCCGGTCCGGCCGCCGCGCACATTGATGTGCAACCCTTCACCCACGACGCCCGGCTGCCGGGCCACGAGATCGCGCACATCCGAAATCGTCGGCATGTTCGTAATGCTTTCGGAGGTAAGACGGTGCGAGCTGAACGTGACGTCTTTTTCGATAATCGGGCGCTCCGCGACAATGGTCATGCCTTCGGTAATCTGCAGCACCGTCGCCGCCAGCGAAAAGTTGATTTTGGTGGTGAGATCGACCGCGACTTTGACGTTGGTCACCGTCACCGGCGCAAAGCCCATCACTGTGGCTTTCAAAGAATAAGTTCCCGGCGGCACTTGCTGAATGAAATAATAGCCGCTTTGATCCGCTGCCGTGCCCATCGTCGTGCCGGCAACGATGACATTGGCGCCGGCCAACCCCTCTCCGGTTTGCTTGTCCACCACCCGTCCTGCAATCTTCCCCGTGGTGCCAGCGTGCAACCAGGCCAGGGGGATCCACCACCCCAACGCCGTCGTCACCGCGACAAAAAGAATTTGTTTGATGTTTTTCATGGCCCAACCTCCGCGTGAGTGAAATCGGACTTGTGCAAGTGCGTGAAGTCAATATGCGTGAGTTCGACTTCACTTTTTTTCATTTTTTCTTTTTTTCATTTTTAAAAGTGGTAGCCGAATGAAAAGGAAACTTCGTTGAATCGCTCTTCAGTCGAAGAAATGCGTTCGTTGTAAAAATCTCCGCTATCCAGCCAAAATTCCATTTCTTTCCTGCCAAGCTCGACAGCCATATCAAACGTCCACGGTCGTTTCCGCAGGCCCATACCAAAGGTGAACGCCTCGGCTTCGATTTGCTTGCCAAAGTATTGGCCCTGAAAATAACGATCTTGGTAAGGGCTGGGATCGGTGTAATAACCGAAACGCATGGGAAATTCCGCCCAGCGCGTCGCCGCGCGATACTCCAGGCCCAAATGGATCGCATTGCCGTTCAGCAGTCCCGCCGCGGTTTGAGCGCCACCGCTGGTTTGTTTCGCCTCCGACCACGGTCGCGCTTCAAAATCGAATGCCAGCGTCAGCTTCGATATGGGGTTGATGGCGAGGCCAACACTATAAAAGAGAGGAATATCCAGTTTGAATTCATCCAAATCTGCGGCCGGCGTTTCAATGGTCTCGCCTTCCACAGTGGTTCCGGAAGAGCCGGTTGAAATCTGCGTGGCCGTGAACCTCGATTCCTGCTCTTCAACAACGGTGAATTGCCATGCCGGGGTGACGGTTGCTCCCAGCGCCAGCCAGCTTATTGGCCGCGCCCAAATGCCAATGTTTGCAAACGAACCCTCGTAAGCTTCCCGGTCCTTGAAAGCGAAGAAAATGAATTCATCAAGAAAGGATGATTTCAGCTCGACTTGATATTTGGAATAGCCACGCACAATGTGATAGCTGGCGCCGATGGAAACTTCGGGAATCAGCTCGAAGGCCATGGCCGGGACGATGGCATAGAGACTACCGCGAGGGCTTTCAACCTCGTCGAACGTGCCGGCCGGATAAATATAAAACGTGTCCGTGATCCTCTGCGCCAATGGGCTCATGCGATGATAAGCCGCCGCGAAGGTCAGGCGCCGGTTGGCAAGCTTCAAGGGGTAGGCAACACCGGCGAAGGTAGGCAACAAGCGCGACTCGATTTCCGAAACGATTTTCATGCCCGATAACGGCTGCAGCGCCACTTCGTGCGAGTTGAGATTGAAACTGCCGTTGAATGCAAAGGTCAGCCCATCAAGTTGAGCCAGCCCGCCGGGATTCCAGAGGGCGGAGGCGAGAGAATGGGAAGTGGCGAGGCCGGCGCCGCCCATGCCTAATATCTCAGCGCCGGCGCGGCGAAAACTCAAATCAAATTGGCGATCCAGCCACCGATTCAAGAAGCGTCGGGAAACAATAACGCCCGCCTCCTCTTGAGCTGCCGCGGAGGTGACCAGCAAAACTCCGGCAAACATGGAGAACAAGCCGTTTTTGATTTTTTTCATGAGCTCTTCCCGAAAAAAGTCAAATACCTTTTGTCAAGCAAGATTGTAAAACCAGGTTCAAACGGAACTTCAAATTTAAAGCGTACTGTATACAATTCGATAAAGGCGGGAAAGCCGCAACCGGTTTGCACCATCAAACCCGTTGAGGCTATAGGCGCGCGGATTTCGCGTGACCGTCTTCTGCTGCCTATTGTCATGCGGAAGTAAGTTACAAAAAATTAAGTTTATTGTCAAGCCCAAATTGGCAAAAATTGCCTTTGCTTGGCTATTATCACCTTACGCATTACGTTTTACGTTTTACACTTTAGAGCTACTTCATCACCAGCATTTTCCTGATTTCAGAGAAAACACCATTGACTCGGACCTGATAGAAATAAACTCCCGAGGGGTGGCCGTCGAGGCGAAGCTGAAAATGGTGCTCGCCGGCGCGAAGCGCTTTTGTATGAAAAGTTGCCACGCGTTGTCCCAAAACGTTATGCACGATGATTTCGGTCACGCCATCATGCGGTTGTTGCCAGCGAATGATGGTCGAAGGATTGAACGGATTGGGATAATTTTGCAAGAGCTCCAAACTGATTGGCAAAGGCGCTGTTTCTTCCGCAACCGCAACGGTACTCGCGGAAACCAATTTGACATCATCGATCATGCAATACGACGGCAAGCGCGTTCCGGCATTCTGCTCCTCGAGGTTGACAAATCTCATTTTCATCTGGCTGGTCGGAGGAATAAAATCAGCCACTCGAAAAGTGAGCACCTGCCAGCTCGTATCGATATTGGTGTAAGCGACAATCTCCTTCCACGTCGCGCCATTATCGTTTGAGAGCAGGACTTTTAATGTATCATTCGCTTGCGTGTTGGCCCAATTGTACGGATTGTAAAATCTGGCGAATTGTAAATGGGGATTGCTAATTCCGGTTGCATCCAAAACCGGGGAGGTCATTATCGACGAACCTCGAAAGGCCAAAGAGATAGCGGCATACCCCCCAGCGTCTCCTGTGTGATCAAAGTGTGGCAAATATTGTCTATAAGTACCGGATAGCTCAGCCGCACGCCCAATATACCAATTACGAATTGACTGATCACTTGAATCACGCAACGACCATACCTGCGCCTTGGTAAACGTTTCGATATAGCCGGGTTCGATCGTTAATGCAAGTTGTGTCGTTGGGCTCGAAATGCTGATCGGCAGCGTTTTAGGCAAAAATCCCCATTTTGAAAGGACAACCGTGTACTCGCTATACAACAGCGTGATGGACGCATTGCCAAGATTATCGGTGAACAGCTCTTGGCGATATCCGCTTCTGGTAATGACAATCTTTGCCCGTTCAACCGGTTGTCTCGCCGGTGTCTTAACCGAGACCTCCAAAGCGCTTGTCGATGGAGGTGGCAGAGGATTACTATACACAGTTTTGGCACGACGGGCATTGAGGACAAGATCATCAAATTCTGTTTGCGCGCCTTGCGGTTGCCCACCGAGATATGCAAGGATCAACCGTAATGTACTGTCCGGCGACACCTCCAAGGGACCAAACGAAAGGAGATAGCGAGAGTCCATGCCATTAGGATTAATTCCGGGTGGAGGATTGGATTTTGTCTGGTCGGGATCAATCTTGCCATTGGACATGATACGGTATTTTTTAGCATCGGTGTCCGGATGGCCGGAATAATCGTTCGGATCGTTGCGATCGGTTGGTCCCCAATCCGTTGGCGGATCCCACCAATTGTAAGCAATGGTCCTCGGATCTGGGAAAAGGACGCGTATACCGGTAATGCCTGGGGTTAGCCCATTGTCACCGTCATTGTCTTTAATCCAAGCCACGTTGAAAGTATCTCCCACAGCGTTAACGCGCAAAAACCCGGTAATATCATCGGTATAGTAACTGGGAATGCTGGTGTGGCCGCAATCACCATCGATGTAGATGCCCATAAAAAACTTATTAAATGTCTTGGGTGGTCCGATGGTGCGTGAGATATTTTTAATACGATAATCAAAAATCACAAAATCTTCGGCGGTGGTATCCCTCCAGGCGTAGCTTTTTTGGGTAATTTCCACGCCCAATGGCTTTTGATGCCCTTCCCACGCATAGATAGTGTTGGTATCGGTGTATACCGCGATGAAATCTTGTTCGGAGAAGGCTGTCGAGTCGTAGTTTGGAAAATCTCGCCGGTTCGTGCGCTCAAGAATGGAATCGTTCTCGGTAAAACCGGGGAAAAGCTCATTCCAATCCTGCCAGCCGTCGAACCCAAAGGAAACCAGCGTGTCAACACCCGTCCCATCATCCCGATCGACGATCGCGCCAATCCAAATTGCGCCGGTAAAAAGATACTCGATATTGGAATTGGCCGGAAACTCACAACTTGGGCGCCGGCCTTCATTGCCGAATTGCCCGAAATTCGTGACCGACAGCCAGATGTTGCCGACTTTGTGCGCTTTGGTTTGCGTAAAGGGCGGCAAAAGCGTGATTTTATTCAAGGCCGGAAGCTTGCCTTTTTTGGCTGCATCGTGCTTGGCTTTATCGCCCGCAAAAGCCGGCAATGCCATAATCAAGATGGCGGCGAGGAAAGTCAGAAACTTTTGCATAGTTTTATTCCGTTATTCCGTAACGTTTTATTCCGTAGCGCGGCCATGCCGCAACCAAATTGTTTCCCATAGAAACACACCAGACGGGCTCAGGCGACGTTACCTCACCAAACTCATTTGCCTCATCTGCTCGAATTCACCCGCGCGCAAGCGATAGAAATACGTCCCGCTCGCATGGCCGTTGGTTTGCCAAGTCACGCGGTGGCGGCCCGCGAGTTGCGCGCGATCGACCAGTTGCGCCACTTCCTGGCCGAGGGTGTTTAAAATCGCCAACTGCACGTGTGATGGTTGGGGAAGATCATATTCAATCGTTGTTTCGGGATTAAATGGGTTCGGATAACTCCGGTGCAATGCAAATTTCTTGGGTAAAGTCTCCGGTGTGTCCTCTCCAGCGGCTGGCTTTCCCAGCGGCACAAAGTCACGATAGTTATCTTCAATCAGATAGGGAGAAGTTGAACCTTCGGTCCACAAGCCTAAGACACGACCGCCGCCAGGAATGCTGCGAAAAGTGAAGGTTGGATAAAGTGAAGAGCCGGCGGTTGTAGCGAAAAGGCCGGTGTCGAATTGGCCAACCCAGGTGTATTTGATCTCGTTGTTGCCACTGACGTTTTCCACCCACAACACCACAGGAGAGCCGTTGATTGGTCCGCCGATAAATGGATAAGTCGATGAAGCTGGGCTGTTGCTGAGATTTTGCGTTGAACCCCAACTGCCGCCGCTGCTGCGTACACGGTAATAGATTTCATTGTTGCCGGCGGTGTTGTCATGCCACACTGCATAAATCGTGCTCGGGATACCACTGGCTAAAATGGATGGATACTGCGAGACGCCACTGTTGCTGCTGACATTGAACACGCTCGACCAACTGCCGCTGGTTTTGTTGCTGTACTGGATTTCATTAGAAACCGACCAAATTACATGCGGCTTGTTGTTCGAATCCAAAGCCAGAGCCGGGTTGGTGATGGTCGCTGTTGGCGCCGAATAAACCGTGGTAATGCCACTCAGCACCGGGGTTCCGGCATCGACGGTGAAGGTCCCGTGCTTCAAGGTGGAATTACCGGGGAGTAGCGCCGTCGCGCCTTCCACCCACACCACGTGACCAGTGCCGTTGGAAGTAACAATTGCAAAAGAAAGATGGGTAATCTCATTACCGGTCGCGATTAAGGCAAAGGGTGTGGTGAGCCAACTGCCGCTGCTGTTGCGGTTGAGGTAGATGCGATAATTGAAATCAGCTTCCTGAGTGCTGCAAAACACCGAATACAGAAAGTTGTTGCGTGTGGCCAAAGCGGGATTGCTGTTGGTGCTGACATTGACTTGACCATTGACGAATTGGTGACCTTGCCAGGTTGAGCCATCATTGGTGGAATAGGCATAGGTCAGTTGACCGTTGGTTTGAAAAATTTGATGCCATCTCGAATTGTTGATTGTATAAACCGACTTTCGTGTGCTTCCCCATGCCGTGGCGTTGGCGGAAACGGATTTGTTAAAGTAAGCGTAAGTGAGCAACAAGGCTTTATATGCATTGATGCGGCCATAGCCGAGCTCTTTGGAATAACCTGGTTGACTGGGATCCCAATTATAGTTATAACCGCCGACTTTGTCTGCGGAACCTTCGATGATGCTACGCACTTGCGCAGGTTTTAGTGTGGGTTCTAAAGAGAAAATAAGTGCGGCCAGGCCGGAGACATGGGGCGTGGCGAAAGATGAACCGCTTTGCTGCGTGTAGCCATTAGTATTCACGGCAAAGGGCACTGTCGAGAGAACATCTTTTCCAGGAGCCGAGACCGTGATGCCGCCCAGGTTATGACCATGCGAAAAAAGATCATTGCTATCGGTCCCGTTTACAGCGATGACATTCGTTCGCGTAAGCGCCAAACGACCGGGCCAGCCCAATCCACCATCAACCGTTGAAGTACCGCCAGCAGCGACAACTAGCATGTCATGTGCCGCCGCCGAATCAACAGCGGCTTGAAATTCAAGACCATCTTCCTTAAAAAAGGAACTGAAGTTGATGACTTTGGTGTTGGGATGCACATTAATCGCATCAATAACTGCATCTTTGAAGGGTGTTCTATTCACAGCTCTGTAAATCAGCATCTTGCAGAATGGCGCCACGGCTGCGATCATGGTATTATTGTCGGTGTCTGCACCGGCGACACCGGCAACCGCGCTGCCGTGACCATCACTGTCTAAGTCTCTGATATCTCCGGAGGGCGGACTGACTTCAAAGTTTTTACCGGCGATAAAGCGATTGCTATTGCCTCCCAGATCAGGGTGGGTGAAACTAAAGGTACTGCCATTCCAATTCCCATCGATACCAGTATCCATAATCGCGATGAGAATATTAGCATCACCCTTTTCAATAGTCCAAGCATTTGGCATGTCGATTTTGAACAGATTCCACTGTTTATCCGGTGCATTGACAAATAATGGGTCGTTGGGAAATTGTGCGAATACGGGAAGCGCAAAGAATAAAAGGGCGGCGGCATAAACAAAACTCGTTTTCTTTACCATGATGACATCTCTCCTTCGTCTAAGCAAAAAGTTATCTTACCAACAAGAGTTTACGCTGTGCGGCAAAAGCATCAGCTTTTAACCGAAAAAGATAAACACCACTCCCTACATTTCCTCCCCATTCATCGGTTCCATCCCATAACCATCGATGTTTCCCCGCTTCCAACCTGCCGTTGATCAAAACCTTCACACGTTGGCCCTGCAAATTATAAATGGCAGCATAAGCCTCGCCTCGCTTCGGCAAATAAAATTCAATTTGCGTTGCAGAGTTGAACGGATTGGGATAGTTTTGAAAGAGTTGAAAGGATAAATCAGCAAATGGGTCATTTGCTTTAATACCAGTTGAGACAAGTAGATTCCGAAAAAACGCCAGACCACCCCAAAAATCGCCTACGAACAGTTCCGGATCGCTATCACCGTCAATATCTGCAAACGCCGGTTTGCTATCCCTCCCAACAGATAGATTCAGAAAGGATAATGAAACCAACTTCCACGCCGGGGCTGTTGTGTCTCCCACGTTCTCATAAAATTCCAATGTGCCAGGCCGAGAACCTGAGACCAGATCAAAATCGCCATCACCATCAATATCAGCAAAGGTTGGCTTAGCTTCGTAAATGTCCAAATCGATATTCCCAAAACGATCCGTAGCCAACACCCAAACAGGATTTTCGGCATCGCCATCATTACGATAAAACCAGATTCGCGAAGGGGAGAGACCCTGGCTGTGCCCCCCGGTTAATAGATCAAAATCACCATCATCGTCAATGTCAACGAAGTTAGGAACCGTTCGGAAGACATTGGTCAAGTTTGCGTACGGACCAGGCACCAGACGAAACTCGAATTCGAATGCGGTACCAATATTTTCGTAAAATTGAATGCCAGCACTGAATGTTCCGATAAAGAGGTCTTGATCGCCATCATGATCGATGTCAGCAAGAGTGGGATCGATTTGAGTTCCAGTTTTTGCATCGACTAATCGATTTGTGACAAAGTGCCAATCCGATTCCGACCGGATACCTTCGTTGCGGTAAAACACGAGGAAACCGTCATCATCGCCAATGAACATATCCAGGTCCCCGTCGGCATCAATATCAGCAAATGCCGGTGAAGCCGAATAATTGACATCAATCGCGATATAGTTAATTGTCTTCAAAACAAATTCAGGTTCCGTCTGCCGAGTCATGTTCTCGTAAAAGAGAAAACGATCCTCGCCACCGACAAAGAAATCCACATCGGAATCGCCGTCAACGTCAGCCAGTTGTGGCACGGGTACTCTCCTGACATGAATCGTGGGCAGGAAATTATTCTCTAACGTCCATGCCGGCACTCCAGCCACGCCGTCATTGCGATAAAATACCACACGTTCAGAATCCGGAACGAGCGATGAATAAAAGCCAATCACCAGGTCCAGATCACTATCGCGGTCGATATCACCAAACTCCGGCGTAACGTTCACTCCTCTTACAAGAATGGAATCATAAACAAGCTCGACGAATTCGAATTGCGGCTGACTGCGTGTGCCAATATTGCGGCTGAAACGAATGTTGCCATGGTCTTCCCCCACAAATAAATCCAAATCACCATCGTTGTCGATATCCACGAATCGCGGCGCCGCTGCAAATGGCCGGGGGCTGCCACCTTGGGGATAAAGGTCTGCAATGGGAGCCGGGTCAAAATCATCATCTGCCAACGTCCAAATCGGCGTAGAAGCGCTACCGTTATTGCGATAAAAAAAAACCTTGGCCCAAGGGATCCTGTTCGCAATAAAATCGCTCTCGCCAACGAACAAGTCTAAATCTCCATCGGCATCGATGTCGGCAAATTCCAGATAGGCACCGCTGGTTCTGAACCGAATGCCGTGGTCGGTGTCATACGTTCTTGTGACCAAAGTAAACCGCGGCTCGGTCAGGGTACCATCGTTGCGATAAAAGACGATCTCAGGTCTCTCGATCTGCGAAATGAAAAGATCAAGATCGCCATCGCTATCAATATCGGTAAAACGCGGAGCATAGCTATCCATCCCGCCCGCATAAGCGCCCCAGGCGATGCGGCCGTCGACTTTGGCGGCGATTTCGCGTTGCCATTGCCCTTCCTGGCCATAGGCTAATTGCAACAGATTCAATGTTGCCAAGAGCGGGCATGCAAAATACAGTTTCATATTTTTTTAACCTTCGATGGGAACTTATCTCATTAAAAATAAAAGGCCCCTCCACACTCCTTCAGAGTATAAATGGGCCTTGTCGATTTTTTCGATCGCTTGCGGCGGCGGTCGTTTCCAACCAGCGTTGGACGAGATCAAGGCTTTGTCGCCACATCTTCCAAACCACCCGGTTAAGGGGGTGAGATAAAATAACTTGCCCATTTTATATGCATATCCTGTTGTATTTATGACCTGGTGAGATTTAAAATATACCAATTATTAAATCTCACCCCCCTAAATGCCCTTTCGCCCACTTGCATCGGACGAAAGTTGAGCTCCCTTCCTCCGGCAAGCGAAGATAAAATACACAAGCGAGTGGAAACTGTCAAGCGGAATTTTTCATGATATCTTAGCAGTGGAATGATACTTTATTTTGCGCATAAAAAATGCGGCAGATGAGGCCGCCGGCGTCACCTCACCAAGCTCATCCTCCTCGTTTCCTCAAATTCTCCTGTGCGCAAGCGATAGAAATACGTCCCACTGGCATGGCCGTTTGTCTGCCAAATCACGCGATGGCGGCCGGCGGGTTGCGAACAATTAACCAGCCGCGCCACTTGCTGGCCGAGGCTGTTTAAAATCACCAACTGCACGTGTGATGGTTGGGGAAGATCATATTCAATCGTTGTTTCGGGATTAAATGGGTTCGGATAACTCCGGTGCAATGCAAATTTCTTGGGTAAAGTCTCCGGTGTGTCCTCTCCAGCGGC
>Ga0247727_10007540_pt1 | contig 20668 bp, 16 predicted proteins | sample WisWelCaveWW1625_FD_202498 | JGI IMG/M metagenome (GOLD analysis project Ga0247727, IMG submission 202498) | Biofilm microbial communities from Wishing Well Cave, Virginia, United States - WW16-25 | ecosystem: Environmental > Aquatic > Deep subsurface > Groundwater > Cave microbial mat | place... | reverse complement strand
AATCTGCTGAGGTATTGAGTTTATTGCCGGGCCGTCCGGATGTCAAGACAAAACAAAGTACTAGCAGTTCTGAGAGCTGTAATCGCGGCCGGACATTGATTCTGAAGAGGAAAGACGGTCTGCATTTTCAGGTGGATTTAGTACTGCTATTAGAACCATACCAGTACTTTTCAACGGTAGATGCAGAACTGGGTTTCGGTCAGCCCGCGGCAATAACCGCCGCCGCAGCTACTAACCCGGTTCGCACCAGGGTTCTCCTAAATGTAGCTGGAGGGTGCCAATGGTGGAAGGCGTTGCTGTTTTCTGAAGCCGTAGGAGCCGGCCAGGGCCCAGAGGGCGCCCCCGGCTGCGGCCCAAGGGGGCCGCCCGTTCCCTGCCTGAGAAAACTAAAAGGTGACGGACAGGCCGATCAGCGGCGCCAAGTCGTGAAGCAGCCCGCCAATGGAGGCGCCCGGCGCCGGGGCGATGACCCGCTCCGGAAAAGGGGTGATGTAGTCGCGGAACTCGGCGCGCACCGAGAAGTGCGGGCTCAGGGCAAACTTTACGCCTCCGCCGGCGCTCAGCAGCGGTTTCACTTCCCGTGTCTTGGTGAGCAGGGCGAAACGGTTGAGCGGCTGGGCGGCGGTTTCCGTCCCGGTTCCGCGAAACACCTTGATCCCGCCGCCGGCCGACAGGAAAGGCCGGATCCGGGAGCCGGTCTTGCGGGCATGCACCAGGAAATCGGCGTGGACCAGGTGCGCATGCCCGTTGAATGCTGCCGTCGTTTGGCCTTGGGAAAGCTTGGGGTCGGTGGCGCGAAATACATAGCGCATCTCGCCGCTGACAAAGCGGTAGGTGTCGTGGGCTCCAAGGAAGCCCCAAGCCGGTCCGGATCGGAAGGTGGCGGCGGCGGTTCCGGCGCGGCCCGCCACCGTCCGGTTGTTGTGGAAACCGAACCCCCCCAGCGCCCCCAGTTCCCACTGGGCTGGGCAGATCGCGGCGCTCAGGATCGAGAGAGCAAAGATGTGTCGGGAAATGCGCGGCAACGGATTGATCCTCCTGGTCAAGTTTGGCCTCAGGGACCCACCACTCTCACGCTCAGGGTGGTCGAGGAATTGCCCTGGGTGATGGTCAATGGAACTTCCATACCTTCGGGAACCGGCCAGGGGACAAAGACGCGGATCTCGTAGATGCCCACCTCAAAAGGAACCAGGCCGGCCGACCGGACATCCAGCGCCCTCCCACCCAGGGTGACCACCGGCGTTTCTGTAACCGCGGCCACCGGATCGAAAGGCGCCGGAAAGCCGGCCGGCAGATCCGGCGAAGTGCGGCCCAGGCCGGTAGCGTAAATCACGATCATTTCTTCCGGATGGATGGGGTTCGACAGGGTGACCAGCTCGTTGTTGGAAACCCGCACCACCGTCGCCAGGCCGGTGTCGGGACCCGCCGTCCCCGAGCGGAACACCGCCGGCGCCTGGGGCAGCACCGGAAAAGCGAACGGGGTGCTGACCCCGCCGGGCGAGCGAATTACGAGCCGGGCGTCGCCCAATACTTCAAAAGGCAGCTGCGCGACCATCTGCCGGGGCGAGACACGCAACAACGGTAGCGGCAGGTTGTTGACCGTGGCGCACACCTCTCCCAGGCTGGTCGGTATGGGGAAATCACGGCTGGCGGTGGTCACGGGGCTCAGGTCCGAGCCCCCCACGCTGATCAGCCCGCCGGGAGCCACTGCGGGGGATTCATCCGCCAGGTTGACGAGAGTTTCCACCACCGGGGCAGCCACGGCGGCGTCGAAGTCGGTCGGCAGGACCGTAATCCCCGAGGTGGATAGCAAGAAGATCGTCTCCGGATTGGGGCGCGAGGTCAGCGGCCTGGTAAACGGGAGGATGGCCTGGCCGATCTGGCCGACCGGAGCGCCTCGCAGGGTTTGGGCCAGCACCGGAGACTCCAGGGTGCGAGTGGGCCGCAGGGGATCGAAGCGTTCCAGGTCGATGCGCTCCACTACGCCCGGACCCGCCGCCGAGGTTGAGGTGGCGCGCAAGCCGAAGCCGCCCAGGAAAGCGAACCCCGCGGTCGTGCCGCCGCCGGCGGCCAGCCTTCCAATCGGGACCAGCGAGCGGTTCAGCAGGTTGTTCTCGACCAGGAACAGCTCGTCGGTCACGGCCGCGTAAGCGCCGGCCAGGGCCGTGAAGTCCTTGCGGGAAGCCACGAAGGTATCGGCATCGGACTCGTAGAGCAACACGTTGCCGTCGGGCTGAACGATGAAGATGCTCGAGCCGGAAGGCGATGACGCCAGCGCCGTCTCGGCGCTTACCCGGTTCTCGTATACGCCCAGGGACGGCAGGGCCGTAGCCCGTCGGGCATTGAAGTCGATGCGGTGCAACTGGTGCGGCGGGCTTGTCGAGCGGGCCGCTGCCAGTATGGCGCCCCGGGCCACCGCAATCGAGCGCGGGTAATTCCCCGGCGGAAACTCGATGAACTGCGAGGCCCGCAGCGTTTCGAGGTCGAAAACGCTGGCCAGGTGAGAATTGTCATTGGCCACGATCAGGTGCCGGCGGTCGGCGGTCATGGCCATCTGGGTAGGCGTGTTTCCCGTCCGCAGGGTGGCCCGCAGGGTGAAATCGGCGGCCTCCATCACCAGCACCTGGTTGCGGTCCTGCCGCAGCAGGTAGACGCGGTTGCGAACCGGATCCGCCAGAATGTCAACGATCTTGCCGGCCACGGCGTGAAGCAGGCCCCGTTGGTCGGGGTCTCGCGTGTTGATCAGCAGCCGCACCGCGGGCGGAAGATTGACGGCCGCCGCCGAGCGGATCTCCAGAGACACCGCCACGGTTCCCTTTTGGTCCTGGAAGGCGGTAGGGTCCACCTCGATCCGCACCCGGCCTGGCGTGACGCCAGCGTCGGGGAACAGCCGGATCCCGCGGGTCGAGGAGGGCAGCGACAGACTGAAGGCCGTCTGGCCTCTGCCAGGATCGACGATATCGATTTCCTGGGTCAGAACCCGGCGATCACAGGCGTTGCCGCGGAACACCAACTGCTCCTGGACGGCCGCGACACGCGGCGTCTGGGCCAGACTACCTACTGGCAAGATCATCACGCCGCTGTCGGAGACGGCATAGAGCGTCTGCAGGTCGGGGCTGAGGATGGACCTGCCCGCCAGGTTCTCCTTCAGCTGGAGGCGTTCCCGGACGGTCAGATTGTCAGAATCCAGGATATGCAGGACGGGCGGTTCGCCACTGGCCGGGGGCGGATCCACGGGGATCTGGGCGTAGACGACGCCGCGGGAGTCGTCGATGGCGTGCGAGCCGATGTTGAACCTTCCGGTGGGGTAGGGGAACTGCGCCAGCAGCACGAACCGCTCGTTGATGAGACCCCAGCCGGCCAGAATGTTGGTGGCATCGCGGTTGACGCTGATGACCCGCGGGCCCAGCGGAGGCACCGAGACAATACCCACGGCGCGGAGGTCTTGGTTCACGACGCGGTAGCGCAGCACTACGGCGTTTTTCTCGGCGTCCGCCAGCACGTAGATCGTCTGGCCATCGCCGGAAACCCCGGTGGAGGCCCGCAGGATCTCGGGCGGGAACTTGCCCAGAGGAACCGGCAGATCGGTGGCCGTGAGCGCGCCAACCTCCAGCAATTGCAGCCGTCCGGTCACCGGGTCGACCAGGAAAAACTCCTGGGTGGTGACCAGCAGAGCCTGCGGGCCGGCCCCAAACGCCACCGAGAGCGGAGGCGAGGGCAGTGCCAGGGTCTGTCGGACATGGCCGTCCAGGTCGAGAATGGTGATAGCGCCTGGGTCGCCGTAGTGAGTGACCAGCAGATACCGCGAGTCGGGCGAGAGGGCCAGGGAGGCGGGCTGCGGCCGGACGTAGATGGGCGTCTGGAGCCGGTTGCCGGGCGTCGAGAGGACCTCGATGCGGTTGGCCGTAAAGTTGGAAACGTAAACCACCTGCCGCCTGGGGTCGAACCCAATGTCGGAGGCGTGGCCGCCGATGGGGACCACCGTGCCGAAAGTGCCGGCCAGGGCCGCTGAGGCCAGTCCTGCCACCAGCAATGCGTTCCAGACCGCCGTGCGCATTTCAGGTTCTCCAAGGGAAAGCCGGAGGGCAGCTTTCGTCGTACTCTAGCACGGAAACCCGGCGCTGTCGAGTCACAGAACTACCACCAAACTGTACTGGTACTTTTTCAGGAACTCTCCCCGCGAAGGAACTGTTTGGCGCGAGGCAACGACAAGACAGACTGGCGGATCAAGCACCGCGTCGACGACCTGTTCCGGGCGACGCCCCTCAAACCCGTGCACGCCGGCGATGTCTCGGAGGCGCCCCTCAAACCGCCCAAGGGACAGCTGCTGATCATCGACCACGGCGCGGCGAGCTACTGGTTCGACGGCCGCGAATGGATCCCGGTGGCCGGCGGGGCCGCCGGCCGCCATCGGCTGCGGGTACGCTTCCCGGAGCGGCTGGCCCACCAGCGGGAGCCGCTCTTGGTGGCCGGCCTGGGGGGTGCGACGCGATCTACGTCGAGGCGTACCCGCCCAACGCGCTCGCCCTCGGATTCGAGTACCGGGCCGGGGCCAGGTTCGAGGGTGTGCCGATTCACGTCCAGCCGGGCCGTGAGTACCTGCTCGAGGTCCACCTGGACCGATTGAATCGCCGGGTAACCCTCAGTCTGGACGGCTCGGTGGTGTTGCGACACCCGCTGGATTCCCGTCCCGGCATCGAACCGGAGCAGGAAATCGGCGTCAACCGCTTCGGCTGCGGCGGCGCCGACAAGTTTTCCGGGGCAATCGAGCGGCTCCCTTGATGGAATCGTGAGCGCGCAGAGCACAGCGCCAGCAGCTGTCATCCCGAGCGCAGCGAGGGATCTGTTTTCGCCCCGGCGCAACAGCAGATCCCTCGCTACGCTCGGGATGACAATTGCCGGGGACGCCAACGCCACCACTTTCATGCCGCACACCCGTGTCGGTAACCGCGTGCTATACTCTTCCCGGCCTCATGGAATTTCCACGCCTCTCTCGCCGCCGGCTGCTGGGCTCCTCGGCGGCCGCGTGGATGACGGCGAACTGGCCCGGCATCGTGGCGGCCGGGCAGCACGCTCACCAGGCCGCCGCTTCGGGCGCCGCGCCGCGGCTCGAGTTCTTCACCGCCCAGCAGGCCGCCGAGGTGGAGGCCATCGCCGCGCAGATCATCCCCACCGACGACACCCCCGGCGCCCGGGAAGCCGGGGTGATCTACTTCATCGACCGGGCGTTGGCCCGTTTCGATGTCCGGCGGCGCCAGACCTATCTGGATGGCTTGCGCGACCTGAAGACCCGCTGCGGCGGCGGGAAGTTCTCCGAGTTGCCGGCTCAGAATCAAATCGAGCTGCTCCAAACCATCGAGAAGACCAACTTCTTCAACCAAGTGCGGTTTCACACCATCGTCGGATTTTTCGCCAACCCCGAGCATGGCGGCAACCGTGACCACATCGGTTGGAAGCTGATCGGCTTCGAGGACGCCTTCCTGTTCGAGCCGCCGTTTGGTCACTACGACCGCGACTACCGGGAGGGCGGAGCTTGAACGGGCTCCGATACCGGCCATCGGAACAAGTCGACTTCGTTGTGGTCGGCGCCGGGGCGGCCGGCGGTGTGATGGCCAAGGAACTATCGACCGCCGGGTTTCGGGTGGTGGTGCTCGAGCAAGGTCCCTACTTGCGGGAGAAAGATTTCCTTCATGATGAGTACGGTAATTTCTTCCGCTCGGCGCTTACCAACGACCACCGTCGCCAGCCGAACACCTTTCGCCGTACCGAGCTGGAAAAAGCGCGCCCCCAGCCGGCGGTGGTCTACGGGCGGATGGTCGGCGGCGGCAGCGTGCATTTCACGGCTAACTACTGGCGATTCCATGAAACCGATTTCCGGGAGCGCAGCCGCTGGGGCGAACTGGCCGGGGCCGCCCTGGCCGACTGGCCCATCTCCTACGACGACCTGGAGCCCTATTACACCAAGGCCGAGGAGGAGATCGGCGTCTCGGGCCTGGCGGGATCCGATCCCTTCGGGTCGCGGCGATCGAAGCCCTATCCCTTGCCGCCCATGCCCATCAAGTCTTCCGGGGTGCTGTTCGAGCGGGCGGCGCGGAAGCTGGGGTGGCATCCGTTTCCCAACCCGGTCGCCATTCTCTCGCGGCCTTACCGCGGCCGGCCGGCCTGCACCCACTGCGGGTTCTGCCTGGGTTTTGGCTGCGAGGTCCAGGCCAAGTCGAGTTCTCTGGCGAGCGTGATCCCGCTGGCGGAGCGCACCGGCCGGTGCGAGATCCGGCCGAACTGTTACGTCCGCAGGATCGAAGTAAATCGAGGTGGACGCGTCACCGGGGCGGTGTACTTTGATGAGCGGCGCCGCCAAGTCTTCCAGAAGGCTAAGGCCGTCGCCGTCTGCGCCAACGGGGCCGAGACGCCGCGGCTGCTGCTGATGTCGAAATCCGGCCGATTCCCCCAGGGCCTGGCCAACTCCAGCGGCCTGGTGGGGCGCCACCTGATGTTCGACACCGGCGCGCTGTCGATGGGCCTGTTCGAGGAGCCCCTCAACGAGTACAAGGGCATCCAGGTCACCCGCATGGCCAACGACTTTTACGACGCCGACCCCAAGCGGGGCTTCTACGGCGGCGGTGGCATCGATGCCCGGTTCCAGTACTATCCGATCAGCTTTGCTCTCTCGGGGATGCCGCGCGATGGCCCCCGCTGGGGCGCCGCCTATAAGAAGATGCTGGGCGAGTACTTCAATCGCACCATGGCCCTGCTGGCCCACACTACCTGCCTGCCGGTCTCGAGTAACAGCGTCTCGCTCGATCCGGACGTGAAGGACGCCTGGGGGCTGCCGGCCCTGCGGGTCACCTTTCGGAACCATCCCGACGATCTGGCCACCATGCGCTTCTTCCTGGAGAAGGAGAAGGAACTGTTCGAGGCTGCCGGCGCGCGCCGCATCTGGCCCGAGCCGGTCGAGGACACCACCATCTCAGTCCACCTGATGGGCAGCTGCCGCATGGGGAACAATCCCAGCGACTCGGTGGTCGACCGCTTCGGCCGCGCCCACGACGTGCCAAATCTGTTCCTGGCCGACGGCAGCGTGTTTGTCACCTCCGGTCGCCAGCAGCCTACCTGCACCATCCAGGCGCTGGCTTATCGGACGGCGGATCACATGGTTCAGATGGCCAGGCGGGGTGAGATCTGACGGCGCCGCAGGCCGCCTCCCGAATCCATCTTGCGTGCGCGACATGAAAGTGATGGGCCAGTCGCAACTGCCCGATTTTCTCGGGCCGACCGATGCAGCCGGTGTCATCCCTCGCTATGCTCGGGATGACAATTGCCGGGGACTGCCAACGCCACCACTTTTATGTCGCACACCAATCCATCTTGCCAAGAGCCGCCAACTCAGTTGATAATGATAGTGCCTGATCCAGCCCCCCGGCCTGGTCGTGAAGGGAGGATGAAATCCGCATCAGGGTAACCGCTCGGGTGGGGCCTGGGGTCTTCTCCGGGCTGGGGGCCAAGCCTCAGCCGGAGGGTGCGTGGCTTGCCGGATTGCCTTCGGGATCCCCAAGGTGGCCGGGCCTGCTGGCGTCGGTGGCGATCCACGGCGGTATCCTGTTGGGTCTGCCTTTGCTAACGGACCTGGTGGAGGCCCGCCGTCACCGTCTGCCAACGGCGTTCGTCCCGCTGCGGCGTCCCTCCTTGACGGTGCAGCTTCCGGGTCCTCTGTTTTTCCAGCCGAACTTTTTGCGGCCGAAGAGGAGGGACCGCGGCATCGCCAGGAAAGCAACCCCAGCAGCCCGCGGCCCGTCGGCCAGGCGTTTCGAGTTGCCCAGGCTGGCGCTTCAGCCCGAGGCCCGGCAAACTCTACTGCAACTGGAGTTGCCTCCCGAGGTCGTCTCGGAGAAGGCAGCTCTGCCGACGGTGCTGCTTTGGGCGGCGCCGGAGCTTCCTGCCAAGCCCTTGAACCGGTTTGTGCTGCCGGGCCGGCGCCAGCCAGCGGTCTCACAAGCCATCCTGGATGCGACTCCCAGACTGGAGAGGCCCAATGTCGAGCCCCGGGCAGACGAGCTGAAACTGACCGCATCGCTTCCCACAGCAATGCCTGCCTTGCCGATGCCGGCAGCCACCACCATGCCTCTGCGGACGTTTGAGCTCCCGGCTGCCACAGAGAGGTCTCGGGGCGCGACGCTGGAATCCCCAGCCGGCGAACCGGTCAATATTCTCTCGGCTTCGTCTCTACCTGTGATGCCTGCTCAAAACCTGTTGATTCATCCTGCCCAGCTGCTGGAGCGTTTGCTGGAGGGCCCAGGAGGAGGAACTGGGGGCGTCGCCGCCGACACCGGCAATTCCGGGGCAGCAGCCGGATCGGCGCCCACAGCGGGTTCCACTCCCGGCCCCGGCGGCGGCTCATCGGCCGGCCCTGGACCGGCCCTGCCTTCCTCGGTGCCGATTCGCATGGTGCATCCGAACCGTGGTGTTTACGATGTGGTGATCTCTTCAACGTCTTCCGAGCTGCTGCCGGAAGGCGCCCGCGTCTTGACCAACAGGCCCATCTACACCGTCTACTTGCCGCTGGGAACACCCCAACATTGGATCCTGCAATATTGCGCTCCGTCGGAAGCCCGCCAGAACCAGCCGGGGAATCGCTACGTAGTCCAGCTGCCGAACCCGGCCCCGATCGGCGCCCCTTACCCGCTGGTCAGCTCCCGGCTTCCGATCCGGCTGCCGCCGGGGACCAAGTACCTGGTGGTGCATGGATCCATCAGCGCCGCCGGCCGCTTCCAACAGCTGGTGGTGCTGCCGGGTGCGGACCCGCAGCTGGGCCGGCTGGTTCTGGCTTCGCTGGCCGATTGGGTCTTCCGGCCAGCCACCCAGGACGGCCGGCCGGTCCCGGTAGAGGTCCTGCTGGGCATTCCCGGCGATCACACCGACTACTGAGATCTGCGAACGGTAATGCCGGCCTGCTCCAGCAGGCTCAGGGCGCTTTGGTTGAGCGGATAGTCGAGGTCGTAGACCACCTCGCGGATGCCGGCGTTGATGATCATCTTGGTGCAGATCAGGCAAGGGGCGTAGGTGGAGTAGAGCATGGAGTCCTTGACGCTGATGCCGTGGTAGGCGGCCTGGACGATGGCGTTCTCCTCGCCGTGGGAGCAGAAGCATTCCTCCAGGCTGGCGCCGCTGGGGGCCATGGAGTTGCAGCGCGGGCAGCCGCCCTCGTTGCAGTTTTTCACACCCCGCGGGGTGCCGTTGTATCCGGTCGAGATGATGCGGCGGTCTTTGACGATCAGGGCGGCCACCTTGCGCTTCATGCAGTTGGAGCGCAGGGCGACGATGGCAGCGATCTGCATGAAGTATTGGTCCCAGCCGGGGCGCCGGGCCTGGCGCGACCACTGGCGCACCAGCTCGTTGATGCGGGCGGCGAGGTCTTCCAGGCTGCCGTCGTTGGAAAGGGTCTCATCGGCCAGTCCCTGGCAGGCCGCTAGTTGCTGCGTCGAGGGGTCGGCGGTTGAGACCTCGCGGTGCTCCAAGGCGACGAACTCCGACAGGGTGGCCGGTGTCCGGGCATCGTCTCGCCGGCGCACGCGCTCGAAGCGCACCTCGATCGGGGCGTCTACCAGCAGGAGGTGGAACTCCGCCACGCGCCGCAGCGAATCCACCTCCGCGGGATTTCGGATGGAGTCGATGACGTAGTTCCGGCCCGGCTCGAGCTGGGCCTTGATTCGCTCGGCCAGCACCGCCGTCCCGCCCCAGCGCCGGAGCTGGTTGCCCATCTCGATCAGGTTCTCGCGGGTGGCTGGGCGTCCGGCCCGGTCCAACTCCCCGCGGATCTCGTCGGAAAGCGAATGAACCTCGAAACCCCTCGACCTAAGGTGATCACACACCGCCGTTTTGCCGGCGCCATTGGTCCCCGTCAGGCCGATGATCATGGAAGGGTGAATGGTAACACAGGCATTCCTGCCTGTTCAGCCGCCCTTAAGTCAAAACCCAGGCTTTCTCTAGTGCAAATCCCGGATTTCGGACCAGTACTCCAATACCGCACCATCGGAGACGCGGGTATATGCGCCTTGGCAGACCCGTCTGTCGATGAAGCCCGGTAGCAGGTCGAGGGAGACGATGAAACCTCGCAGTGTAGCGCTCTTTCTCCTCATGGCGTTGCTGGCGGTTCCGGCGGCGGAGGCGGCCACGCTGTTGACTAATGGGGTGCCGGTACAGTTCGTTCTGCCCCTGGTGGGCAGCACGACGATCCTTCGAGGCGACATCGGCTACGCCATTTACGTTCCCCCGGGAGCGACTCGCCTGACGGTGACGTTCCAGCCGTTCGATCCGTTTTACAACGCCGATCTGCTGGTGCGGCGGGATGCCGACGTGGGCTATGCCGGCAATGGGACGATTTTCGCGGACTACATCACCCGTCCGGGTCTTGGAGTCAAGACCATAGAGGCAAGCGGGCAGTCGTCGCCTCCGCTGCTGCCCGGGACCTACTTCATCGGCTTCCAGATCAACACCTTTACGACGGCGCTGCTGTGCGAACTGACCGCCACGGTGGAGGGCGGCTCGGTGCTGCCGATCCGGATGGTGGGGCTCTCGAATTTCGACAACGACGCCGACGGCTGGACGCGCAACTCGAGCGACGGCGGCTTGCCCGGGGCCAGCGCCGGAGACGAGACCTCGGCCATCGAGTGGCAGAGCGCGGGGGGCAACCCGAGCGGGTACCTGCGCTTTAACGAGGGGGGAGCGCCGAACCGGGATGCACTGCTGGCACCGGCGAAGTTTCTCGGCAGGCTGACGGGACTGGAAGACGGCCGCTTCGAGTTCGATTTTAAGACCATCGCCGGTGTGGCGGCGGACCTGGCTGTGGAGATCCGCATTTTCGGAGCCGGCACGGCCTTCGCCTGGTTGGGATCGATCCCGCCAGGCCCACCGGACCCGACGCCGTGGCCCCTGCCACCCAGCTTTCCTCCGGGCCAACCGCCGCAGCCGGGGCCCAATGGGCCGCCCGATTACCGGTGGCGGCATTTCACGGCCTTGCTGGATCTGAACTATTGGTCGCGGCTGGCCGGCGAGGCCCGCTTCTCGCAGGTACTGGCCAACGTGCAGCGCATCGAGGTGATCACCGACCTGGCGGTGTTCGGCGAATCGAGCGGCCTGGACAACTTCGCGATTGTGGCGCGAGGGATTGGGCCGCCAGCCATCCTGCTGCCGAGCAACACCAGTTTCGCCGCCGGCCCCGACGGTTGGGGGCGCAACTACCCGGGATCGGAGCTGGGCGGCGCCACCACCGGCAACGCCGACTCGACGTTCCGCTGGTCGGGCTTCGAAGGCAACCCGGGGGGCCATGTGCGGCTGAACAACAGCGCAGGGGCGGCGCGGGACTACTTTGTGGCGCCCGGCAGGTTCATCGGCAACTATAGTAGTATTACTGATCCTCAGTTGGAGTTCGACTACCTGCACACCTCGCGCCGCGGAGCGACCCAGCCGGTGGAGATGAGACTGATCGGGGTGGACACGGTTTGGACGTGGAGCGGCCCCACGCCGGCGCGGATCTGGACGCATTACGTGGCGCCGCTGCGGGAAGCAGCCTGGCGGCGGCTGTCCGGCGCCGGGACTTTCCAGCAGACCCTGGCCGACGTGCGGCGCCTCGAGATCAGCGCCGACCAGGCGACGGGGCCCGAGAGCAACGAGATCGATAACTTCTGGCTGCTGCCGGCCTTGGCGTCGCCGGCGCCCCCGACCCTGAGCGCCAATCCGGAGACCTTGTTTTTCCAGGCTCTGGTGCGCGGCTCCAATCCGCCGCCCCGAACGGTCGGGGTGACCTCCATGGGCGGCGGCCCGGCGCTCCGCTTCACGGCTGCCTCCTCGGCCCCCTGGCTGAAGCTGTCGGCGGCAGCCGGGACCACGCCGCGAGAACTAGAGGTCTGGCCGGAGCTGACCGGCCTGGGCGAAGGAACCTACACCGGGACAGTGAATGTGGTTCACCTGGGCTCCGGGCTGGAGCCTCGGAAGGTCGAAGTGACCCTGACAGTCGCGTTGCGCCCCGGGCCGATCCCCCGCATCAGCCCAGGGGGCGTAGTGAACTCCGCCAGCAACCGCGGGCAACTGGCGCCGGGCGGCCTGGCTACCCTTTACGGGACGGGCCTGGGGCCGGCATCGGGTGTAGCGGCGGCGTTCCTCGCCGGCCCAACTCGCCTGCCCACCACGGTGCAGGGAGTCCGCGTGCTGGTCAACGAGACCTACGGAGCTTTGATCGGGGAGGCCCCGCTGCTCTATGTCGGCGAAGGACAGATCAATTTCCAGCTTCCGTTTGAGACCTTCGGCCGCTCGGAGGTTCGCCTGGTGGTTGACAACAATGGCAACCTGAGCGAATCCATGGCGGTGCAGGTGGTTCCCACTTCCCCCGGCATCTTCACGTGGGGCGAGAACCGCGCCGTGGCTGTCAACCAGAACGGCGCCGTCAACTCGCCCCAGAGCGCCGCGCCGCGAGGCAGCCTCCTGACAGTCTACATGACCGGCCAGGGCGTGGTGACGCCGGCTGTGGACAGCGGCCGGGCCGCGCCAGCGCGTCCGCTGGCCCGCTCCCCGCATCCGGCCCAGGCGTGGATCGGCGGCACTCCGGCGCCGGTCCAGTTTGTGGGGCTGGCACCCGGACTGGTGGGTGTGCTGCAAGTCAACCTGGAGGTGCCCTTCCGGGCGCCCGAGGGGGACTCGCCGCTGCTGATCAACCTGGGCGGGTGGACCAGCAACACCGGGCTGGTGACCGTGGGACCGCCGCCGACTCTGTTTTAGGCGACAGGCAGGAATGCCTGTCCTACTGGGCCTGCCCGTAGCGGCCCATCACTGCCCGGCCGGGCAAGACGCCCGGGACAGAATCTCCATTCCGCACCACAAACACCCCGTTCACCAGCACGTGCTGGATGCCCTTGGAAAACCGCAGCCCAGTCTCGAACGTGGCGGTGTCGATGACGGCCTCCGGATCGAAGACCGTGATGTCAGCGTCGGCGCCGGCCTGTAGACGCCCTTTGTTTTTCATCTGCGGGGCGATCGGCTCCAGCCGCCCGGCCGGCATCAGAGTCATGCGGCGCAGGGCCTCCATCAGGGTCAGGGCCTTGCGCTCCCGCACGTACCGGCCGAGCACTCGGGAAAACGTTTCAGCGCCCCTGGGGTGGGCGCCCGGCGCATAGGGCATTCCATCCGAGGCGATCATCACGAAAGGCGTCGACATGGCCAGGTCGATCCACTCCGGCTTCATCATGTGGATGATCAGCACCCCGCCGGTCTTGCGGTACTTCTCGAAGGTCTCCTGGGTGAGGCGCTCGCCGGTATCCTGCCACTGGAGATCCGAGTAGGAGCCCCCCAGCCGCTGCTGCCATCCTTCATCGAAGATCGCCGACTGAATCGAGGTGGAGCCGGCCGTGTAGGGATAGGCTTCGGTAGTCACATCCAGGCCGCGGCTGCGGGCGGAGCCAATCATCTCCAGGACCTCCGGCAGCGCCGCGCGGCTGGAGCTGTTGACGTGGACGATGTGGAGAGACGCGCCGGTGGCGGCGGCGTTGGCGAGCACCTCCTGCATGGCGTCGATCCCCATGGAACGGACATGAGTGAAGATGGGGACCTTCCAGCGGGCGGCCATCTGAAAGACGCGGAAGATTTCGGTCCGCGTGGCCCCTGGGTAGTACTGGTGAGGCATGCCGATCCCCAGGGCCCCCTCGCGAAGCCCTTTTTCGAGCTCCGCCGCCAACTGGGTGAATTCCTCCGGATGGGTCAGCTCCTTGTACCTGGCCTTCAGCAACACCGCATCCCCGCTCACGCCCACGCGGATCCCCTTCTCGACGGCTGCCTTCCGGGCGGCGACCTCTGCGGCGAGCTCTTTCATCACCAGCGCCCGGGCGGCGCCGTGAGCCACCGTCGCGCCGTAGTTCAGAAGCGCCTGGTTTTGGCGCTGCCGGATCCAGGTCTCCACGAACGCAACGCCGCCTTCGAGCTCCAGCGCCGTGGTGACGCCGTCACGGGCCTGGTACTGGTTGGCCTGGTTGCTCTGGCCGTGAGCGTGCAAGTCAATGAATCCCGGCGCCACCACCAGGCCCCCGACATCTACGAAGGTCTTGCCCTCCAGCGGCAGTTCGGAGACGGCGGCGATCTTGTCCCCCCGCAGGCCGACGTAACGCACGGCCTCCAGGCCGCTGGCGGGATCCATCACGCGGCCGCCGCCCAGCACGATGTCGTAGGGGCCGGCGGCTTGAGCGAGCACCAGGCCGGGAACCAGCAGAAACGGAAACGCTCTTGCTGTGAGAGTCATGATCCTCCTGTGCCTGGAGAGGCGAAGGCCGGCCCCCGACCTGCGCAAACGAGGCGGCCCCGGTTGCTATGATAGCTCCAGCGACCTATGGGAACCAAGTCCCTGACCCGGCCTGCCGCCGCCAAGCTCTATGACCAGGACTTCGTCGCCTGGGCGAGCGAAACCGCTCGCCTGCTGCGGCTGGGGCGCCTCGAGGAGCTCGATATCGAGAATCTGGCCCAGGAGATCCACGGCATGGGCGACAGTTCCAGGCACGAACTGCGCAGCCGGCTGCGCGTGCTCACGATGCACCTGCTGAAGTGGGGATGGCAGCCCGGCAAGCGATCCGGAAGCTGGAAGGCGACCATCGTTGTTCAGCGGGATGAAATCGACGACTTGCTGACACGGTCCCCCAGCCTGAGGCCAGCGGTGCGCGAATTCATCACCACGGTCTACGCGGTTGCCGTCGAAGAGGCCGCCGCCGAAACCGGCCTGGCAGAAAACTTCTTTCCCCGCGACTGCCCCTTTTCGGTTGAGCAGATCCTGAAGCGGGGGTTTTACCCGGAGCGCTGACGCTCGCCGTCCCGTCATCTGTTCCCGAGCAGGCCGCCTCCTACCTACCACCTCTCGACCCTCCGGGAATCATTCTCCCCGACCTTGATCCTGGTAATCCGCCCGCCGGAGTCTTCCTCGAACGACACCAGCTCGCCGACGGCGGCGCCGCCGCGCTTGCTTTCCAGGCGATACACCCCGGTGCGGACCGGAATCAGCCGCGCGACCGAATCCCGGGGGTCATCGCTCGACGGGTCAATCATGGCCAGCTCGCCGTCGTGGACCAGGACCTGCGAGTCGCCCCAGGCGCTGCGATACAACCCGGCGTATTTCAACCAGGAGGGGTCCATGGGGGGCGGCTCTTTCTCGGGCCTGACGGCCTTCTTGATGGCCGGGGCGACGTACCGGAAGGCCTGCCGGACGTAGCTGCCCGGGTTGCCGTCGTGGGCGTTGGTCATTACCACGACAGCGATCTTCTCTTCCACACTGATGCTGGTCTGGGTGCGGTAGCCGGCCAGCGATCCACCGTGGCCGACCAGGGTGCGGTCGCCGTCCCGCATGACGGAAAAGCCCAGGCCCCATCCGGATCTCCAGTCGGGCTCGATCCACTGAACGCGGTGCATTTCGCGGAGCGTGGAAGCCCGCAGAATCTCGCCGCTGCCCGGCTTGCCGGAACGAAACTGCAAGGAGCAAAAGCGGGCGAAGTCCTCGACGGTTGAAGAGAGGTTGGCGGCCGGCGCGATGCCGGCGCAGTCGGTGAAGGGCATGACCTCGCGGGAGCCGACCGGCATCCGCCGTCCGTAGCCCCGGCGCATCCTGGAGCCGCTGGGGATGCGGGACACCCGCGTGTATGTAGCTGGCATAGCTTTCCCCGGACAGCGCCTCGACGATCTCGCCCGCCAGCGTCAGACCCAAGTTCGAGTACTTCCAGCGGGTCTCGGGCGGGTAGGCCGCTTCCTGAGCCGGCAGCAGGGCGCGGACCTGCTCCCGAGTCGGGAACTTGAAATCGGTCCAGTAGGGGGCGGCTGACTCGCGGGGCAGGCCGGCAGTATGGGTCAGCAGGTGCCGAATCGTCACCGGCACGGCCTGCGGGTCCTGGCCTCGCAGCCGGAACCAGGGCAGGTGTTTGGCCACCGGATCGTCCAACCCGAGCTTGCCGGCATCCCGGAGCTGCATGACAGCGATGGCCGTGAACATCTTGGTGTTGGAGGCCATTCGGTAGATGGTCTTAGGGGTGGCGGGGCTCTTGCTGGCCACCTCCGCGAAGCCGAACCCGCGGGCCCAGATCAGCTCCTGGTCATAGACGATACCCATGGAGAGGCCCGGCTGCCCCCGGTAGGCCATCTGGGATTCGATCCAGGCTTCCAGCAGCCGAAGCGAGGAGGCGACTTCGGGGTGCGAAGCCAGCCGCGGGGCCGGCGCCGTCTGGGCCGCCGCCGGGCAAGCCAGAGACAGGGCCAGAAGAAAGGAACGACCAATGCGATAGAACATGCCTGAACTCCTTTGCCTGCGTCGCAAAGGCAGTATAGCGCGTCGCCCACAAATGAAGTCTGCGCTGAGCGGACACACTACGGCGGTGACGGCGCGAAGAAGGGGTTCAGGTGAACCCTCCGTACGCGGCGATCCGGGGAACGTTCCCCGGACCGCCGGGGTGCGCGGATCCTACCGGGTGACCTTAGCGGCCGGACGGCGGGAGAGGCTAATCGGCGCCCATTCAAGGGCTACCGAACCGGCAAGGAGCAACCTTTCGGATCCGGCTTGTCGACGTCGACTGCGTGTCCCGCCCCTCTCCTAGCCCCGAAGGGGCCGAAAGGCGGCAAGCCTCCGGGTCGGCGGCTCCTACTGCCCGAGGGGTTCGGAGACTGACGCGTTGCCAGAGGCGCGAGCACCTCAATTACGGAGTCCATTCCGGAATGGCGCGCTGGGGTGAGAGGGGGCCGAAGCCGCGCCCCCACCCTCTATACTTCCAGGATACACGGCAGGAACAAGACCTGGAGCTTGTGGAGGCGGGAAGTGCTTGAAGGGAAAGGGAAAAATAGTTGAAGGAAGTTGTGAACGGGGTATTTGGCGGGAGGCGCCGCGGGGGCTATGGCACCCCAGATCGTCGATCAGGAGGCCTCGATCCGGACAGACGTCGCCCGAGGCTTAGGGCAGCTCCACGATCCACGGGGCGGTGGCCGTTGATCGTGTGGCCGCGCGACCATGGTTTGCCAATGCGAACCCGCGCGTGCCGTGGTAATAACCGAGCGCAACTGAAACGTGACGGAGTTCGAAAAACTATAAACCACTGCGCAACAGTATCTCCAATGAACCAAACACGCCCCTGTGCGATTCCAAGGTCATGCCGCCGCGTGATTCCAGGCTCCTCATTACGCAGAACCTAATATAATCGTGATGTCAATGAAACTTCACAGCCGCAGGATACTGGCAGGGCCAGGCGCAAGGCCCACAGGAGGTGTGTGATGCCGCCCGATGACTACCCGGGGGCGGCCTCGAAGCACGTCCTGGACAGTGAATCGCTGTTGGCTGCGAACCGTTTCGATGGGGCAGGATATCTGGCCGGTTACGCCGTCGAGTGCACAATCAAGACCGTCGCCCGAGTCGAGGGAAGCAGCCTCTCCGGTCACAACCTTGGAGACCTGAGCCGCAAGGCTCTAGCGCTGGTTGCGCTGCCGTCCGGTCGGACGGCGCGGTACCTAAGGAATCCCAACTTCACGAGCATGACCTACGGCGACCCTCCAGGCTGGAAGGAAACTATGCGCTATCAGGCAGCAGGGTTTGTGCCCCAGACAGACGCGGCTGTCTGGGTGGCGGAGGCGCGGCGGCTGCATGACGAGGTGATAGTGCAGATGAAGCTGAACGGAGACCTCTGATGATGCACTTGGATGAAGCGCGCCGAAAAACGGTGGCCGTTCTGCAACAAAGTGATGCAATCTTGGAGCGTTCGGTTGTGATCGACGACGTCTTCGGCAAGATCCGCGTCGTGGCTTGGTTTGGCGCAGATGTGCCGCAGAATGCCGAGGAACGCCTGAGAAAAGATCTGACGACAGCAGCCGGACCATTCTGGGCGGGTGATCTATGGGTGGCCAACGGAGCGACCGCAGCGGACCTGCAGGTCTATGAGACGGCCTGGGACGAAGCAGAAGAAATCACTCCCAAGTCACGCCGCTCCGAACGCCGCCGTACGCGCGGTTTCTGGCTGGAAGCCCCGAGCGAACCGGCCTGGGTCCTCCCAGAAGATGAGAGCAGTGTCCCAATCGTTGCCTTCTATTCGTTCAAGGGTGGCGTCGGGCGTACAACAGCCGTAGCATCTTTCGCCATTCGGCGCGCCAGGCAAGGCGAGCGAGTCGCAGTACTCGACCTCGATCTGGACGCACCTGGCGTGGGCTTACTGTTGGATCCAGGCCATCTCTCCGAACCCTCCAAATGGGGCGTAGTTGATTATCTGCTGGAAGCGCCGCTGCTTGAACAAGTCGATTTGAAGGACTACTGCCACGTCTGCGCCCGCGAGGCGGTCACTGGTGCAGGAGACATCCTGGTTTTCCCGTCGGGCCGCCTGGACTCCGATTATTTGGCCACGCTTGCGCGGCTTGACCTGGAACCGCCCCACCCCGGCAAGAAGCATCCCCTCTTGCGGCTGTTGGAACAAGTGCGAGACGAATTGCGCCCCAACTGGATACTGCTTGACTGCCGGGCCGGCCTGTCGGAAGCATCCGGTTTCGCCCTCAGCGGCTTGGCGCATCTCACCGTATTGCTCGGCACGACATCGGATCAGAGTTGGGCTGGGTTGCGCCTTCTCCTCGATCGTCTCGGCGCAGAGCGCGTCCGCAAATCAAAGCCGCAATCCGAGTGTTTGATCGTACAGGCCATGGTTCCAGATGACCCAACGGTTGGACAGTTGGCCAGGGCGCAATTCGTAGAACGCGCGGCCCAAGAGTTCGAGCGGTCCTACTATGCAGAAAACCCTGCCGATCCGGACGAGGATGCCTACTGGTATGTACGCGACATGGACACGGACGATGCCCCGCACGTGCCGGTGGCGCTCTCCTACAAATCCCGGCTGGCGTTCTTGCGGTCGATTGAAGATGCCATACCCGTCTTCCAGGAATCTGAATACAGCACGCTGGAATCCCGCATCTCTAGCCGTTTTGGGAAAGACGAGGCATGAGCCGCCTTCAACAAGAAGAACGTATTGTGTTGCTGGGCGATCTGGCGAATATGGGCAGCAGCGGCATCGCGGAGAACGAAAACCCGGCCACCTTCCGTCAGACCTTCTACCCGGTCGCTGAGCACAGCCGTGCCCTTGACCCCGATGTGGCCCTCGTCGTCGGCAGCCGTGGCGCTGGAAAGAGCGAACTCTTCCGGGCAGTCGTGCAAGAGAAGTTGCTGCCGGCAATTGCACGCGTGAGCGGCGGGCAACTGAGTCGCTTGATGCCGCAGCAAATCGAATGGGTCGCTGGCCATCCTCTGGGGCGAGAGTTCCCGGACATGGCGGGATTGCGACGATTCCTGAAAGAGCATGAGTCGGATCTGGATGCGCCCGTCGACCTCTGGCGCGCCTATCTCCTCCGAGTGCTGAAGACGAACCTCGACCTGCCCGGATTTAGCAATCAGAGCCTCTTCGAATCACAAGCCGGCGATGTCGACACCATCGTGCAGGCTTTCGGCACTCTCGGAAATGAGCCGGTGCTGGCGCTCGACCGGCTGGACCAGACCTTGGAAGCTAGTCAACGCTCGATCATTGTCAGCTACGACGAACTCGATGTGATTGGCGGCTACGATTGGCACGCCATGGTGCAGTCGATCCATGGGCTGATTTCGTTCTGGGCAAATAATGCCCGGCGTTGGAAGCGGATCCGGCCCAAGATCTTCTTACGCACAGACCTGTTTCGCCGGCATGCCCAATCGTTCGGAGCCGATCTGATCAAACTGGCCGCCAACCGCGCGGAAATTACCTGGAGCGACCGTAACCTGTACGCCATGCTCGTGAAGCGGCTGGCGAACACCAGTCCAGCCCTGCACGACTACTGCGCGGAGACCCGCATCCAGTTTGAACCCGACCCCGATCTCGGGCTCATTCCACAGATACGAAAATCAACAGACGCGCGCCCGCTGATTGAGCGAATAGCCGGGCAATACATGGGCGCCAATCTGAAAAAGGGCCGTACTTTTGCCTGGCTACTCAGCCACATTCGCGACGGAAATGGTCACGCCATGCCACGCGCTCTGGTCCGACTGATCGAGAAGGCATCGAGCCAAGAACTCGAACGGCCACTGGCCTCCTACAACCGATTGCTCGACCCCCGTAGTCTCCGGCGCGCGCTGGACGACGTATCCACGGAACACGTATTGGAGGTGAATACCCACGAGTTGCCTTGGTTGCCCGGCGTCAAGGATCGCTTGCATGGTTCCGGTGTTCCTATGCCGCGGCGCGATGCCGAAAGGCTGCTCGGTCACAAGTGGGACGACTCGTGGAACAGGACGAAACCCGGCGCGCGCCCGCCGGCAGACGATGTGTCCGAGCTGGCCACCCAGTTGATTGAGATTGGTGTGTTCCGCGTGCGTCCCGATACCCGCATTGACGTCCCCGACCTGTTCATGGCCGGCCTGGGGCTCTCCAGGAAAGGGGGCGTACGGAAGCGGTGAGCCCCAGCAGGAGTCTACTGGGAAGCGCGGCGGAACGCTGGCCAATTTGCCTGGAGGGCAGTCAACAACGTTGGCAGCAGTCAGGGAGCTTCGGGGCGCGCCAGAACTGACCCGCCTCTGCTTTCCAAAAATGACCCAGGCGGCCTGTAGCTGAGGCCACGGCCATACCGGCCAGGGATGGTGGGCGCCCGCCAGATTCCAACTGCGGTTTCA
>Ga0247727_10007539_pt1 | contig 20673 bp, 19 predicted proteins | sample WisWelCaveWW1625_FD_202498 | JGI IMG/M metagenome (GOLD analysis project Ga0247727, IMG submission 202498) | Biofilm microbial communities from Wishing Well Cave, Virginia, United States - WW16-25 | ecosystem: Environmental > Aquatic > Deep subsurface > Groundwater > Cave microbial mat | place... | reverse complement strand
ATGGAGTATTCAATGTAATACAAGGTCAGAAGCAGTTCAACTCGAAAGAAAAATAAAGAAAAGAGGAATTAAGAGATTCCTCGAAAATTAGTTCGGGGCGTGGCGCAGTCCGGTAGCGTACCTGGTTTGGGACCAGGGGGCCGCAGGTTCGAATCCTGCCGCCCCGACAACATGTAAGCTCCTGATTTTTAATCAGGGGCTTTATTTTTTATCAGCCGTTCAAACTCTACATCCTTCATTCACCACTTTTTGCTACATTTCGAAATACATATCTATCTTTAATTTCTAATTCCTAAACACTTGCCTGTATGAAGAAAAAATTGCTGTTAGCTGCTCTTATAAGGACACTTGTCATTGGCAGCTTGTCGAAGGCGATTAATGTACAGAAATCAGGTTTCGTCCCGATAGCTATCGGGATCAACCTGACAACAGTTTTATAGTATTGCGTACCATCGATTACTTAAGATACTCACCTAGCCACGCGTGTACTTCCTTATAAAAGAAACGGCTGTTCTCTGCTTTCAGTATCCAGTGATTCTCTTCAGGGAAAACAATAAGCTTGCTCGGAACTTTTTGTCGCTGTAAAATGTGCCAGTTCTCAATGGAATTATTGACCGGTACACGATAATCAAGTTCGCCTACTGTCACCAGCATCGGAGTTTTAAAATTTGTGGCGAACTTATATGGGTTTTGCTCTTTCCATGTTTTGGTTTGCAGCCAGGGCGCACCTCCATTCATCACTTCACGTCCATAAATTCCGTCACTGGAACCCCATTGTGAAAGACTGTTGACCAACCCGGCATGACTGATCAAACATTTATAATGTGTGGTTGTTGCCTGCATCCAGTTGGCGAGGTGGCCACCATAACTTGCTCCTCCACACGCTTGCCGCGAAGCATCGACATACGAAAAGCGCTTTATCGCATCCACAACTGCTTCGTTTATTTCATTAGCCGGTCCTTTGAAAGGATCATACTGTATGTCTTGTGAAAATTTTTCTCCATACCCGGTTGATCCCGTGTAATCTGTTAGGATCAGAACATAACCCGGGTTTGCCAGCAGGTGGTAATTCCACCGATAACCCCAGTTCTCTTTCCATGCTCCTGCCGGGCCTCCGTGCATGACCACAAACAGCGGATATTTTTTTGCAGCATCAAACCCGGCAGGCTTCACAAAAAGACTTCTGATTTTCTTTCCGCGACTGCTCATAAACCAAACCACTTCTACCGGTTGTAGATCAAGAGAGGATAATGCCGCTTCATTAAATTTTGTCAATGCAGTATGATTGCCATCTGTATTAAGCTTAACAATTTCTGCAGGCATGACTGCAGATTCATAATTAGATACAATCACCAACTCATTGCTCTCAGAAACACTGACACTCGTGTGGCAACCTGTTGATGCCTGACTCAAGACCATCGCCTCTCCCCCATTAATTGACAATGAAAAAATCTTATCTCGTCCCCGATCTTCCACACTCATATACACCTGATCCTGATGGGTTACATAGTTATTGATAGGCCTGTCAAGCTTATCGCTGATGATGGTTTTGTTTTGCAAGGTCGGCCAGTCAAACCGAACCAGTTTATTCAGGTTGTAGATTTTGTAATTATTGTTCGGGCTGGTGGAGGCAAGCAGGTACTTACCATCCGGTGTAAACTGTGGATCGGCATAGTCATTTTTGTCGCTGGTCAATTTTGTAGCATCGCCACCGCTCACCGAAACTTTATAGAGGTGAGAGGATGATTCCTGGTAGGCACCAGTATTAAAATCCGTAGAGGCAGCAAAAACTATTTCTGAATTATCAATGCTCCAGGTTGCATTGTAAAATTGAAACCCTTCCAATTTACTGATGGCTACTTCTGAAAAAATATCCCGTGCCTGACTTCCGGACTCAATAGCCTGAACAAAAGCGTGGGTTTGTTTCTCATCTCTCCAATGATCCCATTCCCGTATTGGAAAAGTGGTGTACACTCTGGCCTTATATTTTATGTTCTTTTTCTCAGCTATCATTTTCTTGTTCAGCGAATCCACATACACCTGAGGAAATACGATGCTGTTGAACAAAATCATTTTTCCATTGGGGCTCCATTTCGGTGATGATGCACCGGTGGACAGGTTTGTCAGCTTTTGCGCTTCACCACCTTCTTTAAAATTCAGCAAATATATTTGCGATTCTTCTTCGCCATCTCGCTTTGCCACAAAGGCCATGTATTTTCCATCCGGACTCCAAGCATAGCCACTCTCTCCTGCTTTACCAGATGTTAACTTGCGTGGTGCAGAAATGCCATCGGTTGACACAATCCAGACATCATTTACCTGTTCTTTTTCATCATAGGATGGTTCCGTCAGGCCAAAAATTACCCATTTGCCATCGGGGCTTACGGCTGGCGCTGCCACCCGCTTCATCAGCCACATATCCTCGTGGGCGATTGGTTTTCTGGTTTGTGCATATAGACTAGTGATTGCGAAAGTGATGAGGCTAACTAAGGCTATACGTTTCATTGATTATTTGGTTAACGAAAATGTTCTGGAATCTAAATTAATTGAATTCTTTGAGTTTTGAACACTGCCTAACATGTGGATAATTCTATAGTTGTTAGTCCTCCTTTGTCATGTTTCAGGATTTGACGATTTCTGTTGGATAAGACCTCATCCCCAACCCCTTCTCCCAGGAGAGGGATTTTCCCAAAGGGATTCCTTTGGAAAGGGTGAGGTCAAAGGCCGAGAACAAAAAACTAACATGACAAAGTAGGATTAGTTGTTCGTTATTTTAGAAATTGAAGTCGTGATCGCAGACAATATATTAGTAAAGAGATTACTATGAAGCATTTTATATTCTGTTAGGAATAGTCTATGGAATTTTCTCAGCAAAAATCCAACGCTTCCCACCCAGGATTACAGTCTACCTTCATCGGTATTATTGTGAGTGCAGTTCTTGCTCTCATTAAAGCGGCAGGAGGAATTCTGGGGCACTCTTACGCACTAATCGCTGATGCTATCGAGTCCGCAGCAGATGTTCTGACTTCAATTGTGCTTTGGATAGGGTTGAAGTGGTCCGCCAGACCTCCTGATAAAGGTCATCCCTATGGCCACGGAAAGTTAGAAGCTCTGCTGTCAATCGCAATTGCTTTAGCGTTATCGATAGCTGCTTTGCTGATTGCGAGAGGTAGTATTATCAATATTGTAATTATAACGCCTCACAAAACCCCTGCCCCCTTCACGCTTGTTGTATTAATCATCGTCATCATAACAAAAGAGTTACTATTCCGCTTCGTTCTTAAAACAGGTTATGAAATTAATAGCGGATCAGTAAAGGCCGATGCCTTTCATCACCGCAGCGATGCGATTACATCGGCTGCCGCTTTTATCGGTATCTCCATTGCCATTATCGGAGGCAAGGGGTTTGAAGTTGCCGATGATTATGCAGCTCTTTTTGCCTCCGGCATTATTTTAATAAATGTTTATAAAATATGCAGGCCGGCAATCGGGGAGTTGCTTGATGAAGAACTGGAACCTGAGTTAAACAAAAAAGTAATGACTTTAGCTGCGGAAATTGAAGGCGTATTGTATGTAGAAAAATGCCATACTCGTAAAATGGGAATTAAGAATCACGCTGATCTTCATATTTGGGTAAATAAAAATCAAACGGTAGAAGAAGGTCATTCCATAGCACACCAGGTTAAAAATAACATTCAAAAAAATTTACCTCACTTTGCCGATATCATGATTCATGTTGAACCCAGCGATCCGAATAAACATCCGCTAATTAATGGTTGAGGTAATACGGTTAGCTCACTATATTATTTCCACTCTTACTTTAAACAATTTAGTTTGGCCCATATCATTATCAGAAATCAGATGAACCAATAATTCATTTCCACTCACATATTCAACACAGAGGCCTTCAATTTTCTCTTGGTTAAACTCTTTATCCACATCCGTTAACTTTATTTTTCCATCTAACTTAAAATTGCGGGAGGTGATTTTAGTAGAAATATTTTCTATCCACCCGAAATAACTGTTGCCAATAAGTCCATCGTCATACGGGTTACTCGACATTTCACTCGTGATGGTTAAAAGTAGAAGATCTTTGGATTCCAAATAACAAAATTCCGAAACCCCTAAGAAGTTTTCGCCTTTGCTCGAAATTTCCAATGCGGTTACGGCAATTTTTACGTCTTGTTGCTGCTGCCAAAAATCCCGTTCGGTAACAACTATATGGTTGACAGGAAGTGCCAGGTGGCCTCTGCTGCCTAACAAAAAATGATTACCCACAAGTGCTGAGCTTTCTATATTTATATCGCTTAAACCAAGTACATGTAATCGATTGATGAACACGTTGGATTGGAATACCTTCATGCTAGCCTCCTTTTCAAGAGATATTAGGATGATCTCCATCCTCTGTTCACGTGAAGCTGAACCAAATAACACCAGGCAATCTTCGCCTTTAAGCGTTACTAAGGTGGAGGTTTCTAAATCCGTTTTTTCTGATTTTGGGATTCGCTTATGACGTGAATCAAAAAGATGAATTGTCTTAACCCGTTGATAATTTTTATCGAGCAATAAGATATGTTGAGCATCATCTCCTATCAGGTATAGGTTTCCGTCATGGTAATTAATGGATGATCCGGAGGGAAAATCAGCAAGCGTTAAAGATTTAAGTAATTCAAGTTTGAAGTTCACGCTAAATTTCATAAATATTAAATATACTCAATAAGCTGTAGTTAAGGCAATCGGGGTTGGTTCTTATGATTTTTCTCTATCTTCAAAAAAGAAAAACATAACAGTAAAATTCTATGATAAAACGTGTCGATCGTATAACGCTGAACAGTCTTGGTCTCGCAAGCTTCGTTTTTCTAATTTCTTCATGTTCTACCCTTAACCAACTTCCCGAATCCCAATTAAATGACGACCATTACCACTTCCGACAGCCTGGTGGGGGACGCTTAAAAAAAGTATATGTGGACATTGAAGAGGATTCGGTAACAATTATTCACGGAGAAGAAAACGCTGCTAGCATAAAGCCCATTCGGTCAGATGCAGATGAAATTTTTCTGAAACCCAGCTTCGATATAGATGTGATGATTGTTCCGTTTAAGTTCCGGCCAACGTCCCTTGGTTTTCCCAGACAACTAACTGCCGAGTTTAATGGAAATATCTTTTTTGGCTACCGTGTAGATCGTTTCAGGATTCATCGAACCAAAACACCTACAGGTGTTCTCAAACAAACACGGCATCGGGCTATGACTGCCGGAGTATTCGGAGGCTTGGGCGCTGCTTCTATAACTCCCTGGACAACCAATCAGCGTACCACGGATGAGTATAGTGGTTTCATTTTAAGCCGTGGAGTTGCATTAATGTTTGGCGTCAATAATCTTACGGTGGGTATTGGCATAGGTTGGGATGCCCTTACTGATCGGGATAAAGACATTTGGATCTACCAGAATAAAGCCTGGTATGGTTTAACGCTAAGCCTTAATATAAATTAGGATTAATTTCAACAGATAAGCCACCAAAGATTAACCCTTCCTCCAACGGTATTGCCCAAGTAATTTCATAATTGTTAATTGCACATTGTTAATTGAACGAAGTGGCCTGGTATCGTGGATTTGGAATTACTGAAATTATCTTCCTGGCAGCCTTTGTTGTGCTATATGCCGTGTATCTGTGGCGGGTTATTCGCATTGCCAGGTCACTCAAGACTCCTTTTATCAATGCTTTCATTAAAGTCTTTTTACGTACTCTTATTTTTGGTCTACTCATTGTTTCTCTATTAGGGCCTTCATTCGGTGAGTCCAAAAAAGAAGTAAAATCGGTTGGGAAAGATATTATGGTATGTGTCGATCTTTCCAAGTCAATGGATGCACTAGACATCCCTCCTACCCGGATAGAGAAGATCAAACATGAAATGAAAAATATTGTAGATGCATTTAATTCCGACAGACTTGGAATCATCATCTTCTCAGGAGAGGCTTTTATTCAATGCCCGCTTACTTACGATCAAAATGCATTGCATCTTTTTACTCAGGCATTAAATACCGGTCTGATGCCCATTGGAAGCACTGACTTCGGTCCGCCTTTACAGTTAGCAGTAAAAAAGTTTGCCGAAGATAAAACACCTGCGTACCGAGTAAGTTCCCATATTATTCTATTAATAAGCGATGGCGAAGATTTTGGTGAAGAAACAAATGAGGTAATTCAGGAAATTGAAAACGAAGGCATTAAAGTTTTTACGCTTGGAATTGGTACCGAGAAAGGCGGACAAATTCGTGCCGGCTCAGGTTTTAAAACAGATAGGCAGGGAAACGTGGTAGTGACTAAATTAAACCCAACTTCTTTACAATCATTGGCCAAAAAAACTGGTGGCAAGTATTTCGAGATCAACGGAACCAGAAACGATGTTTCACGGTTAATCAACACGATCAGTAAAATTGAGGGTGAATTAATGGATGCCCGTTTCGTGGATGTAACCGCTAATAAATATTACTATTTCTTGATGGCTGCACTTATTCTGTTAGCACTGGACGTACTCATAAATATTAAAACAGTGAAAATATGAAGTCACTGGTTACATTGTTATTTCTGGTCGCACTGCTGATTGATCCCACAAGGATTGGAAAGATCAACGCATTAAAATCGGAAGCCAAAAAAGCGTACCTCGCGGGCGATTTCAAAACTGCCATTCAAAAGTACCGGTACCTGGTTGACTCATTACAAGTACAGGAGGATGAGGTCTTATTGAATTTAGCAAATTCATATTTTCAATTGAATGACACCACGAATGCTGTTAGTCAATACCAATCGCTCACGCAAAGCACAAAAAGCCAACTGCGTTCAAAAGCTGAGCAACAACTTGGCGTGATGGCAAACCGGCAAGGGAAATTTGAAGAGGCGCTCAATCATTTCAAACAATCTATTAAAAGTGATCCCACCAATGAAGATGCCCGGTATAACTATGAATTACTGAAGAAGAAGTTAGAAGAGAAGAAAAAGCAGGAACAACAAAAACAAGATCAGAACAAGGAGCAAAATAAAGATCAGGAAAATAAAGACCAGGAGAAAAAAGATCAACAAGACAAGCAAAACCAGGATCAGAAAAAAGATCAGGATAAAAATAAAGAAGAACAAAATAAGGATCAGGAGCTAAAAGACAGCAAGCATAAGGATCAGGAGCAAAAAGACAGCGAGCAAAAGAAAAAAGAACAGGAACAAAACAAAGAGCAGAAAGAAGATCAGGAGAAAAAAGACACTCCGCCTTCTGTTTCAGAAAAGCTACAGCAAATGCAAATGAGTGAGGAGAAGGCAAAAATGATCCTAGAAGCAATGAAGAACCAGGAAATACAATACCTACAGCAAAACAAATGTAAAGCCACTAAGCCAAAGGATAAAGGAAAACCGGATTGGTAAACCCCTCTGCCTTCGGCATCTCCCCTTTTGGGGAGAAATACTTGTAGCTCAAAAATCCAAGTTCTTTCAAGTTAGTTGTAACTTTGAAACCCAAACACCTCAACACATAAGCACATAAACACATCTCAAAAATGAAAGAAGTCTATATCATCTCCTCTGTTCGAACTCCTATTGGTAGTTTTGGAGGCAGTTTAAGTTCATTATCAGCTGTTAAACTGGGTTCTATTGCCTTTAAAGGTGCCCTTGAAAAAGCTGGTGTTGACCCTAAGCTTGTTCAGGAAATATTCGTTGGTAACGTAATATCATCGGGCCTGGCACAAGCTCCCGCTACGCAGGTAGCGGTGGGTGCTGAGTTGGGATACAATATTCCATGCACGTTGGTAAACAAAGTATGTGCTTCGGGCATGAAAGCAGTAACATTGGGCGCGCAATCTATTATGCTTGGTCAGAACGATGTGGTGTTAGCGGGAGGAATGGAGAGCATGAGTAATATTCCATACTACCTGATGAAAGCACGCTATGGATATAAATATGGTAATGGTGAGCTGATTGACGGACTTACTTTCGATGGCTTGACAGATGTGTACAATCGTTGCGCGATGGGCGTGTGTGCCGATAATACGGCTAAAGAAATGAACATCACGCGACAGGATCAGGATAACTACGCGATCAATTCTTACAAGCGTTCAGCGACTGCATGGACTGCTGGGAAATTCAAAGATGAAATTGTTGGCGTTGAGATTACGGATCGCAAAGGCAATATCACAGTTTTTGCAGAAGATGAAGAATATAAAAACGTAAGCTTCGATAAGATACCCGGACTAAAGCCTGTGTTTACGAAAGCAGGCACGGTAACAGCAGCCAATGCGTCTACCATCAATGATGGTGCATCTGCTCTTGTATTGATGAGCAAAGAGAAAGCAAAAGAACTTGGGTTAAAACCGATTGCCAAAATCCTTGGTTTTGGTGATGCTGCTCAGGACCCCATGTGGTTTACTACAGCTCCTTCATTGGCCATTCCGAAAGCACTAAAACATGCGGGAGTAGATCAGAAGAACGTTGGATACTATGAAATCAATGAAGCCTTCTCCGCAGTAGCCATTGCCAACAATATTAAACTGGGCTTAAATCCTGAAAAGGTAAATGTAAACGGAGGAGCTGTAGCATTGGGACATCCCTTAGGTTCTTCGGGTTCGCGAATTATCGGAACACTTGTGAACGTGTTAAAACAAAACAATTCAAGCATTGGCGTAGCGGGCATTTGCAACGGTGGCGGTGGCGCTTCCGCCATTGTTATTGAGAATCTTTAAGCTTACTATTTTGGGGGTTTCTGTCTGGCTCCACGAATGTTGATTAATTCGATTTGCCGTTTTCGTGGTTTCACTCGATAGGTTATCACCGTAAGCTTGTTCATCGGACCACGATAAATATTCTTGTGCTTGCTCGTCTTTTGCAGTAATTCCGGATATTGACTCAGTAGTGTAAAAAATTCATCACTCTCACGAATGAAATTCTGGACTTCTTTATCCGTCCAATACTGCTCCAGGTAGCGCACAATTTTATCGTATCCATGGATAGCTCGCTTAGTCCAGACTAACGCTAGCGCCATTTCTTGTACCTGGCCATTACTTCTTTATGAGGTACTAATTCTCCCCGATCCGCCTGAGCTAAACCTTCTTCTATTTCAGCTCTTTCTTCCGTGCTCAATTCATCCCACCAATCCTTTTCTTGCTCCTTTTTCAACAATATAAATCGCTTAAGGGTAGAGGCATTATTAAGTCTGGCTAACCATTCTATCAACTGCAATTTTTCAGCTTGGATATCCATAGTATTTTAAATGAGTTGTCCAAAAGTAACAATTTAATAGCTATTTTCAGTTCATTGTTTACCCAAGCAAATCCTGATAAAGCATGGTTAAAAGAACAAACCAAACAACAATCGAAATGGCCTTGCGTTGATAGCGAGGCTATTTGATTTTACGCAACCTATGAGAACCGTAACCCCTATCCTTTCCATACTTCTTCTAATAAGCATCACAGCACACGCTCAGCGTGAAATAAAGACCTTTTACGATCCTGCACACCAGCAAATTCAGGAAGTTTATACCGTAGCAAATGATGACAACGAAAAACTTGTTGGCAAATACCAAAAGTATTTTCCTAATGGTGCGTTGGCGGTGGAGGGGAATTTTAATAATGGGAAAAAATCTGGGCTTTTTATCGAGTATAATGAGACAGGAAAACTTTCCCGAAAAATGATCTATGTAAACGGCATGCGTCACGGTGCAGTAGAGGTTTTTGATGAAGCAGGAAAACAAGTTCAAAAGGCATTTTATCAAAATGACTTATTGGTTGACAGTGTGCAATCCTTTTACGGCAACGGGATTATTAAAAGCGAAACAGTTTTTAAAAAAGGAAAGCCAGAGGGTGTTGTTCGCGAGTTTTTTACAACAGGTAATTTGAAAAAAGAGATCATGTATGCCCGCGGAAAGCCTAACGGGGTGACAAGAACTTTTTATGAAAGCGGTAAAGTTGAAACCGAGTGCAATTACAAAAACGGGATCATGACCGGGTATTACAAAACCTTTTATGATAACGGCCAACTCGAAACGGTTTCTACCATGAAAGAAGGTTCAAAAAACGGACAGTTTAAAAACTACGATCGGGATGGCCACCTGGTGTTGGACGGTAATTTCATGAATGGCAGGTTGCACGGAGATAACACAGGCTATTACGCGAACGGCACTGTCAAGCATCGCTTTAAATATGATGAAGGAAACAAAACCGGAACAGGATTAACCTATCATTCAAACGGAGTGTTGAAAATAAAAGAGCAATTTGCACTTAACGGTCTCGACTGGATTATAGAAGAGTATTCAGGTACTGATAAAAAAGTTTCTGAAAAAAGATACCGTAACAAACTCCCTACCGGAACGTGGGTATTTTATTATGAAGACGGTAAAACAGAGAAAGTAAAGGAGAACTATGAAAACGGTAAACTCTTAGGATTACGGTACGAATATTTCGCAAACGGAAAGGTCTCAAAGGAGGAGACCTACAAATTCAATATGCTAAACGGTCCGTTTAAAACATACTATAATGACGGTACAGTAGAGTCTTCTGGTGAATGTAAATCGCAGCGCAGGCACGGAGTCTTTACGGCCTACTACCCTAATGGAAAAATTAAAGAGCAGGGCGAGTACATTGCCGACCGCAAGCATAAAGATTGGAATGAATATGATGAGCAGGGGAATCTTGTAAGGACATTTGTTTATAAAGCTGGTATTCTTGTTGGTACGAAAGAAATTAAGTAGTGGTCACTACATTCATTAGGAATACCCTAAACTATGATTTTTGTGATTTAACAGCATTCATATGATTAACAATGCCCAATTGAAATCATGGCCACCTGCCTGCCGGTAGGCAGGTCCTTAAATCATAAAAATCATAGTACAGACAGTTAGTTATCTCCCAACATTTTCAATCTTTGCACCTCTACCACGACTATGCAGGCAATTAAGGAAACAAACTTCAGGCTCACCGGCCAAACTGGTTTTTATAAAGGCAAGGTTCGTGATGTATACTACTTTGGTAACATCATGGCCATGGTGGCTACGGATAGGATTTCAGCATTTGATGTCGTCCTCCCCCGGGCTATTCCCGACAAGGGCAGGGTACTCAATCAAATTGCAGCCATGAATTTACAGGCTACAAAAGAATTGGTTCCCAACTGGGTGATCAGCACACCTGACTCGAATGTGACCATTGGTCTTAAATGTGAAACGTATCCAGTTGAGATGGTAGTGCGTGGCTATCTGTCGGGTCATGCCTGGCGTGAATACAAATCAGGTAAGAGAACGGTGTGTGGCGTTGTATTACCTGAGGGCCTGAAAGAAAATGACAAACTCCCCCACCCGATCATTACGCCTACTACGAAAGCGCATGTGGGGCACGATGAAGACATCTCAAGAGAAGAAATTTTAAGGAGAGGTCTGGTTGCAGAAAAGGAATACGCAACCCTGGAGGATTACACATTGAAATTATTTCAAAAAGGAACCGAGTTAGCCGCCAAGCGAGGCCTGATCCTGGTGGATACCAAGTATGAATTCGGCAAAAGCAACAATAAGATTTACTTGATCGATGAAGTACACACACCTGATTCGTCCAGGTACTTTTATGCCAATGGGTATGAAGACCGGCAGCGCAAAGGCGAAACACAAAAACAACTCTCGAAAGAATTTGTTAGACAATGGCTGATCGAAAACGGATTTCAGGGAAAAGAGGGTCAGCAGATACCGGAAATGACAGACCAAATTGTTGGCTCAATATCAGATCGCTACAAGGAACTGTATACCCAGGTAACGGGTGAAACACTCGCTTCTGTTGATTATTCCACCTTGTTGCAAAGAATTGAACAGAGTATCATAAATTCGCTAAAATCAGTTAATTTAGAGGCCATTAATAGGCATTAGGCATTGGTCATTAGTTATCAACACCTTAGCATTTAAACACTTTAACACATTTTTAAGATGAAGTATACGATCGACAAGCAGGAAAAATACAGCCTGCTTCGCCTGCATGAGGAGAAGATGGATTCCAGTGTGGCCCCGGGGTTAAAGTCTGAATTGATTACACTCCATGCCGAAGGAGTTAAAAATATTATCCTTGACCTATCCGATGTAAAATATACGGACTCATCCGGACTCAGCGCACTGTTGGTGGGTAACCGGATTTTCCAGGAAGAAGGGGGAATTTTTGTACTGGCTGCGCTCTCTGAACACACGTTGAAACTCATTAAAATCTCTCAGCTTGACAGCGTACTCAATATTACTCTTACACCTGAAGAAGCTGTGGATTCTGTTTTCATGCACGAGATTGAAAAGGATTTAAAGGATAGAGACAACAATTAAGAACTGGTTACCGGTAACCGGTTACCAGTTATGCCATTTAAAATCACCATACTAGGCTCCAGCGGGGCAGTTCCGGCTTATGGCAGGTTACCCTCTTCTCAATTCGTTGAGGTTAAAAACCATTATTTCCTGATTGATTGTGGTGAAGGTGCACAAATGCAATTAATGAAGTACGATCTTCACATGCATCGCATCGATCATATTTTCATTTCACATTTGCATGGCGATCACTACCTCGGATTGATGGGGCTACTGTTTACACTGCACCTGAATCGCAGAACAGCCGACCTTCATCTGTATAGTCACAAAGGATTGGATGAAATTATCATTACACAGTTAAGGCATTCAAAGTCTGCTTTAAATTTTAAAATAGTCTTCCACACCCTTACGCCCGGCAAACAGGAAGTAATTTTTGAGAACAAGCATCTTACCGTTGAAACTATTCCGTTGTCGCATAAAATAACCTGTTCGGGCTTTCTGATAAGAGAAAAGAAAAAGCCTCGTAGAATTGATAAAGATAAACTACCACAAGGTTTATTGATTCAACAGATTGTGGACCTGAAAAACGGAACCGATATTATAAATACAGAAACAGGTAACATACTTTACAAAAACGAAGATCTAACGTTACCTCCGCGTAAGTCCCGGAGTTATGCGTATTGTTCCGATACGCTGTGTTACGAAGCTCTTGCTAAACAATTACAGCATGTGGATGTTTTGTATCACGAAGCCACCTTCATACAGGAAGATGAACCAAAGGCTATAGAAACCATGCACAGTACAGCTAAACAGGCAGCACAAATAGCGCAACAAGCAGCAGTTAGAAAATTACTGATCGGTCATTTTTCGGCACGGTACAAAGAACTATCACCTCTATTGAAAGAAGCTGCTACAATATTTCCGAATACCTATCTTGCGCAAGAAGGCGAAACATTTATTATTGAAGAATAATGGAACCCACACTTGAACAGAAAAAGAACAGACTCTTTACAATTCTTTGCGGGATATTCATAACCAATGCGCTTCTGGCAGAGATGATTGGCGTAAAGATTTTTTCATTTGAAAAAACTGTTGGCTTGGATCCCGCGAACCTCAACATTCTGGGTTTCTCTATGAGTTTTAACCTGACGGCAGGTGTTGTAATTTGGCCGATTGTATTTATTACAACTGATCTGATCAATGAATACTTCGGAAAGCCCGGTGTAAAACGAATTAGTTATTTAACAGTCGGGCTGATTGCGTACGCATTCCTGGTGATTTTTTTTTCCATGAGCCTTGTCCCCGCTGACTTCTGGATTGACACCAATAGTACCGATCCTACAGGTAACTCTTTCAACATCAGTTATGCATTCAATAAAATATTCGGGCAAGGGCAGCGGATTATTATTGGGTCGTTAACGGCCTTTTTACTTGGGCAATTGGTGGACGTATTTGTATTTCAAAAATTAAAAAGGATTACCGGTAGCAAAATGCTTTGGCTACGGGCTACTGGCTCAACGCTGGTATCTCAATTCATTGATAGCTTCGTTGTGTTGTTCATTGCCTTTTATGGTGTGTTTACCAATTCACAAATTGTAGCCATTGGCGTTACGAACTATATCTATAAATTTTTAATAGCTATTGGTCTTACTCCACTTATTTACCTGGGGCATTCCATCATTGACAAGTATTTAGGAAAAGAACAGGCTGAAAAAATATCAGAAGAAGCAACCAATCAAAGTAAAGGATTTTTTTAGTTCGTATGAACTTTGTGAATCTTAGTGACTTGGTGGCTTAGTGGCCAAAGTTAGTGACCTTATTGTGCCATGAAGGCACTAAGGCACAAAGTAACACGAAGGTTACTAACCTTCCCTCCTTCTTATATTATCGCAAATGACAGCCGTGGCGATGGCCGCATTCAGTGATTCGGCCCGGCCAAACCGTGGGATCGTTATCCTTTTTGTTACAAACTTCTCCACTTCCTTCGAGATGCCATTGGCTTCATTGCCGATTACAATAATTCCTGTGGAGCCGAAGTTTACTTCATGAGCATTTTGGCCGTCTAAAAAAGTTCCGAATACTGATATGTCTGTACTACTCAAATATTGCTCAAGGCTCGTATAAAAGATATTGATTCGTGTGAAGGAGCCCATGCTTGATTGAATAACCTTGCCATTGTAAACTTCTGCGGTCTCTTCAGAAGCAATAATGCTATTTATTCCATACCAGTCCGCAGTGCGCAGGATGGTTCCCAGGTTACCGGGGTCACGGATATCATCCAGCATTAGAATAAAACCCTCACTCTTTATGACAGGCGCTTGATTGGGTTTCATGCAAACTATAGCCAAGGCTGCATCATTTGTGCTGTATTCTCCCAAGCCAGCGAGTTCGGTAGATTTTACCTCTACTACCTCGCCTTTGAACGCTTTAAATGATGATCGGTTCTCTTGTTCAAACTCTTGCGTGATCAGGAGTTGTTCAATTTTAAAATCAGACTTCAAAAGTTCTTGCACACTTTTTCGTCCTTCCACCACAAAACATTGTTCCTGTTTTCGGTATTTCTTTAATTGCAAGGATTTGATGAATTTAATCCGGGCTTTTGACAGCATGTAGCAACGTTTTGATAGTGACGAAAAATAGATATTATTTCATTCTTTTCCCTATTGTGCTTCTCTCAGGCTGCATTGGAACAAAGCACCTGAAAGAAAATGAACAGCTGCTCTTTAATCAGCGGGTTAAAGTCTCTAAAGAATTTGACAAGGACGATATAGAGGAGCTCTATGCCCAAAAGGCCAATCGCAGAATACCTATAATCAATGCCTCCCCTTTTGGAATTGGTATTTACTATTTAGGGAACCGGTTTTACAATCCAAAAAAATATGAGAAGAAAATAGCGAAAGCTGAGAAGAAATACGATGCAAAAATTGCTAAAGCAAAATCCGATCGCAAGGCCAACAATATCCAGTTTCGAAAACAAAGTAAACTAACAAAATACAACGACCGTCTCCAAAACGGAAACCAAATGATGCAATGGGGTGAGCCTGTGGCTGTATTCGACAGCAGTAAAATGAATATTACCGTTGGGCGATTCAAAGAGTATCTTTTTGCTCATGGTTATTTTCAGAATCAGGTAACACCAAAAGCAACCACCATTGGCAGACTGGTAACCATTCGTTACGCGATTGAAACTGGAAATCCGTATATCCTCGATACGATCTTCTATAAAGTACGGGACAGTACTATTCATGCGTTATCATTCGCTACGGAGCATGAGAGCTTACTGGTTAAAGGGCAGCGCTACAGCCAGGAAAATTTTACAAAAGAACGCGAACGGATTGACCTGGTTATGAAAGATCATGGCTACTATGACTTCAGCCGGCAATATGTAGAATACAATATTGATACCACTTCTCGTGAAAATCAAAAAGTTACCGTGCAAATCATTATTAATGATCCCGCCAAAAGAAGCAGGCACAAGAAATTTTACATTGATGAAATCAACTTCACCACCGATGCCGGCTTAACAGGAAGTGCAGTAGACCGCCAGCAACGGGAATACAAAAATATTAATTATCAGTATTTCGAGCAAACATACAGTTTGAAAATTTTAAGTCAACGCGTATTTATTGCCCCCGGAACAACCTACAACAGAACCAAAACGTTCGACACACAACGCCAGTTAGCAAACCTGAACAATTTCAAATTTGTAAATATTAATTACGATACCTCAGGCGGAAAATTTATTGCCAACATTTATACCAGCGCATTAGACCGCTATCAGTGGTCGAATGAGATTGGGTTAAGTGTTACACAGGGTTTCCCCGGCCCGTTTTATAATTTAAATTTTTTGAAAAGAAACATTTTTGGAGGTCTTGAGAATTTTGAAATGAACGGCCGCATTGGCTATGAAGGTGTAGCGGCAGCTACCAGTACAGGAGGTGTGTACCAGAGCGTGGAAGCAGGTATCAATGGGTCTATTACATTTCCTCAATTCCTCTTTCCTTTAAGCGAAGAAAGGCGATATAAACTGGGGCCTTATAACCCCAGAACGAGGATTCAATTAGGTTATAATTATACGAACAGACCGGAATATATACGAGCTTCAACTTCCGTCAATTACACCTATAGTTGGGAAAATCAACGCATCAAACGATACGACCTCACCCTGGCCAGTTTAAGTGTTATTAATTCCGACACCGATCCGTCTTTCCAGGAATTTCTTCTGGAACAATTTGATGATTTTGGCAATACCCTTATCTATACATTTAACCCTTCGTTTGTCAGCAGTATAATTTTTGCCATGACGTGGAATCACAATAACTATGGAAGCCCCAATCAACGCTCAGCGTTTCTGCGCTGGACAGTTGAAAGTGGAGGAACTGCTCAGAACTTTTTTGATTTTACGTTCACAGAAAAAAGGGGGCTACAGACTTTTAAATACATAAGGGCTAATGTTGACGCTCGTAGGGTTAATGTGCTCAACAAAAATACAACACTGGCATACCGTCTCAACGCGGGGTTTGCATATTCTTATCACTCCGAAGGCGTATTACCTTATGAAAAATATTTCTTCGCTGGCGGGAGTAACAGCGTGCGTGCCTGGAGACCGCGCAGGCTTGGCCCGGGATCATTCAAACCACCCGTGAGCAACGATATAGAAAAAAATGGCTACTTTAATTATCAATTTGAAGAACCCGGTGATATCGTACTGGAGGCCAGCATTGAATTGCGCAAGAAACTTTTTGGTTTTGTTGAAGGAGCTGTATTTCTGGATGCCGGAAATGTGTGGACATTTAAACCGCTGGAAATAGGTGATTTAATTGAAAACGGGAATTCAGAATTTAAAGTAAGCGAATTTTACAGGGAGTTAGGTTTGGGCACAGGCTTTGGCTTACGCTTCAATTTTTCGTTTCTGATTCTACGCTTTGATGTGGGGATAAAAGTATACGATCCGGCACGCGATGAGGGAGACCGATTTATTCTGAATAACCTGAAGTTCTTTCAGCCTTTCGGGGTTAACAAAGAACCGGTGATCTATAATATTGGTATTGGATATCCTTTCTAACTGTCTGAATCTGGATTACCCGGATTAAAGAATTAACAGGATAATCCTGAACCAGCCTGACGGCAGACAGGTCCATAAATCTTAATCTTGCTTCAGACAAGTTGAAGCACAAGCGGATACTTGCATTATCGAGGGTAGTGCCGTCTTGTCAAACATTAAAACTTAATTGAAATCTCAAGATGTCCTCCGAGTCCTTCAGTTATTATTCTCTGAAGTGTCGAAAATCGAACATCTTTTAAATCTTTCTCAAGTTTTGAAATGTAAGATTTATTTGTCCCCGATAACTCAGCAACTTGTTCTTGTGTCAGTCCCCTTTCTTGTCTTGCTTGTTGAATAAGGACTCCAAGTTTGAATGCTTCATATTCAGCTTCAAATTTATCCCGCTTCTTTGTCCCCCTTTTCCCAACCTCTTTGTCAATAAAGTCACTTAGACTTGTTAAGTTTTTTTTCTTCATAATACTCACGTTTAATTTTTTCAGCTCTCTCAATTTCTCTTTCTGGTGTCTTTTGTGTTTTCTTTTGAAATCCATGTCCGACTACAACTAAACTGTTGTCATCGAAAAAACAGAATATTCTAAAGATGTCGCTACCACTTTGAACCCTGATTTCATAAAGTCCATTTGTCCCGGTTAAGTGCTTGAAATATATCTCAGGAATTCGATCCGTATCTTCAATCACTCTTAAAGTCCAAAGAATCTTTTTCTTAACCTTAGTTGTCTTGTCAGAATAAAATTCTTTGAAATAGTCCTTAAAGAATAGAAGTTCACGTTTTTTGTTCACAGGTCAAAGATAAGCAAAGTAGTCCAATTGGACAACCCTGTCTATGGGCTTTTTTCGCCATTGCAGCAACGTTAAGTGTATAGTTAATACTGCAACAGTTCCTCAATCGCACTACTTACCTTTTCTGCATTCGGCAACATCATCTTCTCCAGCTCAACATTTAATGGAACTGCCGGTAAGTTTACTGAACCCAAAGTCCATACCGGGGCATCCAATGATGTAAAACATTCTTTAGAAATTCTTCCGGCCAAGGATTCAGCAAATGAATTGAGGAGTGGTTCCTCGGTAAGCACAAAGGCCCGTCCATGTTTTTTAACGGAGGAAACAATCGCATCCCAATCTATCGGGTTAAGGGAACGCAAATCCATAATTTCAATTCGTCCCTTGAAATTCTTAGAAGCTTCTTTTGCCCAGTACACGCCCATGCCATAGGTGATGACAACTGCGGTTTCACCTGCACTAATCTTTTCATCGGAAGCTTGCTGAACAATATTTGCCTTGCCTAATGGTATTATATAACCTTCATCCGGTTCAATTGTCTTGGCCTCTAATGTTCCAGGCACTTTTGACCAATACAATCCTTTATGCTCCAGCAACACCACCGGGTTCGGGTCATAGAAGGATGCCTTGAGCAAGCCTTTCATATCGGCCGCATTAGAAGGATATACCACTTTAATACCCCGTATTGTTAGCAGTGTAGACTCTACACTTCCTGAGTGGTAGGGCCCACCGCCTCCATACGCACCAATAGGAACACGAATGAGCGACTGAATTGGGAACTTGCCTTTCGACAAATAACAACTCTTCGAAAGCTCTTCCACCAATTGATTGATACCCGGCCAGATATAATCCGCAAACTGAATTTCAACTATTGGCTTTGCTCCTACCGCAGTCATGCCCGCGGTTGATCCGATAATATACGCCTCCTGAATGGGTGTGTTAAACACCCGGTTATCGCCATACTTTTGAGCCAGCGTGGCCGCTTCCCTGAACACTCCGCCTAATCGTCTCCCAACATCCTGTCCATAAAACAAAGCTTCAGGATGCCTTTTCAAAATTTCATCCACCGCATGAAGCGCAGCATCTACCATTACAACTTTCTCGGCTCCTTTGGGTGAACGCTTTCCTTTTTCTTCCACTACAGGTGTCGGTGCAAACTCGTGCGAGTCAAAATCATTAACATCGGGATCGGGAGAGTTCAGTGCTTTTTGATATTCAGCAGCGACAAAATCAAAAGATTTTTTTTGAATGGCTTTGATTGTTTTATCTGATTCGCCCTGCTCTCGCAAATACTTTTCAAATTTTACAATAGGATCGTCTTGCTGCTGAACTTCCAGATTATCTCCACGGTACCACTCTTTTCTAACTCCGGAAGTGTGGTGCCCCAGCAACGGACACTTCGCATGTACTAAAATCGAAGCACGTTTTTTCCGAACAAAATCAATTGCTTTATTCAATCCATTATATGAATCAATAAAATCAGAACCATCTACGCGCATGCGTTCCATTCCTTTAAACCCCGCAGCGTACTCATACGCATCCATGGCGCGCATCTCATCCGCCATTGCCGATATTCCCCAATCGTTATCTTGTATCAGATAAATGATGGGAAGTTTTTTCAGTACCGCCATTTGAAAAGCCTCTGCCACTTCACCTTCTGTAACGGAGCCATCGCCTAACGAACACAATGCAATCGGATTATTTTTTCCTTTCAACAATCCTTGCGATTCCAGGTATGCGATGCCATGAGCCATACCGGTGGCTGGAATCGCCTGCATACCGGTGGCTGAACTTTGATGTGGGATAACCGGGAAACCTTCACGCTTCAAGGATGGATGACCATAATATGTTCGTCCGCCAGAAAACGGATCATCACGTTTAGCCATCAACTGCATCATCAATTCGTTGGGTTGTAATCCCATCGCTAACAACATGGATTCATCGCGATAATACAGTGACGCGTAGTCGAACGATTTTAGTTGCAATCCCGCAGCAAGTTGGATGGCTTCATGGCCTCGTGAAGTGCTGTGTACATATTTGCTACACACCTCTCGGTTTTCATCGTACGTTTCTGACATACGCTTGGCAATGCACATGAGCTCGTAAGCCTTCAGTAAAATATCACGGTCAAAACCAGTTTTTTTTGAATTGGGCTTTGTTTTTGATTGTGCAGTTTCAGACATCTTCACGGTCGAAATTAAAGGCTAAAGATAAGGATTTTGATGTATGCAGAGCTTGAGTCAAGTCACTCTTTTAAATCTCTTGCACTATGATAAACTGCCAAAATATTAATCAAATCAGGAGAAATAATTTCGTAGATTATTCTGTAATTCCCCTCAATCAATTCTCTGAGTGATTCTTCATTCTTTTCGGGAACAACTCTGCCAGCTTAGGGGAATTTTTTCAGAATGGCAACTCGATCATAAAGACGCTGAACAGTCAAATTTTGCATACCGCTCAGAGCTCTCCGCTATGTAATCACCAATATCGCCTAAATCATCTATTGCAAGATCAGTCCAAATCAACTTAG
>Ga0247727_10007538_pt1 | contig 20675 bp, 14 predicted proteins | sample WisWelCaveWW1625_FD_202498 | JGI IMG/M metagenome (GOLD analysis project Ga0247727, IMG submission 202498) | Biofilm microbial communities from Wishing Well Cave, Virginia, United States - WW16-25 | ecosystem: Environmental > Aquatic > Deep subsurface > Groundwater > Cave microbial mat | place... | reverse complement strand
GAACGAATTTCATTGACGGCGTCAGCGTCGTGAGTTTCGGCGCGGACATCACGGTAAATTCGACTGTCGTCAATAGCGCCACGCAAATCACGGCGAATATCACCATTGGCGCCAGCGCCGCGCTCGGTCCGCGCAATGTTTCGATTACCAACAGCGGCCCCGGCGGCGGCACTTCGGCGAATCAAACATTCACGGTGGGCAACAATCCCGCGCCGACTTTGACCAGCATCGCGCCAATCAACGGCAAACGCCTGCAGACGCTCGACGTGGTTTTCACCGGAACCAATTTTATCAACGGCGTTACTGCCGTGAACGCCGGCGCCGGCATTACGGTGAACGCGGTCACGGTCAATAGCGCAACGAGTTTGACGGCGAATCTCACGATCACGGCTGCAGCCGCAACCGGGCCGCGGAACTTTTCCGTGACCAACGGCGGGCTTGGCGGCCCAACCTCGGGCAATCGGGTTTTCACCGTCAACAACCCGCGCCCGACTTTAATCAACCCGACGCCAAATAACGGCAAACGCTTGCAGACGCTTGACGTGGTTTTTAAGGGGACGAATTTTATCGGCGGCGTCACCACCGTCAACGTCGGCCCCGGCATTACGGTTAATTCCACGACGGTGAATGATTCGGCGAATTTGACGGCGAATCTGACGATCACCGCCGCGGCAGCAACCGGCGCAATGAGTTTCTTCTTGAGCAACGGCAATCCCGGCGGCGGCGTCTCGGGTAATCGAACTTTCACGGTGAATAATCCGGCGCCGGCGGTGACGAGTATTTCGCCGGACAACGGCAATCGCCTGCAAACGCTCGAGGCGGTATTGACGGGGACGAATTTTATCGACGGCGTGAGCGCGGTGAGTTTTGGCCCGGGCATCACGGTGAACTCGACCGTCGTCAATAGCCCGACGCAAATCACGGCGACGATCACGCTGCTTTACAATGCCGCGCTGGGCGCGCGCAACGTTTCAGTCACCAATGCGCCGCCGGGCGGGGCAACCGCGATCTTGCCGAACGGCTTCACGATTGCGGGCAATCCCGTGCCGACGTTGACTGAGATGACGCCGATGATCGGCAACCGTTTGCAAACGCTGGACGTGGTTTTCACCGGCGCCAATTTTATCAGCGGCGTCACTTCCGTAAAGGCCGGCAACGGCATTACGGTTAATTCGAGAACCGTGGATCCCGCCAACGGCGGGACGAGCTTGACGGCGAATCTCACGATCACCGCGGCAGCGGCGGCCGGGCCGCGAAATTTTTCCATCACTAACAGCGGCCCCGGCGGCGGAAGCTCGGCGAACCAAATTTTCACCGTGGAAAATCCGGCGCCAACCGTGACGAGCATTGCGCCGATTAACGGCGCGCGCTTGCAAACGTTGGACGTAATTTTTACGGGCGCGAATTTTATCAGCGGCGTCACCACGTTGAATGCCGGCGACGGCATCACGATCAATTCAACAAAGGTCAACAATTCAACGAGCTTGACGGCGAACCTCACGATTACCGCCGGCGTGGCTGCCGAGGCGAAAAATTTTTCGCTCACCAACAGCGGCCCGGGCGGCGGAACTTCGGCCGATCAAACTTTCACGGTGAATAATCCTCGCCCGACTTTGACGAGCCTGTCGCCGCCCACCGCCAAACGTTTGCAAACACTGAACGTGATTTTGGCCGGAACGAATTTTATCACCGATGTCAGTTCGGTGAATTTCGGCTCCGACATTTCGCTCAATTCATTCACGGTTAACAGCGCCGTGAAAATCACCGCGAATATCACCATTGGCGCCAATGCTGCATTCGGCGGCCGCGACGTTGCGGTTTCCAATGCCGCGCCGAACGGAGGAACCGTGACGCTGGCGAACGGCTTCGTCATCGGCAGCAATCCCGCGCCAATGTTGACGAGCGTTTCACCGCCCGCCGGTAATCGCCTGCAATCGCTCGAGGTGATTTTGACGGGAACGAATTTCATCAGCGGCATCAGCGCGGTCAATTTTGGCGCCGATATCACGGTAAACTCGACAACGGTGACCAGCGCCCGGCAAATCACGGCGAAGATCACGATTGGCGCCGAGGCCGCATTTGGCGCGCGCGAGGTGGCGGTCATCAATGCGCCGCCCGGAGGAGGAGCGGCAACGTTGTCGAACGGCTTCACGGTGGGCAGCAATCCGGCGCCGACTCTGACGAGCCTCGCGCCCAATAATGGCGGGCGATTGCAAACGCTGAACGTCGTTTTTACGGGCACGAATTTTATCAGCGGCGTCACCGCGGTGAATGTCGGGCCCGGCATGGTGGTGAATTCAACGAAGGTGAATCCCGCCAGCGGCGGGACGAGCTTGACGGCGAATCTCACGATCGCCGGCAATGCGGCCCTCGGCGCGCAGAATTTTTCACTGACGAACAGCGAACCCGGCGGCGGAACTTCCGGCGTGCAGACTTTCACCGTGAATAATCCCAGCCCGACGTTGACGAGTCTCTCGCCGCCGAATGGCCGGCGCTTGCAAACGTTGGACGTAATTTTGCGAGGGACGAATTTTATCAACGAAGTAAGCACGATGGACTGGGGCGCCGATATCGCGGTGAACGCGATGACCTTCAATAGCGCCACGCAAATCACCGCCAATATCACCATCGGCTCCAATGCCGCTCTTGGCGCACGCAATATTGTGATCACCAATGCCGCGCCGGGCGGCGGAACCGCAACTTTGCCGAACGGCTTCACCATCGGCAGCAATCCGGCGCCGACTTTGGCGAGCATGACGCCAACTGCCGGCAAACGTTTGGAAACGCTCGACGTGGTTTTCACGGGGACGAATTTTATCGAGGGCGCGACCACGGTGAATGCCGGGAATGGAATTACAGTGAACGCAACGACGATCAACGGCTCAACGAGCTTGATCGCAAATTTGACGATCGCTGCAGCCGCAGCGACCGGCGCACGGAGTTTTTCAATTTCCAATACCGGGCCCGGCGGCGGCACTTCGGCGAATCGAACCTTCACCATCAACAATCCTGTCCCGATGTTGACCAGCATGGCGCCGGTCGAGGGCAATCGTTTGCAGCGACTCGAGGTCATTTTTACGGGAACGAATTTTATCGCCGGCGTGACTGCGATCAATGCCGGAAACGGGATTACGATTAATTCAATGATCGCAAACAATTCAACGAGTTTGACGGCGAATCTCACGCTCACGGCGGAAGCGGCGGCTGGCGCGCGAAATTTTTCCGTGATCAACAGCGGGCCCGGCGGCGGAAATTCGGCGCCACAAACTTTCACGGTGAACGTGTTGCCGGCGCCGCCGGTTTCGCCCACGAATCTGATTGCCGAAGCCATGAGCATGAACCAGATCAATTTGCGTTGGACGGATCATTCGAACAATGAAACCGGTTTTAAAATTGTGCGGCGCGTGGGAACGATTGCGCCGGCGGTGAGCCTTTTCACCGTTGGCCCGAACGTGCAAACCTATCAGGACACGGGACTAAATCTGGGAACGACCGCGTCATATCAGGTTTTTGCATACAATGCCGGCGGCGAATCGCCGCCCTCGAACTTCGCCGGCGAAATAACGGCGACGGGGATTCGCTGCGACGTGACGCGTAATTTTATGGTCGATGCCAGTGATGTTGATTTCGCGATAAAATTTATTCTGCAAAATCCAGTGAAAAGGCCGACGCCTTTGGACAGCTTGCTGGCGGATACCAATCGCGACGGCAAGATCAACGTCATCGACGCGGTTGATATCGTGAATGAAAGCTTGAAATATCTTTTGGCCCCAACCGCTTCGCCGCGGGAAAACCACCGGGTTGAAACCGCAGGCGAGCTTCGTTTGGACGCCGCCGAAATCGTCGTCGGTGCAACGATTAAATTGCCGCTGACCATTTCCGTGGCGGAACCTGTCGCCGCCATGCAACTCCGGATCAAAAGCGACAGCCGCGCGCTGGCGTTGGGCGATCCCGTCTTATCCGCGGGAAATCCCGGCATGACGCTGGCGACGGCTCGTGGGCCTGATCAATTGGCGCTTCTGATTTACAGCCTTTCGGGAGAATGCCTCGCCTCCGGAAGCCGCGAGCTTTTGCAGCTTTCTTTGCAGGCGAAGTCCGCGGATTTTTCCCAAGCCGGTTTGCAAATCGAAAGCGCGCTGTTGATCGGAAAATCGGGAACGCCGATTCCGGTGCAGCTCGTCAACGAGGCGGCGAATTTAAAAATAAATTTGCCGGACAAATTTGTGCTCAGCCAAAACTACCCGAATCCTTTCAACACCGCCGCAGCGAATCCGCCGACTGAAATTGTTTACACCGTCCCCACGGCTGCCGCGGTCAAGTTGGCCGTTTATAATGTTCTCGGCCATGAAGTCGCGGTGCTGGTCAATTCCTGGCAAACCCCGGGCGTCAAAAAAGCAGTCTGGAATGGCCGCGACCACCGGGGCAAACGCGTCACCGCCGGCGTTTATTTCTATCGTTTGGAAGCCGGGGATTTTGTTGCCAAACAAAAAATGGTGTTGAAGTAATAAGGTCCGAGGTCGAGAGGTCCGAAGTTCAAGGTCGAGGTAATTTTCTATGCAAGCAAAAAAAATTGCGCCGTTGTTTCTCATGTTGGTGGCTGGCCTCTTCCGGCTTCATTGCGGGAACTCGGCGCCGTTTTCAGGCAATGGCGCGGCCGTTGTTGAACTGCAGTTGTCTTTTGCCGGAAAAAAAGTGGGCCGGGTCGCGCCGGATTTGGGCAAAAACGGAAAGATGATTTCCGGCGCGCCCGTCATCACCAAACTGGTTTTTCGCGTGCTCGACGGCCCGGCCGGGGAAGTGATCGCCAGCGATTCGATTCGCCTCGCGCCCGGAGAGCTTCGCTTCCGTACGGCGTTGATCGTTCCAACCGGCGATGATCGGATGCTGGAGGTCACGGCTTTTGAAAATCTCGATATCAACGCCGATCAGCGTTTTGAAGAAGTGCGCTCATATTTGGCCCGGCAAACCGGAATCACGATTTCGAAAGACGACACGGTGAAAACCCCGCTCCCGCTCTTTCCGTTGTCGATTCCGGATTTCCGCGTGGTGTTGGACGTCGGCGACGGCGGCGGCATCATCGGCAGCCCGGGCAATCCGGTTATGATCGGGCTGGCGAATCACGATCATCTGCGCGGCTTGCAATTTGACCTGGTTTATAACGGCAGCGTGTTGGCCGCGGATACGCTCAACGGGATCGCGCGTCTGGCGCGCTTCAGCAATATCGTGGCGCGAAATCTCGCTGGACCGGCGCAAACGCTGAAGGCGTATCGCATCATCATTATCGATCAGGACCGGCCGCCCCGCGAAATTCCTCCCAGCCCCGGCGTCAATGTTCCGGAGCCGATCGTTTCCGTCCTGTTCAAGGTCAATCCGCTGGCGAGGGTCCGGCAGGACACGCTGCGCATCATCGCGGCCACGGTAACCAATGCCGTTTTGAAAAATTTTGAGGTTTATGTGGTGGATGGGGTTTTCTCGGTAAAATAAAAACTATTTCAATCTTTTCCTATGCAAAAAAATAATTTCTTAAAAATCGGCGCCGTGCTGCTCGTCATCGGGCTGCTGTTCGGATGCGGCAATCCAAACCTGCGCACCGGGCGCGCGCTTTTGCAGCGGAGCCAATACGCCGAAGCGATCACGCGTTTGGAAGCGGCGGAACGCGCCAACTCCAAGCATTGGCTCATCAAAGGCGAGCTGGGAATCGCCTATTGCCGCAGCCGGCAAAGCGAAAAAGCCGTGGAGAAATTGCAGCAGGCGCTCAAGCTTCGCCCCACCAATGGCCGCGCCCTGCTTTATCTCGGCTTGAGTTATGAGCAACAGCAAATGTTCGCCGAAGCCGTCGCGGTTTATCGCATATATGGCAAGCTGAGTGTTTTGGATCCGATGCGCCAGGAGATGCAAGCCCGCATTCGCGAATTGCATTTGCAGGCGTTGCAAAGGGAGATTAAAAAAAATCTCAGCGCGCTGGAAGCCGGGCGGATTGCGCCTCCCGAGCCGAACACCGTGGCGGTGCTTTATTTTCGCAACCTTTCACAATCCGCTGAGCTGGCCCCGCTGCTCAAAGGTATCGCCGAGATTCTCATCACTGACTTCGGCAAGGTGCAAAGCTTGCGTTTGGTAGAGAGGATCAAACTGCAAGTCCTGCTTGAAGAAATGCAGGTTTCCTCCTCCGAGTTTTTTGACCAGGTGCAGTCGCCGAAAGCCGGGAAACTGTTGGGCGCTGGCCGGCTGATTTCCGGCGGCATCGAGCGTTTGAGCGAAACCAGCTTACAAATCAACGCCGGCGCGATCATCACGGCAACCGGCGAGCTGCAAGGCAAAGGCGCGCAAGCCACCGGCGCGCTCACAGAAATTTTGGCGCTGGAAAAAATTTTGTTCTTTGATTTAATTCGGGATCTCGGCATGAGATTAACCGAGGCCGAAGTCGAAGCCATCAAGCCGTTGCCCACGAAAAACATTCTCGCCTTCCTGGCTTTTTGCAAAGGCCTCGACTTCGAGGACAAAAATCAATTGGAAGAAGCGGCCGCGCAATATGCACGGGCCATCCAACTCGATCCGGGATTTGCCAGCGCCCGGCAGAAAAAAGAACAGGTTGACGTCCAAAGATTGTCGCTGTCAACCATCGATAAGTTGGCGGACTATCAGGAACGATTTACCGGAACGGAAGCGACTTTGCTGGACACCGGCGGCAAACTCGGCATGGGCTTCGGACTTCAAGATGACCTGCCGCCTTTGGATCCTAATATCGCACGCGGTACGGGCGTCATCGTCGTTAGTGGTGAGCTGCCGAGGAATTAAGCGTTAACGCCATCAAACTCAGAAAAAAATTCTGAAAGTTTCCTGGTCAGTTTTTTTGAACGCGGATGACACGGATTGGGCGGATTGAGGCGGATAAAGCAAAAAATAAAAATCCGCGAGAATCCGTGTCATCCGCGTCATCCGTGTTCAAAAGCTTTTTGCTTTGATGCTGTCCCGCTTCGAGACTTCAGTTTTCAGCTTGACTGAAACTCTGGTGTAGGCCGTTGGTTCAAGAAAGTTAGAAAAAATTCTAACTTTTTTGAACAGGAGTGAACAGAGAAAACGGAGAAAAGGTCCTCCGCTTTCTCTGTTTTCTCCGTGTTGAAAATCTTTGCTTTTTTTTGCGCACATTTAGACTATGAGAAAAACATTCATCCTCTTTTGCGGTTCAATTTTACTCAGCGTTTCCGCCGCTCACGCCCAGCCGAAATTTCAATATCCGGCGGAGAAGGGCACTTTCGGACCGCGTTTCTACGCGCAAACCTGGCGCCTCAACAGCAGCGCCGGCAACGCCACGATTCGCGCGGTTTATACGCCGCTGGTTGTGGCCATTCCGCTTTCGCCAAAATGCGATCTCAATTTTTCCGGCGCGGCCGCGGTTTCCAACTTGAACAACGGCACGAGCCAAACGCTGCAGGGCTTGACCGACACGAAAATCCGCGGCGTCATGAAATTTAACGACTATCATTGGCTTTTGCATGCCGGCCTTAATTTGCCCACCGGAAAAAACGCGCTGAAGACGCAGGAGGTCAAAGTCAATAATGTGCTGGCGGAGGCCGTGCTCGGCTTCCCGGTGAAGCGTTACGGGCGCGGATTGGAAGTGGATGCAGGTGTGGCTTATGCTTTCGGCGTGAGTGAAAATTTAAAAACCGGCCTCGGCGCCGGTATTCTGCTCAAAGGCGAGCATGCTTTTTTGCAAAACAGCCCGTTGCGTTTTGATCCGGGCGACGAAATTTCCGTCACCGGCGGTTTCAATTTTAAGAAGAATAATCTGGCGATGCGCTTGAGCCTGCTGACTAAAATTTATCAAAAAGATCGCCTCAACCGGCAGGCCGCTTTCAAAGAAGGAACGCAGGTCGAAACGGAGGGCATGATCGCGTTTTCCCCCCAAAAAATCGCCGTCGTTTTAGCCGTCAAGAACGTGATGAAGGCGGACAACGTGACTTATGCCTCCAGCGGGGAGATTCTCGGCGCGGCAAGAGACAATTTCTCCGGAAACATTTTTTGGTCAACCGGACAGGTGACGTATAACGTCTCCGAATCGTTGGCGCTCACCTCGTCGTTGGGGTTGAGCGTTTTCGGCAAAAGCGAGGTGCAGTTGGGCGAGGCGCAACTCTTCAATCTCGGCGGCGGCCTGCAATTCAAATCTTCCGAGCATCTCATGTTCAACACCGCCTTGGCATTTTCCACGGGCAACGCCAAAGACGCGCAAAGCCAAACGTGGAATTTGCAGGGTTTTCTTTTAACCGGGGGCTTATTGTTGCGCTATTAATGTGTTGAAGCCATGCCAGAAGTGTTAATTTGCAGCGTGTCGCCCGCCGCCGCGCCGTTAAAGCCTGCCGAGGCATTCGCGAGATTTCGCGCAATTTCCACCAAGCCCTGGCTATTTAACAACACCATATAGTCGCCTTGTGCCACAGCGTTATAGCGATCCACAAATTTGGCGCGCGCGGTTTGCGCTCGAATCGTGCAGTCAAAAGTCATTCCGTTTTTCCATTCGGCTTTGGTCAGCATGGTCGCGGAAATATTGGTGATGAGATTGCCATAACGATCACAATGTAAAATTTCGCCGCGAATTCGCCCCGCACTCAACATCGGTTCCGAACGTTCAAATTTTTGCAAATCAGTAATCATCGGGCCAGCGTCCTCCACATCCTCCCCTTTCGCCAAGCGCGCCGCGACCGGGCCGAAAATATCACGCCCGTGAAAGGTTGAAGAAATGACGCTGCGGCGAAACCATAATACGTTGGTAATCTCGAATGCGCGTTTAACGCCGAGGGTGCGGATCACATCGGTAAAGAGCCCGTTATCCGGACCGACAAAATATTTTTTGTCCAACGTCTCCACGATGATTGCGCGGCGTTTGCTGCCCACGCTCGGATCCACCACGGCGACGAAAATGGTGCCTTTGGGAAAACCACCCGCGGCGGTGGCCAGAATAAAACTGCCTGCACGAATATCGTAACTGGGAACTTCGTGGGTGATGGTGGTGAGTCGAGCGGCGGGATGGACGGAAAGAATAACGCCTTGTAATTCGCCGGCGTAATGGTCCTGCGTACCGTAATCGGTAAGCAGCGCAATTGTCGGCGGCGCGGAAGAACAACCGCAGAGCAGTAAAAAGCAAACAGCAAAAAGCAAACAGCAAGGCTTTTTCATCTCTTCCTCCGTGAAAATACTGTTTATTGGCAAAGGGCGGAATGATATCCCTGACCACTCGCTTCCGCCCTTGCTCACAGCGATGAACTCACGACATTGATTCCATCACTTTCTTGACACGGTCAAAGGCCCAATCCAGCTCTTCGCGCGAGATGACGAGCGGCGGCGCAAAGCGAATGACGTGATCGTGTGTTTCTTTGCACAACAGTTTTTCATCTTTCAGCGCTTCGCAAAAACGGCGCGCGCCGCCGGCCTGCGGCCACAGCTCGACGCCGATCAGCAAACCGCGCCCGCGAATTTCTTTGATATGTTTGCTCCGAATCGTTGTTAACTTTTCCTGAAAATAATGCCCCATCTCCGCCGAACGTTGCGTCAATTTTTCGTCAATGAGCACGCGCAACGCTTCGCGCGAAATCGCGCACGCGAGCGGGTTGCCGCCAAACGTGCTGCCATGATGCCCCGGCTGCAAAACTTCGAGCACTTCGCGCCGCGCCACAACCGCCGACACCGGATAAAACCCGCCGGACAAGGCCTTGCCCAGAACCAAAACATCCGGCTTCGCGCCCGCATCATACTGATACGCAAACATTTTCCCCGTGCGGCCGAGGCCGGTTTGAATTTCATCAAATATCACCAGCACATTGTTCTTGCGACAAATTTCCGTCACTTGCGCGAGATAACCCGGCGGCGGCAGCAATACCCCGGCTTCGGCCTGAATCGGCTCGACGAGAAACGCCACGGTGTTCGGCGTCATCGCTTTCTCCAATGCGGCCGCATCGCCAAATTTCACAAACACAAAACCCGGCGTCAGCGGCCCAAAATTTCTTTTATATTCCGGCTCGCTAGAGAAGCTGATCGCGGTCGTGGTGCGGCCATGAAAATTTCCTTCGCAGACGATAATCTCCGCTTGGTTATCCGGCACCATCTTGCGTTCGTAGCCCCACTTGCGCGCCGTCTTCACCGCGGTTTCAATGGCCTCCGCCCCGCTGTTCATCGGCAACGCCATGTCCAGCTCGCACAGCGTGGTCAGTTCTTTGTAAAACAGCGCCAACTGATCATTGCGAAACGCGCGTGACGACAACGTGCATCTTTTCGCCTGCTCGACCATCGCTTGATAAATGCGCGGATGGCAATGCCCCTGACTCACCGCCGAATACGCGCTGAGAAAATCAAGATAACGATTGCCTTCCACGTCATACACCCAAACGCCTTCCGCGCGTTGAATGACGATATCGAGCGGATGATAATTATGCGCGCCGTGTTTTTCTTCTAAAGCGATGTATTCCTGGGTTTTCATGAATTGCTCCATCATGTGCGCCGCCGATGGAAACGTGGTTGGGCTTACCGTGTTGAATTCTTGTGGTCTCATAGCTGCTCCTGTCGTAGTCCGATTCGATGGTTTAAATTTTTTTTATAAAGTTGAATAATTTACGGAAAGTCGGCGAAAAAGAAAAGAGAAAAATTGTCGTTGACTATATCAGAAAATCTTATTAGTTTTAGAAAAACACATTTGAATTATCGTTATAACGAGGTTTACTTATGGAAATGACTCTTGATGAAGTCGTTCGCGAAATGAACGAACTCGAACGGCATATGGAAAAGTTCGAGTGGAAATACAGCATTAAATCCGCCGAGTTTTATAAGCTCGTGCTCGCCGGCAAGATTGAAGAAGCCTTTGAATTGCACGAGTGGCTGGGGCTTTATAAACTCTGGTTGAATTTTCACGAGAAATATCTTGAGTTGCTCAAATCACCATCCGCCTTATTGAAGTTTGCTCAACCTCTTGAAGATGATTTTTTTAAAGCTGAGGAAGTGGCAGCATGATTCCCCGCTTGCCGGAATACGAAAGCTTTATTTACTCACTGCAAGCGCAGTTTAAGTCGATCAAAGTTTCTACTTTGGTGGTCAAGCGCACAAGCCCGCATACTGCGCAAGTGGTGGGTGTTTTACTTTTTGATAAACGCGTCATCTTCCGTGTTCGCGAGTCAATTAATTTTTTAACTCGGCGAATTGTAGATTACGGTTATGAAGTTTATCATGGCAATGAAAAACTCTACTGGTATGATTGCTGGCCTCATCCCGACGATCCGTTTCTGGCCTCGACTTTTCCCCATCACAAACACATCCCGCCTGACATCAAACATCATCGCATTCCCGCCGGCAATCTTAGTTTTGTGCAACCCAATCTGCCGGCTTTGATTCGAGAAGTTGAAGAATTGATTCCCACTTTGTAGTCTTCAATAGAGCACCGCGGTAAACCGCCGGTGATATTTTTGCGCCAACTCATGCTCGCTGCCGAGCAATGTGAAAAGCGCGACGCAGGCTTTCCGCGCTCCATCTTCATCGAGTTGGCGATTGCGGCTCACCAAATCAATCCACGCTTCGAGCGCCTCGCTATATTTTCCTTTTTTAAACGCTTTAATGCCCTCGTGATAAAGCTTCCAATCCTCTTTAGGCTCACCGGCCGTTTCTTTCAAATTGGCGAGGCGTTGCAGCGTTCGAATCGCCTTGGCCTTGTTGGCAAATGGGCTGGTCTCCTCAATTGTCTCCACCAATTCCGCGGCTTTATCGATGTCATCCGCCATTAAAAGCGTCGCCAGCAAAACCCGCGCTTCGGCATTGTGCGGTTCTTGCTTCACCGTGCTTTCCAACATCTTCCGCGCTTTGGAAAGGTTACCGACTTGCAAAAGCTCCTTAATCATTTCCAGCGGGCTTTTCGGCGCTTCCGGCAAATGCTTCGCGAGCCATTGGCGCACCTCGACTTCGGGCAACGCGCCGGCAAACTCATCAACAATTTGTCCCTGATGAACCATTTTCACGGCGGGAATGCTTTGAATTTTAAAATGCTGGCCAAGCTCCGGCTCTTCATCGGTGTTTACTTTTACCAACTTCCACTTGCCGCTCGCCTCTTTCTCCAATTTCTCCAACACCGGCCCCAGCGTGCGGCACGGCTGGCACCAAGGCGCCCAAAAATCAACGACCACGGGCATTTTGAAACTGGCGTCAACGACTTCTGATTGGAAAGTTTCCATTTTGACGTTCATTATTTATCCTCGTGTAACGTGAAACGTGTAACGGTCTAAGCTTGACTATTTTTCTTCGTCCATAAAGAAGGAGCATGTCATTCCGCAGGAATCTTTTTCCAATCCAAGACAAACCGCATGTTGATCACAAAAAAGATTCTTACAGAATGACATATAGTGAAATTTAACTCAGTATCGAGCGACCAGCAACGAGCAACCAGTTACATCACCATCAGCGCCGCCAACACTTCAATGCCATCCCACAAATTTTGCAGGCGCAGATTTTCATTCGCGCTATGCTGGTTGTTGTCGTGATTCACGATCGGCACGCCGATCGCGGGGGTTTTCAAAATATCGGTGAAAATATAAAACGGCACGCTGCCGCCGAGCGTTGGCATTTTAATCACTGGCTTGACAGGCGCGCCAGCCGAGTGCTCAATGGCAGAAATAATTGCCTGCGAAATCGGCAAATCCATTGCCGTGCGGCTCGCATTGTAGCCTTCTTCCCACACGGCTTTGATGAGCTTCGGATATTTGAGCCGCGAGGCGATGTCTGGCTCGGAATCAACGATATGATAACCTTGCTCGCGAATGTGATTCTCCACCAGCTCGCGCATGTGATTTTTATCCGTGCCTTTCACGAGGCGAATGTCAACAGCAACCGTGGCCGTTGCTGGAACCACGTTGCGTGAATTGGCGCCGATCGTCGCGCTTTGCAAACCGCGAATGTTGAATGATGGCAGATGAATCAATTCGATAAGTTTTTTTCCTCCGCCCTCGGCTTGGGCAAATCCCAATGACCGCATTAACTCAGGATCGCTATCCGGTGCTGCTGCAACTGCTTTCTGCTCTACTGAATTCAACGGCTCAACCCGATCGTAAAATCCTTTGATCAGCACGCGGCCGCTTTCATCTTTCATGCTCGCCAAGAGTTGGCTCAACCGCATCGCCGGATTCGGCGCCCAATTGCCGTAATGGCCGCTGTGCAATTCGCGATTCGCGCCGTACACGGTCAACTCGAAAGAAATAATGCCGCGCACGCCGAAATAAAGCTGTTGCTGGCGCGTTTGATGCACCGGACCATCGCAGAGAATCCACGTGTCGGCTTTGAGCTGCTCAAAATATTTAGCGACAATCTCTTCGAGATGCGGCGAACCGGCTTCCTCCTCCCCTTCAAAAAAGAATTTGAGATTCGTGGTGAGTTTTATTTTGTTCGCCCGAATTGCATCCAGCGCCGCGAGCATGGCGACAATCGGTGATTTGTCATCCGAGGCCGAACGCGCGTAAATGCGCCACTCGCTTTTAAATTTTTGATCGGCAGACGGCAGCGGAATAATTTTTCCACCGGCTTCCGCCGCTTGATCGTACAACGTCGGTTTCCACGGCTCCGTATCCCACTTGAGCGACGCAACCGGCTGGCCGTCGTAATGCGCGTAAAACATCAGCGTCCGTTTCGCGCTAGGCGTCGTCAATTCGCCAAACACCGCCGGCGGCGAACCGGCGACTTCGAGAAGCTGCGTTTTCACCCCGCGTTGTTCGAGCATCGCCACGAGCTTGCTGGAATTTTTCCGAATGTTGATTGAATCCGAAGCGAGGTTCGGAATTAACAGCAGGTCCAGCAATTCGCCGACGATCTTGTGTTCATTGGCTTGGCGATAGGCGCGGACTTTGGCGCGGGTTGGATTTAAAGTTTGCTGGGCTGAGGCAATCGAGAATGAAAGCAGAAGCAAAAGGTAAATCATAAAACTCGAATCATTAAAAATTTTAAACGGCTTGCCCCCACGGATGAAAAGCGGCACACTGATAAAAAAATCCGTGGGCCGTTTTTCATCCGTGGGGCAAGTTTTTATTTTATGGCTCGACTTAACGAACGATAACATCCTTGCAACAACATATCAATCTGCGCCCACTCTTCCTCGCTCACGCCGCCCGCCGCTGCGCGTGTATCACGAATCACCATCGCCTCGGCGCGCAGTCTGCCGTGTTCCAAAGTTGAATCTGGCGAAACCAAATAGATCGCCGCAGCCGCATTGGCGCAGGCCGTATCCAAAGCCGCTTTGCCGTAACGTTCGCGCTGGCGGTGCACGATCCACCATTCCAGTTCCAGCTTCGCCGCGTTTTTGATATCGAAATTGATGTCGCCGGTGCGATGGATCGTGGTGAAATAAGATTCGAGCGCGGGCAGAGCTTTCCCGTAATCCGCGCGCTGTTTGCCGTCTTTAAAAACGAATGCCGCTTTCGTGGCGTAATAAGCACCAAGATACGACCGCAGCCAGGGAAACTGATATTGTGTCCGCAGCATTTCCGTCAATTCAAAAAACAGCTTAAGCGGCCGGCGATCATAATATGAACGCCACATGTCGGTTTCCAGTTTTCCCGTGGCAACCGGATCGAATTGGCGCAGGTCGCGATTGAATCGCCAGAAAATATCAAAAGCACTGTAAGCTAAAAACAGCGCGAGAAGCGCAAGCAAAGTCCTGCGCCGCGGCCATTTCGGCTTTTGTTTTTCGCGTTGCGCACGAGAGAGTCGTTGCATATCAGTAATCAGTTTTCAGTGAATCGGCAACAGCGTATTTGTCCCAATAGGGAGTTCTGCCGGCATGTAACGTCTAATGTCATCCCGCAGGGATCTTGTTTCATCCTAAACACAGTGCTTGAGATGAACAAGTTCCCTGCGGGATGACATTTTATTTTATTTGGAAAAAAACCGGCCTTACTTCACCAAATGATAATCGGTTTGTCGTTTCAATACCCAATCGACTTTGCCCTCCGCATCGACAAACGCTTCTTCCTCCTGTCCGACCCACAACGTCTGCGCGCCCCACTCCGGAATTTCCGTTTGGCCCGAAAGCTCGATCGAGAACCATACGCTCGGCAGAATCGGCACGTCGCCGCGGCCGGGCACGCCTTGTTGGCGATCCCACAAACCGATGAGTGGACCGGCGCCATGGCCATGATCGCCGATGGGATGCGTGTAAATCGTGCCATTGATGCCCGCGGCTTTGATGGCCGCGAGTGCCTCGGCGAGTGCATCATTGCCGCTTTTGCCGGGGCGAATTTTTTCCAATAAAATATCCTGCATGCGATTCGTGTTCGCCAGCGCCTTCTTAATTCCCGCGGGAACGTCTTTCTCTCCCGCTTTTAACACGTAGCCCATGTGTTGCGTATCCGTGTTCAGCCGCATCGCCGTGATGCCGAAATCAACGTGCAGCACGTCGCCGCGTTCGATCACGGTTTCGCCGCGCTCGCTGAGAATACTGCCGAACGGCATGCCCTGCCGTTGCACGCGCACGGTCGGATGAAACCACGTGCCCATGCCCATGTCATTCACCTGTTGCCGCAGCCACCACACGACATCGTCATTCGTGGTTTTGCCGAACGTCACCACTTCGTTGGAAAACGCGCGCTTGATGAGTGAATGCACGATCTCCATCATTTGGCGATAAACCGGCATCATCTCCGGCAAGCGAATGTTGATGTAATCCAGCGGCAAATTCTCCGCGCGCACGAAACGGCTTTTCCATTTCTCGCCGAGGGCGTCCACGAGTTGTTCATATTCACCGGCGGATAGGCCGTCGGAAAAAACGTGCGTGTGTGAAATATTAATCGCAATCGTTTTCGGCTGGCGATCTTCGATCAACTTTTTCAGCAGCGCCCATTGTCCCTGTCCCCACAATTCACGATTCTCCACTTCGGGATCGCGATACACCGTGTAAAGTCCGGCCTGTCCGCCGCCACCAAGCGCGAGTCGCTCGACGCCGTCTTTCTCGCCGCGATCAAAAAATACATAAATCGTCCTGCGCCGCGCCGCGAATTGCGTTGCCGATACTAATGAAAAGAAAACCGGATCTTCGTTATATTCGCGGCAGATGACGAGCCACATCTGCACGCCGTAACGGCGCATGAGTGTTGGCAGCACGCGTTCGAGGCGCAACTTCAGCCATTCTTGTTGAATCGCGGCTTGTTCGCGGAGTTTGGGTAGTGGTTTTGGAACTTGCGCTGAGAGAGGGGTTGCGTACGCCCCCAATAGCAAGAGAAGAATTATTGCGATGATAGCGCGACGCCAGTTTTTCATATTCCTTCCTCACGTAGATTAGACGAATGGGCGAAGTCGGACCCTGGCCTGCTGCAGGGCAGGCTTGGTCTCGACGGTTTTTCAAATTTAGAAGATTTCCATGACCAAGTCCGACTTCACTTCTGAAATGATAATCGAAAAATCATTGGAATGCAAGACAAAACTTGCGCTTGCTTTTCATGTGTTTTCTGCGCTATTTATCACCCGTAATTTTGTCAAAACGCGATAACCATTCTCTCGAAAGGCAAACCTAATGACCCTCGCAGAAGCTTGCAAACAGCTCCAAACCATCACCTATCCAGCCCACGGGCACGAAGTTGAAAAAACCGTCGCCGGGCTTTTCCAAAAATCATTCGCGCCACAGGCAGAAGTGGTTGCGAGCGGCCAAACTGTCGGCAAACGCATTTTCAATGTTTCTGTCAACCCAACCGCAGAAAACCAGCGCGGCTGGATGCGTTTCCGCTTCGGCGCCGACGCCAGCGGCGAACTCACCGTTTCGCGGCCGTCATTGTTGTATGCGCTCTTCACAAAAGTTCAGGAAGAATTATTAAACGAAGACGTGGCGCATTTTCAAAACGGCAGAACTTACGAGGCCAGTTTTGTTTGGCATCGTCCACTCTTCGATTATCTCCTGACCCAAAGCTGGCGCTCGGCGCGCGGCTTCGATGCGGAGGAGCATATTCGCCATTATGCGCGACTCGGCTACACACACATTGAAGTCAACAGTCTCGCAACGCACATTCCTTATGTCGAGCGGGTGCCGGATGAATTTTATTCGCAATTTTATACTTATTGCGCGGCGTTGGATCAGTTCGTCGAGAGCCGCTTGAATCAGGGTATTTATCCGCCGGAATATTTGAATGCGAATTTGAATTTGCTCAAAAAATACGCAGCGTTGGCGCGAAAATATGGATTGCGGCCGGGAATACTTTGCTTTGAGCCTCGTACCGTGCCGGAAAAATTGTTCGAGCGTTATCCGATGTTGCGCGGTGCCCGCGTCGATCATCCGATGCGCAGTTGGCTGCCGCGTTATACGCTGGCGATTTCGCATCCGGCGGTGCAGGATCATTATGCGGAACTCATGCGCAATTTGCTCACCGAAGTGCCGGAGCTGGATTACATGTCGGTGTGGACGAATGACAGCGGCTCCGGCTTTGAGCATACCGCTTCGTTGTATGTCGGTCGCAACGGCGGCGCGTATTTGATTCGCGAATGGCGCAATCACGAAAAAGTTGCCGAGGCGGCAGGAAAAAATGCCGTGAACTGGCTGCGCGTTCTGCGCGATGCCGCGGCAGAGATCAATCCGAATTTTCGTGTGTGCATGCGCATCGAGCCGTTTAAAGTCGAGCACGACGTCATCGTGCGCGAACTCGAAAAAGGTTTGGATATTGAAGTGCCCTCTCTGCTCGTGCGCGGTTATGATTTGCCGTACAGCCATCCGGTTTATCCGGAGATCAAAGGCGTGGCCGGCTCGGCGTATCATTTGAATTTTGAGGCGCAGGAAAAACCGATACTCGAAAAATTTCGCGCGCGCCAGATCGAACCGCATTTCGTTTATGCGCGCGGCACCGGCTACAATTTCGAGCCGTTGCTGGGCATTCCGTATCCGTGGATGACGTACGAAAAACTCAAAGCCGCGGCGGATTTGGGCGCCAGCCATCTCGCGCACATGGGCGGCGGCGCACCGCCGAGTTTGACGCCGTACAACATCAACCAAGAAGTGTGGCGCGAATTTCAATTCGCGCGGCATATCAATATCGATGAGACGCTGAATAAAATCGCGCAGCGCTGGGCCGGCGAAAAACTCGCCGCCGATCTCGTGCAAATCTGGAAACTCGCCGAGCAGGCCATTCGCCATATTCCACCATTGCCGCTCTACTCCGGCTTCGGCTATGTTTGGTATCGGCTGTGGGTGCGGCCGTTCGTGCCGAATTTCGAGGCGGTTCCCAAAACCGAACGCGCGTATTATGAAAAATTTTTGGTCAGCGTGCCGAACAATCCGTCGATGGTCGATCTCGGACGCGACGTATTGTTTGATTTGATCAGCAAAGAATACGGCGAAAAATATGTCGAGCGCGTCGATGCAAATGTTTGGCAACCGCTTGATGCCGCGATTGCGCTCGCCGAAAGCCGTAGCACAGACGGCCCGTCTGTGTTTCTCGACCAACGCGATCGTTTGCGCGGCTTACGTTGCTGGGTTGGCACATCGCGCAGCACAGCGATGTGGGTTGCCGGTGTTTATGGCTATTTGGCAGCCCCGGATACCAAAACCAAGGATAGCTGCCGCGCTTATTTGCGTAAAATGGTGACGACCGAAATGCAACTTGCGAAAGATCTCTTGCAACTGTGGGAAACTTCAAACGTCAACTGGATGGTCGTTTCTAAAGTTGCTGAAACGAGCTACATTTACGGCGAAAATCTCGGCGAACTGATCCGCAAGAAAATCGCGTTGATGGAAAAGTACGGCGACGTCGAGCCGTACATCGATCCGAATTTTATTTGGCGCGTGCCGGGGTATGAATACAATCCCGTCGTATAAAAAAAACGCGAGGCTTTAGCAAGCAACAACGCTAAAGCCTCGCACATCTGCATAGCGCTGCGGCAAATGAGATCGCCTCGCGGTGAAGGAGATTTTTTTACTCAAAACACAGTTTATTTTGGGGTGGCGTCGAGCATTTTTTGCAGGATAAAAAACAGAAGAATTGCCTGGAAACCGTGATCTAACTTTTTCTAATCCCCAAACTGCGCTGTAAATCGGCGAAACCACTCTCATAGCTCTCGCGAAAGTCGGCGTAGCGGCGGCTCTCCAGCAGCAGAGGAATATCGCAGGCTTTATACAGCGCCGGAAGAATCACCGCATAACCGCGGCGGCGCTCTTCGTTTAGAAACATCGCAAGCTCCTGTTTGACCATCCATGAGGCAACCGCGTCGGGGGATAAAATGATAACCATAAAATCGCAACGCGCGCCCTGCGCGATTTTTTCGACGATGGTATCGCCGACATGAATTTCGTCGCTATCATACCACACTTCAACACCGCCGGCGCGCAGATCGCTTGCCAGCCGGTCGGCGAGATCTTTATCTTTTGCGGAATGGCTGACAAAAACTTTAAGGTTGATTTTCGAGCGCGCAACTTCGGTTTTATCTTTAATTAAAAGCGTATCACGTTTCTCCGGAATCGCGCTCATGCCCTTGAGCACCTCGTCAACGAAAGCCTCGATTTTTTTCGGCGCGATAAATTTCTTTTTATTCGTTGCGCCGCTTTCGAGTTGACGTGTGCTGGTGGCTTGCAAAACATATTCTTTAAATTTTTCCGGTTTAAAAGAGAGTTTATCCAGCACTTCGAACACGCCGAAATCATCATAGATACGATCCACGAGCTTGCGCGGGCCGTGGCCGGTGACAATAATGACGGGAATATTTCTTTCCGCCAGGCCCTGCAAAAGAAAAACCCCATTAAGATTATCCGGCTCGGAATGGGTGGTCAGGCAGAGATCGATAATCGCCACCTCCAACCGTTCACGCCGGAGCAGGCCCAAGGCTTCGGCATAGTCATTGGCCACGAAAGTTTTGAATCCGAGTTCACTCAAGGACAGTTGATGCTGTGTGGCCCAATTGGGCGCGTCCTCAACGATGAGCGCGTGTTTTTCATTCATTTTGGCTTTCCTCCTGCCGCGTTTTGGTCACGGCCTCGGCGCCGGCATTTCCTGCCGCAATTCCTGCAACGTGTTCAGCAAGCGATCAATGGGAAAATTGTTTTTATCAAAATAAACTAATTTGACGTCGGCCGGAACGTAACTCCTCACTTCGGCTTCGTTATAATACGATGAAATCACGATAAAACTCATGCCAGGAAATTTGCGATGCGCCGCCAGCAACACGGTTGAAAGTCCCTCGCGATTATCGTCATCGAAGTCGTCCAATCTGACGTCAAGAATGGCGGTATGATACGGGCCGCGTTCCAGCGCCGCGCTCGCTTCCAGGACATTGGCGGCAACCGTCACCGCATAGCCATATGATTTGAGCAGCGTCTCGAGGGTGACTCGCCAGTTGGAGGTGTCATCGACTATTAAGATTTTGGGATCAGCAGCTTTCATAAAAATCTCATAGAGGCAATTGAATGCTGAACGTTGTCCCCACGTTGACTTGGCTCTCAATATTTAACCTGCCGCCCATTTGTTGAACAGCCTGATAGTCCAGCCACACCCCGAGGCCGAGATTATCTTTCTTGGTGCTAAAAAACGGCAAAGGTTTTTGCAAACTTTGCAAGATGTCCGGTGGAATGCCGCACCCGGTGTCACGGACGTGAATTTCCACGGTGTTGTTTTCACGATGTTTTTTCGTTCCCAAAATCAACTGTCCGCCGGTCGGCATGGCATACAACGCATTATCAATCATATCGCTGA
>Ga0247727_10007537_pt1 | contig 20679 bp, 15 predicted proteins | sample WisWelCaveWW1625_FD_202498 | JGI IMG/M metagenome (GOLD analysis project Ga0247727, IMG submission 202498) | Biofilm microbial communities from Wishing Well Cave, Virginia, United States - WW16-25 | ecosystem: Environmental > Aquatic > Deep subsurface > Groundwater > Cave microbial mat | place... | reverse complement strand
CGGCCCGAGCAGCGCACGGCCGGGGGCACGACCGCGGTGGTCTGCGTCGGCACGCCCATCCCCGGCCACGAGGTCCAGGTGGTCGACGAGCGCGGCCGAGCCGTCCGCTCCGGCGAGGTGGGCCACGTCATCGTCCGCGGCCCCAGCGTGATGCAGGGCTACTTCCAGGACCCGAAGGCCACGCAGGCGGTGGTGCGCGACGGCTGGCTCTGGACCGGCGACCTCGGCTTCCTCGGCGACGGCGGCCTCTACATCGCCGGCCGCGCCAAGGATCTGATCATCGTCCGCGGCAAGAACTACTACGCCGAGGACGTCGAGCGCGTCGCCGAGCAGGTCGAGGGCGTGCGCTCGGGCGGCGCGGTGGCCTTCGCCGTCTACGACGACGAGAAGGCCGGCGACCTGGTGGTGGTGATCTGCGAAACGAAGGCGGAGAGCGAAGACCTGGTCCGCGCCGTCGGCGATCGCGTCTCGCAGGAGACGGGCCTGCCGGTGGACGAGGTGGTGCTGGTGCCGCCGGGGACCATCCCCAAGACCTCGAGCGGGAAGCGCCAGCGGGCCGTGTGCCGGCAGCTCTACCTCGCCGACGAACTGGTGCCCAGGCGCACCGGCAAGCTCAAGCTGGCGCTGGTCTTCGCGCGCAGCGGCGCCGGGTTCCTGCGCATGCTGAACCGCCGCTTCCTCCGCGGCCAGCGCGCGCCGGAGGAGTGATTCAAAAGGCCAGCCGCCGCCGGGACAGCGACGGCTCCATCAGCTTCACCAGCACCACCCCGGCGAGGAAGCCCCCGGCGTGCGCCCACCACGCCACGCCCGCGCCCATGTCGCCGGGCAGGCCCAGTTCGGCGAGCCCGCTCATGAGCTGCAGGACAAACCAGAAGACGAGGTAGACCACCGCCGGGATCTCGACGATCCAGGGGAGGATGAAGATGGGGACGAACGCCAGCACGCGCGCGCGCGGGAAGGTGACGAGATAGGCGCCGAGCACGCCGGCGATGGCGCCCGAGGCCCCGACGGTGGGGATGGTGGCGTCGGGCAAAAGCGCCACCTGCGCCAGGCCCGCGGCCATTCCGGCGCCGAGATAGAAGAGGAGGAAGCGGGCGTGGCCGAGGCGGTCCTCGAGCGAGGCGCCGAAGATCCAGAGGTAGAGCATGTTGCCGGCGAGGTGGAGGATGCCGGCGTGCCAGAACATGGAGCTGACGAGCGGCGCGAAGCGCGCCGGATCGAGGGGAGCGCCGCCCAGCTCGGTCCAGTAGACGAGGCGCGCGGGCACCAGGCCCCAGATGTGCACCGCCGCCTCCAGGCGCGGACCCAGGGCGGCCTCGTGGAGATAGACGACGACGTTGAGCGCGATGAGCGCCAGCGTCACCAGCGGCCAGGAGCGCTTGCGGACGTCGTCGCGGAGCGGGAGCACATTCCTTGTGTAAGCACCGCTTCGCTTGCGCGCCACGGCTCTGCTAACTTGCCGCACCTTCGCCCCGGGGATTGCGCGTGAAGCATCTCGACGAAGACAGCCAGGGCGCCGTCGGGCGATCGCCCCCGCGGCGCGACGGCGCCGCCAAGGTCACCGGGCGCGCGAAGTACCTCGACGACCTGACCTTCCCCGGCCAGCTCTGGGGCCGCACCGTCCGCTCCACGGTGGCCCGCGGGCGCATCAAGTCCATCGAGTTCGACCCGGCCTTCGACTGGACGGGCATCGTCCGCGTCACGGCCGCCGACATCCCCGGGGAGAACGTGGTGGCGCTGATCGTCGACGATCAGCCGTGCCTGGCGGCGGGGGAGATCCGCCACGCGGAGGAGCCGATCGCGCTGTTGGCCGGCGACGATCGCGAGCGCCTGGAGGAGGCGCTGCGCCACGTGCGCGTCGAGGTCGAGGCGCTCGATCCGGTGCTCGATCCGCTGGCCTCGCAAAAGGAGTTCAAGAAATACCGCATCGAGCACCACGCCGAGGCGTTGCCCGAGGCGTTTGCGAAGGCTTATCGAATCGTCGAAGGGACTTATCGAGTCCGCCACCAGGAGCAGATGTACATCGAGCCCAACGCGGTGGCGGCCCTGCCCCGCCCCGACGGCGGCGTCACCATCCACGGCTCGCTGCAGTGCCCCTTCTACGTGCACCGCGCTTTGCAAAGATTGTTGAAGCTCGACGAATCGCAAATCGCCGTCATCCAGACCGTCACCGGCGGCGGCTTCGGCGGCAAGGAGGACTACCCCTCGGTGATCGCCGGACATGCGGCCTTGCTGGCGCGAAAGAGCGGCCGCCCGGTGAAGATGGTCTACAAGCGCGACGAGGACGTGGCCGCCACCACCAAGCGGCATCCCGCGGTGGTCAAGCACCGCACCGCGGTGGCCGAAGACGGGACGCTCCTGGGCTGCGAGATCGACATCGTCATGGACGGCGGCGCGTATTGCACGCTGTCCCCGGTGGTGGCTTCGCGCGGCGTGCTGCACGCCGGCGGGCCGTATCGCTGGCCGGCGGCGCGCATCGACTGCCGGGTTGTCGCCACCAATACCCCGCCCAACGGGGCGTTCAGGGGGTTCGGGGTGCCGCAGACCATGTTCGCGATCGAGGCGCACATGGAGCGCATCGCCGCCGAGCTGCGTCTCGATCCGCTGGAGCTGCGGCGCAGGAATGCGCTCGACCTGGGCGACGTGACGCCGACCGGGCAGGAGCTGAACTGGTCGGTGGCGGCGCACGAGGTGCTGGACGCCGCCGTGGCGCGCAGCGACTGGCACCGCAAGCGCGAAGAATATGCGCGGCCGGGCGACGGCGGGTCCAAGCGGCGGGGCATCGGGATCTCGCTGGCGCACCACGGGGCGGGTTTCACCGGCTCGGGCGAGGTGAAGCTCAAGGCGCGCGCCGGCGTCGAGCTGACCGAGCGGGGCTGCCGGGTGCTGGCCATCTCCACCGAGATCGGGCAGGGCACCGAGACCATCTTCGCGCAGATGGCGGCGGACGGGCTGGGCGTGCCGGTCGACGCCGTCGAGGTCGGTGTGCCGGACACCTCGCGGATGCCGGACAGCGGACCCACGGTGGCCAGCCGCACCTGCATGGTGGTGGGCGGGACCATCGCCAGCGCGGCGCGGGCGCTGCAGGCCGCATTGGCCGGATATGCCGCCGAACGATATGCGGCGAAGGCCCAGACGGTGGCTTGCCGCGGCGGGATCTTCACCGCCGGCGACCGCGCGCTGGCGCCCTTCGAGGTGGTTGCGCGCCAATACCTCGACGAGCGCGGCCCCCTGCGCTTCATCGAGCAATACACGCACCCGCCCGGTATCGAATGGAATGAGGAATCATATCGGGGTGACGCATATCCCTGCTATGCGTGGGCCGCCACGGTGGTGGAGGTGGAGGTCGACCTCGACACCTGCGAGGTTCAGGTGCTGCGCGTCACGCAGGCGTGCGACGTGGGGCGCGCGATCCACCCGGTGCTGGCGGCGGGCCAGATCGAGGGCGGGACGGTGCAGGCGCTGGGATATGCGCTGCTCGAGGAGCAGTTCTACAAGGACGGCCGCGTCGTCAATACGCGGCTGCAGAACTACCTGATCCCCACCTCGCTCGACGCCCCGCCCATCGACGCGGTGCTGGTCGAGGACCCCTACCCGCACGGCCCGTACGGCGCCAAGGGTCTGGGCGAGCTGCCCATGGACGGCCCCGCGCCGGCGGTGTTGGCGGCCGTGCTGCACGCCACCGGCGCGCTGGTTCCCGAGCTGCCGATCACGCCGGAGCGGCTGATGGAGCGGCTGCGATGAAGCTGGCGCTCACCGTCAACGGCCAGGCGCGGGGCGTCGACGTGCCTCCGCTGAAGCGGCTCCTGGACGTGCTGCGCGAGGACCTCGGCCTCACCGGCGCCAAGGAGGGGTGCGGCGAGGGCGAGTGCGGCGCCTGCTCGGTGGTGGTCGACGGGCAGCTCGTGAACTCGTGCCTGGTCCCCGCCTGCCAGGTCGAGGGCAGCTCGGTGCTCACCGTCGAGGGAATTGCGCCGGCGGGGAAGCTTTCGCCGGTGCAGCGCGCCTTCGTCGAGCGGGGCGGCGCGCAGTGCGGCATCTGCACGCCGGGGATGATCGTGGCGGCGCAGTGCTTCGTCGAGGCGCGCGCGGCCGCCACCGACGCGGCGGTGCGGGAGGCGCTGGCGGGGAACCTGTGCCGCTGCACCGGTTATCAAAAGATTATCGAATCGGTGCAGATCGCGGCCGCGGGCGATCCGGGCGACGCGGTGGCGCGCTGCGGGCCGGTGCAGATGCCGCCGGGGGCCGGACCGTGAACGTCACCAGCGTCCGATCGCTGGCCGAGGCGTACGGCGTCCTGGCCCGGAAGCCGCCCGGGCTGCGGGTGCTGGCGGGCGGCACGGATCTGATGGTGCAGATCAACGCGCGCGTCGGCATCGAGGGAATCCGGCACGTCCTCGACATCTGGCGCCTGGGCGAGTTGCGCGGCATCACCCTTGCCTCCGCCTCCGGCTCCGGCCCGTCGCCGGCGGAGCCGGCTCCTCCGCTCCGCGACGGCATGCTGCGGCTGGGCGCGCTGACGACGTATTCGGAGCTGATGCGCTCGCCGCTGGTGCGCGAGAAGCTGCCCGCGCTGGCCCTGGTGTCGCGCGAGGTCGGCGCCTGGGCCATCCAGAACCGCGGGACCATCGGCGGCAACGTCTGCAACGCGTCGCCGGCGGGCGACACCTTGCCGCTGCTGATCGCCGCCGACGCCCGGTTCGTGCTGGGCGGGCCGCGCGGCGAACGGACGGTGGCCGCCGATGCGTTCTTCGTCGGTTATCGAAAGACGGCGATGGACGCCGACGAGCTGCTCCTGCGCGTCGATGTGCCCGTGCTCGGGCGCCTCGTCTACCGCAAGGTCGGGACCCGGCGGGCGCAGTCGATCTCCAAGACGTTGATCGCGGTCCGCGCCCGGGCCCGGGAGGGACTCCTCTTCGACGTGCGGGTCGGGGCCGGCTGCGTCGCGCCGGTACCGCTGCGCTGCCGCACGGCCGAGGCGGCGCTGGAGGGGAAGGCGCTCGACGAGGCGGCGCTGGCGGCGGCCCGGGCCGGCCTCGATGCCGACATCGTCCCCATCGACGACGTGCGCTCGACGGCCGTGTACCGGCGGCGCGTGAGCGGCATCGTCCTCGAGCGGCTGGTCCGGTCGCTCTCGCCGTGAGGATCTCGCGCGGCACGTTCGTCCTCCGCGGCGGCTCGGTCGTCGCCATGGATCTTCGCCGGCGCGTCCTGCGGGCCGACGTGCTGGTGGCCGGAGGCCGCATCGAGGCGGTGGGGCGCGTGCGCGCTCCGCGGGGCGCGGAGGTGATCGACTGCCGCGGCTGCGCGGTGCTGCCGGGGCTGGTCCAGGCGCACGTCCATCTCTGCCAGGTGCTGTTCCGGAACCACGCCGACGGCCTGGAGCTGCTCGACTGGCTTCGCCAGCGCATCTGGCCGTTCGAGGCGGCGCACGACGCGCGGTCCCTGTCGCTCTCGGCGCGGCTGGGCATCGCCGAGCTGCTCCTGGGCGGGACCACGGCGGTGCTGGACATGGCCACGGTGCGCCACAGCGAAGAGGTGCTGCGGGCCGCGCTGGACGCGGGCATCCGTTACACCGGCGGCAAGGCGCTGATGGACTCCGGCAGGGGCGTGCCGCCGCGGCTGTTGCAGGCCACCGAGGCCGCGCTGGGCGAGGCCGAGAGCCTGGGCCGCGCCTGGGACGGCCGCGACGGCGGACGCATCCGCTTCGCGCTCTGTCCCCGCTTCGTCCTCTCCTGCTCGCCGGCGCTCTGGCGCGGCGTGCTCGACCTCTCGCGGCGACACGGGTGGCTGGTGCACACCCACGCCAGCGAGAATCGCGACGAGCTGGCCGCGGTGCGCCGCGCCGTCGGGGCCGACAACGTGGCGTGGTTCGATTCCATCGGGCTGACCGGGCCGCGGCTGGTGCTGGCCCACTGCGTTCACCTCACCCGGAGCGAGGAGGCAGTGCTGGCGCGCACCGGCACCAGCGCGGTCCATTGCCCCGGCGCCAACCTCAAGCTGGCTTCGGGCTTCGCCCCGGTGCCGCGGCTGTTGCGCCGCGGGGTCAACGTCGCACTCGGAGCCGATGGGGCGCCCTGCAACAACACGCTCGACGTCTTTCACGAGATGCGCCTGGCCGCCACGCTGCACCTGCCCCGTTTCGGGCCGCGCGCCATCGCGGCCACCGACGTGCTGGCGATGGCCACCATCAACGGCGCGCGCGCGCTGGGCCTCGCGGACCAGATCGGTTCGGTCGAGGAGGGGAAGCGCGCCGACCTCGTGGTCGTCGATCTCTCCGGGCCGCACCTGGCGCCGCCGGGCGGCGATCTGCACGCGGCGATCGTCTACTGCGCGCGCGCCGGCGACGTGCGCGACGTGTGGGTCGACGGGCGGATGCTGGTGCGCGATCGGACGCTGCGCACCCTGGACGCGCGCGCGCTCGCCCGCCAGGCGCCCCGGGCGATGTCGGCGCTCGCGCGCCGGGCGCGGTCCGGATCCCGGAGGCCGTGAAGCGGGCCGACCTCGCCGGCGTGCGGGCCGCGTCACTTCTCCACCGGCTCCGCGTTCCCCGGCGGCACGCCCGGCTCCACCTGCTGCGCCCGGTGCGACTGGGCGCTCAGCGCCTCCCACAGCGCCGCGCGCAGGCCGCGGGGCGGCGGGCGCTGCGGCTCCAGGGCATCGATGGCCGGCTCGCGCCGCCACGCGCTCCACGCCGAGAAGAGCCCGAGCGCCACCGCCATGCCCGCCACCGCCGCGCGCGCGCCGAACGCCGTGGCCAGCGCGCCGCCGAGCAGGTGGCCCAAAGGCAGCGGCCCGAGCGTGGCGAGCGAGAGCACGCTCATTCCCCGGCCGCGGAGGTGATCGGGGACGAGGAGCTGCATCGCGGTGCTGGAGGAGGCCAGCGACCAGACCCAGAAGACGCCGGCGACGAAGAGGCAGGCGCCGGAAAGCCATGCGGAGCGCGAGAGCGCGTACCCCAGCGCGCAGCACGAGAACGCGAGCATGGAGACCGGGATGAGATGATGGCGCGGATACGCGCGGGGCATGCGCGCCAGCGCCAGCGCTCCGAGGATGGCGCCGGCGCCCAGGCAGGAGAGGAGCAGCCCGTAGCCCCCCGGCCCCACGCGCAGGATGTCGGCGGCGAAGACGGGAAGCAGCCCCTGCACGGGCGCCGCGAGCAAGGCGAACGCCGCCAGCCCGATCAGCAGCCGGCGGGGCCCGCGTTCGCCCAGCGTCCAGCGGACGGCGGGCATCACGCCGCCGCCGCCGGGCGCCGCCTCCACCGGGGGGCGCGGAGGCAAGCGCACCAGCGCCAGCGCCACCACGATGGCTACGAAGCTGACGACGTTGACGTCGAAGACCAGCGCCGCTCCGCTGGCCGCGAGGAGCCCGCCCGCCAGCACCGGCCCGAGCAGGCGCGCGGTGTTGAACTGGGCCGAGTTCAAGGCGATGGCGGCGGGCAGTTCGCCGCGCGACACCAGCGTCGGCACCAGCGCCTGCCACGACGGCATCACCGCCGCCCAGGCCGCCCCCTCGGCGAAGGCGAAACCGATGACCACCGCGGGTGTAGCGAGGCCCAGGTGCGCGGCCAGCGCAAGACCCGCGGCCAGGATCATCATCGCCGTCTGGCCGGCGAGCAGGAGCTTGCGGCGATCGTATCGATCGGCCAGCGAGCCAGCGGCCAGCGTCAGGAGCGCCACCGGCACGAACTCGGCGGCGGCGAGCAACTCGACCAGGAAGGGGGACGACGTCTGCTGCTGCACCAGCCACGACTGCGCCACCGCCTCCATCCAGTTGCCGACGTTGCTCACCAACGAGCCCAGCCAGATCCAGCGGAACGCCGGGTGGCGCAAGACGGCGAAGGGGCCGCCGGGTGGCGCTGGGGCAGAGGGGTCCAAGGGGCCCGCGTTTGTAACGCCGCGGGCCTTTGCCTGCTACGGCCCGCAATCAGGCTTGCGGCTGGCGACTTGCGGCCGCGCTCAGTCCGCCACGGTCTTGAACAGGCGCCCCTCGGCGGCGGCCAGCTCGGCGCGGCGCACGTCCAGCGCGGCGCGCGCGGAGGCGGCCGCGCTGTCCGCCTGGAAGCGCTTGTTGTCGGCGTCGCTCAGATCGAGGCTGGTCGCGACGCCAGCTTTCGCCGCCACCTCGATCTGCGCCTGCGCCCTCTTCGCCAGCGCGGCCTGGGCCTCGGCCTGGGCCAGCACCGCTTGCGCCGCGGACAGGTTCGCCTTGGCGCCCGACCAGGTCGAGCGCGCCCGCGCCCTCGCCGCCGCCAGCGTGGCCTGGGCCTGCGCCAGCTTCGCCTCGTCCTCGCGCCTGGCCACGTAGCGCTCGCCGCGATCGTAGAGGGGAATGGTGGCGGTGAGGATCAGGTCGTAGCTCGTGTTCTTCCCGGCGAAGCCGCCGTTGGAGTTGTAGTTCCCGCGCACCACGCCCGCGAGCGTGGGCAGCCAGCGGAACTCGTCGTAGCGGACCATGCCCTGCGCGGCCTTGACGCCGGCGGCGGCGGCGTGCACCTGGAAGGTCGCCTCCCACGGGCTCTGCGCCTCGTCGCCGCCGGGGCCGAAGTCGGGATCGACGGCGCCGGACGTGGCCGCCACCGGTTCGCCCACCAGTCCTCCGAGGAGCGCCAGCAGCGACTCGCGCTGGCCGTCGAGCGCGGCGATGGTCGAGCGCGCCTGCGCCGTCTCGGTCTGCGCGCGCAGGAGCGCGATCTCCACCGCGGTGCCGGCGCTGATCTGCACGCGGGCGTCGGCCTCGCGCTTCAAGGCCACCTTCTCCGCGTCGCGCGCGGCGGCCAGCAGCCCCTCCAGGCCCGCCAGCCCGAGGTACGCGCGCGCCACGCCCAGCAGCACCTGCTCGCGCGCTTCGTCGGCGCCGCGGGCGGCGGCCTCGGCTCCGTCCTTGGCGGGCTTGATGAGGAAGAGCCCCTGCGGCGAGAAGAGCGGCTGCGCGATCTGCGCCGTGCCGTACCAGGAGTTGGCGGCCACGATGGTGGTGGGCGGCGGCAATTGCGTGCCCGGCGGGAGGGGGATGTTGAATACCTGCGAGAGCTGCCTGATGAGCGCGCCCGAGTCGAACTCCGCCGGCGCGCTGGTGTGATCGAACGTGCCGGTGGCGGAGACGTCCGGCCGCCACGCGCCGTACGCGCGCGAGACTCCCACCTCGGCGACGCGCGCCTGCGCCCGTGCCACCGCCACGTCGGGCCCTTGCTTCGCCGCCAGCTGCAGCGCCTCACGGAGGGACACCGGCCGCGGCGCACCGATCAGAGCAGCTGCGCCAAGAACGATGAAGAGCATCTGGTTACCCCTGGGCCGCCACCCGCGGCGGCTCGCTTTCTACCGCGACCAAGGACGGCTTGCCCTTGCGGCCGATCTTCTCCACCGCGGCGAAGATCACCGGCACCACCAGCAGCGTGAGGAACGTGGAGGTGATGACCCCGCCGATGACGGCGATGGCCATGGGCCCGCGGAACTCGCTGCCCACGCCGGTGCCGATGGCCGTCGGCACCATGCCCAGCGCCATGGCGAAGCTGGTCATCAAGATGGGCCGCAGCCGGCGTGGGCCGGCCTTCAAGAGCGCCGTGGTGACGTCGTCGCCCTCGCGCAGCCTCTGCAGCGCGCCGTCGACCAGGAGGATTGCATTCTTCGTCACCAGGCCCATGAGCAGGATGACGCCGATCATCGCGCCCATCGAGAGGTGCTTGCCGGCCAGGAGCAGGGCGGCGAGGGCGCCGACGAGCGCGAGCGGCAGCGACACCATGATGGTGAACGGGTGCTTGAACGACTCGAACTGCGAGGCCAGCACCATGTAGATGAAGACGAAGGCGAGCGCGAAGGCGGCGGAGAAGGCCTCGTTCTGCTCGTCGAACGACTTCATCTGGCCGTCCCATAACACGCCGTAGCCCATGGGCATGCGGTGCGCGGCCACGCCCGCCTTGAGCTTCGTCACCACGTCGCCCAGCGCGGCGCCGGCGGCGAGGTTGGAGATGACCATGATCTGCCGCTCGCGGTTCTGGTGCTCGATGACGCTGGGCCCGTCGGCCAGCCCCACCGCGGCGACGTCCTGCAACTGGCGCGGGCCGCGCGGGGTGAAGAGGTCGAGGCGGCGCAGCGCCTCGGGCGAGCCGCGGTCGCGGGCGGAGAGGCGCACGCGGATGTCGGTCTCGTCCTTCCCCTCGCGCAGCTTGGCGGCCACCTCGCCGTTCAACGCGAGGCGGAGCTGCTGGCCGATGAGGGCCGCGGACAACCCCAGATCGGCGGCGCGGGTGCGGTCGACGCGCACCGCCAGCTCCGGCTTGGGCGGGCTGGCATCGATGCGCACGTCGGCGGTGCCGGGGATGCCGCGCAGCAGGTCGGCGACGAACTTCCCCTCCTTGTCGAGCTGGGCAAAGTCGGGGCCGGTGATGTGGATCATGATGGGGAAGTAGTCGCCCAGCCCCTCGATGGTGGGCGGGTCGTTGACGGTCACGCGGGTGGCCGGCAGCGCCGCCAGGGTCCGCCGCGCCTCGGCCTCGAGCGCCTGCACGCTGCGCTTGCGCGACTTCTTGTCGACGGTGATGACGCGGGTGCGCGACTTGTGCGCCTCTCCGTTGAGGCCGACGATGGTGTAGAGGTCGGTCACCTCCGGCAGCGAGCGCAGCAGCTTCTCGGCCTGCGCCGCGCGTTGCGACGTCAGCTCCAGGCTGGCCTGCTCGGGGAGCTGCAGATCGACGATGAACTGCGATCGATCCTCGGGCGAGATGAACTCCGCGCCCAGGTTCTTCGCGCCCAGCATCGAGAGAGCGAGCACCGCGATGGTGAGGGCGCCCGTGGCCAGCTTGTTGCGCAGCGCCAGCGCCAGGATCTTCCCGTAGGCGCGCTCGGTGGCCTCGAAGGCGGCGCGCAGCGCGCGCGCCAGGGCGTTTTCCTTGCGCCCCGGCAGGTGCCGCTTGACCAGGCGCGCCGAGAGCATCGGGTCGAGCGTGAAGCTGATGAAGAGCGAGATGAGCACCGCGGCCGAGATGGTGATGCCGAACTGCTTGAAGAACTGCCCGACGATGCCGGGCATGAAGGCCACCGGGACGAAGACCGCCACCAAGGACAGCGTCGTGGCGAGCACCGCCAGCGCCACGTCCTTGGTTCCCTTCGACGCCGCGTCGCGCGGCGCCTCGCCTTGATCGAGGCGGTGCGTGATGGCCTCGCGCACCACCACCGCGTCGTCGATGAGGAGCCCGATGGCCAAGGACAGCGCCAACAGCGTCATCTGGTTGAGCGTGTACCCGAGCACGTACATGACGAAGAACGTGCCGACGACGCTGGTGGGCAGGGCCAGCGCGCTGATGAAGGTGCCGCGGGCGTCGAGCAGGAACATGAGGATGATGAGGATGGCCATCGCGCCGCCGTAGATGAGCGCGATCCAGACCTCTTTGGCGTTCTCGCGGATGAAGAGCGACTGATCGATGAGCAGCGTGGTCTTCAGCTCCAGCGGCACGGCCATCTCGGCCAGGGTCTTCTTCACCGCGTCGGAGACGGCGACGGTGTTGGAGCCGGGCTGCTTGACGATCTCGAGGATGACGGCGTCCGTGCCGTTGAGGCGCGCCAGCGTGCGCCGCTCCACCACGCCGTCGGCGACGGTAGCCACCTCGTCGAGCCGCACCTGCGAGCCGCTGCGCGAGGAGGCGATGGGCATCCGGCGCAGGCCGTCGACGTCGGCGAACTGGCCCAGGCTGCGCACGGTCAGATCGGTGGGGCCGAGCGCAAGGTGGCCGGCGGGGACGTTGACGTTCTCCATTCCCAGCCGCTGCGCGATCTCGATGGGGGCGACGCCCGCCGCCTTGGCCTTGTCGAGGTCGACGTCGACCTGGATCTCGCGGACGTCGCCGCCGGTGATGCGCACCTCGGCCACGCCGGTGAGTTGCTGCAGCGACGGCTGGAGGCGATCCTCGATCAGCTTGCGCAGCTTCTGCGAACCGAGCTTGCCGGAGACGGCATAGGTGAGGATGGGCGTGGCGCCGATGTCGACGCGGCTCACCACCGGCAGATCGGCCTCGTGCGGCAGCTTGCCCGCGGCGCCGGCCACCTTGTCGCGCACCTCCTGGACGGCGCGGTCGAGGCTCTCGCTGAGCTTGAACTGCACGGCCACCACGCCCACGTTCTCGCGCGACCAGGAATGGATGGCGTCGATGCCGCTGATGCCGGCGATGGCGTCCTCGAGCGGCTTGACGATCTGCGTCTCCACCTCGCCCGGCCCGGCGCCCTTGTAGACGGTGGTGACGATCACCACCGGGAAGGTGACGTCCGGGTAGAGGTCGGTGCCCACGCGGCCCAGGCCCATCCAGCCCAGCACCAAGAGGCACAGCGACAGCATGGTGGTGAAGACGGGGCGCTTGATGGCGACGTCGGAGAGGGTCATGGGGGGAGTCGAAAGTTGAAAGTTGAAAGTCGAAGGCTACGGTGCCGGTGAGTCGATGACGCGGCTGTCGGCCGGCAGGCCGGCGACGATCACCTCGCTGGCGCCGCGCTCGAGCACCGTGACCGGCAACTTCCTCCGCGAGCCGTCGCCGTCGAGGACGAAGACGTGATCGCCGCCGGCCGAGAGAAGCGCGGTGGCGGGCAGGGCGGCGGCGAGCCGCTCTTCGCCCAGGGGCAGCGTGGCGCGCGCCAGCGAATGCGCGAGGAAGGCGCGGTTGCCGTTGGGCACCGAGATGTCCACCGGAACGCGGCGCGTGCCCGGGTCGGCCGACGGGATCACGGCGCGGACCCGGGCGTCGTCGGTGGCCCCGCCGCCGTTGATCGACTCGACGCGCAGGCGCATCCCGGGGCGGAGCGCGGCGTGGGCCTGCTCGGGCACGGTGATCTTCAGCGTGAGCGTGTCGAGTTGCTCGAGGGTGAAGAGCGGCATGCCGGGGCCGACGGTGGCGCCGATCTGATCGGGGGCCTCGACGAGCGTGGCGTCGAACGGCGCGCGCAGTGCGTGCTTGCCGCGGGCGGCCCGCGCTTGCGCCAGCGCCGCCCTGGCCACGGCCACGCCCGCGTCGGCCGCGCGCGCCTGCGACTCCGCGGCGCTCGACTGCCACTCGCTGACGCTGCCGCCTTCCCGCAGCTTCGCCTGCCGCGTCGAAGCGTCGCGGGCCAGGGCGGCCTGGGCTTCGGCGGCGCGCAGCGCGGCTTCCGCCTGCAGCACCTGCGCCTCGACCATCTCGGTGTCGAGCTGTGCCAGCACCTGGCCGCGACCCACCCGCGCTCCGCGGGCGCCGGCCACCTTGACGAGCCGGCCGCCCACCTCGAAGCCGAGCTGCAGCGCCTTGGCCGGCTGCAGCGAGCCGGTCACCGTCTCGTGCTGCGTGGTGCGCACCGGCCGCACCGCCGCGAGTTGCACCGCGGGGGCGGCGAAGGCGCGGACCTCGGGGGTCTTGCGCGCGCGCGCCTCGCTGGCGGCGAACACGCCGGCGCCGATCAGGGCCAGGACCGCGACCGCCGCGAGCACCCTCTTCGTCGTCATCGCGCGCTCCTCTTGCGTACGGTGGATGCCGCCGGGCGCTTCTGGTCTCGCGGCAGGCTGCCTTCGCGGATCAGCCTCTGCAGCGTGCGCGCCCACATCTCGAGATCCGGCTTGTCCTTGGCCCGCGCCATCGTCTTCGCCACCAACAGATACGTCCCGATCACCAGTGCGCCGAACAGCTCCGCGGGCACGTCGTCGCGGCACACGCCCGCCTCCTGGAACTGGCGGTGGACGTCCGCGACCCGGACCTGCTCGGCATCGAGGACCTCCCAGAGCAGCCCCTCGAACTTCGTGCCCTGGCACCCGCTGATGAGCACGTCGCAGACGTCGCGGTATTTCCACAGCGCCTCGAGCACGCGCAGGTCCTCGGCGCACTCGTAGTCGATGAAACGGACCAGGCGCGGCGTGCCGCGGCGGAAGTCCTCGGGCGTGATGCGGCCGTGCTCCTTGAAGAGGCGGGTGGCGCCCTCGATGCGGCAATCGGCGCAGACCGTCATCTCTTCCATGAAGGCGTCGACCAGCGTCTGGAAGAGGGCTTCCTTGGAGTCGAAGTGGAGGTAGAAGGCGCCCTTGGAGAGGCCGCAGGCGGCGGTGATGTCCTCGATGCGCGCCCCGCGCAGGCCCTTCTTCGCGAACTCGGCGCGGGCGGCGGCGACCAGGGCGTCGCGGGCGTGCGGGTCCGGCGGGCGGGGCATGGCCGCGATTACTAAACGGCGAGTCAGAAATGTGCAAGCGTTTCTGACTGAAAGGTCATAAATGCGCGGAACCCGGGCCGGACGCGGGGTGCGGCATGGGGCCGCGGGCGCCGGAGGGCGGGGCGCGGCCGGGTTCGCCGGCGCGGTCGGGCGTTTCGCGGTCCCATTCGCGGCCGCGGCCGGGCGCCGCGTTCGCGCCGGCGCTTGCGGATATGCTGCCCCGCGGTGGCCGAGACCCCCACGAGCGTCGAGGCAGAGGCCCCCCGCCGCTCGGGCGCGGGGGCCATCCTGGTCGGCGCCGGCATCCTGCTCAGCCGCGTCTTCGGGCTGGTGCGGCAGCGCGTCTTCGGCCACTTCCTCGGCACCAGCGCCGCCGCCGACGCGTACACCGCGGCGCTGCGCATCCCCAACTTCCTGCAGAACCTCCTCGGCGAAGGAGTGCTCTCCGCCTCGTTCATCCCGGTGTACGCGTCGCTCAAGGGCGACGAGGCGCGGCGCGTGGCGGGAGCGATCGCGGGCCTGCTCGGCGTTGTCACCGGGCTCTTCACGCTGGGCGGAATCGCCGCCACGCCGCTCCTCATCGATCTCATCGCCCCCGGCTTCACCGGCGACACCCGCGCGCTCGCGGTGCGGCTGGTGCAGATCTTCTTCCCCGGCGTGGCCTTGCTGGTGGCGTCGGCGTTCTGCCTGGGCGTCCTCAACAGCCACCGGCGCTTCTTCCTCTCCTACGCCGCGCCGGTGCTCTGGAACGCGGCCATCATCGCGGCGCTGATCTACGGCGGCGTCGAGCTGCGGCTGGGGCCGTTCCCGCTGGCCGTGGCCGCCGCCTGGGGCATGGTGGCGGGCAGCGCGCTGCAACTGGCGGTGCAGGTCCCTTCCGTGCTGCGGCTCCTGGGCGGGCCACGCGCGGCGCTCGGGTCGCTGTCGCTGGGTCGCAAGAACCCCCACGCCTCGGCGGTGGTGCGATCGTTCCTGCCGGTGCTGGCGGGGCGGGGCGTGGTGCAGATCTCCGCCTACGTCGACACCTTCATCGCCAGCTGGCTGCCGGTGGGGGCGCTGGCGTCGATCCAGTACGCGCAGACGATCTACCTGTTGCCCATCTCGCTCTTCGGCATGTCGGTCTCGGCGGCGGCGCTGCCGGAGATGTCGGAGCAGCGCGGCGAGGCCCTGCGCGCGGAGTTGGAGCGCGGCCTGCGGCGCATTGCTTTCACGGTGGTGCCCACCGCGGTGGGCTTCGTCGCGCTCGGGGACGTCATCTGCGCCGCGCTCTACCAGACCGGCCGTTTCGGCCCCGACGACGTGCGCTTCGCCGCGGCCATCCTGGCGGGGTACACGCTGGGCCTTCTCGCCTCGACGTCGTCGCGGCTCTACTCGTCGAGCTTCTACGCGCTGCGCGACACGCGGACGCCGCTGCGATTCGCCGCGGTGCGCGTGGCCGTTTCCTCGGCGCTGGGCGCGGCCGCAGCGCTCTGGCTTCCGGGGGCGCTGCGCATCGAGGCGCGCTGGGGCGCGGTGGGCCTGGCGGTCGCCGCGGCGCTCGGAGCGTGGCTCGAGCTGTGGCTCCTGCGCCGCCGCGCCTGCGACGCGGTCGGTCCGGCCGGCTCGCGGCAGTGGCAGCTCTGGGCATCGGCGCTGCTGGCGGCTGCGGCCGCCTGGGGCGTGCGCCTCGCGCTTCCCGAGGCTCTGCGCCGCCCGTGGCCACAGGCCGCTCTCGTCCTGGGCGCGTTCGGCGGCGTGTACTTCGCGGCGGCGCTGGCGCTGAGAGTGCCGGAGGCGCGCGCGATGCTCGAGAGGATCCAGCGGCGCCGCCGTTAGCGGAGCGGCCTCGACGCGCTTCTATGCGCGACCAGTGCGCTTCAGCGCCGCGGAGCGGCCTCGCCGTGCACGCTGGACACGGCGGAAGCTGACCACCATCTCCGCTCCGAGGGCGTGCGCCACACGTTGGAGAAGATCCAGCCTTGGCAATGTTCGCGCTCTTTCGATACGAGCGATGCTCGGCTGCTTCGTACGCACGCGCTCAGCCAACTGCTTCTGCGAGAGCCCCGCCTTCTCGCGCATCGCCTTCAATTGCTGCGCCAGGCGGTACTTGTCGAACTGCTCGTCCAGCCCGGCAGCAAACGATGGATCCTTCGCCGACTCCCCTTCGAGCCACTTGTCGAGGGAGCTGCCGATGTGCTTGTTGCCATGCGGGGTCGCCACGTCTACCTCCCTCGCTTCTTCTTGCCCTGCTTCAAGGCTCCCTGCCACCGACCGGGACCGCGACCGCGACCGCGACCGCGACCGCGACCGCGACGCAGGGGGACGCCCCTGGCAAGCTGCGCCATCGAGGGCTACGCTTTTCACCGATGCCCCGCGCCCTTTGTCGCTCCGCCGTGAGGCTGGCCGCTGCCGCGGCCCTGGCGCTCCCGCTGGCATGCTCGCGCCACGCGGTGCGCCCGGCGGATCCACCCTTGCGCGCCGACGCGCCGCTGGCCGCGGCGCAGGAAGCGGCTCGCCGCGATCCACAGACCGGCCCGGCGCTTTCGCTGCCGGAGATGATCGATCACGCGCTCTCCCGCTTCACCTTCGGCCCGCGCCCCGGCGATCGCGAGCGCGTCGCGAAGCTCGGGCTCGCCGCGTTCTTCGAGGAGCAACTCCACCCCGAACACCTCCGCGACGATGCCGCCCAGGCCAGCCTCGCCCGCTACCGCCCGGTGAGCGCCAGCCCGGCCGAGATGATGGAGTCGCTGCTCGATCGGCGGCGGCAGCGGCGCGAAGGGATGGCGATGGAGGAACCGGCCGGCCCCGGCGGTCCCATCGTCGGCGAGCTGGCCCAGGCCAAGCTGGTGCGCGCCGTCGCCTCCGAGCGGCAACTCCTCGAGGTGATGGCCGACTTCTGGTTCAACCACTTCAACGTCTACGGCGCGAAGGGGCGCGTGCGGGCGCTGTTGCCCTCCTACGAGCGCGACGTGATTCGCCGCCACGCGCTGGGCTCGTTCCGCGAGTTGCTCCTCGGCACAGCGCGCCACCCGGCGATGCTGGTCTACCTCGACAACTGGCGCTCCAGTTCTCCCGAGCCGCCGGCGCGCGTGCGCCGCGCGCGACGCCGCCCCAAGCGCCCCGCGCGCCGCGGGCTCAACGAGAACTACGCGCGCGAATTGCTCGAGCTGCACACGCTGGGGGTCGACGGGGGCTACACGCAGGCCGACGTCACCGAGGTGGCCCGCTGCTTCACCGGCTGGACCGTGGCCGGCATCGACGGCGACCCGCGCTTCGCCTTCCGCCTCGGCCGGCACGACGGCGGCGAGAAGCGCGTGCTGGGCACGGTCATCGAGGCCGGCGGCGGCGAGGGCGACGGCGAGGCGGTGCTGGAGATGCTGATGCGGCACCCTTCGACCGCCCGCTTCATCGCCACCAAGCTCGTGCGCCGTTTCGTCGCCGACGATCCGCCGCTCGATCTGGTCGAACGCGTGGCCGGCGCATTCTCGCGCACCGGGGGCGAGGTGCGCGCCATGCTGCGCGCCATCTTCGCCTCGCCCGACTTCTGGAGCCGCCGCGCGCTGCGGGCCAAGGTGCGCTCGCCGCTCGAGCACGTCGTCGCCTCGGTGCGCGCGCTGGGCGCGGCGGTCGGCGACGCGGTCCCCCTGGCCCGGGCGGTGGCGCGCATCGGCGAACCGCTCTACGGCGCGGCCGCGCCCACCGGCTACCCCGATACCGCCGACGCCTGGGTGTCGCCCGGCGCGCTCCTCGCCCGCATCGACTTCGGCCTCGCGCTCGCCGAGGGCAAGCTGCGCGGCGTGTCCGTCGATCTGGCGCCGCTGGCCGCCGCGGAACCCGAGCGTGTGCTCCAGGGCGCGCAGGTCTTGCTGGGCACAGGCGATCTGTCGCCGCGGACGCGATCGTTCGTGCTGGAGAAGCTGCGCGAGGCGCCGGCCAAGGCGCGGGCGGCGCGCGCCGTGGGGTTGCTCCTGGGCGCGCCGGAGGTGCAGCGGAGATGAATCGGCGGACATTCCTGCACCTCGCGCTCGCCTCGTTCGCGCTGCGTGCCCAGGAGCGCCGGCGCACTCTGGTGTTCCTCTTCCTCCCCGGCGGCCTCGACGGCCTGAGCGTGGTGGTGCCCGACGATCCGCGCCTCGTCGAGATGCGCCCCGCCATCGCGCATCCCGCTCCGGGGAAGCCGGCGGCCAGCGCTCCGGATCGCGAGGCGCTGTTGCCCCTGGAGAGCGGCCTGGGCCTGCACCCGTCGCTGCGCGAACTGCTCCCGCTCTACCGCGACGGCGTCCTCGCCTTCGTGCACGCCGTGGGGCAGCCGTCGCCCACCCGATCGCATTTCGACGCGCAGGACTACCTGGAGCTGGGCACGCCGGGCGTGAAGTCGACGCGCGATGGCTGGCTGGCGCGGGCGCTGCGCCTCTCCTCGCCTTCGGGATCGCCGCTGGAGGCGGTGGCGCTCTCGCAGGCGCTGCCGCGCAGCCTGTATGGATCGCCGCGCGCCTTCGCCGTCTCCAGCCTGGGCGCGGCGCGGCTCAGGCCGCTGGCCGGCGGACCGCGCGGCGCCGAGGGGCGCACGCTCAGCCGCGAGGCGTTCGACGCCCTCTACCTCGGCTCGTCCCTGGCCGGTCCGGCGCACGACGCGTTCGCGGCGCTGGAGATGATCGAGCGCCGCATCGGCGAGATCCCGAAAGGCCCCAACCCCTACGGCCCCGCGGGCCGCGCGTTGCGCGAGGTGGCGGCGCTGGTCAAGGCCGACGTGGGGCTGCGCGTGGCCTTTGTCTCCGCCGGAGGCTGGGACACGCACGCCGGACAGCCGGGGGAGCTGTCGCGGCGGCTCGCCGGCCTGGGCGGCGCGCTGGCCGCGTTCTGGAAGGAACTGGGTCCGCGCGCCGACGACGTGCTGCTCGTGGCCGCCACCGAGTTCGGCCGCACTGCGCGCCAGAACGGCTCGCTCGGCACCGACCACGGCCACGGCAGCATCGCGCTGGCCTTGGGCGGGCGCGTGGCCGGCGGGAAGGTATACGGCCGCTGGCCGGGGCTGGGCCCGGCGGAGCTTTACGAGGGCCGCGACCTCGACGCCACCACCGATCTGCGCGCTTTCCTGGCCACCGCCACCGAGGCGCAACTCGGGGCCACCTCCGGCGTCTTCCCGGGCTACACCGGCGCGAAGCTGAGCTACCTGCGATGAAACGCTTCTGGCTGATGAAGACCGAGCCCGGCACCTTCTCCTTCGACGACCTGGTCCGCAAAGGCTCGACGGGCTGGGACGGCGTGCGCAACTACCAGGCGCGGAACATGCTCCGCGACGAGGTCCAGCCGGGCGACCGCGTGCTCGTCTATCACTCCGGCGACGCCAAGGCGGTGGTGGGCGAGGCCGAGGTGGTGCGCGGCGGGCATCCCGATCCGACGCAGTTCGACGCCAAGGACGATCACTACGATCCCGCGGCCAGGCCGGAGGCGCCCACCTGGTTCCAGGTCGAAGTGCGCGCGCTGCGCCCGCTGCGCCCCGTGACGCTCGAAGCGATGAAGCGCGAGCCCGCGCTGCGCGGCCTGGCGCTGCTGCGCCGCGGGAACCGCCTCTCCGTCCAACCGGTGAGCGCGGAGCACTACCGGCGGATCGTGAAGATGGCTACGGCACCGGGCTGAACGCCAAGCCTCGGTACGAGGTGTTGCTCGGCGGAGTCGCAAGCAGCGTGACCGCCGGGTTGTTGGTCGATCCGTTGTCGCTGAACATCACCACGCGCTGCGCGGACTCATTAGTCGAGGCGACGACGACGACGCCCAGTGGAGTGGGGTACGCGGCCAAGCCGCGCGCGCCGAGACCGCTCGAACAGGGCGCAGTGCAGAAGCTGGAGATGTCGGGCGCAAAGGACGCCTGCTTCACCCAGCTTCCGGTCGAGAAGACCCACTTCTGCACGTTCAGCCGGTTCGTGGTGGCCGATGAATCCACCGCGAGGTAGATGGTCTCGACGCCGGCGGTCGTGTCCAGGTCGAGGAGCGAGAACGAATAGAGGCCCAGTGAGCCCGTGAAGCCGGGCAGGAGCGTCGCGGTGACCGCCGTCGTGGGGAGGCCGCTGCCGATGGCGTAGATGCCCTGATCCGTCCCCGACGCCGAGCTGGTGTAGACCTGCCCGGCGATGATGTGCGTGTGGCGCATGTTCGAAGGGGTGCCGGCGATCTGGGTGCTCTGCGTGCCGCCGGCGAGACCCAACGTCGCGTAATGAACGCCGCCGGTGGTGCCGCCGCTGCCGGTGGTGCCCGAGACCCAGAAGGCCGTGCCGTCGGAGCTGCTGGCCGCGCGGACGTTGCTCGTGCTGCAGGCGTTGTTGAGCTGCGTCGTCGTGTCGATCGCCCCCGCGGCGTCTACCCGCGCGACGACGCGGTTCGCGGTGGCGGCGGTACTGGCCGAGGGGTTCGCGGTGGCGGGAGTGACGCCGTACCCGGCGAGGACCACGTACTTCCCGTTCGCCGAGCGTGATAGGCCCGCCTCCGAGGTCGAATTGCCCACGATCGTGAATGGCGCATGCAGCCCGTTCACCGCCGTGGG
>Ga0247727_10007536_pt1 | contig 20680 bp, 16 predicted proteins | sample WisWelCaveWW1625_FD_202498 | JGI IMG/M metagenome (GOLD analysis project Ga0247727, IMG submission 202498) | Biofilm microbial communities from Wishing Well Cave, Virginia, United States - WW16-25 | ecosystem: Environmental > Aquatic > Deep subsurface > Groundwater > Cave microbial mat | place... | reverse complement strand
CGTTGCCGTCAGGCCGCCAATACCGCCACCACCTGCACATCCACAGTCAAAACTGGAACCGGTTCCACCATCTGCACCAGATCCCTCACCACCAGCGCCACCGGGCATAGCAGGTGCACAGGTTGTCCAAACACCGTTGTGTCCTCCACCGCCGCCGCCGCCGGCAACAATAACCCGATCAGCCAGGGTAATTCCTCCAACGCGAACATCTGTTCCACCACCGCCGGCTCCTCCGTATCCACCATCTAAGGTTGGTGTGAAATCAATCCATCCGTTTGTGCCGCCGACGCCACCGCCGTTGTAGCCATTCTGACCACCAACGTTCACATAAATCCAGTCTCCTGGAGTGACAGCCATCGTGCCGATTGCATAAGCACCTTGTCCTCCGACACCACCAATTAAGGCGTCTTCGCCCTGCGCGCCCCAGACCTCAATGGTTATGCTGTCGACGCAATTTGGAATTTGAATGGAGTCCATCATTCCCGTATAATTGAATGTGGTAAGTTGTGCATTTGATAAGGTTAAAAAACCAAATGAAGCACCAAGAAGTAGCAGTTTTTTCATAGTAATTATCAGATTTAGAATCAAATATACAATAAATTTTGATCGGGAAAGGAATATTCTGAGGAGAAATTGAATGCCCGGAAGATGCGGCAGCGCAGGGATTTCCGAAGAATTAATAAACCAACTGCATCGGGACACAATCGGCACCCACAAATTCCGAGGTGCCGGAAAAAAATTCTACACCCGTTTGATTGGTTATTGAGTAGCTGAAAGGTTTTGTTTTGGGGTCCCCGATTTCCGTTGTCACTGTAACGCCACAAGCATCCTCACAGTTCGCAAATCCGCCAGAGCATTCGATCCATACATCCTTCGTACCCACCTCGACGGAATCGACAAAGAACTTGAGCGTTATCACACCCGCATCCGCCAGGTTATTGGCGGTTTCTAAATCGTGCCAGAAGATGACGGAGGCATCGTACGTGCAGGTATTGTCGTCTTCTTTGGCTTCCCAATCGTAGTTGTTTGCATCGGCATCGGTACAACCCATTTTCACACAACTCGACAGGAAAATCGGTGCAGCGCAGCTAAAGCAGAAGGTCAGAAATTTTAGTTTATTCATACAAATAAAATGAGTAGTAGATTTTTACGATGGCATTTTTGACGAGTTCAAATTCAGTGGGTATTTATCCGTCTATACCAAAAGTAGATTTTTTTGGGAAATTTGCGGCTATTTTTGCGGAAAATCGGTTTCTGTGGACCTATTGTGGACAGTGCGACTGCGTGGTGCTTTGCCAAGGCTTCGGAAAACTGTGTGCTCCTTCGCCAAGGCTTCGGAGCGCGTAGTAAGAAAATCTCCCCATCTTCGTCTAACAAACGAATGAAGCCTCTTATTTTCATTTCTGCTTTGTTTTTATTCTCCTGCTCAGCAGAAGAAGACAAGGATATTGCCATTTCTGATGAACTGAAGTGGCTTCCCTTCGATGAAGAAATTTATTTTCGGGCCAAAGACGAAAGCAAATTCGTTCTGCTCGACCTCGGCGCCAACTGGTGCCACTGGTGCCACGTGATGGATGAGAAAACCTATGCCGACACGGAGGTCATCAAATTTCTGAACGCACATTTTGTCACGGCGCGTGAGGATCAGGACTCGCGGCCGGATCTTTACGCGGCCTATCGTTCCTATGGATGGCCGGCAACCATTGTCTTTAACGAAGAAGGTGAGGAATTGCTAAAGCTGAGAGGCTATCAGGCCTCAGATAAGTTCATCCGGCAATTGCAGGCGGTGATCGACAAGCCTGTTCCTTTGACAGAAGACGCGTCCGACACAGCGACGTTTACAACAGGATATTTGAACAGCGAAGAACTTCTTAGAAAATACATCGGCAATCTGAATTACGAAATCGGTGGCTACAAAAGTGCCAAGATGCAATTACACAAAGAAGGTCTCGAGGTCGGGCTGCTCCACAGCGACCCGCAGTCTCTGGTGGGTGACTGGACGGATATGACGTACCGCAATTCGCTGGAATTAGTGGATCCGGTCTGGGGCGGTGTTTCGCAATACAGCGACAGCTGGAACTGGAAAAATCCGCATTACGAAAAGTTGTTACGGATACAAGCTCAGTATATTTCGGCATACTGTCGCTATGGTGTCGTCCGCAATGATTCTACTGCCATAGCAACAGCGAAAAAAATTCTCGGCTACTGCGACCGCTTTCTGCTTCAGGATTCGAAACTATTTGCGAACAGTCAGAACGCCGATCTCGAAAACGGAGAACAGGCCTTCGACTATTACCAGATGGGGGAGGCGGAGCGCGCGAAAGTCGGATTCCCAAGCGTCGACGCGAATCATTACCTCAAGGAAAATGCGCTGATGGTCACGGCGCTCATCGATCTGTGGGCCGCAACGGGGAAGGAAGAATACCTCAATCGCTCATTGGAAATGCTAAAAATATTCGAGGCAGATTTCCGAAATAAAGACGCATCCTACAGTCGATCCGTCATCCTGCGAACCGGACAAATTGGCATCCTGTCGATGGAAGACAACAGGGAAACCCTTCGGGCCAACCTGCGCGCCTACGAAGCCACCGGTAATATACTTTACCTTGAGGAAGCTTCGGACATTGCGAAAATGCTGCTCGATAAATTCCGCGACCAAAACGGATTGATGCTTCCCTTTCAGAACAGTGATGTCATCAAACCAAAACCGGTGACCGAAGACAATCTGAAATTTTGTCTTGATCTGATGAAACTCGCACACTATTCGAAAAAGGACAGCGCTGCGTTTGTCACGGCGAGTGAGGAAATTTTCTCGAAATTACCGCTTGCAGAAATGCAGAATAAGATGCGGATGATGCCGTATGTGATTGAATTGCTCCGCTACCGGGAGACTGAACCCATCCACGCTGTATGGCTTTGCAGCGAATCCGACGGAGACCCGCTTCGCGAGGCGAGCTGCGAGAAAAAAATTGTGCGGAAACTGATGCTTCACCGCGACCCCTGGCTGGTGATCGTGCGCAAGGATTTGAAAAACCTCCGCGAAGAGGATGAGAAGCTGTACGGCGGGAAGGAAAATGGCACCCTATTTATGTGTACTTCTACGTTTTGCTCTCCACCCATCCGGACATTCAAGGAACTTGATGAGTTTCTGGAAAAATGAGCGTAAAACCCATATCTTTGAATGACAAAGGATAATATGAAATATCAATTGGTTTTCTGCATTTGCTTCATCTCCTTCGTGAGTTGCAAAAAGAGCTTCCCGGACAACGTTGCGATCGGAAATACCGAGGGAATGAAGGTTACTCCTATGAATGTTGTAATTGGTTCTGACTCGGATCTTTCTTCAGACAACGGTTTCGTCGACCTTGATGACAACGACGATGTAGACTTTGAAATTAATATGGCGTTAACCAATTATGGTGGCGTTGAATTTACACACACACGAATTTTTAGCCTGAACGAAAACACCTTTGTGCTCGGATACGATAATTACGATACCGTTTTTTGGTCGAAGGATACTTTTTTCGTCAATACTATACCCGTCGAGGAGTATTGGATGACTCGACACCGATGCTACAGAGAGTCGATGTTGGATTCAGTCGAGTTCGACACCATCCGGCCTTATGTTTCGCAATTAGAGCCAGGCAATTTTATTACAGTTGACGACGATTGGCGTTCTGAAGCTGTGCACTTAAAACGACCCTTCTATGAGGATTATTATGTTGTCGGCCCCTGGAATGCAGACACAACGATAATGGGTGGAGATGAATACGATATGACCTGCACGAATTTTCCAATGAACACTCCGTGCTATATCGGAGTGAAAATACGAGATGATAAAGGCAGAGACAGGCTTGGATGGATAAAAATCCAACTCACTGAAAATACCATTACAATCTTAGAGTCTGCAATACAGAAGTGAAATAACTTCCGCTGGAAAATACACACATTACACCGAAAAGCCCTATTTTCGTTCAATGATTTTCCGTCCTGACCGCCTTATACTCGTTTTCGTACTTGCGTTCCTCGGTGGGTCAAGCTCCGCGCAGGACCTCGAAACCTTTACGACGAACAAGTCAAATGGACCTTTACCGCGTGATTTCACCGAACTCACATCCACAAAATACCTTGCGGACTACGGCCAAAACGCCAGCACTGGTCTCGATGAAGCCTTTTTTCTCGAAACTCGTTATTTTATTGACCGGCTGTTGCTCAGCGGACGCATTCTTTTCAACGAGCCCATCAGCAACTACGTAAACCAAGTCGCAAAATACGTGCTGAAAGAGGAGACCGCGCTTTTGGAGAGTCTGAGGTTCTATGTACTGAAAAGCAATGTGACCAACGCATTTTCGACCGATCAGGGAATTATTTTCGTCACCACCGCTCTGCTGGCGCATCTCGAAAATGAAGCGCAACTCGCTTTTGTTCTGGCGCACGAAGTGTCGCACTTCACCGAAAAACACGTTCGCGATCGATACATCGAAAGCAGCGTGGCGAATCAGGGAACGGGGCAGTATGAAAGAGCCGGATTGGAAGAGCGGGTCAGGAAACTCAGCCAGTACAGCAAGGACCACGAACTGGAGGCTGACAAACTGGGAATTGAAATGTACCTCAAAACCGAGTACGCCGTCGACGAAATTTATGGAGCGTTCGGGGCCTTGTTGTATTCCTATCTACCGTTTGACGACCGCGTGGTCGATACAACTTTTCTCAACACGCCGGAGATGACTGTACCCGGTTTTTATTTCGGTACGGAGGTAAATTCCATAACGGTCGAAGAAGATTACGACGATGAAGGCAGTACACATCCGAACATCAAGAAAAGGATGGATGCCGCGATTGATGTTCTGGGGGACCAGATAAGCAATGGCGATAAGAAGTTTGTCGTTTCGGAGGCTGGATTCAACGAATGCCGGACTTTGGCGCGCTGTGAAGAGATCAACCTCTTGCTGGCGGAGCGGAATTATGGCAGAGCGCTCTATTGTATCTATGCCACAGAAAAGAGACTTGGAGTGAGCCGATTTTTGGATCTCGCCAAAGTGAAAGCCCTTTACGGACTCACCGTTTATGAAAACGTAGGCCGGTATTCCGAGGTCACAACGGCCTTTAACGACAGCGAGGGCGAAATCTCCCGCCTCGATTTTTTTCTTCGGGAAGTTTCGAATCCGCAATTGAATGTGATTGCGTACCGACACATATACAATGCCTCAAGAAAATACCCGGACGAGGTTTTTCAGGAGTACGAAAGGCTGATGCTTAACGAAATGGCCGTACACTCGGACCTCGACGCGGAAGACCTCGAAGCATATTCTTTTGATGGATATCTGGAGGTATTCAACGACACCACCGGAAAGTTTGATATCAAGGATTCCATTGAAAAGATCGACGCCTCTGATCTTTCCAAATACGACAAGATCAAACTCAAGAAGCAGCTGCGCGCCTTGGAAGTAGACACAGAGGAGATCAGGGATCCGAATAAGGACTTTCACCTGTTTGCGCTGGCTGATCTTGTAAGTGAAGATGGGTTAAAAGAGAAATTGCTTTCAAAAAAACACGAGGGCGAAAAGGACTTTGCAGCTACCGAAAACGAAACGCTGAATGAAAATGGCTTCTCGTTGGGTTTGGAGAAAGTAGTTATTGTAGACCCCCTCAGCGTTCAATACGATGTCAAAAATCAAATCAAGTACATCGAATCGGAACAGCTCAAATTAAAAGTGGCCGAAGTGTATATGGCCGAATTCAAACGAATTTCATTGGAACGGCACCTGATCGACTCGAAAAATCTTTCCGTTTCCGGAATTGATGCGTACAACGACATTGGTGTACTTTTTCAATGGGTGATGGAGGTCCTCGAACACGAAAGGCTGGATATCCTCACTTCGTCAAACGAGCAGATTAAACAATTGATCGAAAAATACGGAACCAGTCATTTCCTTTTTACCATAATCAATTGCACAAAGGGCAAGATGGTGTTCATACCCGCAACATACACCGAATTGACTGCATTTTCCATCGATGCGAAAAACGACAGAATTGAATTCGTCTATTCCGATAAGGCAAACTACAAACCCAAAGGAAAAATTCTCGACGTCTATCTTTTCAATATCCTCTACCAACTCGATCGCGAACCAAACAAAAGGAGATGAAAAAACTGGCCTGTCTGTTGTCGCTTCTGGTACTGATTTTATTGACCTCGTGCCTCAAAAAATATGGATGTACTAACCAGAAAGCAGTGAATTTCGATCCGGAGGCCGAGTTGCGCGATATGTCCTGTTATTTTCTTCAGAATTTCAGACTTGAATGGTCTGATTACACCGAGGAGCAATGGATTGACAATGGATACGATTCCATCGCAGTGCTCATCAATAACGAAATGCTTTACGGCGAAAGCCTCGCGTTGGGAACGGGTCTTGGTGCAGACGATATGTTCTATTTTCAGAGACTAAGCCATACCTATACGATCGAATTAAATATTAAGGTGGTTGCTGACGGTAATCTTCTGATTCACGAACAGGGGTTCATTGAAGATGTGAGCGAGGATATCGAAGTTATTGATTTATGAAGCAAATCGGGTTCATACTTCTTCTCTCTGCTTCTGTATCGTCTTCGGCCCAGGTTGGATATTTTGGTTCGAATACATCGCTCGACATCAGTGTTCAATCCGTGCCAACCTTCCGGCGGGTGCATTCACTCAATGGCAGCTCTGATCAACTGATTTCGAAACCACGTGGAATGGTATTTAATTATGGATTGGGGATTACGCACAACATCAACGCGCACCTTTCGATGAGTTTTGCGTTTGAATACGCCAATCAGATGACCGCCACACAGGACGTCGGCGTTTACATCATCGACACGATACCTAACACATTCACGGGTGACTATACTACCATCACCAATAACTACCGCATCCTCGACGACATTCGGTATTCGACGTACGGAATTAAGGTTGCGATGATGGTGTATCCGGGAACACCTCCGCTGGGATTTTTCTTTGGACTGATTGCATCTCGGAATGTCACTGTATTCCGACCTGAATTTATCCAGTTGGGAAATACCGCGGGCTTCATCGAAGATGATTTTGTCGAAAAATCAACCGTTTCGAGCCTTCAGGATTACCTGTTCGACACAAATGCCTCCGGGTTTGATGGTGTCGGTTCATTTGGATCTCTTGGGTTTACAATCGGCCGGAACATCCTCCTCAGCGACAGGATTACCATTAATCTTGCCCTGAATGTACCTGTCTACAACATTTACGTTTCACCGAGGAGTACCTATCTCGGAATCGGGCAGTACCTTCAGACCAATATCGACAACGGGATTTATATGGTCAGCGAAGAGGATGATTGGGATAAAGTGGTTTTCAAAACCGGTTGTATTTATAAAAGCATCAATCTTGAAACATGATTGAGGTTTCATTTTTAATTACAATACCTCTCTGAAGAGAGTGTTGACGGGCGTTCTGGAGCCGCAGACAACCATTCCATTTCACTTATGTACTTAGGTTGTAATTAAAACAATCTACCCTCTCCATCAACCTGAGGCTTGTCGGAGACAGTGGATCGAAAAACTAAAAAAGCAAAAATGAAAACAAAGAAAAACGGGCTAATTCTTCTGTTAGCCGCCGGGATGTTCACCATCACATCCTGTAAAAAGGAGGGCTGTACAGATCCAACGGCCAACAATTACAACGACAAGGCAAAAAAGGACGACGGTTCTTGCACCTTCGATGCACCGGATGAAACCTTTTCGTCTATTGCCGCATTTTTTGACGCAAATCCTGTCACAGCACAGACCTTTACCGTAAATTCCGCAACAGGCGGAAGCTTTACAGCGACTGGTGGTTCAGTAATCACTGTCCCTGCAAATGCTTTTGTAACCACGGCGGGTGATCCGGTTTCAGGAAGTGTCGTTCTTTCGTTCACGGAAATACTTACTCCAGGCGATATGATGTTCTCCGGTATTTTCCCGGTATCAGGAGGGGATGTGCTGAATTCCGGAGGGGAATTCGAAATCAGCGCTTCGCAAACTGGTAACGAATTGTTACTCGCAGACGGAATGTCCATCAACATTGAAATGCCTGCACAGGCCTTAGATCCCGATATGATGTTATTTATTCAACCGGAAGAATTGGTCGAGGACTTTGAAAACGAAGGCTGGGGTGCAGTAGAAGACAGTGCAGGTGGTGGAGGAACGTGGTCTAATTTCACCACAAATGAGGTGGATAGTATTTATTCCATCAATTGTGACTCTTTGGGATCCTTTGTAAATATTGATGCCTTTGATTATACAATTGTCTATTTCGACTGCGAATTCGACCTGGTTGGCTTGTCCGGCCTGAATAATAACAATACCAAAATGTACGCAGCCTATGATGGGCAGAATACAGTATGGCCAGTGGGCGGAACGGATGGATACGGATTTTATGGAAGCATTACTGACAGCCACGTAACGGAGTCGCACCTGGGTGGCATTCCGATGACACTTATTGCCATTTCCGTTGTCGGTGGACAGTTGTATTACGGATTGTTGGATGTGACGCCGGTTGACGGCATCACCTACGACATCACGATGAACACGGTGACCAGCTCCGCGCTCGACGCCGTTATCAACGGTCTATAATATTTTCGATTGGTTTTTTGAAAGCCGTGCTGACAGAATCGTCAGTACGGCTTTTTTTTTCTTGGTTCCGTTCAATACAAAAAACCGAACAGCCACAATGGAATTCGGTTGGCGCTGCTTTGTGCGATTCCGTCCGCCGCGACGAATCCGTGTGGCACACCCAGAATCTGATCCTGCATTTTCGACGGTCCGCCGATCTCAAAAACATAGGTCGCGTCAATCATAAAATCGCCGTAACGGGGTGCAGTAACCTTGTGTTTAACGCTTAACTGGTTGAAGAAAAACGTCTCGCGCATCTGTCCAACATCCGGCTTTTGACTTTGATAGACGTAGGACATATTCGTGTTCTGCAAGTAAATTTTTTCTGGTTTGGCCATTTTTGAAACACTTTTGGCCGCTGAGCGCAATTGCAGGATCACATCGCCGCGCTCCATAAAATCGAGCATACGAAGCAGGTTAGGACGAGACGTGCCCACTTTACCGGCAAGTTCTGTGATGTTTGGGGTGGACGGTACGCTCTGCGAAATGTAGTAGAGCATCTTCTTCAGGTTCCGCACCGTCTGGTAGTCGACATTTTCAAAAGCGGGAATATCATTCTCAAAAACGGTATTTATGGTTCGCAATAACCGGTCCGGGTACTGCGAAACCGATTCCATAAAAAACGGATAGTAGCCGTGTTTGAGATAGGCGCGGAAATGTTGCAGCACGGTAATTTCAGAGGAAATTTTCTCCGAGATATTCCGATGACTCTTCAGGATGTTTTCGAGCGGTACGGCTTTGTGATTCAGCACACCTTTGAACTGTAAGTACTCTCTGAAAGAAAGTCCGGGAAGTTTGTACGATGCAGCACGACGGCTTAAATCCGCTTCACCGTGGATTAAGTTGAGAATGGAGGATCCGCTCGCAACGACTTTCAAATCGGGTAGACTGTCGTAAATGGCCTTGAGATCTTTTGACCAGAACGGATATTTGTGCACCTCGTCTACAAAGAGAAACGCGTAGCCCTCCTTTACCAACGCTTCGGCAAAATCATACAAACGCAGCGATTCGAAATGCGGGTGGTCGAGAGACACATACACGGCACGCTTTCTTTGTTTTTTTAACCGCTCAGCCCGTTGGAGCAGGAGCGTGGTTTTTCCGGATCCGCGTGGGCCTTTGAGAATGATCAACGGAAGATCCCACTCGATCTCCGGTTCGAGATAACGCTCAAAACCGAATTCTGTCCGCTCAAGGCGTTTTTCAGAAGTATCCAGTAGAGAGGAGAATTTTTCCAGATCAAATGGACTCATAAATGCCGGATTAATTTGGATTTAATGTATTTATAAAACAACAATACACAAATGTAAATAAAATAATGCAAATTATATAAACGTTTTATATAATTTACAATATAAATATTTGTTAAATGTAGTTTGCTTTTTATATTATATTGAAATATAGCAGAATACACTCATTTTACCTCAGGTAAGAATTAATTTAATTTTATAAAAATGGTTATTTCTTTCGACAAATTATTTCAGATGATCATCGAACGGGATCGAATAAATCTCTGGAATATCTAACTCCCGAATGACATTGAATGGTATCGGATAGTAGGCGAGATGCGGTATGGATGCGCTGCAACTGAAAATAGCCTCCTGATCAATGGTCGTGCTGATGACCTACCGATTCGCCGGCAAGTACAATCTTCTTGCGAACAATTTCTTTCAGTTGGTCCGAATTTTCGATGATTTTGTAGACTTTGTTGATGGCGACATTGGTAAAAGTCTGCTTCTTTTTCGACGTAGGCCAATACACTTCGATTTTGTCGATTTGGGTGAAATTGCCAATGCCAATTTCCTGCTGCAGACTGGACGAACCAAAACTTCCGCCTGGGTTAACCACTCTGCAGATCTGGCGACTCTTCGTTCCATCCGACGCGAAAATAGTTATCTCTGCACCAATAGCTGAGCGATTCGTTGTAACGCCTTCGAGGTCGAGTGTGATCCAGTTGTTTGTGTTTCCCGGGTTCTCGAGCAGAATATTCCAGAACTGATCGCCGTGAATGAATCCGCCCATACTGGCATAAATGTCCTGATCGCCGTCGTTGTCGAGATCGCCGAATCCGATGCCGTGGCCTTTCTGCAAATGACCGAATCCGGCGTCCGCCACTTCGAGAAACTGTTTTCCACTGTCATTCCGGAACAAAAGATTCGGCATCAATGCATCCGGTGAAGGATACCCACTGCCGACATAAAAATCAATGAATCCATCGTTGTCGATGTCACCGAAATTGAGTCCCATCGCTTCGATGGAACGGTGCAGGTTAAATTCCTTCGCAACGTCGGTAAAGGTCCCGTCTCCGTTGTTGTGATACAAACGTGAATACTCAACCGCTGCTGTATCCTTATAAAATTGTATGGACTGGTTGAAAATATCGCCTGGATAACTGGTGCACAAAAGATCCTGCCAGCCGTCGTTGTCGTAATCGAAAAAGAAGGTTGGAAAACTGATGATCGGTCCCGTGACGCCCGCTTCTTTTGCAACATTGGTAAATGTAAATTGGCCTTGTGCGTTTGGCCCGTTGTTCCGATACAAATGATTCTCTTTGCCGATGATGGAGATGTAAAGATCCATTAAACCGTCCTTGTTGTAGTCGCCCCAGAAGGATCCCTTGACAAATTCAGCGACGTTGACGCCAGTAGCTAGGTTGACATCTGTGAACACTCCTTTGTTGTTGTGAAAGAGCTGCGAATATCCGTCTTCGTTGGCGACAAAAAGGTCCAGCCAGCCATCGTTGTCGTAATCTGCCCAACCTGCGCTGTGGCTGGGGTAGTAGCCCAGCAATCCGGTTTCGTAGGTGACGTCTGTAAAAGTCCCGTCGCCATTGTTTTTCAGCAGTGAGTTCGGATGTAGTTTACCGGCAATTTTTCCCAGCCATCCGCCACGAAGGATGTAGAGATCAATAAATCCGTCGTTGTTGTAATCCGCGTGGGTCACATTGCCTCCGCCTGTAATACCAGTCAGGTCTGCCTTGTCTGTCGCGTCACGGTATCCGTTTTTTCCGTTGCTGTAATACAAAGTTACATTGTGATAAAGTGCTCCTGAGGTCGTGAAGATGTCCAGAAAACCGTCTTCGTTCAGGTCTTCGACAACTGTTCCGCCATAAAAAGTAAGGGTGTTTACGCCAAGTTCATCAGCAATATTATTCCAGTACGGAATGGTCCGGTCCTGGGGAAACTTGTCAAAATTGATCAGGTATTGCGGTGGAACATCGGCCGGGTAACGTCCCAAGGTCATATAGGCAAGATTCAATAACCATCTGGCCGTGTACTGCTCCGGATTGCGCGAGAGAACACGGGTATACATTTCAATCGCCTTTTCGGAACCTGTTGGATTGAGATGCCAGGCCTCCTGCTTCAATGGAAAGAAACAGGAGTATTCATTGTGGTTGAGCTGGCAGTTTTGTTGCTCACCCATCCGAAGGTAACAAAGGCCTCTGATCATTTCATAATCGTACGAGTAGTCAAATTCCCGCGCTCTTTCCCATTGATCTCTTGGTATCTTATCCATCCAGACCAACGCAGTGTCGATATATCCTGCATTGATGGACTGCCAGATCACATCGTACACCATCCGGTAATAGTCAAATTCGTCTTTTGCCATTGTCACCAGACTTTTGCAGTAGTTCATCGCCTGGACATTCGTAAACCCGGGATTTCCAGGAAATGTGTCAAGAATGGAAAGGCGCTTCAGTTCCTTTTTCATATCAAATTCCTGGGCCCGTCCAGTGTTTGTGCTGAGCAAAAACAAGAGCGCAATTAATTTGATGCAGACGAAAAGATGCGCGACGGAAATATTCAGAATTAAAGCGTTTCGACTACGAACGGCGGCTGTCATATCCGGGTCAATTATTCAATATGTAACAAAGTTAGTGCCTGAATCGATACCTTGTGTTACCAGTTGAAAAATTCCTCTATATTTGGAGTTCAAAACCAAAGAAAATGCACAAACAACGAATTATTATACTGGTGGCAGCTGGAGTAGGGCTCCTTGGCTGTATATTACCCTGGTTGAAAGTGGAAATACTTTTCTTTTCTCAATCCGAGAACGGACTGAATGACTGGTGCGGTTGGGCTGCAATGGGAGGCCTTGTATCTGCCGGAGCAATGGCGGTAATGGGCGCCGACCGAAACAAACCGGTCGAAGAAAAGAATAAGAAAATGATTACGCTTGGTGGGGGTGCTGCATTGGTGTTTCCACTGCTGTACATCATTCGTGTAATGATCAGCGACGGATCTGAACTTGCTACCTACGGAATCGGTTTGTTTATCACCATTATTGCCGGAATTGCCGTCCTTGCTATTCCGTTTGTTATCAAAGACGACGGCAATTTCTCGATGCCGACAAAAGACAGTCTCAAGGCGGATGTAAACAAAATGAAAGAAGGCACTCCGCTGGAATAAGCCCTTTTTGAATGAAATTTGAAAGAGCAGGGGAGACCTTGCTTTTTTTTTAATACCACAAAGGCGCGAAGACGCTAAGAATTTACCAATTAACTTCCTGTTATAAGTTTGTTCCACGGCGACTTTGTGGCCATTTTCCCTGGCAGGCAAACCGAGATTTCGCGCGACTAGGTATAGTTTTTTGATTTTGCTTTGTTCTGTTATCTTTGCGGCTCTGCTGGCCTCGCTCTGCCCGAAGCGGCTTCGCGAAGGCGAAGCAGGCAGACTCCAGCCCACGTGGCGAAATTGGCAAACGTTGCGGTCTCAGAAGCCGTTGGAGTTAAATCCTTGGGAGTTCGAGTCTCCCCGTGGGCACAAAACCATCCGCCTGAGGCGGATGGTTTTTTTTGTTTTCAAATGCAGACCTTTCGTGGATTGATCGGCAATTTAATCGCCTTTTTCACGTTCTTTGCACATCCGATGAAAACCCCTCACAAAGCCATATTTATTCTACTCACACTTTTGTCGTACGGTTGTTATAAAAAAAGCACAGATGTCTGCCCCACGTCGGAAGTGCCGCGTTCGCTGAATGCAGTCTATCAAGCGCATTGGCCGGCTGCTGTCTCGGTAACATCAAACTATACGGATACTGTATTTGTTTACCGCTACATCGACGATTTTGAATTGATATCGACGCTCGATTCCACTGAGAACGGGATATTCAGTTTTGTTCCTTACGAGAGGTATGTCGTCTACATCGATCAACCGGATTCGCTCTTGCCGTCACTCGAAGACTTTGTTTCAATTTCTGCCGTGTACACCTGTCCGGATCCGGAATAGTTTCAGATAAATCCCATTCCGACTTGTCGGCCGAAGCGTTCTTTTTAAACGCGCAGGCCGACGATACAGATATCGTCTAACTGCTCAAGCGACCCTCGCCAGGTGATGAGTTCCTTGTGCAGTTCATCCAACTGAAAGTGCATATCCTTTTCAGACAAGCCTCTCAAAAATAGACGGAAAGTCGACGTTTTGTATTTCTTCTTTTTCTCTCCACCGAACTGATCGGCAAAACCGTCCGATGCAAGATACAGGGTATCTCCCTCCTGAAGCTTCAATTCCGTATTTGTAAACGGCAGTGGATGATCGAACAGTCCGACGGGTTGTTTGTCCGCTTTGATTTCGAGGAGTTCCGGCTCGCCTTGTCTTGCAATGTACAGCGGGTTATTGGCTCCAGCATACTCGGCAATTCGCTGGCCATTTATAGGCTGCAGTCGAACCGAGAGCAACGAAATGTCCATTCCGTCTTTCACATCTTTTCCACTCTTTTGGAATTCCGCGACGATCATATCCCTGGTTTTGTCCAGAATATCGGAAGGTTTCGAAAGGCGTAGTTCCCTAACCGCCCGGTTCAATGCATTGTTGCAAACCACACTGACCATTGCCCCGGGAACACCGTGTCCAGTGCAATCGGCTACAGCAATAAGTACGCGATCGTTCAGTTTTTCCATCCAGTAGAAATCGCCGGCGACGATGTCTTTGGGCAGATACAGCACAAAATTCTGGGAGAACAAATGGTTGATTTCGCTCCGCGATGGAAGGATTGCGGACTGGATCCGTTTTGCATACGTGATGCTATCCGTAAGTTCGGTGTTCTTCTCTTCAATAATGAGTTTTTGTTTGTTTATTTCATCATTCTTTTCGGAGAGTGCAAGATTCAGTTTGCGCTGATTTTTCGCATTGCGGTAAACGAACAACAGCAGTATGAGTGTGAAAAGCGTCAGACCTATTGCACCGGTGAGTTGCCAGATCGTCTTCGCGGCCTGTTCTTTCGCGGCCAGTTCGCTTGAATGTGAGGTAGCCACTTTCTGTTCGCTCAATCGGAGTGAATCCTGTATTTTCTGTGTCTCGTATTGTTTCTCCAATTTCAACAATTGGATTTGCTTTTTGTCATCGTAGACACTGTCGTGGTAGACATTGCTGAGCGACAAATAATCGAAGGCCTTATTGCCTTGATTGTTGTTGTAATAGACAATGGCCACTGATTTATAGAGCCGGGCTAGATCCTCTTTTGCGCGCATCGCCAGCGCAAGCGTTACGGCTTCGTCAAATATGCAATGGACTTCGTTAGATCTTTCGCCTGGTTGCCCGATAGATTGCCGAGATTGGTAAGATTAATGATCGTGAACCGGTTATTTCTCATTTTTCGGTTGATGTCGAGTGCCTTCAGATAATACTCCTCTTCCTGACGCAGGTCCTTTCGCTCGCCGTATATGGAACCCATATTGTTGTAAACGGCCGCCAATGTAACGGAATCGCTGTACTGATCGGTCAATACTGTCAACGCTTGTTGATAGTACATCAGGGCGGAATCCGTTTGATTTTGCAGACGCTTTGTTAGCCCGATGCTGACATAAATCGAAGTTGTTGTACGGTGGTTGTTGTTCTGTATTGTTATTGCAAGGCCCTCCCGAAGAACTTTCAGGGCGGCCTCGTGATCGTTCGTGGAATTATAGACATTTCCCAACAACAATTTTGAAGCGGCAATATGGCGGTGATAGTTGTGCTTTTCTGCCATACGATTCGCCTCCTGAAGTAGTTCGATCGCCTGATCGTAATCGCTTTCGTACGTTTTAAGATTGCCATACGACAGTTTCGCCGCGATGAGGCCATATTCGTAATCGATGTTCTTCGCCAGGTTCTCCGCCTTTCGTGTAAAAAAATAGGCACTGTCGATGTTAATGTTTGAGTATATTTTCGAAATTTCAATCAGGGCGTCAACTTTGGTGCTGTCCGGTGGCAGGGCCAGAGCCTCTTCGATCGCACGGTTCAACTGTGCGACGACTGAAGATGCCGAAAACAGAACTAGTATGAGGACGAACTTTTTCAACACGGCAAATTAGGAACAGATTAAAGATAGCAGATTGTTGAAATACGGATCACACCGTACATTGAATTGGAATCGCTTCTATTGCGTAAGCAGAATTTTTTCTACGTAAACCCCACCACCCTTAAAGGTCGCAGCCACAAAGCAGATGCCATCGATCGAGTTGTTCACCGTAACCTGGGCAACGGAGCCCGCTATGTTGATTGAAAATTCGTTGCTAATGTCCTTGCCGTCGGCAGAGTAGATTCGAAATCCTTCGAGAAGTTCCGGATTTAAAAAGCGCACATTAAATTGATCGATTGCAGGGTTAGGGGAGAGGCGAATGTGTGGAATCAAAGGCTCGTCCACAAATAGGATGGGGGTATATTCCCACCAGTCGTCGTAAAAATCGCCATTGTATCCACTGCCTGCAAATGCGCGGCCCTGAATTGTGACGGCTACTGCCTGAGACCGTTCTGGTGCAGGGAAGTCGGCGCGGGCGGTCCAGCTGTCGCCAAAGTAATTGTATTCCCATACGTCCTTTTTGTACTCAAACGCGTTGTCTTCTCCCAGCGCGATAAATGCCGAAGGGAACAATCCAAAGCCGATCGCACCCCGTCGAGGTGTTCCGGGAAAATCGGTTTTTTGATCCCAGGTATCCGTCAGCGGATAATAGGCCCAGAAATCTGTGGTGTAACCAGACGCCGCAGCTCCTGTCCCCACGTAACCCTGGCCACCCATTGTAAAGCCAACGGCATCGCGCCGGGCTGCGCCTGGGAAACCTGTGATGGCTATCCAACTGTTGGACGAAGGGATGTATTTCCAAAAATCACTTTTGAGACCTGTAGCACTCATCCCAGTACCGACGTAGCCAAAACTGTCGATAGCAAATGCAACGGCTTCTCTTCGATTTCCGCCCCCGAAGTCTGCAATCTGTGTCCAGATTCCTGCAACGGGGTCAAACTTCCAAAAATCGCCGTAATATTCCGCTGTGCCTGTGCCGAGTCCGCAATAACCATACCCTGAAGCTGAAAAAGCGACGGCAGAACCGCGATTGAGTTCATCACCGGTTGTACCACCGAGACTCACCGAGCTATCCCAATCGTCCTGACTGATGTCGTATTTAACCATCGAACGCCGAAAACCAAATTCGTCGAGACCGGTGAGAACAAACGCGTCATCGTTGAGTGCAAAAACTGAGGCTGCAGAACGCGGTGCTCCATTTATGGAGTCGCGTTGAACCCAGGTATCCTGGCTCAAAGAGGAACTCCCAATTGCCAAAAAGAGAACTGCCAAAAATATCTTCATTCGAAAATAAGTTTTTCGATGGCGAGCAGGTTGCCGTTTTTGTTTGTGACTGCGAGAACATAAGTTCCGGCCGGCAATTGATTCCGGCGAATTTCCACGGATTGACCTGAGATGGTTTCCGTCATCAGCATTCGGCCAGCCATATCGACAACGGAATAAAACGCGGCGTCGGAATTATTTTGAAGAAAGAGGAGGGCAGACTCTACGACAGGATTCGGATAAATTTGAATACTCAATTTTGAATTTTCGTCAAGCCCGACAGGTCCGGCTGGTGTGTATTCGTAGAACGTTTTCTTGAGCCCTGTCGCGCCTTTACCAATTCCAGCATATCCTTTGTTGCCGATACTAAAAGCGATTCCGTTTCGCCGGCCTTGTCCGGGAAAATCGGATTTAATGCTCCAGGAGTCTGTGAACGGATTGTACTGCCACAACTCGTCGATGTAACTTCCGTTGGCGCCAAGCACAATAAAGCCGCGCTGACCGATGGTGAAAGTACTTGCTGTACCGCGTTCCGAGCCCGGTAAGTCGCTTTTCGCAGTCCACGCATTGGTAGTGGGGTTGTACTGCCACCAGTCACGACGGTACAAATCCTGATCGATACCAAAGCCTACATATCCCAGATCATCAATAGACAGTGCGGACAAGCCATATCTTACTCCCGCCGGAAAAGGTGCCTTTGGTGTCCAGTTATCGAGCGTAGGATCGTATTCCCATAAATCCGAGGCATACCAGTTTGAGCCCATTTTTCCGCAGGTTACATACCCCTTTCCTCCGGCGGAAAACGCCGCCGCGTAATACACACCAAAGCCCGATCCACCAGGATAGTTCGCCTTCGCTGTCCAGGAATTTGAGGATGGATCGTAGGCCCAGAAATCAAAAAGAAGTGTTCCAACCCAGGACGAGGCGCTGTCAATGCCCGTGCCAACATATCCAATTTCGTCGATGACAAAAGCTACCGCGTTGCGTCGCTCAACGCCGGGCAAGTTCGCCATCTGCGACCAGGAGTTCGCGTCGGGATCGTAACGCCACAGATCCTTTTTTGAGACGTTCATTGAGTCTTCACCGGTGCCAACATATCCATAGTCACCAATAGAAAAACTAACAGCCCGTTCTCGTTTCAGATCACCGAAATCCGCTTTTTGCAGCCAGGTATTTTCGCCCTGTGCAATCGACAAGCCAGAGAAACCGGTCAGCAATGTCAGACAGAAAAATCTTCTCATTCGAAAATGAATTGTCCTGATTTAACCAGTTTATCTGCCGACGAGATGCGATAGAAAAAAGTTCCGCTGCCGAATATTTGTTTCGATACATCCAAAACGCCGTTTGCAAAATCGCCGGTATGCACAATGCGGCCGCTCGCGTCTGTAATGACGACACTCAGTTCAGGCCCTGACTGCGTTTGCGCATCGAAGTGGATCAGAGAGCTGGATGGATTTGGATAAGGCTCCGAAACAGAAAGCGCAGGGCTGTTTTTTGGCGTAGCCAGCAATTCATCGAATTCCCAGAAATCCCTGAAGTTGGTTCCGTTGGTACCGATGCCCATATATCCCTTGTCACCTATTGCAAAACCTGTGGTAAATCGTCTGGCCATACCTGGGAAATCTTCCAGTTGCGTCCATTCGTTGAAGACCGGATTAAATTCCCAAACTTCCGTCACCAGTTCGGAGAGCCAGCCGATGTATCCACCGCAAACAATGTATCCGTTGCCATTGATCGCGAAAGCGGCGGCCCCACCTGTAACCGGACCTGGAAATAGTGCTTTTAAAGCCCAGTCGTCGATGCTTTGTTTGTACTCCCAAAGCTGATTATTCGATTTAATATAGGCCTTGTCACCAATCGTGAAAGCGGAAGACCAGGAAATGCAGGAAAACGGCATTGGACTTTTGGTGGTCCAGGTACCGAGCGATGGATTGTACTCATAGAGCGCCGTCCCCACCACGTGATAGCCCTTTCCGTTGACACTGAATCCGAGTTGATCGGAACTTGCACCGGCAGGTGATGCAATGGCTGACCAGGCGTTCGTCAGCGGATCGTACGAATAAAACTGCAGGCCAAATATGCCGGCCCCGACAATTCCTTTGTTGTCGACCGAAAAAGAGGAAACCGCGTAATTCGGAACAGGGTAATTCGCCATCTGCGTCCAGGTATTGGCGGATGGGTCAAACTCCCACCAATCTTGCAATACGATGTTGGTTCCGGATCCATTGTAATGCCCCAGTCCGATGTACCCCTTGTTACCGATAGATATTCCGGCACCTCGGTGTCGCGCCACACCTCCAAAATCGGCCTTTTGATGCCATCCTGAAGACGCAAGAACTCCTGTTGAACAAAAGAAAAACAAGGAAGAAATGAGTAGTAGTTTTTTCATTCTTTGATCAGTTTCGTGAAGTGTTCAGAATTATCACCTGTTAGTTTTACCAGATAAAATCCAGGGGCCAAATCAGCCAGAGAAATCAGGTCACCGGGATGATAAGGACGTGTGAGGACGAGATTTCCAGACAAATCGAATAGAGAAACAAGTCCGCTGAGTTGGGTGTTGAGTCCGATCTCGGTTTTTGCCGGATTCGGGTAGAGAAGGAGTGGCCCCGTAGAATATTCCGCCGTTGACGTGAGCTCTTCCGTAATAGAGATGTCGTAGTCGCCTGCAAATATTCCCCAGCCTTCCACGATGACATAAAATGTATCGGCAAGCGCAGCGGCCACAGTTACTTGGGAATAGGGGGAGCAGGATGCGAAATCGTCGTTGGTCGCAATGACGTTGGTATCGCTGTCAATGACGGCCAGATAGGTGTCAAACGAGGATCCACACAAGGATACGGTGAAATAATCAATGCCGAGTTCCGACGGAATGACACGGTAAAACACATCTGCCGACTGGTACGCCGGAAATTCGTTGAAATAACAAACGGCGTTGCTATAGCTCTCGCTGTAGGGGAGTGCAGAAACTTCACGGGGATCGTCGAGTGTTTGTCCTATGTAACCCGCACAGTCAACACCTCCGGTGATATTCACCGTAAAGTCCACTGCGGAACCCCACCAGTAAAGTGCACAGGGATCGAGCGGAAGAAAGCCGCTTTCGACCTGCATTACCCGCATTCGTGTGGTCCCGTTGATCGCCGTAGTTGGAACCATAAAGTTCCATATGGCTGGAGCAACAGGCGGAGTGCCGGTCCAGGTTCCAATCGATTCATATGGTTCGAATAACTGGTTCTGGTTGTAATCAATCCAACCTTGGCCTACGCCAGGATACCCAATACTGCAGGTTGAAAATCCGGCGGAGGCACTGTAAAAGTTGCCACCGTCCAAAGTCACTGATTCTGCAAAGGTCTGGTCGTTCAGATAAATCGGACCTGGACAACCCGTGACAAAACTGATCGATGTTCCGGACTCACCACTGAGATTGAAGCTGGTCATATACGAGTAGTCGCTGTAATAGGGGCCTACCGCCGTGCAATACTGGGCA
>Ga0247727_10007535_pt1 | contig 20685 bp, 17 predicted proteins | sample WisWelCaveWW1625_FD_202498 | JGI IMG/M metagenome (GOLD analysis project Ga0247727, IMG submission 202498) | Biofilm microbial communities from Wishing Well Cave, Virginia, United States - WW16-25 | ecosystem: Environmental > Aquatic > Deep subsurface > Groundwater > Cave microbial mat | place... | reverse complement strand
CGCGAGGCGTGCGACCTGCGGCGCCCAGGGACCGCCCGCATTCATCACCAGCTCGGCCTCGACGATCGCCTCGTCGCCGCGGATGCGGTCCCGGAGGCGCGCGCCGCTCACGCGGCCCGAGGCGTCGGGTAGGATCTCCACCGCCTCGGTGTGCGTCAGCACGATGGCGCCGCGATCGGCGGCGTCGAGCGCGTTGGCCATGCACAGGCGCGCCGCGTCGACGCCCCACTCGTCGAGCGTGAAGGCGCACTCGATGCGCTCGGAGAGCGCGGGCTCGAGCGCCAGCGCCTGGGCGCGCGTGAGCCGCGTGTGCGGGCGCCCGTTCTTGAGCGGCACGAAGCGGTCGTACATCTCGAGCCCGATCTCGACCAGCTCGGCGCCGAGCGGATCGTCGGGGAACACCGGCATCAGGAACGGGATGCGGAACACGAGGTGCGGCGCGATGCGCTGGATTGCGCCCGAGTCTGCACAGGCGTGCCGGGTGACCTCCGGATCCTTCTGCAGGTAGCGCAGGCCCCCGTGGATCATGCCCGACGAGGCCCACGACGTGCCCGACCCGAGCTCGCGCCGCTCGGCCAGTACGACGGGCACGCCGCGCAGCGCGAGGTCGCGCGCGATGCCGGTGCCGTTGATGCCACCGCCGATCACCAGCACGCGCGTCTGCAGCAGGCGCGTCACTCGTCGTCCCCGGCGTCTCTGCCCTCCGCCGCGCCGGCGGGCTCGCTGTCCCGCTCGGGGATGCTGAGCTCCTGCCCGGGATAGATACGCGCCGGATCCTTGATGCGGTCGCGGTTCGCCTTGTACAGCAGCGGCCAGAGCGCGCGATCGCCCAGCTGCTGCTCGGCGATCGTGGCGAGGCTTTCGCCCGGCTGGACCACGTGCAGCTTGTCCTCGGCGCCCGCGCTCGTCGCGGCCAGCAGCAGCGCCGCCACTCGAGCGACAAGCTTCAACCTGGCTCCCGCCGGAGCGCCAGGCGGACGCCCAGCTCGTCGAGCTGCTCGCGCGGGACGCGGGAGGGCGCGCCCATCAGCAGGTCTTGTCCGCGCTGCGTCTTCGGGAAGGCGATCACGTCGCGCAGGCTCTCGGCGCCGGCGAGCAGCATGGCCATGCGGTCGAGCCCGAACGCGAAGCCGCCGTGCGGCGGGGCGCCCGCGTCGAGTGCGTTCAGCAGGAAGCCGAAGCGCTCCTCCATCTCCGGCTTGGTGTAGCCGAGGATCTCGAAGATCCTGCGCTGCACGTCGCTGCGGTGGTTGCGCAGGCTGCCCGAGCCCAGCTCGACGCCGTTCATCACCACGTCGTAGTGGCTGCCGGTGACGCGGGCGGGATCGCTGGCGAGCAGCGGCAGGTCGCGTTCGAGCGGCGCCACGAAGGGCATGTGCATGAAGGTGAAGCCTCCATGCTCTTCTGCCTCGAAGACGGGGAAGTCGAGCACGAACAGCGGCGAGAAGGCGCGCGCGTCCACGCGACCGAGCTGGCGGCCGAGGTCGATGCGCAGTCGGCCGAGGATGGCGTGGGCCTTGGCGAAGTCGTCGGCCGCGAAGAACAGCAGCGAGCCCGGCCGCGCCCCGCTGCGTTCCCGGATGCCGGCGCGCTCGGCCTCGGACAGGAACTTCGCGATCGGCGACTGCCACGCGCCATCGGCGCCGACGCGGACCCAGGCCAGGCCCTTGCCGCCAAGTTCCTTTTTCACGAAGGCTTCGAGCCGATCGATCTCGCCGCGGGTCAGCGCCTCCGCGTCGTGGATCGGCAGGCACTTCACCACCCCGCCCTGCTCGATCGTCGCACCGAAGGCGCGGAAGGCGGTGCCGCGGAACAGATCGGTCAGCTCCACCAGCTCGAGCAGCACGCGCGTGTCGGGCTTGTCGGAGCCGTAGCGCGCCATCGCCTCGGCGTGGGAGAGGCGCGGGAAGGGGCGCGGCAGCGAGACGCCGATCGCGTCGCGCCAGACGCGACAGGTCAAGTCCTCGAGCACGGCCAGCACGTCGTCCACGCCCACGAAGGACATCTCGAGGTCGATCTGGGTGAACTCGAGCTGCCGATCGGCGCGCAGGTCTTCGTCGCGGAAGCAGCGCGCGATCTGGAAGTAGCGGTCGTAGCCCGCGATCATCAGCAGCTGCTTCATGATCTGCGGCGACTGCGGCAGCGCGTAGAACTCGCCGGGCTGGAGTCGGCTCGGCACCAGGAAGTCGCGCGCGCCCTCGGGCGTTGCCTTGGTGAGAATCGGCGTCTCGATCTCGAGGAAGCCGAGCTCCGTGAGCGTGCTGCGCGCGGAGCGATACAGCTCGTGCCGCACGCGCAGCGCGCGCTGGAAGCTGGGCCGGCGCAGATCGTGCAGGCGATGGCGCAGCCGCACCGTCTCCTCGACGCCTGCGTCCTCTTCGATCGGGAAGGGCGGCGGCACGGCGCGATTCAGCAGGCGCAGCTCGCTCGCTGCCACCTCGATCTCGCCGGTGGCGAGGTTCGGGTTGACGGCCTCGGCGTCGCGCCGCCGCACCACGCCGCGCACCAGCACGACGAACTCGGAGCGCAGCTCGGCAGCGCGGCGATGCGCGCCGGCCGAGCCATCCTCTCGGAACACGACCTGCACCAGACCGCCGCGGTCGCGCAGGTCGATGAAGATCACGCCGCCGTGATCGCGCGCGCGCTGCACCCAGCCCGCCACCACGACCTCACGGCCGACGTGGCCGGCGCCGAGCTCGCCGCAGGCGTGCGAGCGCCGCAGGCTGCCGAGCCCGTCGAGGGTCGGCTGGCTCTCGTCCGTCCCGCTCACGCACGCCCTCCGCAACGAAAAGTCGAGCGAAAACGCGCGGTTGTTAGCAGAGAGCGAGGGCCTATTCCAGCTCGTCGGCGCTGCACACGCGATTGCGGCCCAGCGACTTGCCGCGGTACATCGCCTTGTCTGCGGCGTCGAGCAGAGCCTCGCGCGTGCGGCCGTGGGCGGGATAGGTGGAGACGCCCGCGCTGCAGGTGAGCCGCAGCGTGCGGCCGCCGCCGGCTTCGAAGTCGTGGCGTTCGACCGATTGGCGGATGCGTTCCGCCACGCTCCGCCCGAGCCGTGCGCCCGAGTCGACCAGCAGGATCGTGAACTCGTCGCCGCCGTAGCGCGCGACCGTGTCCACCTGCCGCACGCAGACCTCGAGCAGCCGCGAGAGCTGGCGCAGCGTATTCGAGCCGACCAGGTGGCCGTGCACGTCGTTCACGAGCTTGAAGCGATCGAGGTCGATGAACACGATCGACAGCTCCGTGCCGTAACGTTCCGAGCGGCGGATCTCGCGGTCGAGCGCCTCGAGCAGATAGCGCGCGTTGTAGACCTCGGTGACGTCATCGATGAAGGCGCGGTCGCACGCAGCCCGGTAGCGCTCCGCGTTGCGCAGTGCGAGAACGGCGTGCTCGGCGACGACCTGCGCGCGCGCGAGGTCGGCATCCGCCAGCACGCGCTCGTCGCCGAACAGGCAGATCAGGCCGCCCTCCTCCTCCCCATGCACGGGCACGAGGAGCAGCTCGGGGATCTCGAGACCGACACGCCGCAGCCGCTCGTGCAGCTCACCGCGGGTCTGACGCTCCGGGGCTCCCCGCGGCAGGACGAGCGGCTTGGCCGACAGGACTTCGCGCAGCTCCCGTTCTTCCGACTCGGCCAGCCCACGGAAGTGGAAGCCGTTCGAGCCGGGCAGGCCCGCGCGGTGATACAGCGCGAAGCCGCGCCGCAGCGCGCTGCTCCGCAGCGCGAGGTCGAGGCCCATCGCGAACAGATCCTCGGGCTCGAGGCAGCCCGAGAGCAGGCGGCAGGACTGATAGAGCGCCAGCTCGCCCTCCAGCTTGCGGTTCTCGGCGAGCAGCCGCCGGCGGCCGAGCGCGCGCTCCAGCGCCAGGATCAAGTCCTCCGGACGCACGGGCTTCTCGAGATAGTCGGTGGCGCCCATGCGCAGCGCTTCGATCGCGCTCGCGACGGAGGCATTCGCGGTCACCAGCACGAAGTCCGTGCCGGCGTGATCGCGCAGCACCGACTGGAGCAGCTCGAGCCCCGAGCGCCCTGGCATGTTGAGGTCCGAGAGGATCAGGTCCACTGGCTCGCGCCGCAGGGCGGCCAAGGCAGCGTCCGCATCGGCGCAGCCCGTGACTTCGGCGCGGGAGCCGAGCACGTCGTGCACCAGCTCCCGGATGAAGTGGTCGTCATCGACGACGAGCACACGGGCCCGATCCGCGCCCTCCGTCATCGTCGCTCCCCGACACGAGACCGGCAGCGAGATCGACCGGCGGGGGCCCGAACTTGAGCGCCCGCCCTGCCCTAGTCGGCCTCGGCGACCTGAACCGGCTCCTTGGGCAGCATCTTGGTCCAGGTCTTCCCGGCGTCTTCGCTGCGCATCACCATCGCGCGCTGGCCCACGATGTAGCCGATGCGGTCACCCGGCGCGAAGGCGATGCCGCGCATGAAGGTGAAGATGGTCGGGAAGCCCGGCCACTGCTTCCAGCTCTTGCCGCCGTCCTCGGTGGCGTAGATCAGCCCCTTCTCTCCCACCACGATCGCCGTGTCGGCCGAGAAGGGATGGATGCCGAAGATCGCCTGCACGCGGCCCAGCTTCTCGTAGGTCCAGCTGCGGCCGCTGTCGTGGCTGCGCAAGATCACGCCGCCGAGACCGGCGATCCAGCCTTCGTTCTGGTCGGCGAAGCGCACCGAGAATAGATACGGGTTCTGCGAGATCTGCACCTCGACGCCCGCCGTGTTCGCCTTGCGCGAGTTCATGTAGCGGTCCAGGAACTCGGGATCCCGCTCGAGGAACTCCTCGTAGTCCCAGGGCGGCGCCCCGCGGCGGCGAATGCGGTCGGACAGGATGCCTGCATCTTCGATCACGGACTGCACTTCCTGGGTGCGGGCCTCCACGATCTCGAACAGCGGGAACGGATCGTCGGGCCTGCCGAACTCCCGGATCTCGCGCTCGGAGACGCGCGGCTCGATCGCGATGTTGAGGTGCTGCTGGTCCGCGACCGCGTGAGCGAAGCTGGTGATGCTCTGCTTCGCGCTGTCGTCGAGCGTGATCGCGTTGTGGGCCAGCTCGATCGGTTGGATCTCGATGCCGGACTCGATCTTGCCGCGTTCCCAGGTCTTGCCGCCGTCCTCGGTGCGGAACAGGTAGGCGAACTCGCCGATGATCCAGCAGAACTGCTTGTTGGCCTGGAGGCACGAGACGTCGTTCAGGGTGACGTCCTCGAACACCTTCTCGCCGGTGCGCACCTTCTCCTGATCGGGCACGGTGAGCCAGACGAACTGCGGGTGCTCCTCGCTGATCGTGAGCGAGTTGTCCTGCCAGGTCTTGCCCGCGTCCTCGGTGAGCAGCCGCGTGCCCCATTCGCCCACCACCACCGCCTGCGTCGCGGTGACGGCCTGGACGGCGAACAGGTGCACGCCCTGTTCATCCTTCGGCGTGGACTGACGCTGCCAGGTCTTGCCGCCGTCGCCGGTGTGGAGCACGAGCGAGAGCTGACCCACGGCCCAGCCGTTCTGCGCGTCGGCCATGCTGATCGAGTAGATCAGGCGCTTGGTGCCAGTGTCTGTCTTGACCCAGGTCTGACCGCCATCCTCGGTGCGGTAGATCGAGCCCCAGTAGCCGGACGCCATCGCCACGCTCGAGTCGACGGCGGACACCGCGAACAGATCGTCCGGAACGTCGATCTCGCCCTGACCGCCGCGCAGCTCGAAGTGCGTGTCGTGACAGGCGACCGGGAGCAGCAACGCGAGAGCTGCGAGCAGGGCGCGGGCGCGCCGGGGTGCGAGCATGGGGCGTGACTCCTTGGCGATGGGGCGACCGATCCTATCAGAGCCGGCCGTGCGCCGTGGGACCTTCGGCCGCCCCGGGCGCTGCCCTTCCGTAAACTAGGCCGAACCCGGATGTCAAGCGGACTGCCCCTGTCGCCTCGAAGACGCCTCTCGGGCCGCCTCCATTGCGAGCTGCGCCGGCTCGGCGTGGTGCAGCTGCTCGCGCTCTGCCAAGCGCTCGCGGGTGGGCTCTGGATCCGCCTGACGCCGCCGCGCGCGACCCGCGAGCGGCGCCTCGCAGAGCGCCTGGCCCGCACGCTCGGCCGACTGCGTGGCCCCTTCGCGAAGCTCGGCCAGTTCGCTTCGCTGCGCGTGGACGCGATCGGCCCGGGCGCGCGCGCGGCCCTTTCGGAGCTGCGGGACCGGGTTCCGCCGCTTCCGTTCGCCTCGATCGCCGCAGCGATCGAAGCGGAGCTCGGCGCGCCCCTCTCCATCCTCTATAGGGAGATCGACCCGGTTCCCCTCGGGGCAGCGTCGATCGCGCAGGTACACGCGGCCGTGATGCACGACGGCCGCGCCGTCGCGGTGAAGGTGCAGTACCCGTGGCTCGCGGCGTCGCTGCCCGTCGATCTCGCACTCGTCCGGCTCGGCGTTCGTCTCACGGCCGGGCGCCGGGCCTCCCGCGCGCCATGGCTCGCAGAGTTCGCCGGCGGCCTGCGCGAGGAGCTCGACTTCACGCGCGAGGCCGCCGTCGCGCGTGAGATCGCGCAGAACCTCGCGGCCGAGTCGCAGGTCGTGGTGCCGCGCGTGATCGAGAGCCACAGCGCGCTGCGGGTGCTCACCATGGAGCGGCTCGCGACCATCCCGCTCGCCGCACTCGAGGCCCGCGGAATTCCGCGCCGCCCCGTGCTCGAGATCATCGTGCGCGCCTATGCGCGGCAGATCTTCGAGGACGGGCTGTTCCACGCCGACCCGCATCCCGGCAACCTGTTCGTGGTGGACGAGCCCGAGGCGCTGCACTCGCCGCGCGTGCTGTTCCTCGACTTCGGGCTCAGCAAGCGACTCGCCCCCGAGCTGGTGCGCGAGCTGCGCCTCGGCATCCTGGCCCTGCTCCGCCGCGACCTGCCAGACTTCGTGGCGGGCATGCAGCGCATCGGTGCGGTCGCGCCCGGCGCAGAGGCCGCCGTGCGCGAGGCCGTCGCCTCGATGTTCGCCCGCCTCGCCGGCGAGTCGGGCAGCCCGCTCAGCCTCTCTGGCGCGCGCGTGCTCTCGCTGAAGGACGAGGCCAAGCGGCTGCTCTACGAGACGCCCGGCCTCACGCTGCCGAACGACCTGCTGCTCTACGCGAAGACGCTCTCGTACCTGTTCGCGCTGGCGCGCGAGCTGGCGCCCGACGTCGATCCGATGCCGCTCACCGTGCCCTACCTGCTGCGCTTCCTGGCGGTGCGCGACCCGGCATGAAGACGAAACGTGAGCGCCTGCTCCTCGAAGCCGAGCGCACGCCAGAAGGCGAGGCCCGGGCTGTTGTGGACTAGAGCTTCGAGCGTCAGGGCTTCGCCAGGGGCTACGAAACGCTGCCGGAAGGCTTCGATGGCACGGCGCCCGATGCCCTTTCGCCGTGAACCGCGTGCAACGAAGAACTGGCGCAGATGAACGCCGCCTTCGGCGGGCCGGAACAGCGCGTACGCAACCGGCTGGGAGCCGATCTCGAAGACGACGGCCCGATACTCCGCGACCAGCCAGCCACGCATGCGCTCTTCGAGCTCGGCGACCGACATCGGGTTCGAGCCGCGCTGGTCTTGGATGAGCTGGCGATTCAGCTCGGCAAGGAGCGGGAGGTCTGCGGCGGTCGCTTCGCGAAGATGCACCGGACGTGTACGACTCCTCTTCTCCTCGGCCGCCTAGCCGATCCGCTCAGCTGCGGCCGCGCGCGTGCCACCCTAGCAACGACCGAGCGCTCGCGGCGTTCCCACCCTGAGCCCGACGGCGGCCGGCCAGGGCCGCTGCACACCGCCGACCGCGGCTCTGAGCTGCAGCCCCGTCAGACGGCGCGCATCGCGAACGGCGGAGCAGAGCGGACGACTTCACAGAGTGCAGGGGCCGCGGAGAGGCCGGGTGGAGGTCGCCGCGCGAAACGTTTCTGCGGACTGCCAGACTGCGAGCGTGAAGAACTGGAACGGACCGTTGGTATCGAGGTTCCGGTGGAGAGACGTCCATATGAGCCCGGGCTGAGATCGGACGTAGGCTGCCCCGCGATCCCACTTCTCGAGAAACTCGGCCTCGCATCCAAGGGGAACTCGGAGCGCGTTCACGAAGGTGGCAATCGCCATGAGCAGGTGATCCCTCCGACTCCCAACCGCGCTGCCTAACGGATCGCGGCTCAGCTGCGGCCGCGCGTGCACTACCTTACCACCGACCGGAGGGCGGACGCGAGGCGAACACCGGACCGGCCGCCCGACGAAAGGCCTGTGAGGGCGAGGCGACGAAGCTCGGTGAAGGCGGTCTTCTGGTCGCATGCAAACCGGACCTTAGTACTGACGATCGCGTTTAGCGCGACAGTGATGAGAGCTACGACGATCGGAATGAGAATGAGTGAGGGGTCCACCCGGTTCCTCCCTTGGCTGGGCGAGTCGTGAGAGCACGATGACTTGGCATGCGGCCTAACTCCTCTTCGGCAACCTGAGCCCCTGGAGCCGGATGAAGCCGCTGGCGTCGGCCTGCACGTAGGTGTCGGCGGTGCCCGCGTCCTCGAAGCTGGAGAGCGCCTCCGAGTAGAGCGACACGGGCGAGCGCCGGCCGGTGACGCGCGCGCTGCCCTTGAACAGCAGGACGCGCGCCTCGCCGGTCACGTTCTGCTGCGACTGCTCGATCGCTGCGCGCAGGAAGTCGAGCTCGGGCGAGTACCAGAAGCCGTAGTAGATCAGCTCCGCGAAGCGCGGCATCAGCCGGTCGCGCTCGTGCATCACCTCGCGGTCGAGCGTGATCGATTCGACGGCGCGGTGTGCGAGATGCAGCACGCTGCCGCCGGGCGTCTCGTACACGCCGCGTGACTTGAGGCCCACGAAGCGGTTCTCGACCAGATCGAGCCGGCCGACGCCGTGGGCGCCAGCGAGCTGGTTCAGGCGCTTCAGCAACGCGGCCGGCGCGAGCCGCTCGCCGTCGATCGAGACGGGCGTGCCGCGCTCGAAGCCGATCACCGGCTCGGCGGCGGTGTCGGGCGCGTCCTCGGGCGAGACCGTGAGCAGGAACATCGACTCGTCGGGCGCCCGCCAGGGATCCTCGAGCACGCCGCCTTCGTAGGAGATGTGCAGCAGATTGCGATCCATCGAGTACGGCTTCGCGAGCGTGGCGGTGACCGGGATGCCGTGCTTCTGGGCGTAGGCCATGCAGTCGCTGCGCGAACGCAGGTTCCACTCGCGCCACGGGGCGATCACGCGCAGCTCGGGCGCGAGTGCGCGATAGGTCAGCTCGAAGCGCACCTGATCGTTGCCCTTGCCGGTTGCCCCGTGCGCGACCGCGTCACAGCCGGTGGCGCGCGCCACCTCGACCTGGTGCTTGGCGATGAGTGGGCGCGCCAGCGAGGTGCCGAGCAGGTAGTGGCCCTCGTACACCGCGCCACCGCGCAGCGCCGGAAACACGAAGTCGCGCACGAACTCCTCGCGCACGTCCTTCACCACGCAATCGACGGCGCCGGTGGCCTTGGCCTTGTCGGGCAGGCCCGACAGCTCTTCTTCCTGGCCGACGTCGGCGCAGAAGGCGACGACCTCGCAGCCGTACTCTTCGATCAGCCAACGCAGGATGACGGAGGTATCGAGCCCTCCGCTGTAGGCCAGGCAGACGCGTCGCACGGAACCCTTGCGGGCCATCGGAGCCCCTCCGTCGAGAAGGCCGGCAAGAGTAACGAAGCAAGCACAGCGCGCAGCGAGCCGCAGTGCATCGGGCCACGAACGCAAGCGAAGCGCGCAGCGAGGGCCGCCGGCCCGAGCGGAGTCAGTGGAGGCCGGTGGCCGGGCCGGGTGGACCGATTGCTGCTCCCGGCGCTGTCGGTGGCGGCGCCGAGCGTGCGTCACGCTCCGTCGCTCGGCGTTCCGCCTGGGTAGTGCGCGGCTCTGGCTGGCATCCGCTCGCGCGCCTCCGCAGCAACCGGCTCCACCCGTCCCCGTGACCGGTCGGTGCACGAAGGCCCAAACCGCGCTGCGCATCTCCGTCACCGATGCAGACACAGCGTCGAGGGCTGGTCACCCGCACGCCACCGAGTCGCGAGGCCGGGTGGAGCCGGTCCTCGCGGAGGCGCGCGGGCGGTAGCCATCCGAACTGGCGTGCTGGGGCAGCGGTGCGCACGGCGGTGGTGCGTACCACGCGCGTCGCGCCGCCGGAGCCAGCGCCGGGAGCGAGGATCGGTCCAGCCGGCCCGGCCACGGACACTGCACGAGGAGTCCGCAAGCGAAGCGCGCAGTGAGCCGCGCGCGAACGGAGTCCACGGGCCGGGCGCGCGCAGCGAGCGGAGCGAGCGAAGGAAGGAGTAAGGAACTAGCCCGGGAGGCGCAGCCGCAGCAGGGTCGCGCGCCCGAGCGGGGCGTGCGAGAAGGCGCGCAGCTCGGCGCCGAGCGCGGCGACCTCCTCCCGCAGATGGGGCGGGTCCGGCGGCGCAGTCGACTGCGCGCCCAGCTCGCAGAGCGAGATCAGCAGCGCAGGCCAGCTGCCCGCGACGCTGCGGGCCGTGAGCACGATCCGCAGGGGCGTCGCCTCGGGTGTGAGCCTCGCCTCGAGCAAGCGGAGCAGCAGCGCCTCCAGGCGGTTCGGATCGCCGGGCAGTGTGGGCAGGCCCGGCGCAGCCACCACGTCGATCGAGCGCCCGGCGGCGCCCTCCGTGCGCTCCGCGCGCGCAGCCACGCGATGCAGCAGCGCGCTGGGCTCGGTACGCAGCGCGCTCCCCGCGCCCTTCGTCCTCGCGATCGGGTCGGCATCGCGCGAGCCGGTGAGCATGGCATGCATCTCGTCGGCGCCCTTGCGCAGACGGCCGAGCGCCTGCTGGGCGTCCGAGAGCAGCGAGCGCAGGCGCGCCTCGCGCGAATCGGCGGGCAGCTCGAACAGCTGCTGCAGGACCTGCCCCAGCTCGTCCATCGGCTGCTCCATCTCGCGATGCAGCGCGAGCACGCGCTCGACCCCCTCCACTTCCTCCTTCAGCAGGATCACGACGCCGACCTGTTCGCCCTGCGCCGCGATCGGCGAGGCCACCGCGGAGAAGCCGAGCGCGCCCTCGCGCAGGCGGAAGCGCACGCTCTCGCCCTCGCGGCAGGCCACCACCACGGCGCGCAGCACGGCTTCGCGCGCGCCGCCTTCGAACAGCTCGGCCAACGGCGCGCCGGGCACCCGGCCGACGGCGCGCTCGAAACGCAGCTCGAAGGCCGGGTTCGCATACACCGCGCGGCCGTCGGGATCGCCGATCACGACGGGAGCATCGAGGTAGGAGAGCAGCGTGCGTTCGGCCCCGATCATGCCGCCAGCTCCACGATCCCGTCCTGCTCGAGCCGCGCGAGCAGCTGCAGCACCGCGAAGGGATCGAGGCCGGACACGGTGACCAGCTCTGCGACGCGCGTGCGGCCGTCGAGCAGCGAGAGCAGGAAACCCGCCTCCGGCGGCAGGTCGAAGCGCATCAGCTGGTCGGGCTCGACGCTGAGGCGCGGCCGCGCGTTGCCGTCGCCCATGCGCGCGCGGTAGCGCGCGTAGAGCTGGGCTCGCAGCAGATCGAAGCTGGCCTGCGCATCGAGGTCGTCCGGCGCCTGCGCGGTGGCAGCCGAGAGCAGCGCCAGCGCCTGCTCGGCTTCTCCGGCGTCTGCCGCCGCCAGCGCTTCCCGCACGCGCGCGCGGCCGTCGTCGCCCGCGTCGGCTGGCACGCCCGCGCTCTCGAGGTAGTCGAGCGCATCCTGCTGCGCGGGATCGAGCTCCAGCACGACCCGCCAGCGGGCGACCGCCTGATCCACCCGACCCTCTCCGAAGAGCTCGAGACCCTCGGCGAGCAGCCGAGCCACGCGCCCTGCCGGGCTTTCGGCCGCCATCCCGCCTTACTCCTTGAGCTGAACCTCGTAGAGCTCCTGCTCCTCGATGATCTTCTGGATCTCTTCCTCCGAGAGCGTGCCGGTCGCGTTCACCGTGATCGATTGCTCCTTGCCGGTGGCCTGATCGCGCGCCGAGGCGCTCACGATGCCGTTGGCGTCGATGTCGAAGGAAACCTCGATCTCGGGCTCGCCCTTGCGCGCGGGCCGGATGCCAGACAGCACGAACTCGCCCAGCAGATCGTTCTCCTGCGCCACGTCCGACTCGCCCTGGAGCACGCGGATCTTCACGGCCGACTGGCTGTCGCGCGTGGTGGTGAAGATGTGGCTCTTGCAGACCGGCACCGTGGTGTTGCGCTCGATCAGCTTGGCGAAGTGCCCGCCGAAGGTGGCGATGCCCAGCGAGAGCGGCGTCACATCGAGCAGCAACAGGTTCTCGTCCTGGCTGACCAAGGTCTCGCCCTGGATGGCGGCGCCCACCGCCACCACTTCGTCGGGGTTGACGCCCTTGTGCGGGCGCTTGCCGAAGTACTCGGCAACGGCCTGCTGCACCAGCGGCATGCGCGTCTGCCCGCCCACCAGGATCACCTGGTCGATCTCCGTGCGCGGCAGGCTCGCATCCTGCAAGCACTGCTCGACGATCTTCAACGTGCCGCGCACGATGTCGTCCACCAGACCCTCGAGCACCTCGCGCGTGAGCTCGAGCGAGAGATGCACGGGGCCGTTCGCGCCGGTGGCGATGAAGGGCAGATTGATCTCGACACGCTCACGGGCGGACAGGTCGCACTTCGCCTTCTCGGCGGCGTCCTTGAGGCGCTGGAGCGCCATCGGGTCGCCGGCCAGTTCGATGCCCTCGCTCCGGCGGAAGCCCTCGAGCAGGTGCTCCACGATGCGCCGGTCGAAGTCCTCGCCGCCCAAGAAGGTGTTGCCGGCCGTCGCGAGCACCTCGATCACGCCCTCGCTCATCTCCAGCACCGAGATGTCGAAGGTGCCGCCGCCGAGGTCGTAGACCGCCAGCTTCTCGTGACCGCTGCGGTTCATGCCATAGGCCATCGCCGCCGCGGTGGGCTCGTTCACGAGGCGCAGCACCTCGAGACCCGCGATCTTTCCCGCGTCCTTCGTGCCCTGGCGCTGCGCGTCGTTGAAGTAGGCAGGCACCGTGATCACCGCCTCGGTCACCGGCTCGCCGAGATACTCCTCCGCCACGCGCCGCATCTCGCGCAGGATGAAGGCCGAGACCTCGGGACAGGTGAAGGCCTTGCCGCCGACCTGGATGCGCGCATCGTCGTTCGGCCCGCGCAGGATCTCGTAGGCGCACATCTCGGACGAGCGCTGCACCTCGTCGGAATCGAAGCGGCGCCCGATCAGCCGCTTGGCGGCGAAGACCGTGTTGCGCGCGTTGGTGATGGCCTGGCGCTTGGCCAGGTGGCCCACCAGGCGCTTGCCGTCCTGGGTGATGGCGAACATCGACGGCGTGGTCTTGTAGCCGCCCGAGTTCGGGATCACGGACGGCTGCCCGTTCTCCAATACGGCCACGCAAGAGTTCGTGGTTCCCAGGTCGATTCCGATCACTCGGCCCATCTCGTTCCCTCCGGTCGTCGGTGCGACCGCTCAGAGCCCGCGCAGCGCTGACTTCGCCTCGGCGTCCTGCGGATCGAGGCGCAGCGCCGCCTCGAGCTCGCGCTTCGCGTTCGCGGCCAGGCCCGCGTCGCGGTAGATCAGCCCGAGCAGCCGCCGGTAGCCGCCATTTTCGGGGGCCAGCTCGACCGCGTGCGCGGCCAGCTCCTTGGCTCGCCGCAGCTCGCCGAGCGCCTGCCAGGCGATCCGGGCGGCGCGGCACGAAAGCTCGGGGTCGGCGGGCCGGAAGTGCACCGCCTCCTCGAACAGGCTCGACGCCCCCGCGAAGTCGCGCAGCTCCAGTGCGCCCTCGGCCTGCCTCACCAGCGCCCGCGCGCGTTCGTCGTGGGCACGCCGCTGAACCTCTGCGAAGCGGTCCCGGAAGGCCTCGTTTTCGGCATCGAAGGCGATCGCGAGCCGCACCGCTCCGGCCGCCTCGAGCCAGCGCTCCTTGGCGAACGCGGCCATGCCCGCCTCGAAGAAGCTCTTGGCCTTGCGCCGCCGCGCTTCGGTCGCGCGCCTGGCGCCCGACAGCGCGCCGACGCGCTCGCGCAGCCGCCGGCGGGCGTCGATGCTGGAGCGGCGTGCCGGGGTCAGCTCGAGCGACGCGAAGCGTGCCTCGACCTCGGCGCGGGTCTGCGGATCCGAGAGCAGCTCGTAGGCCTCGAGCAGCTTCTTGAAACAGGTTTCGACCAGCCCGGTGAAGCCGCCGATGTTGCGCCGGAAATAGCGGTCGGGATGCAGTCTCCGGGAGAGCGCGAAGTAGGCCTTCTTGAGGGTGCGCGCATCGGCATCGCGCGGGACGCCGAGGATCTCGTGATAGGGGCGCGCGAGGCGCTCTGCGAAGGCGAGCAGCTCCTGCTGCACCTCCACCTCGAGCTCGAGCGATGCATCGACCTCGGGCCAGGTCGTCCGCGCTGCGGGCGCGCCCGCCGGAGCGGGCTCCACCGGCCGCGCCTCGGTGTGCGCCGCGGGCTTGCCCGCCGGAGCGGGTTTCACCGGCCGCGCCTCGAGGGCGCTCCTGCTCTCGCTCGGACGCACGAGCTCGAGCACGCCGGCCTTCAGCCAGCGCTCGAGGCAGCGATCGATCTCGGCGGGTGCGAGCGCACCGATGCGGCGCAGCAATCCGCGCGACGTGCGGCCGTCGATTCGGGAGAGCAGGAAGCCCTCGGCCGGCGAGAGCGCGAGCGCGCTCGGATCGAGGCTCGGCACGATGCGCAGCACCTTGTCCTCGTCTCCGTTCTGGTCCGCCAGACGCATGCCAGTCCTCGGGCGTCAGCAGTCGGGCGTGCGCCTGCACGCCGGGCTGCCACTCCCGCTCATCGGCGCATCGCAGAGCGAAGCTGAGACCGTTACCGCCGCTGCCGCGAGGGGATCGGACCGCTAGCTACCGGCGCCCTTGGCCGCCTTGCCCCGAGGGGAGCTGCGGCCGTGGCGAAGCGTCAGCAGGGTTCCGACACCGCCGTCGGTGAAGATCTCGAGCAGAATCGCGTGCAGGATGCGGCCGTCCACGATGTGGGCGCGCGCCACGCCGCCGCGCAGCGCCTCGAGGCAGCACTCGACCTTCGGGATCATGCCGCCCTCGATCGTGCCCTCGTCCACCAGCTTCTTGACCTCGGGCTCGGTGAGCTGGCCGATCAGCCGGCCGCTCGCGTCGCGCACGCCCTCGACGTCGGTCAGCAGGATGAACTTCTCGGCCCGCAGTGAGCGCGCGATCGCGCCCGCCGCTTCGTCGGCGTTCACGTTGTGCGTCTCGCCGTGCGCGTCCACGCCGATCGGAGCGATCACCGGGATGAAGCCCGCCTCGCTGGCCGCCTTGATCGGCGCCGGGTCCACCGCCACCACCTCGCCCACGCGCCCGAGCCCTTCGCGCCGCCGCACCAGCAGCATGCGACCGTCGTTACCCGTGAGGCCGATCGCCTGCCCGCCGCCGCGCTGGATCATCTCGACGATCTCCCGGTTCACCGAGCCGCCGAGCACCATCTCCACCACTTCCATGGTGGCATCGTCTGTGACGCGCAGGCCCTTCACGAACGAGGACGGGATGCCGAGCCGCCCGAGCGTGCGCTCGATCTGCGGGCCGCCGCCGTGCACGATCACGGGCTTGAGGCCGATGTACTTGAGCAGCACGACATCGACGGCGAAGGACGCGCGCAGATCCTCATCGGTCATGGCGTGGCCGCCGTACTTGATGACGATGGTCTTGTCGAGGAAGCGCCGGATGTAGGGCAGCGCCTCGATCAGCACCTCGGCCTTGTCGATCAGCTTCTGGACCATCTCGATGCCTCCGCTCGGCTGCGCCTCGCTGCGCGCGGCGCGGACGCGCCGCTTGCGGTCAGGCCTCGCCTCGCCCCTCGCGGCGGGCGACGGCTACCTCTTCGATCGTCTGCACCAGGCTGCGGTAGAGCAGCACGTTGCGAACTGCCGCGGAGAGCGCGGCGGCCACCAGCTCGGCGAGCGCGGGCGAGGCTTCGGTCGCGCTGTCTGGAAAGGCGCGGAACACCCCGAGCGTGCGGCCGCGGAAACGGATCGGTCCGCACACGAGGTGGCGCACCTCGCCGCCCGCCGGCGTGTCCACGGCCGGCACGAAGCGCGCGTCGCGCGCGGGCGCAGCGCTCGCCACGATGCCGCCCGTCTCGAACACGAAGCCGGTGAGGCCCGTGGCGAGCGGTAGGCGCGCGCGATCGCTGCGCGTGCCGCCGTCCCACTCTGCCTCGCGCAGCAGGCCGTCGCGCGCGGCGTTGGTCAGGTAGAGCGAGACCGGCGCCGCACCGAGCGCGCGACCGACGCGCTCGAGCGCGGCCGCGAAGATGCGGGCGGGCTCGACCTCGGCGGTGACCGCTTCGCAGATCTCGCGCACCAGCCCGGCGCCGCGCGCGTCGCCAGCAGGAATCAGCTCGAGCGGCGCTTCCTCCAGCTGCGCGAGCGTCTCGGGCTCGGCGCCAACCGGCTCACGCCCCGGCCGATCGAGCAGCCGCGCCGCCTGTTGCGCCAGGATGCGCAGCAGCGCCAGATCCTCGGCGTCCATCGGCCCGTCGCGCCGGTCGGTGGCGCACAGCACGCCGATCGCCTGCGAACCCGAGACCAGCGGCGCCACCGCGAAGGAAGAGGAGGCGTAGCCGCGCTCGCCCGAGAGGTTCGGAAAGCGCCCGTCCGCCAGAACGTCGGACACCAGAATCGACTGGGCACGGGCAAGCGCGACGCCTGCCACCCCCTCGCCGAGCCGCACCGGGTCGAGACCCCCCTCCGGAATCTTCCGGCCGTGCGTCGCCGCGACGCGCAGCTCACCCGGCCCATCGTCGAGCAGCAGCAGCGAGGTGCTGTTCGCGCCGAGCACGTCCGAGACGGTGCGCACCAAGAGCTCGCGCAGCGCCTCGGGGCCGTCTGCATCCGGGCCGCCGGAGCGCTCCCAGAGCGCGCCGATCGCAGCCTCGAGGCGGCCGATGCGCGCGCGCAGCCCGTTCCAGCCGGCCTCCAGCGCGAAGGTCGAGAGCGCGCGCTGCACCGACAGCAGCAGCTCCTCCTCGTGCAGCGGCTTGGCCAGGTAGTCGAAGGCGCCGAGCCGCAGGGCTTCGAGCACGTGGTGCTGCTCGGTGTGCGCCGACAAGATCACCACGCGCAGCTCCGGCCGCAGGCGCTTCGCCCGGCGGAACACTTCGAGGCCGTGCAGATCGGGCAGCTGGAGGTCGAGGATCATCACGCCGAGCGCAAGGTCTTCGAGCTTCGAAAGCGCCTCGGCCCCGTCCGCCGCCAGCTCGACCGAGAGGCCCGCCGTTGCGAGGGCGTCGCGGATCGCTTCACGAAAGAAGCGTTCGTCGTCCACCACCAGGATGCGCGCGTCGCCCATCGGCCGCTCCGAGAAGGTCACAGGATATAGCGGGAGAGATCCTCGTCGCGCACGAGCGGCTCGAGCCGCGCGCGTACGAAGGGCCCGTCCACCAGGATTCGGGCGCCTGCGCGATCGGGGGCGTCGAAGCTCACCTCGTCGAGCAAGCGCTCCATCACGGTGTGCAGGCGGCGCGCACCGATGTTCTCGGCGCGCTCGTTGACGAGCGCTGCGATCTCGGCCAGTGCGCGCACGCCGTCCTCGGCGAACTCGAGCTCGACCTCTTCGGTGCGCAGCAGCGCGCAGTACTGCCGGACCAGCGAGTTCTTCGGCTCGGTCAGGATGCGCACGAAGTCCTCGCGCGTGAGGCTCGCCAGCTCGACCCGTATCGGAAAGCGCCCCTGCAGCTCGGGGATCAGATCCGACGGCTTCGCCACGTGGAAGGCGCCGGCCGCGATGAACAGCACGTGATCGGTGCGCACGGGGCCATGGCGCGTCTGCACCGTCGAGCCCTCGACGATCGGCAGGAGGTCGCGCTGCACGCCCTCGCGCGAGATGTCGGGCCCGCCGCGCCGGTCTGCGCCGGTCGCCACCTTGTCGATCTCGTCGATGAACACGATGCCCGACTGCTCGACGCGCGCGACGGCCAGCTCGCGCACGCGCTCCATGTCGATCAGCTTGCCGGCCTCTTCGGCGCTGAAAGCCTCGAGCGCCGCAGGCACACGCAGGCGGCGCTTCTTGGGCGCGCCGCCGAGCAGGTTGCCGAACATCTGCTGGAGCTGATGGCCCATGTCTTCGAGACCCTGCGGCGTCACGACCGAGAGCGTGGGCATCGGGCTGGACGTCGGCGCCGCGGCCTCCACCTCGATCTCCTGCTCGTCGAGCGCTCCGTCGCGCAGGCGCCGGCGCATGCCCTCGCGCGCCTCGCCGGGCGTGCCGAGCGCCTCGAGCACGCGCTCTTCGGCGTGCTGGCGCGCCTTCGCCATCACCGCGCGCTTCTCCTCCTCGGAGACGAGCTGCACGGCGAGGTCCGTGAGGTCGCGTACGATCGACTCGACGTCGCGGCCGACGTAGCCCACCTCGGTGAACTTCGAGGCCTCGACCTTGAGAAAGGGTGCCTGCGCCAGCTTCGCCAACCGGCGTGCGATCTCCGTCTTCCCGACGCCGGTGGGCCCGATCATGATGATGTTCTTGGGCGCGATCTCGTCGCGCAGCTCGCCGGTCACGCGCTGGCGCCGCCAGCGGTTGCGCAGCGCGATCGCCACCGCGCGCTTGGCCTCGCGCTGGCCGACCACGTAGCGATCGAGCTCGGAGACGATCTCGCGGGGCGTGAAGGTGGGGGCGTCGCTCACGGCAGCGCCAGCACCTGGATGCGGTCGTTGGTGTAGATGCAGATCTCGGCGGCGATGCCGAGCGCCTCGCGCGCGATGGTCTCGGCGTCGTGCTCGGTATGGCGCGCCAGCGCACGCGCGGCGGCCAGCGCGAAGGAGCCGCCCGAGCCGATTGCGGCGATGCCGTCGTCGGGCTCGATCACGTCGCCGTCGCCCGAAACCAACAGCACCGTCTCGGCGTCTCCCAGCAGCAGCATCGCCTCGAGCCGGCGCAGCGCACGGTCCATGCGCCAGTCGCGTGCCAGCTCGACGGCGGCGCGCCTGACGTTGCCCGGGTGCGCCTCGAGCTTGGCCTCGAGTCGTTCGGAGAGCGCCAGCGCGTCGGCGGCGCCGCCGGCGAAGCCGTAGAGCGCCCTGCCCGCCTGCGAGCGGCGCACCTTCTGGGCGCCGTGCTTCATCACGGCGTTGCCGACGGTCACCTGCCCGTCGGCTGCCATCGCGATGCGTCCGCCCCGCACCACCGCCAGCACCGTCGTCGCATGCACCTGGGTCAGCTCGATCTCCGTGTCTTGGGATCTTCGCTCGGCTCCTCGCTGCGCGCGAGCCGACTGCGGCCCGCTTGCTTGGCTTCGCGGCGGGCTCTCGGGTGCGCGCGATCGTACACGGCGATCAGCCGCTCCGCCGAGACGGCCGTGTATTTCTGGGTCGTCGAGAGGCTGGTGTGGCCGAGCAGCTCTTGGATGGCGCGCAGATCCGCGCCCATGTCGAGCAGGTGCGTGGCATAGCTGTGGCGCAGCCGATGCGGATGCACGCGATCGGAAAGGCCCGCCGCGAGCGCGCGCTGCGCCAGGCGCCGGCGCACGTCGCGCGGATCGAGCCGGCGCGACCGCTCGCCCCGGCGCGCGCGCAGCGCCACGAACAGGGGCTCGCCCAGCACGCCCGGCCGGCGCCGCGGCGCGAGCCAGGCCGAGAGCGCCTCGCGCGCCGCCGCGGGCAACGGCACCACGCGCTCCTTCCCGCCCTTGCCGAGCACCCGCACCTCGCCGCGCGTCAGGTCCACATCGCGCACGTCGAGCGCCACCAGCTCGCCCACACGCAGCCCGGCGCCGTAGAGCAGCTCGACGATGGCGCGGTCCCGCAGCTCACTTCTTTCTGCGCTCGCTTCGCTGGCTGCGCGCGGCGCAGACGCGCCGCTTGCGGTCATCAGCACCTGGCAGTCGTCGACGGCGAGGGGACGCGGAAGCCTTCGCGGCGTACGCGGCGCCGGGATGCCGGCGCTCGGATCCGCGGCGATCACACCCTCGCGCACCAGGAAGCGGAAGAAGGCGCGCAGCGCGGCGAGCTTGCGCGAGAGGCTCGCCGGCTCCGTGCGGCCGTGGCGCTCGGCCAGGAAGCGACGCACGTCGTCGCTACGGAGGGCGCCGGGTGCCTTCGCGCCGACCGCCGAAGCGAACTGGCGCAGGTCGGACAGGTACGCGCGCGTGGTGTGCGGCGAGAGGCTCCGCTCGGCGCGCAGGTGCAGGCCGAAGCGCTCGATCGCCTGCGCGAAGCCGGCCTTCACCGGAGCGCCTCGGGTGCGGCCGCGCTCCGGTAGCGCTCGAGCGCTGCGAGCGCGCGCTCGGCGAGGCGTTGATTCTTCTCCTTGCGCGCGACGCGGGGGGCGCCGTCGAGCGGCGGGAACAGCCCGAAGTTGACGTTGGTCGGCTGGAAGCCCTGCGACCGCGCCTCGCGCAGGTGCCCGAGCAAGGCGCCGTGAGCGGTGCAGGCCTCGGGCTCGGGCGCGAGCAGGCCGTGCGCCCGGAACGCAGCGTTCACACCCGCGACGAAGCCGAGCGCCGCGCTCTCCACGTAGCCCTCGACGCCGGTGATCTGACCGGCGAGGAACAGACCAGGCCGTGCGCGCAGCTCGAGCGAAGGGCTGAGCAGTCGCGGCGCGTTCACGAAGGTGTTGCGGTGCACGGAGCCGTAGCGCGCGAACACCGCCTCGCCGAGACCCGGCAGGGCGCGCAGAATGCTCTGCTGCTCCGCCACGCGCAGCTTGGTCTGGAACCCGACCAGGTTGAGCAGCACGCCGCGCTTGTCCTCGTTGCGCAGCTGCACGAC
>Ga0247727_10007534_pt1 | contig 20685 bp, 15 predicted proteins | sample WisWelCaveWW1625_FD_202498 | JGI IMG/M metagenome (GOLD analysis project Ga0247727, IMG submission 202498) | Biofilm microbial communities from Wishing Well Cave, Virginia, United States - WW16-25 | ecosystem: Environmental > Aquatic > Deep subsurface > Groundwater > Cave microbial mat | place... | reverse complement strand
GACTAGTCAAGCAAAGCGACGCATCTTGGCCGTGGCATGGGAACGATCCGGGAGGAGATCCTTCAGACGCGGCCCTTCGCGTCCGCGGCGGACGAGGCGGTCGTGACGTTGCTCGGGACCGCGGGCCGCGTGCGCACTGGCCTCTCGCAAGTCGTCGAAAGGCATGGGGTCACGCTGCAGCAGTACAACGTGCTGCGCATCTTGCGCGGCGCCGGCGCCTCTGGCCTCCCCACCCTGGACATCGCCACCCGGATGATCGAGAGGAGCCCTGGGATCACGCGCCTGCTCGACCGCCTCGAAGCACGCCGGCTGGTGCGGCGCGTTCGCTGCCCCGAAGACCGCCGCCAGGTGCTCTGCTACGCGACCGCGACTGCCTTGCGCCTGCTCGCCGAGCTCGACGTCCCGGTGGCCGACGCCGGCCGGCGCTTCCTCGCCCCGCTCGACCGCCCTCGCACCGCCCAGATCATCGGCCTGCTCGACGAGATCCGGGCGGCCACAGCGGGGTCGCCGCAACAGCCATCGACTCCCGCACGAACCCGAAACACAGCGTAAGGAGAAGAGAGAAATGACGAAGACGCGTTTCGCACTGCTTGCCGCAGCCCTCACGGTGGCCTCACCCGCCTTCGCCGCCGATACGTACCAGTTCGACAAGGCGCACACGACGGTCGGCTTCCAGGTCCGCCACATCTTCACGATGCTGGGCGGCAAGTTCACCGACTTCGCCGGGACGATCCAGGTCGACCGCGCCAAACCCGAGAACTCGACGGTCGAGTTCACGATCCAGGCGAAGAGCATCGACACCGCCGAGGCCAAGCGCGACGAGCACCTGCGCTCGGCCGACTTCTTCGACGTCGCCAACCACGCCGCGATCACGTTCAAGAGCACTGCGCTGAAGCCCACCGGCAAGGACAGCTGGCTAGTGACGGGCGACCTCACCATGCGCGGCGTCACGAAGACCGTCACCCTGCCGGTCACGCTGCTCGGCGAGGGCAAGGACCCGTGGGGCAACGACAAGATGGGCCTTGAGACGTCGATGACCCTCAACCGTAAGGACTACGGTCTCACCTGGAACAAGACCCTCGAGACGGGCAACCTGCTGGTCGGGGAAGAGGTGAAGGTCCAGATCGCGATCGAGGCCAACAAGGCGAAGCCGGCGGCGGCCACGAAATAGCCGATCCAAAGGGGGTGCGGCGCAGCACCCCCTTTGCTCATGACGCCTCACTTCACCGCATACTCGTCGCGCGGCCAGAGGTCGCGGTTCGGGGCGAGCGGTGGCATCGGGCCCGCCGGCCGGAGCTTCGCGACTGCCGCCTGCACCTCGGCCGCACGCTCGGCCCCCAGGTAGTCCGACGCGGTGGTCGCTCGGGCTGCCCAGGCCTGGGGGGCGTACGGAATCGGGTCGCGGCTACCGATCAGCACGTCGCCCCCCTCCGCCTCCAGCACGTACGGAAACACGGACCGGAACGTCGCCACCACGCGGGCAGTGGGAGCCCAGGTGCACATGACCCCGGCCGGGCGCAGCCTGCGAGACGCAGCCTGGAAGAACTCGAGCGAGTAGAGGTTGCCGCTGCCCGCGGTCTCCGGCCACGTGGCGTCCGTCTCGATCACGTCGTAGCTCGCGGGGCTCGCTTCGAGCGCCTTGCGGCCGTCCTCGATGCGGATGCGCAGGCGCGGGTCCTCGAGCAGGTGGCGCGTGTCGCGCATGTCTACGAGGCCCACCAGCCGCCACAGGATCCGCGGCTGCGGGGCCGAGATCTCGAAAACGGTCAGCGACCGCGTCTCGCGGCGCCACGCCGACGCCCAGGCGGTGTCGCCGGACCCGAGTCCGACGACCGCCACGTCCACGGGCGCCGTGTGGACCGTCGCGGGCATCGCGCCGAGCAGCGTGTGGCCGCTGCCGTACGGCATCCAGCTGTTGCCCTTGCCGTTGACCGAGAGCCGCCAGCCCCCCTCGTCGGGCGTCAGCGCCACGATGCTGGTCGCGTCCTCCTCGAAGAAGACGAGGGGCACGTCCGCGGGGACGCCGTGAAGCCGGCGCCAGAGGCGCTCGGGCCCCGGCAGCGCCCACGCGAGGACCAGCAGGGCGAGCGCCGGGAGGGCGAAGGCGCGCCCGTAGTGGCGCAGCCCCACGAGGGCGAACACGACGCCGAACACGATCAGGAGCCGGAGCGTCCCGGGTGTGCCGAGGTGTTCGAGCGCCACCAGGCCCACCAGCAGGCTCCCCGCCGTGCAGTCCGCGATGTTCGCCGCCTGCAGCAAGCCCACCTTCCGCCCGCTCGTCGCCGGGTCGTCGTGGACCGCGCGTTGCAGGATCGGGAACGAGAGCCCCATCAGCAGGGTCGGAACGAAGAAGAGAAAGAGCGGGAGCTGCACGTAGAGCCGGACGATGTTGGTTCGGTCGCCCTGGTGTCCGAGCGGGAAGAACGCGTAGTCGGCCCAGTAGCGGAAGAACCAGTCGAATCGCCGGGCCTCGGGCGGCAGCGCCACGAGCACCAGCAGCGGGAGGGCGCTCGTCGCCAGGAGCGCGCATTGGGTCAGCAGGAAAGCTCGCAGCGGACGGCGCGCGCGGCTCGCGAGCGGCGCCCCGACGAGCGCTCCCAGGCCCGAGCCCACGAGGTAGACCGAGAGCACGGTGCCGAAGGTGTACGCGGTCGACTTGACCGCCACGTCGAGCAGGCGGAACCACACGATCTCGAGGGAGAGCGCCAGGAATCCGGAGAGGGCGTAGAGGGCGATCCACAGCCGCAGCGGCCGGCTTCCGGGGGCCTCCGTGCCTGGCGGCGACGGCTCGCAGACGGCCTCGGGAGCCGGGCCATCCGCCGCCCGGGACGAAAGCGCCGCGAGTGCGAGCGCGCCAGCGCCGGCGACCGCGTTCGTGGCCGCCGCCGCGAGCACCGCGCCCCGCACCCCCAGGCCGGGCAGCAGCAGCCACGGCGTGCCGAGAGCGCCGGCGGCAGCCCCGAGCACGTTGACGCCGTAAAGCCAGCCGATGCGTCGGCTCGCCCGCGCGACGTCCGTCACCACGGCCCTCACGAGGAACGGCAGCGACATCCCCATCAGCAGCGTCGGCGGCAGCAGCGCCAGCAGGTGCAACAGTCCGGCCTGCCACGGGGCTCGGCAGGTGGACCGCGCGGGGGTACAGCCAGTCGTAGTAGAGCCAGGAGCTCGCGGCGCCGAAGGCGGCGATGCCCAGCTCGACGACAGCGAAGACGACGAGCGCCCGCCGCCCCGAGACCGCCGTGCTCAGTCGGCCGCCCTGGTGGCTGCCGATCCCGAGCCCGGCCATGAACGCGGCGACGATCATGGCCACCGAGTAGAGGCCGCCGCCGCTGTGCAGCGCCAACAACCGCTGCCAGGCGACCTGGTACACGAGCGCGGCGGCGCCGCTCGAGAAGAACAGCAGCCCGGCGAGGGCGACGGCAGGTGTGTCCCGCCTCATCGAAGCTGGCTGGTCGCGCCCATGCGGAAGCGCAAGGCTAAGGTGGGCCGCCCGCGGCGGTCAAGCGACATGGCGCGCACGGCGCCTCCGGCGCCTCTGCCGATTGTTGCGGGCGGCTCGAGCGCCGCGCTAGACTGGTTTCGAGGGCGGACGCCTCGGCGCCGCCCCATTCCAAGGAGCTTCGCCGTGTTCAAGCGGTTCTTCCTCTTCGTCGCCACCAACATCGCGATCATGGTGATGGTCTCGATCGTGCTCGCCGTGCTCGGCCAGCTCGGCGTGCTGGACCTCGCCGGCGGCCAGGGCGCGCTGCTCGTGATCTGTGCCGTGTGGGGCTTCGGCGCGGCGCTCGTGTCGCTGATGCTGTCGCGCAAGATGGCCAAGTGGATGATGGGCGTGCGTCTCGTCGACGGCCGCACCGGCAACGCCGACCTCGACTGGCTCCACAACAAGGTCGGCCAGCTCGCACAGCAGGCGAACCTGAAGATGCCCGAAGTCGGCTTCTACGAGTCCCCCGAGGTGAACGCCTTCGCCACCGGGCCCTCGAAGAGCCGCAGCCTGGTCGCCGTCTCGACCGGCCTGCTGAAGGGGATGAGCCGGCAAGAGGCCGAGGGCGTGCTCGCGCACGAGATCTCGCACGTGGCCAACGGCGACATGGTCACGATGACCCTGATCCAGGGCGTCGTGAACGCCTTCGTGCTCTACCTGTCGCACGTCGTGGCCGCGATCGTGCGCAACGTGATCGCGCGTGACGACGAGCGAGGCCCGTCGCTCGTCGGCATGCTGGCGAGCCAGATCGTATTCATCGCCGCGCAGATCGCTTTCGGGCTGCTCGGCTCGATGATCACGGCCTGGTTTTCGCGGGAGCGCGAATTCCGCGCCGACGTGGGCGGTGCCGGGCTCGCGGGGCGCGGCGCCATGATCGGGGCGCTGCGGCGGCTGCAGTCGTTCCAGGGCCGCGTCGACAGCACGCGCGGCCCCGAGCTCGCGACGCTCAAGATCGCGGGCGGCTCTCGCTTCCTCGCCCTGCTGTCGACCCACCCGCCGCTCGAGCAGCGCATCGGCGTGCTCGAGGGCCGCTTCTAAGGCTCCGAGACGAGGGCCGCCAGCAGCGCCGCCCGCACGGGCAGGTCCGCGACGAGGACGTGCTCGTCGCGGGCGTGCGCTCCCCCTCCGCGCGGACCGAGGCCGTCGAGCGTCGGGATGCCGGCGGCCGAGACGAAGTTGCCGTCGGACGCTCCGCCCACTCGCGCCGCGCCGAGCTCGAGCCCGAGGTCCTCGCCGAGCCGCCGCGCCAGGGCGTAGAGCTCCTCGGAAGCCGCCGTGGGCTCGAGCGGCGGCCGATCGAAGCCACCCTCGACGGCCATGGACACGCCGCTCGTGGCCGGCCGGTAGCCGCGCAGCCCCTCGGCCACGCGCTCCGCCTCGGCGCGGCTCCAGGCGCGTGCGTCGACCGTCAGCTCCGCGGCCTCGGGCACCACGTTCGCGACGCTTCCGGCCCGAGCGAGCGTGGCCGTGAGCGTCGTCCCCTGCTCCGGCGCGGCGAGGCCCGGAAGCCACGCCACGAAGCTCGCCAGCTCGGCGAGCGCCGAGGCGCCCTTCTCGGGCTCGAGGCCGGCGTGCGCCGCGCGGCCCCGGAAATGCACCTGAAACACACCGCAGCCCTTGCGCGCCACCTTGGCGGCGCCCTCGAGCGAGGGCTCGAGCACCAGCACGCGGCGGTGCCGGCGTGCGATGCTCACGGTCATCTCGCGCGACGCCAGCGAGCCCGCTTCCTCGTCGGGTACGAGCAGCAGCGAGACGGGAAACGCGCGGGATTCGCGCACCATCGCGGTCAGCACCGCCATCCCAACGGCAATGCCCGCCTTCATGTCGAAGACGCCCGGCCCGGACGCCCGGCCCGCATCGAGCCGCCACGGCATGTCCGCGAGCGTCCCCGCCGGCCAGACCGTGTCCAGGTGCCCGAGCAGCAGCGTGCCCCCCTCGCGGAAGGCCACCGAGGCGAGCACCGCGTCACCCCGCGGCGGGCAGGGCCGCAGCTCTGCCGGCACTCCCCGCTCACGCAGGTGGTCGTGGATCCAGGCCGCGAGCGCGGACACCCGCGCGCCGTCGTCGCTCGGGCTCTCCAGACGGACGAGCGCCTCCAGATCGGCCACGATCCGCGGCAGGTCCGATTCGAAGGCCGAGAGCCAGCGGCGCGACATGCGCGACAATCTTAGCCGGTCCCGGAGGTCGCATGTCCCTGACTCGAAGCCAAGCACTCCCGCCCGTGACGCTTGCCCCTGCTATCCTCGCCGCAGCGTGACGCGGCCTTTGTCCGGACCTCGGAGGTAAACGTGACACCACTCGCTCTCTTCCCGCCTGGCGCCGTCGCGGCGACCGTCCTCGCTGTCTCCCTCGCCCCGAGCGCGAGCGCTTCCGACGCGGGTGCCAAGTCCCGCTTCGACGCGCTGTTGGCCGAGGCCTGGGAGCTGGACAAGAACGAGAACCCGCTCTTCGCCACGGCCACCGGCGATCACCGCTTCAACGACCGGCTGCCCACGATGACGCCAGCCGACCTCGAGCGCCGCGCCGCGTCGTCGCGCTCCCAGCTCGGGCGCCTGCAGGCGATCGAGCGTGCCGGCCTGTCCCCAGCGGACCGCATCAGCTACGACATGTTCGAGCGCGGTCTGCGCGAGGACTTGGCGCGGCACCAGTTCCGGACCTGGCGCATCCCGATCACGAGCGACAGCGGCTTCCACACGGGGATCTCGCGGCTCAGCCAGGAAGTGCCGCTCGCGACCGTCAAGGACTACGAGAACTACCTGGCGAGGCTCCGAGCCATCCCAGCCTACTTCGACCAGCACCTGGCGTTCATGCGCGAGGGTTTGCGCACCGGCTTCACCAGCGCGCGGGTGGCACTCGAGGGCTACGACGCGACAATGCGGCCGCACGTCGTCTCTGATCCCGAGAAGAGCGTCTTCTGGAAGCCGTTCACCGCCTTCCCATCGGGCGTCCCGGCCGTCGAGCACGAGCGGCTGCGCGACGCGGGGCGCGAGGCCGTCACGAAGGCCGTGGTGCCCGCCTACGAAAGTCTGCTCGAGTTCTTCACGAAGCAGTACCAGCCCGGCGCGCGCACCACGATCGGTGCGTCCGAGCTGCCCGACGGCACGGCCTACTACGCGTGGCTCGTCAAGCACTTCACCACCGTGGACACGACGCCCCAGGAGGTGCACCGCATCGGCCTCGCCGAGACCGCGCGGATCCGCCGCGAGATGGACGACGTGGTTCGCAAGCTCGGCTTCCAGGGCTCGTTCGCCGAGTTCCTGGAGTTCCTGCGGAAGGACCCGCGCTTCTACGCGAAGACGCCCGACGAGCTGCTGAAGCAGGCCAGCTGGATCGCCAAGCGGATGGACGGCAAGCTGCCGTCGCTTTTCGGCCGGCTACCGCGCCAGCCCTACGGGGTCGAGGCGGTGCCCGACGACCTCGCCCCGAAGTACACCGCGGGACGCTACGTCGACGCGCCCCTCGACGCGACGCGAGCCGGGACCTACTGGGTCAACACTCACGCCCTCGAGAGCCGACCGCTGTATACGCTCGAGGCGCTGACGCTGCACGAGGCGGTGCCCGGCCATCACCTGCAGATCGCGCTCTCGAAGGAGCTCGACGGGCTGCCCGCATTCCGCCGCTACAGCTACGTGAACGCCTTTGGCGAAGGCTGGGGGCTCTACTCCGAGCGGCTCGGGCTCGAGGCGGGCTTCTACCTGGATCCCTACAGCGACTTCGGCAGGCTCAGCTACGAGATGTGGCGGGCGTGCCGGCTGGTGGTCGACACGGGCCTCCACGCGATGGGCTGGCCGAGACAGCGCGCGATCGACTACATGGCCGAGCGGGCGGCGCTCTCGCGCCACGAGGTCACGACCGAGGTCGACCGCTACATCTCCTGGCCCGGCCAGGCGCTCGCCTACAAGATGGGCGAGCTCAAGATTCGCGAGCTGCGCGCGCGCGCCGAGCAGGCACTGGGCACGCGCTTCGACGTGCGCGCCTTCCACGACGCCGTGCTGGCGAACGGCGCCGTGCCGCTCGACGTGCTCGAGCGCCAGATCGACGAGTTCATCGCGGCGCGGCGCGAATGACCCGCCGTCACTTGGGTGGGGGGCGCTCGTTGAGCTCCTTCACGAGCGCGTCGGCGCCGAACACGCTGCCGAGCGCCTCGGCGATCCCGCGCGCGTCGACCGAGATGCAGCGGGCCTGGTCGTCCGTGAAGAAGTAGTCCCACGCCAGGCTCTGGATGTTTCCGTCGAACACGATCCCCACGAACTCGCCATGCGCGTTCAGCACCGGGCTCCCGGAGTTGCCGCCGATGATGTCGTTGGTAGAGGCGAAGTTGAGCGGCGTCTCGAGCTTCAGCGCCGCGCGCTTCTCCTGCCAGCGCGCCGGCAGCACCCAGGGGGCCTTCCCCCCGTGTGAGAGCGAGCGGTCGTAGAGGCCGTAGAAGGTCGTGAACGGCGCGATCTCTGTGCCCTCCGCCGGGAAGCCCTTCACGGTCCCGTAGGAGAGGCGCAGCGTGAACGTCGCGTCCGGCGGCATGGTCTTGCCGTAGACCTTGAAGCGCGCCTGGGCGATCTTCTCTCCGGCGCGGGTGATCGGGGCCTCCACCTCGTCCTCCGTGAACTTCCGGAGCTCGCGCGCGAGCGGGTCGATTCTCCGGGCGAGCACGATCATCGAGTCGGTCGACGCCTCGACCGCGGCCGTGCCGCCCTCGACGAGCGCCTTGCGTGCCGCGGGGTCCTTGAGCTTTGTGCCGGCGACGGCAGCCTTCGCGACCTCGGCCGGTGTCTTCCCCGCGAGCGCCGTCTTGATGAAAGCGTGCTCGGGCCCGAGCCTCTCGACCGCCCACTGCAGCTGGCTGGCGAGCGTCGTCTCCTCCAGGTCGTCGTAGATCGGGGCGCGCGAGTACAGGCGGTTCTTCACGGGCTCGAGGTTCGAGTCGATGTACTCCTCGAGCCGCTGCTCGTTCGGCTTCTTCACCTCGACGACGTAGCGCTGGATCTGGCCGGCGACGCCGAGCAGGCGCGAGCCGGAGAAGCCGACGAGGAAGCTCTCGTTCACGCGCGAGACCGCCTTCTTCTCGGCCGCCTCGATCGCGGCCCACGCGTCCTTGGTGCCCGGGTCGAGCGACGGGTGCGCGATCACCTTCGCGCGCAGCGCCTGCTCGTCGTCGGCCTTGCGGGCCATCGCCTTCGCGTCCTGGAGCGCCCGATGCCGCCCCTCGATCGCCTTCACGCCGTTCTCGAGGCCGAAGATCTGCGCCTTGGCCCGGCGCTCCTGCTCCGGCCCGCGGGCCGAGTACTCGCGCAGCACCAAAAGGCGCCGCTTGAGCAGGTCGAGCGTGAGGGGCAAGGAGGCGTCCCGCTGCGTCGCGAGCTGCGCCAGCGTGTCGAGGCGCGAGGTCGAGCCGGGGTTGCCGGAGACGAAAACGAGCTCGCCGTCCTCGACGCCAGAGGAGGAGAAGGGGAAAAACGCCGCCGGCTTCGCCGGCTGGCCGTTCTCGTAGGCGCGCACGAGACAGACGTCCAGGTCGTGGCGCGGGAAGGTGAAGTTGTCGGGGTCGCCGCCGAAGAAGGCGATCTGCTGCTCGGGAGCGAAGACGAGCCGGACGTCGGTGTACTTCTTGTAGCGGTAGAGCTGGTACTCGCCGCCCTGGTAGTGGTTGACGACGTTGCAGCGCAGGCCCGTCTTCGCATTGCAGTCGTTCTCGAGCTTCGTGATCGCAGCCTTGCGCGCCTCGCGCGCGTCCTTGTCTGACATCTCCGGCGTCACGGCGCCGAGCACCGTCGCGGTCACGTCCTCGCTGTTCGCGAGGACGTTCACCTCGTAGCCGGGGCAGGCCAGCTCCTTGTCCCGTGTCGCGGCGTAGAAGCCGTCCTTCACGAAGTCGTTCTCGGCGCTCGAGAGGTTCTGGATGCAGCCGAGGCCCACGTGGTGGTTCGTGATCATCAGGCCGTCCTTCGACACGAACGAGCCCGAGCCCCCGTCCATGAAGCGAACCGAGGCGAGCCGCAGCTTGTCGAGCCACTCCTTCGTGGGCTCGAATCCGTGCTTCTGCTTGAGCTGCTTGAGCGGCGGGTTGTCGTACGTCCACATCCCCTCGTCGGCGGGCGCGAGCGACGCGCACAGGCCGAACGCCACGAGCGCCACGGGGGTTTTCTTGGTCATCATTGCAGGGCTTCTCCTCGAACCGGCGGGCCGCTCGCCCGCGAAGGACCGACAGGAGAGATGATACGCGAGTCACGCGCGAGCCGTGGTAGCCTCGCAGCCATCCAAGGCACTGGCCGAGGCAGCCTCGGCTCGAGGGGTGGCGAAGCAGCGGCACGCGGGGAGGCAGGCCATGCGATCGGGCAACGTCGTCGTCCTCGGGGCGGGACTCGTCGCGACGCTGGCGGCGGGCGCCGGCCAGGCCCAGTCGCGGCGCACCGTGAAGCCGGTGTTGCACGGCCGGCACTGGGTGGCGATCACGGGCAAGCCGCTCGCGGCCACGGCCGGCGCGCTCATCTTCGCGAAGGGCGGCAACGCCGTGGATGCGGCCGCCGCCATGCTCGCGGCCACCTGCACCATGTGGGACACGCTCGGCTGGGGCGGCGAGACACAGGCCCTCGTGTTCGATCCGCGCGCGAAGAAGGTGATCGGCCTGAACGCGCTGGGCGTGGCGCCCACTGGCGCGACGCCGGACTTCTTCAGGGGCAAAAAGCTTCGCTATCCGCCCGAGTTCGGTCCGCTCGCCGCGGTCACGCCCGGGACGCCAGGCGGGCTGATCACGATGCTCGCGGAGTGGGGCCGGCTGAGCCTCGCCGACGTCCTTGCCCCGGCGATCCAGATGGCGGACGGCTACCCGATCGAGGCGCAGCTCGCGAACGGCCTCGAGCGGCAGAAGCAGCGCCTCTCCAGCTGGCCCTATTCGAAGGCAGTGTTCCTCCCGCATGCGGGTGAGCCGCGCGAGGCGCCCTCGGCCGGCGAGATCTTCGTGCAGAAGGACCTCGCCGCCACGCTGCGCAAGCTGGTCGAGGCCGAGCAGCAGGCGCTCGCCGCCGGGAAGAGCCGGCGCGAGGCGCTCATGGCCGCCTACGACCGCTTCTACAAGGGCGACATCGCGGAGGAGCTCGTGCGCGGCACGCAGGAGCAGGGCGGCCTCATCACCCGCGAGGACCTCGCGCGCTGGCAGGCCAAGCTCGAAGAGCCGGTCAAGACGAGCTACAAGGGGATCGACGTCTACAAGCTCACGGTCTGGACGCAGGGGCCGGCTCTGCTGCAGGCGCTCAACCTCCTCGAGCACGCCGATCTCAAGGCGATCGGCTACAACACGCCCCGCTACATCCACACGCTGTATCAGGCGATGAGCATGGCGTTCGCCGATCGCGACTTCTACTACGGCGACCCCGCATTCCCGCCCGAAGAGCCGGTGGCGGGGCTGCTGTCGAAGGAGTACGCGCGGCAGCGCTACGCCGGCATGCGTCACGACGGCAACGACCCCGACGTGCGGCCCGGCGACCCGTACCCGTTCCAGGGTGCGTTGGCGAACCCGTTCAAGAAGCTGCTCGACGCCTGGCGCACGCTTCCCGGGAAGGAGACGGGCGCGCCCGCCCACGACCGGGTAGGCGACGCGATGTCCTATGCCGAGGCCTTCCACGCCGGCACGACCTCGGTCATTGCCGCCGACGCGGAGGGCTGGGTCGTCTCGATGACGCCGAGCGGGGCCTGGAACCCGGCGCTGATCGCGGGCCGCACCGGGATCGGCCTCAGCCAGCGCGCGCAGAGCTTCGTGATCGACGAGCGCGACGGCCCGTTCAACGTGATCACCCCGGGCAAGCGGCCACGCGTCACGCTCACGCCGACGCTCTCGCTGAAGGACGGGCTCCCCCAGCTCGCCTTCGCGGTCCAGGGCGGCGATACCCAGGACCAGAACCTGCTGCAGTTCTTCCTGAACGTGGTCGACTTCGGGATGAACGTGCAGCAGGCGACCGGGGCCCCGAACCTGAACAGCCACCAGCTGCGGAGCACCTTCGGCGCCCACGAGTCTCGCCCCGGACACCTCACGCTCGCCGCATCCACGCCGGATGCGGTGCGCAAGGAGCTCGAGGCGATGGGCTACACGCTCGAGTTCCAGGCGATCAGCTCGGGCCCGATCAACGCCATCTTCTTCGACCGAGCCCACGGGACGATGTGGGGCGGCTCGAGCCACCACGGCGAGGACTACGGGATCGCCTGGTAGGAGCGCCGCCCGATGCCCCACCTGCGACTCGCCTCGGCGAACGGACCGTCCGAGTGGTTCGCGCTGCGCGGAGAGCGCGTCGTGCTCGGTCGTTCGAGCGACTGCGAGCTGATCCTGCCCGACGTGCTGCTCTCGCGGCGCCACGCCGAGCTCGTGCTCGTGGAGGCGGGCTGGCTGTTGCGCGACCTCGGCAGCCTGAACGGGACGCGGCTCAACGGCGCGCGCCTGGAGCGCGACGCCTCGCTCCGCGACGGCGATGTGATCGAGGTCGCCGATTGGTCGCTCGCGTTCCGCGAGGCCGAGCTGCCGTCGGATCCCCAGACCCCGCTCGCCGAAGCGCGGCTGCGCGACGTCACCGACCTCGCGACCCGATCGTTCGTCGGGCCGGAGGCGGTCTCCCGCCACAGCCGGATCCTGAGCGTCCTCACGCGAGCCGCCGCGGCCGTGGTCGCGTCGCCCAGTGCCTCCGTGCTGCTCGATACGCTGCTCGGCCACCTGCTCGAGGCGGTCCCCGCGAGCCGCGGGGCCGTGGCGCTCTTCGAGAGCGCCCCGCTCTCGGTGGTGGTGGCCGCGGCCCGCGCGGTGGAAGGCGACGACGCACCCGCCTCGATCGACGCCGCCGTCGTCGAGCGGGCGCTGCGGGCGCCGGGCGCCTTCCAGGCGCCGAGGGTCGAGACCGGCGACGGCAGCGTGCGTGCGGTGATCTGCGCCCCGCTCTGGTTCGGCGGCGCTTCGCCGACGCTCGAGCGCAGCGCCGGGTGCGTGGTCCTGGAGGGCCCCGTCGGCGCCACGCCGTTCGACGAAGAGCACGTCAAGCTGGTCACCGCGGTCGCCAACCTCGCCGCGAGCCGCCTCGAGAGCCTGCGCCTGCGCGAGGCCAATGCCGACAAGTGGCGGCTCGAGGAGGACCTGCGCGGAGCGGTGCGGATCCAGACGAGCCTGCTGCCGGAGGAGACGCCGGCGCTGCCGGGTTACGAGCTCGCCGCCAACAGCCGGCTGTGCAGCGCGGTGGGCGCCGACTACTACGATTTCACCGTGGACGACGGCGGGTTGCTGCTGGCGCTCGGGGACGTGGCCGGCAAGGGACTGGCCGCCGCGCTGCTGATGGCCTCGCTGCGCGCGGCGGTGCGCGCCTTCTGGCGCGAGCCGCTCCGGCTCTCCGAGATCGTGGCCGGCATCAACGGCAACCTGCGCCACGCCGTGCCGCCGAACCGCTACGGCACGCTCGTGCTCGCGCGCCTCGACACCGCGGGCGGCGAGCTCACCTGGGCGAACGCCGGCCATGCCGCCGCGCTGCTGGTGCGGCCCGACGGCAGCCACGCGACGCTCGAGGCCACGGGGACGGTCCTCGGCGTCTTCGAGGAGGAAGCGTGGCGAGAAGAGCGCACGCCGCTTCCGCCCGGCGCCGTGCTCGTGCTGCTTTCCGACGGCGTCGTCGATGCCACCCGCGCGGCCGCGAGCGACCTCGGGCCGGAGCGGCTGGCCGCGGTCGTCCGCTCCGCGGGATCCGCAAGCGCCGCGGCGATTCTCGCGGCGCTGCAAACGACCGTCGACGCCAGCCTCGGCGGCGAGCGCCCCGCCGACGACCACACGTTCGTGGTGCTGCTACGTCAGGCCTCCTGACGCGGAGCGACGCGGATGCGTCATTTCAAGACCTGACCCCTTAGAACGTCCCCGCGAGCGTGAGCGAGGCGCGCAGGCCGGGAGCCAGCACGCCCAGCTCGTCGGGGGTCTCGTAGTAGGCGTGGTCGAAGGCGTTTCCGACCACCACGCGCGCCTCGAGCCGCTTCGCGACGCGCAGGTGGCCGCCCAGGTCGAGGATCCCGTAGCCGGGGATCGCCTTCTCGGTCGGCCCGGGGTCGGAGCGGCGCGCGCGCAGCGTCGCCCGCGCCCATGTGGCACCGCGCGCCCCGAAGGCCTTGCGCAGCGTCAGCGTCACTCCTTCGGCGGGGACGTCGGCGAGCGGCGTCCCGTCGTCGAGCGCGCGGCCCTCGGCGGCCTGCGCCCCGAGCTCCGCCGAGAAACCGAGGCCGAGGTCGGCCTGCGCCTCGAGCTCGATGCCGCGAAGAAGCGCCTCCCCGCGATTGCGGAAGAAGAAGTCGGCTCCGACGCGGTAGCGCTCGATGAGATCCCGGATCAGGTAGCGATAGAGGTAGAGCGCAGCGCGCACCCGCCCCGGCCGGCGCAGCGCCAGATCCCACTGCAGGCTCGTCTCGGGCTCGAGCTCCGGGTTGCCGGTGACGAAGCCGCGCCCGGTCACGCCTCGGAAGTAGCGGTCGGAGAGCGTCGGGTCGCGAAAGCCGCGGCTCACCTGGGCGGTGAGCGTGGTGCCGACGAGCGGGCCGGCCACGAGCGCGAGCACGCCCGAGCTCGCCCCGTCGCGCGTCGCACGGTCGCCGAAGCTGCCGCCCTGGTTGCGCGTCCGGACGTCGTCGAAGCGCAGCCCACCCGAGAGCAGCAGGCGCGACAGCAGCCGGCCGTCGAGCACCAGAAAGGCGCCGGCCGCGCGGCGCGAGGCGTCCTCGATCGAGACCTCCCCGACCTCCGACTCGAGCGAGCCGTCGCTGGCGTAGCGCTGCTGCACTCCCAGGGCCTCGAGTCCGAATCGGCCGTTCAGCTCCACGCCGCCCTGCACGCGCCAGCCGGAGACGGCGCCAGTGCCCGCGGCGCGCACGCCGTAGTCCGAGGCGCTCACGTCGCTGCGTCCGAGCTGCCGCGGTGAAACGGGCGTCGCGTGTCGGTCGCGGTCGGTCACCAGGCGATACCCGCCGACGAAGCCCGTCACCGCCCACTGCCGGAGCCGCCCGCGCGGGTCGCCGGTGTAGTCGAGCGTGAGGCGGTTCGAGTCCTCGCTGGGGTAGTACGAGCGGACCAGGTCCGAGTCGGCGGCGGGCTTGCCGACGTCGCAGCCGAAGTCGCTCTGCCAGGACACGCCCAGCCGGCCTGGGCCCAGCTCGTGGTGCAGCCGCGCGCGCACACCCGCGTCCCGGAAGCCGGAGTCCACCACCTCCCGCTCCGGACCGCGGTAGTCGTCGAAGTCGCGGTAGCGCGCCTGCACGACCAGCCCGCCGTCGGCGAGGCCGCGGCCGAGCTCGCCGCTCACGGAGCGGTCGGGCCCGCTCGACCCGAGCGTGCCCGAGGCCCGACCGGTCCAGGACGAGCGCGGGGCGACCTCGCGCGTGCGCGCGTGGATCACGCCGCCGAACGCGTCCGAGCCCCAGGCGACCGAGCCCGGCCCGCGCGAGATCTCGATCGACTCGAGCGTCGCGGGATCGAGGAAGCTGGCGCTCGGCCCGGCGCGGCGCTCGGCCGTCACGCGCGCCCCGTCGATCAGCAGCAGCGTGCGCCCGCGCGCGAGGCCGCGCAGCGACGGCACGGCGCTCTGACCGTCCTCGAGCCGCCCGGCCCCCGGCAGCGCGGCGATCGCCTCGGTCAGGTTGGCCGGCCGGCGCTGGCGCAGGTCCTCCTTGAGCACGATCGCCGCGGCGCTCGCGGGCGGTGCATCGGTGTGCGGGGTCGAGCCGGCTTCGACCGTCACCGTCTCGGCGGCGGCCAGCCGGACCCACACCACGAGCGGCCGGCCGTCCACCGAAAGCGACTTGACGAAGACCGGCTGCGTGTAGACCCCGCCCGTCAGGATCACGAGCAGCTGAAAGGGGGGCCGCGGCGCGGGCACCCACGAGAAACGCCCGTCCGGGCCGGTGCGGGCCGAGCCGGTCTGACCCAGCACCAGCACTTGCGCGTCGACGGCGGGCCCACCGTCGGGCAGGCGCACCACCGCCTCGAAGGTCTGTGCCGGGGCGAGGGCCGGGGCCGCGAGCAGGAAGAAGAAGGCGAGAAGGAGATTCCGCATCGAACATCTCAGGCTACACTCCGACTCCGCAGACCCGCAAACGCGCTGGGGCCACCTGGAATGGAAGGCGGCGTCGACCTGTACCAGGTCCAGCAGGCCGGCGCCGCCGGCCCCGGACGAGCGAGGTGAGACATGAGACTGCATCGGATCGCGACGTTTCTGGCGGCGGGCACCGCGATGATCGGACCCGCCCACGCCCATCATCAAGGCTTCCCGGAGGCCCCGGCTGCGCTCGTCGGGGTTTCGGTCGAGATCGATGGCCGGGCGGCCTCGCTCTACCCCGCACCCGACGGCTCGGGCCGCTACTACCTCGAGGCGCGTGCCGGCGGCCGCTACGTTGTCGCCCTCGCCAACCGCACGGCCGAGCGCGTCGGTGTCGTGCTCAGCGTGGACGGGCTGAATGCGATCAGTGGCGAGCGCGACACGGGCCGCGGCCGCATGTACGTGCTGGATCCGTGGCAGCGAACGACCGTCCAGGGCTGGAGGACGTCGCTTCAGGAGGTCCGGCAGTTCACGTTCGTCGACGAGCGACGCTCGTATGCCACGCGTTCCGGCAAGGCGAACGAAAAAATGGGCTGGATCGAGGTCGCGGTATACCGCGAGCGCCACGCGGCCGTCCAGGCTACACCCTACCCCTACGCCGAGCCGCGGCGACCCTACCCGATCGAAGAGCAGGAGAACCGGGGGCGCGCGCAAGCCCCGGCGGCGCCGGAGGCTTCCGGAGCCCGCGATGCGGGCGAGGCCACGGCCCGGCTCGAGAGCGACGCGAAGCGCTCCTATCCCGGCACGGGCTGGGGCCAGCGCACGCACGATCCCGTCGTGCTGGTGAGCTTCGATCCCGAGGCGGAGCCGCGGGAGCGCGTCACGCTGCGCTACGAGTACCGCCCGGCTCTCGTCGCGCTCGGCGTCCTGCCGCCGCGGACGAGCCCGCGGGTTCGTTTGTGGCAGCGCGACCAGGCCCAGCCCGGCTTCGCGCAGCCCCCGCGGTGGTAGTGCTACCTCCGAACGGCGATCGCCTGCATCTCGAAGCGGGCCCCGAACAGCAACGGCCCCGAGCCGAGGAAGGCGCGAGCGGGCAGCTCTTTCGTGAAGTAGGTCGGGTAGACCTTGTTCCAGGTATCGAAGAGCGACACGTCGGAGCAGAACACCTGGACCGAGACCAGGTCGTCCATCGTCATCCCGGCCTCGGCCAGCACGGGCTTGAAGCTGTCGAGCAGGATAAGCACCTCCTGCTCCGGGTCCGCCGGCGGCCGGCGCGTCGCCGGATCGAGACCCAGCCGGCCCGCGAGATACAGCGTGTCCCCCACCAGCACGGCGTCGCTGAAGGGCAGGCTCGCCGCCTTGCCCGGCAGGTTGATGTGCTTGCGCACGGGCCCCGCCTTCACCACGCCCAGACCCACGCCGGCCCCGACGCCGGCCAGGAACATCGCCACCGCCGTCCACGCTCGCTTCATCGTCCCCTCCCGGCCCGTGTGGGCCGTCCCGGCCTTGGCACACGCTAGCCGCCGTCGCCACGGCCCGCGACCAACAGTCGCTCCGCGATCTCCATCACGTCCACCGGCCAGAACACCCGCGGGCGCGGCCTGCGCGCTCGCGGCGCGAGCGCGCGACAGCTCAGCACCATCGAGCGCCACTGCGGAGGAATTGCTTCGCGCCCGTGCACCGCGCCGAGCAGGGCGCCCGCGATCGCGGCGTTCGTGTCCGTGTCGCCGCCGCGCCGAACCGTCGCCACCACGCCCGCCTCCAGGCTCTCGGCGTGCAGCAGCTCGAAGAACGCGTTCTGGAGCGCAGTCTTGACCCAGCCCTCGGAGCCCCGGTCGCAGACCGGCGCTTCGCGGCGAGCGGCAAACAGCGCATCGCGCACCAAGAGCGCGGCGCCCGCCGCCTCGGCCCAGGCCGACGCCGCCCGCCACGCGGCCTCGGCTCCATCTCCCACGCGGACGGCGTGAGCGACCGCCACCACGAAGGCTGCCGTCGCGTCCCCGCACACCGGGCTCGGGTGGGTGAGGCTGGCGTCCTGCCGGGCGAGCTCGGCGGCGAGCGCCGGCTCGAGCGCGTGCGCGTACACCCCGAGCGGGCTCGCGCGCATCAGCGATCCGTTGGCCTGGCTCGCGGGGTTCGGATGGTCACGCAGCGCCGCAGCGACGGTGTCGCCCACGTCGAACGGCGAGGAGCGCAGCCAGTCGCGATACGCGTCCTGCGCCGCCTCGCGCTCGAAGCCGCCGCGCGCGACGATCGACCGCGCGAGCGCGAGCGCCATCTCGGAATCGTCGGTCGGCTGCCCGGCCAGCAGGTCCCAGCGGCCGCCGTTCTCGAGCCGGCGCGGGCCGTCCGGGTCGCGCTTCGCGATCGTCTCCGCCGTCTCGAACTCCACGAGTGCGCCGAGGCTGTCGCCCGCGACCTGGCCGACGAGACAACCCTGCGCGCGCGACAGGCGGCCGGCATGCCGGACCAGCTCGCCCTTCACGAGCCGCACCGGCGCGTCGCTTCGCTTCTCGCCCGGACTCACTCCGAGCGTGTGCCAGGGCCGCCCGAGCAGCGGGCTCACCACCGCCAGGCGCCCGCCGAACGCGCACACGCAACGGCTCTCGCCCTCGGCCGTGTAGCTCACCTCGCGCGCCTGCTCGTCCACGAGGGTCGCGCCCGCCCCGCGCAGCAGCGCGTGCCCTCCGGCGTAGTCCCAGGCCGAGGGAAAGTTGAGCGACACTGCAGCCGCCGCCTCGCCGGCCGCCACCAGGGCCAGGCGGTGGGCGATGCTCGGGACGGCCCGGAACCGCGCCGGCGTCACGCACGCGGCGAGTCCCACCGGGTCGGCGTCGCCGCCGCTCGAGACCAGGACGACGTCGAGCGCCCCGAGCGCTTCGTCCGGCAACGGCCGCGCGGGCGCGCCGTTGCGGGCGACGGGCCCGCAGCCCTCGGCCCAGGCGAAGAGATCCCCGCCGTCGTCGGGATAGGAGAAGGCGAAGACCACGCCGAGGCAGGGCCGCGTTTCGACGAGGAGCGCGATCGAGACAGCACTGCCCCGGAAGCCGCGCAGGTAATCACGCGTGCCATCGTTCGGATCGACCAGCCACAGCGGCTCGCCGGCGCGGCCGGTGACGCGGCCGGTCTCTTCGCCCACGAAGCTCGATCCCGGGAATTCCTGGAGCAGTCGCGCACGGATCAGCTGCTCCGCCTCGGTGTCGGCCTCGGCCTTGTCGCCACCCCCGCGCGGTCCGCCGGGCCGGTGCAGGTCCGCGCGCAGTAGCTCGCCCGCCTCACGCGCCACCGCGATGGCGACCGCGAGCGCGCGAGACAGGTCCCGGGACATGGCGCGGGATTCTGCTCCGGGCGGCGCGCGCGTTCAACCGGCGGGTGACGGCGTCAGAGCTGCGGGCGGCGCGGCGGCTGCAGCTCCGAGCGCCGGCGGTCACGTCGCGAGAGCACCTCGCTGCTGGTGCGCAGCGAGCCGTTGTCCTCGTCCTGCAGCCCGTAGGCCCGCCCGATCTCGTCCACGTTGCTCTGGTCGGGAGTGGGCGTGCTGCCTCCCGGGACGTTCTCGCCGACGTACTCGTTGGCGAGGCTGTCGTCGTCGGGATCGCCGAACAGGATCGTTTCGTCCTCGTGCGGAATCGATTCGCGGCGCCGCGCGAAGGCGGGCAGGACCCCGGTGCGCCACGCCTCGGCGGCCACCGCCGTCGCCGACTGCTGGCGGGGCTGCGATTCGTCGAGCACGGGCCGTTGCCGGAACAGCTTGCGGGCGACGCCACGTCCCCGGCCCGGTTTCACGTGGCGGCTCGCCATGTTCGGATCCTGCAATGAACCTTGCGCCCCTCCGTGCCGGGGCGTCAAGGTTTTTTCCGCACCGCCTAGCGGTTTGGGCCCGTGCCACAAGCGGGGCATCGAGCGCAAGAGAAAAAGTGCCCGCCCGAGGGCCAGGCGCCATGAAGCTCAGGTGCGCGCGGCAGGCTTGAGTGCTTCTCGCACCACGCGTGCGAGCGTGGCGTACGCCCAGACCGTTGCGGCCCCCAGGACGAGGACGGCCACGCAAGCGATCCAGAACCACGCGTCGGGGCCCGTTTCGGAGAGCAGTGGAGCCGGTCTCGACGATGCCCCCCACTCGCCACGACCTCGGGCCACGAGGTCGATGAAGCCCAGCACGTTCCCACCCGCGTGAAGAACCAGTCCCGGCAGAATGGAGTTCGTTAGGTAGGCGAGCGCACCGTAGATCGCGGCGACGGCCAGATAGTACGGCATCAGGATCAGGGTGACTTCCGGGTGCGTGAAATGCACGAATCCAAACACGAGCCCCGTGACCAGAATCGCGACCAGCGGCCCGTGACGCCGCTCGATGGGCCCCTGCATGTAGCCGCGGAACGACACTTCCTCGACGATGCCGGCGACGGCGGCGGATGTGAGCACCAGGGACGCCGCGGTCACGAACGGAATCTGCGATAGGTCGGGAGCCTGCTGTTGAGGAAGCCTGACCAACCGGTTCACTACGCCGAACAGAAGTACCAAGGTCGCCAAGCCAAGGCCGCCGGCGAGGAGCGACGACCCCCACAGGTCGTCCGAGAGATGCAAGACGCGAAGCTTGGTGCGTCGTTCCTGGCTGGTCGACTGTGGCCATCCTTTGCCGCTCGCATATCCCCAGAAGAGCCACAAGTACAGCACGGTCGGAGGCACTGCCCACGGCACCGCGGACCCGTACTTCAGGTTCGCCCACGCCAGGAGAGCCCACGGTGCGGTGCCCACGGTCGCCAGTGCGAACCCCGTCAGGACAGCCCGCACGATCACCGGGCAACGCTGCCAGACCGCTGACAGCATCGGGCTTCCCTTGCTCCCTAGCGCTGACGGATGAGAGGCAGGATGCGGACGAGCTCGAGCGCGGGGCGCGCGTCGTCGAAGCGCAGGATCGAGCCGATCCGCGTCCGCAGCGTCGGCGATAGGCCGACGAAGCGCCCGCCCACCTCCTGACGCCGTTCCGTGCCGGCCCGGCGCTGCTTGCCCACCCACAGCGCTTCGAGCACGAGCTGCACCGGCCGCCGCGTGCCCCGCCGGCTACCCGCGAGCCGCATCACCAGCCGGTCGCCCGACGCCACCTCCGGCAGCCGCGGGCCGACGAGCTCGAGCCGCGCGCCGGTCCGGCTCGCGTTCTGGACCGTGGCC
>Ga0247727_10007533_pt1 | contig 20688 bp, 18 predicted proteins | sample WisWelCaveWW1625_FD_202498 | JGI IMG/M metagenome (GOLD analysis project Ga0247727, IMG submission 202498) | Biofilm microbial communities from Wishing Well Cave, Virginia, United States - WW16-25 | ecosystem: Environmental > Aquatic > Deep subsurface > Groundwater > Cave microbial mat | place... | reverse complement strand
GCAAAGACAAACTGTATTTCATCAGTGATCCCTTGTTGCGCTGGTGGACGTATTTCAAATTTTATCACCCCGAGGGCGCTTTTTCGATAAAGGACGAGATCGTGCAGGAATTATCCGCGCACTTTCGCGAAAAGTATCTTCAAACCGTAATGGAGCTGGGCAGGGCCAAAGAATTTGAATTGCACTATTTTGTCATGAATCGGCAGGGGAAAAAAGTGGGCAATACGCAGCTGCCCGTCTTCAAAACGCTCATCAAGAATTACGTGCTCCCGAACGGCGAGGAGATCGATCTTTTTGCCAGAAATAATGCGGCTTGGGTTTTCGAATTAAAATGGAAAAATAAGTTGGTGGGCATGAACGAGCTTCGCGCGCTTAAGGAAAAAATAAAAGTCCAGCGCTATGTTTTGATTTCCAAAAAAGGCTTCACCAAAGAATTGCTGGCGTTTGCCCAAAAAGCGCCGGAAGTCATTCTCTGGGGCTCAGAGATCTTTACAGAAACCTGAGCACCATAAAAAAAGCCGCTGTTTTAGAAACCGCGCGTTTTGTGTGATATTGGGAGGCGCTAAAAATTCATGGGAGGAGGCTTCAAATGAAATTCCGTCGCGTCTTGATAGGCTTTTGCAACGGCGAGCAGCGTGGCTTCATTATACAACCTGCCGATAAAGCTGATGCTCGTGGGGCTGCCTTTCTGATTGAAACCGTTGGGCAACACGACGCACGGGTGGCCGGAAAGATTGGTCAGCAACAAATTGTTCCCACCAAACGAGGGCGCAACATACACGTCGATCTCCTTCAGCAGCTTCCCCATTTCTTGCAGCAACACGTAACGCGCGCGATTGGCTTGAATGTATTCCACCGCAGGAATGAAACGCGAAGAGCGAAACGCGTTGGGCCACGCGTTTTTGATTTGCCGCACGAGCAAATCATCTTTGCCGGAGAGCGTGAGGTCGTCGAACGCTGCCGCTGCTTCCGCGCTGAGAATGATCGAGAGTTGATCGACCGGAAGCTCGGGCAGCGCAATCGGAACGAGATTCGCGCCCAGCTCGCGCAGCTTCGCGAGCACGGCTTCGTTTTGCGCGCGATTGGTCGAGTCTTGCTCGAACTCGCGTTTGAGATAGCCGATCCGCAATTGGCTCAGTTTGATTTTGGAGTCGTAGTTGAACGGCAAATCAACTACGGTTTGATCAAGCCCGTCCGGGCCATAGATCGCATTGAACACGAGGCCGCAATCTTCCACGGTGCGGCACATCGGACCGAGCTTGTCCATGGACCAGCTCAAAGCCATCGCGCCGGCGCGGCTCACGCGGCCGTAAGTCGGACGCAAGCCCGTGACGCCGCAGCGCGTGGAAGGCGAAACGATCGAGCCGTAAGTTTCCGAACCGATCGCAAACGCGACCAATCCTGCAGCGGTTGCCGAGGCCGAGCCTGCCGAAGAGCCGCTCGAACCTTGTTCGAGGTTCCACGGATTGCGCGTCTTCCCTCCGAACCAAACATCTCCCCAAGCCAATTCACCAAGTGTGAGCTTCGCGAGCAACACGGCGCCGGCCCCTTCGAGCCGTTGAATCACCGTCGCGTCTTGTTCGAGCGCTTGCTCTTTATAAGGCACCGAGCCCCACGTGGTTTTATAACCTTTCACGGCGAGCAAATCTTTCGCGCCGTAAGGAATGCCGTGCAGCGGTCCGCGATACTTTCCCGCAGCAATCTCGTCATCCGCGCGTTGCGCTTGTTGTAGAGCCAACTCTTCGGTGAGCGTGATCACGCATTCGAGCTTGGGCCCGTACTTTTTCAAACGCGCAAGATACATTTTCGTGAGCTGCGTCGAAGTGATCTTGCGCGTGCGCAGCAACTCCGCCAACTCGCCGATTGGAGCGAAAGCAAGCTCTTCCAAATTGGCTGGCGCTGCGAGCTTGCGCGCCGGACTCATCACAAAGGGCTTGCGTTGATTGTCGAATTTCATTCCCGCCGGTATCGGATTGAATGCCAATGCCGGCGGCACGCTGTTGTTCAAATGCAACTCGCGCAGCTTGCGATAGCTCGCGAGATTCTCGTTTAAATCGTCCAACATGGAATCGCGCTTGGCCTCGTTGAATTGCAAGCCGAAGAGTTTTTCCGCGGCGGCGACGAGATCGCGCGACAAAACGTTTTCATCTTGTGCGCGCAATCGGGTCTGCAACAGGCCAAACGTCAATGCGATGAAAAGCAATATCCCAACTCTCAAGTTTGAAGCTTTCATGTTCAAACTCCATTTCAGTTTGAGGAAGTACGTCGATAAAACAGCTTGCTTTTTTGAGGCGATTAGAACATTTTCGCTGTGACGATTCATCACCAACGCCGACTTTATGAATTTTGATTTTCAAATTCGGTAATCTTCTTCAATCTGAACTCATTCTCCGGCCCCATCTCTTGAAAAGAGAAGGGGAGAAAAGCCGATTCATGCATACCTTGCTTGACCCCGAAGAACCATCAAACCTCAAAATCGCCGAAGCGAGCAAGACTTCAAAACTTGCCATTGGATATAATCGCCTCTGCCGTTGCGCGCCGAATCATCTCAATTGCCTCACGGCAAAGGAATGGATGAAAGCGCAAATCGGCGTGTGGCAATTTGCGTATGAACGACGTGATATTCGCGATAAAAACCTTCACCCCGCAGCCTTCCCAATCAGTTTGGCGCGTCGCGTGATTGAATTGTTTACCCATGAAAGAGAGCTTGTCATTGATCCGTTTGTCGGCTCCGGTACGACGTTGGTCGCAGCTAGAGATATTAATCGTAACGCGGTGGGGTTCGATCTGAATGAAGGATATATTCGTTTATGTCAATCGCGCTTGAATGAGTTACAGCTCTTTAGTGAAGCGCAACAGTTGGCAATTGCTGACGACGGGCGAAACATATCGAGTTATTTCGAAGAAGAAACCGTGGGTTTGATTTTCACCTCTCCTCCTTATGCCAACCTGCTCAATCGCAAACGCAAAAACAAAAGCCGTCGCGGCGTGGAAAGAAAAAACGATCAATACCTGAAAATTGAACAATACAGCCAAGACCCCCGCGATCTCGGCGTTTTAGAGTTATACGAATATGCCAAAGAAATGGGGCATATTTTTGAAAAACTATTGCCGTTCATGCGGCCCAAAGCGCACTGTGTCATCAATGTTCCTGATATGTGGTGGGAAGATGAGCGCATCACCCTTCACATCGCGATCGTTGAAGCGTTGAGGAACGTCGGTTATGAGTTGCGCAATATTATCATTTGGGATCGCACGAACATCGTGAATCGTGTCGGCATCTTCGGTTGGCCTTCCAATTACATCACCATGGGCGTTACTTTCGAATACCTCTTGGATTTTTGGAAACCCGCGAAATAAAACCTACGGAAACGAATGCTCGCACCATTCCCCGAATGCGGCCATCGGGTCATCCAACCGCAACGCCTCGCGCACAAAAAAGGCTTCGCCGTATTTCACGCCGATCATATCACCCCAACGCCGGTTTTTGTGTTCGAGAAATTCCAGAAACTCCGGGCGCGTGAGCGAAGTTTGTTCTGCGCCGTAATGCTCCATGTTCGCGCCGTGAAACTGCGATTCGTGCGCACGAATCGCGGCCATTTTTTGCTCGAAGGTCTCGGAAATATCGACGATGAAACTGATGGGTACGTCATATCTTTCGGGAAAGAAGAGCACACGCTGCGGACGCCAAGCCGGCAGCGTTTCCGCGGCGGTTTGCTCCGCGGCGGAAAGCGTGGCTTCGCGCAGCGGCTTCATGTCGAGATTCTTGAGGCCGGAAATCATCGCCGCGTCGCGCACGAGATGGGAAGTATGAATATGATCGGGATGGCGCGCTTCCCAATGCACGGTCGCAACGAGACGTGGCCGCAGCTCGCGCAACACGCGCACGAGCTTGAGCTTGTTCAGCTGCGTCTCTTCCAGGGCCGCGTCGGGAAGATCGAGCATGCGATAGTGGGTAAGCTGCATGTGGTGCGCAGCCATCTCGAACTCGCGCGCGCGAATTTCCGGCGTGCCGCGCGTGCCGCTCTCGCCGCGCGTGAGCGTAACGGCTGCGGTGCGATAACCGAGACCGGCCAGTTTGATCAAAGCGCCCGCGCACCCCAATTCAATGTCATCCGGATGCGCGCCGAAAGCCAGGAAGTCGATGTTCATTGTTCTTTTAATAAAAGTGGCTTCTTCACCTTTTCGGCAAACCGCGAATCAACGCGAATGAGCGCTAATTTCTTATTCGCGTTGATTCGCGCGCATTCGCGGTTGCCTGTTGTTTCGTTCTGGCGCGTTCACACTGCGTTTTATCTCTTTCAAACCTCCCGAAAGATAAACCTCCGCCCTCCCACCTCGATGCGATCATTGAACGCGAGCTTGGCGTTCATCACGAGAACGCCGTTGAGGCGCACGCACGGCTGCGCGGTTTCGCTGCAAATGTAAAACTCCACGCCGCGTTGCGCGATGGCCGCGCGAATTTTTTCGCGGCCCGGCACGCGAATATCCACCTCGCCGTCATTACCCAGCACGGCCTTGCCGTTCGCGATTGCGAACACCGCATTATTGGCTTCGTTGATGAGCATGCCGATCGTGCTCGCGTTCGGCTCGAAAGGTTGATGAGGCATGGCAAAGCTGTGCGTATAAAGCTTCGTCACTTCCAAGCGCAGCGTGGCCAATTCCTGTGCATCGGTGAAGGTCAATTCGTAAGCGCCGATTTTGATCTCGTCACCGTCGGTGAGCAGCATCGGCGCGGTGATGCGATGACCGTTGATGAGCACGCCGTTGGTGCTTTGCAGGTCTTCAATCTTGAAGCGATTGCCGTCTGCGCGCCGCAAACGCGCATGCACGCGCGAGACCGTGAGATCGGCCAAGCGTACTTCACTTCCCGGCTCGCGCCCGATCTTGATTTCATCGCGCGCCAATTCCACTTCCGAGAGCAGCGTGCCGTCTTTGCGAATGCGAAGTCGCGCCATAGGTATGATTTTCAATTCTTTTAACTGGGTCTCAAGTCTCTATGATATCAGTTGCGGCTTGAAGCCGTTGGTGATCGGCATGCGGCGATCCTTGCCGAAATTCCTTTGCGTGATTTTGATGCCGGGCGGCGCTTGCCGGCGTTTGTATTCCGCGCGGTCGATGAGCCGAATGACGTCGTTCGCGACGTGCGCTGGAATGTTGTGCGACACCAACTCCGCAATACCGCGATCTTGCTCGACATACTCTGCGATAATGCGATCGAGCAAATCATACGGCGGCAGCGAATCTTGATCGGTTTGATCGGGTTTCAGTTCCGCAGTGGGGGCGCGCGTGATCGTGCGCCGCGGAATCACCGGGGGGCCGAAAACGTGCTCGTTCGCCCAATGCGAGAGCGCATACACCAGCGTTTTTGAAACGTCTTTTAGCACGGCAAAACCGCCGACCATGTCGCCATAAAGCGTGCTGTAGCCGACCGCAGACTCGCTTTTGTTGCTCGTGGATAAAACGAGCCAGCCAAATTTGTTCGAAAGCGCCATGAGTAAAATGCCGCGCACGCGCGCCTGCAAATTTTCTTCGGCGGTGTCGCGCTCCATATTTTTGAACGCACGCGCCAATACTTTTTCGAACGCGAGCACCGGTTCCTCGATGGGCAACGTGAGCGTGCGCAGCCCGAGATTCCGCGCCAGTTCTTCAGCGTCTTCGCCGCTCGCAGAAATCGTAAAGCGGCTGGGCATGAGCACGCCGATTACGTTCTCCGCGCCGATCGCGGTCACTGCAATTACGGCCGTCAATGCGGAGTCGATGCCGCCGCTCAAACCGAGCACCACTTGTTTGAAGCCGTTCTTGCGCACGTAATCGCGCGTGCCCAACACCAGCGCGCTCCAAATCTCATCAAGCGGCTCGCGCGCCGGCGCAATGGCGGGCGGTTTGCTCGGCGCGCGCAGCGTTGCGACAGGCATATCAAGGTGCGCTTCGCTCACGACATAGCGGTCTTGCAGGCCCAAGTGCGGACGAGGTAAGCTTGTGGGAAGCTCGAGGTCTGCGATGATCATCTCTTCTTCGAACTGATGGCTGCGTAACAACAGCTCGCCGTCTGGCGCGTAAATCAACGCTTGGCCGTCGAACACCAACTCGTCTTGCCCGCCGACGAGATTGACATAAACGAAATGTGCGCGACACCGCCGCGCGAGCGCCGAGGCGAGTTGTTCGCGCTCTGCGCCTTTTCGAAAATGATATGGCGAGGCCGAGAGGTTGATGAGAAGCTGTGCGCCACCCTCGGAAGCCTGAAATTCCGAAACGTCTTCATGCGCCCAAATGTCTTCGCAGATATTCACACCGACGCGGAGATCGTTCCACCCCAACACGAGCGGTTGCGCGCCTGGCGTAAAATAGCGGCGCTCATCGAACACGCCGTAATTCGGCAAACACATTTTATGATACGTCGCGGCGAGATTGCCGTTCGCGCACACCGCGGCCGCGTTATAGGTGCGCTTGTGCTTTTTTTCAATGAAGCCCGCAAGCACAATAAGCCCATCACTGGCTTTGACAATGGCCGCGAGGCCGTTACGATTGGCGGCCACAAAATCTTCGCGCAGCGCCAAATCTTCCGGCGGATAACCGCAGACGGCAAGCTCGGGAAACACGACGAAGTGCGCGCCCTGTTTGCGCGCCTGCTCGATATAACCCACCATGCGCGCGACGTTATTCGAAATATCGCCCACGCGCGGGTTCATTTGCAGCAATGCGAAACGGAGAGTGTGCGTCATAGCCATTCGTTCGGTTGGATTGTGCCGCAAGGTAAATTTTGGCGCGAGCAAAAGCAAGATTGAAGATGCGAGTGACCGCGCATGCGGGCCTCGATTTTTTGATTGCCGGAAAACTGCAACAAAATTCACCTTGACGTGACGAGCGAATTTCTCTAACTTTGTTCAAATGAGGAAATTCCATGCGCACCTATCAAGAATGGCAAAAAATCAATCCGAGCAAAGCGGGCTTGCTCGCCACTTGCGCGGCGGCGATTCGGCAAGTCGTGCCCGAAGCCGAAGTGATTCTTTACGGCTCGGCCGCGCGCGGTGAAGAAACGCCGGAGTCGGATATCGATCTGCTCGTGCTCGTGCCGTAGGAGGTGACGTATGCGCTTGAGCGAGCGATTCGAGACCAAACCTTTGACGTTGAATTAGAACATGGTTATGTCATCACAACAATCATCCGGCAAAGCACGAAATGGCATGCAGCGCCTTTGAATTTCACGCCTCTTTATCGCGCGATCACAAGAGAAGGGGTGCAGATATGACTGAGAAGAAAGGGGATTATAACACAATAGGATTATTTAGTGGTACCCTCTCAATCTGTCATTCAGAAAGAATCTTTTTTAGCACTGAATAAAATCTTCGAATAAAAAGTCTTCCCGGCGCGTAAAAAGATTCCTGCTGAATGACAATTTGTGGAGGTGTTACAACTCAATCGTCAATCCACCATCATCAATCTACCCATGCCCGTCCCTTTCCATCCCGCCATTGCGCAATGGTTCGAGAAAAACTTCGCGCATCCCAGCCCGCCGCAGGAAAAAGGCTGGCCCGTAATTGCAGCGGGCGAGCACACGCTCATTCTCGCGCCCACCGGTTCCGGCAAAACGCTCGCCGCGTTTTTGTGGTGCCTCGACGATTTGTTTCGCGCCGGTTTGCAAACGAGTGAGAAAGAGTTCAGCCGCAATCGCGAAGGCGTACACACGCTCTACATCTCGCCGCTCAAAGCGTTGAACAACGATATTCATCGCAATTTGCAAGAGCCGCTCGCGGGCATTCGCGCGACCGCGCACGAGTTGGGCGTGCAATCGCCGCCGCTGCACGTAGCGGTGCGCACAGGCGACACACCCGCAAACGTGCGCCAATCCATGCTGCGCAAGCCGCCGCACATTTTAATCACTACGCCGGAATCGCTTTTCCTTTTGCTCACTTCCAAGCACGGCCGCGAGATTTTTCGCAATCTGCGTTATCTCATCGTCGATGAAATTCATGCAGTGAGTAACAACAAGCGCGGCGTGCATTTGAGCCTTTCGCTCGAAAGATTGATGGCGCTCTGCGAACGCGAGCCGGTGCGCATCGGCCTTTCCGCCACGCAACGCCCGCTCGAACGCATCGCAGCTTTTCTCGCTGGACAAAAGCACGTTGCCAACGAAGAGTTCAAAGCTCGTCCAGTAACCATCGTCGATTGCGGCCAGCGCAAAGAGATGGATCTGCAAGTGCTCGCGCCCGTCGCGGACTTCGGCGATTTGCCTGAGGCCTCGGTGTGGCCTGCGGTCATCAACAAACTTTACGAACTCATTCGCAGCCATCGCAACACGCTTGTGTTCGTCAACATGCGCGCGCAAACCGAGCGCGTCGCGCGGCAATTGAATGAAAAGCATCGCGAGATCACCGGCGACGACAACGCCGAGTTGGCGCTCGCGCACCACGGCAGCATTTCACGCGAGGCGCGTTATGAAATCGAAGCGCGATTGAAGAGCGGCAGCATTCCCGCCGTCATCGCCACGGCTTCGCTCGAGCTTGGCATCGACATCGGCAGCATCGACCTCGTGGTGCAGCTTGAATCGCCCAAGAGTGTTTCATCGGCATTGCAGCGCGTAGGCCGCAGCGGCCACGTGCTCAGTGCCACAAGCAAAGGCCGTCTCATTCCGCTTTATCCTTCGGACCTCGATGACGCGGTGAGCCTCACTGCCGACATGCTGCACGGCGACATTGAAGAGTCATTCATTCCGGAAAATTGCCTCGACGTGCTCGCACAGCAACTCGTCGCGGAAGTTGCGATGCGCGAGTGGCCGCGTACCGAGCTTTATCATCTCGTGCGACAAAGTTATTGCTATCGCCATCTCACCGTTGCGGTGTTCAACAACGTGCTCGACATGCTTTCGGGCAGATATGCATCTTCGCCAATACGCGCGTTGCAGCCCCGTTTGAGTTGGGACAAAGTGAATGACATGCTCATCGGCCGGCGTGGCAGCCGCATGCTCGCCACGATGAGTGGCGGCACGATTCCCGATCGCGGCTATTACAGTGTGTATCTCGCGGACAGCAACACCAAGCTCGGGGAGATGGAAGAAGAGTTCGTGTTCGAATCGCGCGTGGGCCACGTGTTCTTTCTCGGCAACAATGAATGGCGCATCGAGCAGATTCTGCAAGACCGCATCATCGTCGCGCCCGTTGCTGCAATCAAGCCGCGACCGCCGTTTTGGAAAGGCGATTCGCTCTATCGCGATTTTGCCACGAGCCAACGCATCGCAACTTTTCGCCGCGAATTGCTGGAGAAGATCGAGCACGGCGAAGGCGAAGCGTGGCTGCGCGAAACTTGCCGTGCGGATGAAAACACCGCGCACAACCTGCAAGAATATCTGCTGCGCCAATACGAGCACACTGCGGCCATTCCGACGGACAAACAATTCATTCTCGAATCCTTTCACGACAGCGCGAACGAGCCGCACATGGTCTTGCACACGTGCTGCGGCGGGCGCGTGGGCGATTGCGTTGGCAACCGCTATCGAGCGTCGCTATCACGCTGAGGTACAATACTCGTTCAACGACGACGGCATCGTCATGCGCTTGCTCGATACGGAGAAGGCGTTGCCGCTCGCGGATTTTCTCACATTGCCAGCGGAGCAAGTCGAGCAGCATTTAATCGAAGCGCTCGCGGACTCAGCGTTGTTCGCTTCGCACTTTCGTTATAATTCTACTGCTGCTTTGCTCCTGCCGCGTTCGAGGCAAGGCAAGCGCATTCCGCTTTGGCTGCAACGCTTGCGCGCCGCCGATCTTTTGCAAGTGGCACGGCAGTTTGAGGACTTCCCCATTTTGCTCGAAACCTATCGTGATTGTCTCGAAGACGTGTTTGATTTGCGCAGTCTACGCAGCGTCATTGCGAAATTGCAGGCCGGCGAGATTCGCATGCACCAAATCGAAACGCCGTTTCCTTCCCCAATGGCTTCGGGTTTAATGTTCCAATTCCTCGCGAGCAATTTATACGGCGAGGATCGCTCACGCTATCCCGGCCACGTTGCGAACGTGAGCAGCGAGCAGCTCGCCGAATTGCTCTCGCGCGAAAACATTCCCGCGATCGTGACGCCCGAGCTGGTCGCCGAAGCGGAAGCGCGCTGGCAATATTTGACGCCGGAAAGGAAAGCCAAATCTGCCGAAGAGCTTTTTGATGTGATTGAAAAACTCGGACCGATTGGCGAAGAGGCGCTGCGCGAGAGGTGCGCGAGCGAGCCGGTAGCATGGCTTGAGCAGTTGCGCGTCGCGCAGAGAATAGTGTTTGTCGATGAGCCTTCCCATTCTCCTCCCGGTGTCATTCCGCGAGGAATCTTCCCTAGTGCTGGAGATGATGCTCCTGCCGTATCCCCGGAGAACGTCTCAAGCACGAGGGAAGGTTCTTCCAGAATGACAGAGATGGGTGGGGCGCGAGGTGATGAGAGGCATGGCTGGATCGCCGCAACGGACGCGCACTTGTTCGAAGCGTTATTGAGCGCAGAAAAAGCCCGCGCGCTGGTGCAGCGTTATTTGCGCGTGCGCGGCCCGGTTACTTTTTCTCTCCTGCAGCAAGCGCTTCTGTTTCCCCAAGATTTGCTGGAAAAAGTTTTGGCTGAATTGCATTCGGCCAAGCAGATCGTGCGTGGCGAGTTGGTGCAAGGTATTCATGAAACGTTATGGTGTGATCGCCAAAACTTTGCCGAGCTTTATCGCCGCGCGATTGCTGTGCGCCGCGAAGCTGATGCGCCTGCGTCGCGCGTGAGCTTTTATCAGTTTCTGCTGCGCTGGCACAAAGTCGGAATGCCCGGCCAGTCGTTGCTCGAATTGGCGAAGCGTTATCGCGGTCTGCGTTTGCCTTTGCACTTTTTCGAGCGCGAGGTTTTGCGTACGCGCTTCGCTTCATCATCATTGGAAGAATTTCATAAAGCCTGTGCTGAGTTCGAAGCGAGTATTGCCGCAGGCGATCTTATTCTTTCTGCGCAGCGCGAGAGGGAGGAGGGCCGGCGCTATTTGAAATTGCAACTGCGCGGCGAGGGCAATCTGCTCACGAGCAAGAGCGCTTTGCTCGAAAGAGTTGCCACGCTCGAGGACTCCGCGCGCGCGGTGTTTGAATTTTTAAAAGAGAACGGCGCAAGCTTGTTTCGCGATATGGCCGTTGGCGCGGGCTTGAGCACGGCGCAATTGGAGCAAGGCTTGTCGAGTTTGGTGCATGCGGGCTTGGCAAGTTGCGATCATTATCCGGCATTGCTCAAAATATTGCAGCCGAGCACGAGTGGCGCGAAAACCGAAGCCGAAGCTTCGGACTCCCTTTTTCCGAAATCGCTGTGGCAAATCCGTGATCGCGCGCGCCGCGAGCGTTATTCGTTGCGGCAAACCATTCGCGAACGCATGCCGCTGCAAGAAGGGCGCTGGTTTCTCACTACTTCCTTTGCAGTGATGGGCAAAGAACTTTCCGAAGCCGAGCGCACAGAGCGGCAAGCGCGTATGCTCTTGCAACGCTACGGCGTGCTGGTGAAAGATTGGTATCGCCGCGAGCATGGTTTGTTGCCGTGGCCCAAGCTGTTTCACGTGTTGAAACGTCTGGAATGGCAGGGCGAGATTCGACGCGGCTATTTTGTGGAAGGCTTGTCCGGCATTCAATTCGCACAACCGGAAGCTGTCGAGTTATTGGAGCAGTTGCAATCGGCAACGAATGCGGGAGCTAAAAATGTGTTGGCAACGAATAAAGCGGCAACGAATGCAGTCTTGTTGAGCACACTCGATCCGGCTTTGCCTTTGGGCGAAGCCGTAGCGTGGGAAATGAAAGATGCGGAGGGAAACAAAGTCGCTGTCGTGCGCGCGCCGAGTAATCATCTCTTTTTTGTCGATGAAAAGCCCGTGCTCTTTAGCGAGAACTATGGCGCGCGCTTGCGGACGCTGCAGGATTGGCGCGCCGAGTTTGCCGAGCCTCTTGCAAAAAATTTGAAAGCCTGGCTGCAACTTCCAGCCACGCTGCGTCCGCGCCAACGCCTCGAAGCGGAGCGAGTAAACGAGACTCCGGTTTCGACGAGCCAACTCGCCGAGGTCTTTATAAAAAATGGCTTCGAGAACGAAGGAGAGAAATTGGTGCTGTGGCCGTCGAAAGTGTGACTTTGTGTTCCTCGCGAATTTGCCGTTGTAGAACACGTCTCACTCCCATTCAATCGTGCTCGGCGGTTTGTTGCTGATGTCATACACCACGCGATTGATGCCGCGCACTTCATTGGTGATGCGCGAGGACACTTTCGCGAGCAATTCGTGCGGCAAGTGTACCCACTCTGCGGTCATGCCGTCAACCGAAGTCACGGCGCGCAGGGCAATGGTCATTTCATACGTGCGAAAGTCGCCCATCACGCCCACGGATTGAATCGGCAACAACACCGCGAAGGCCTGCCAGGTTTTATTATACCAGCCCGAAGCCCGCAACTCCGCAATAAAAATGTCATCCGCCTCGCGTAGTAGAGCCAAACGCTGCGGCGTCGCTTCGCCGAGAATGCGCACGGCAAGGCCCGGCCCCGGAAAGGGATGGCGTCCGATGATATTTTGATCAAGCCCAAGCGCGGTTCCGAGCCGCCGCACTTCATCTTTGAACAACTCGCGCAACGGCTCGATCAACTTCAAATTCAAATCCTTCGGCAAGCCGCCGACGTTGTGATGCGTTTTGATCGTCACCGAAGGGCCGCCGCGCGGCGAGAAACTTTCGATGACATCGGGATAGAGCGTGCCTTGCACGAGATAGCGAATGCCCGCGAGCCGCCGCGCTTCGGCTTCGAACACACGAATAAATTGTTCGCCGATAATTTTGCGCTTTTGCTCCGGGTCGATCACACCTTGCAAACGCTGCAAAAAAATTTGCGAAGCCTCGGCATAGTGAAAACTCTCGCCAAAGAGTTTTGCAAACGTCGCGCGCACTTGCTCGCCTTCGTTCTTTCGCATCAAGCCGTGATCGACAAACACGCAGTGCAATTGCGCGCCGATCGCGTGATGCACGAGCGCCGCAGCTACGGCCGAATCCACGCCGCCGGAAAGCGCGCAAATCACTTCTTCCCTGCCGATCTTTGCGCGCAACTCTGCAACGGCCGTTTCTATCAAATTCTGCGGCGACCAGCTTGCTTCACATTTACAAATCTTGAATAAAAAATTTTGCAGAATTTGCCGGCCAGCAACCGTGTGCGTGACCTCGGGATGAAATTGCAAACCGTAAAGCTTGTGCTTTTGATCAACAAAAGCCGCGTGCGGCGCATTGTTGGTCGCGCCGATGGTGACGAAGCCGCTGGGCGGATTGATGACCGCGTCGCCGTGACTCATCCACACGCGCGTGCGTTTGTCCACATTTTCGAAGAGCGGATCATCCTGCAGAATATTGAACTCGGCCAAGCCGTATTCACGATGTGGCGAGGGCTGCACTTTGCCGCCGAGCAAGTGGGCGAACAATTGCTGGCCGTAGCACAAGCCGAGAATCGGAACGCCGAGCGCGAAAATTTCCGGATCGACCGAAGGCGCGTCTTGATCATAAACCGAATTTGGCCCGCCGGAGAACACGATGCCGCTCGGTTGCAGTGCGCGTATTTCCGCGAGCGCTATGTACGCAGATTTAATTTCGGAGTACACACCGAGCTCGCGCGTGCGTCGAGCGATGAGCTGCGTGTATTGTGAGCCGAAATCGAGGATGAGAATGAAGTCGTGAGGGCGCATAAAGGCAAAACGATTCCTGGCAAAACTATTTTTTAGAAATCTTCTTCATCCGCCGGTTTGATTTCTTGCGCGACAAGGTTCTTCCAAACTTGAAAAACACTTTCATCAGCCCCCAAAGCTTTCAAGCGCTCCGCCACCGCGCCGGCTTCCTGTTTCAGCTCGGGGAACGTCAACAAGAGCATCGCCAAGTCACGCCAGTCAGCGCCGGATTTCGGTTTACCTCGGCGCTGATGATACGCAATGACTTTGCGCGCGAGCAATTCTATCGGAGCCACGACTAAAATTTTTGCAATACGTCTCGTCGCGGGCAAAACTTCGACCGGCCTCATATTAACCAAATAGCGGTTCTTCGGCTTTTGCGCTTGGTACAGACGAAAGCCCTTCCCCTCCTCTAACTCACCAATGCGAAGCGCAATGTGAAACCGCTCGCGCAGATGATCGCGCAGCTCTTTCACCAACTCCGCAGTGCGAGTAGAGAGAAGATCGACATCCTGCGTCATGCGCGGTTCATCGACATAAGCATTGACTGCCTGCGCGCCAAACACGGCGACATCGTCTCGACCACGCAAGAATTCGAGCACGGCTTCTTGAATCGTGGCGAGTGGCAGGCGTTCGCGCGACATAAATTCTCGAAAGGTTAAAACTCCGGCGCTGATCATGTTTGTGGGCTAAAAGTGAAATCCGTGTTCTTCATGCAAAAAAGAAAGGCAAAACTATTTCCGGCAAAACGATTACAAGAAATAGTTTTGTCTTATTGTTTGCGGCTCTTTCGCGTTGGGCGCTTGGCAGTCTTCTTTCTGCCACGGCTGGGCCGCTCGAAATTCACGCGCACGATGTGCGTGACGATGCGCTTGCCTTCGATCATTTCTTCCGAATAGAGCATGTCGTTCGCCGCGTGTTTATGGCTGAACACGACGTAGTATCCTTCCGCGAGACCTTCCGTCTTCAAATACTCCGCCAACTGTTTTTTGCCTTGTTGAAAATAACCCTGCGAGAGAAAGAGCTTGGTCTCGATGACGTATTTCTGATTTTGATGCAGGATCAAAATATCCGTGCGCCCTCGTCCGGAAGGCGCCTCCACCAAAGTCTGCCCGCCCAGTTGCTCGATGAAAAAATTGATGAAGCCATCGAGCGAATAGTGCCACGCGGACTCGCGCAGATTCTTGGTGTCGAACGCGCGAAAGCCCCGTTTGGCAACGTATTCCACGTAGCGTTGCAAGATCGCGTTGAGGTTCAAGCCCGCAGTGGTCACATAAGCGTTTGGGTCATCTTGCGCGGAAACGTAATGGCCGCCTTCGCCGTTGCTCGTGGGGCGAAAGGCGGTGATCAATCGTTTTTTGTATAAAGGCACGGCAACGTCTACCATGCCCTCGACGTTTTCAACGACGCCGTGCGCAAAGAGATAGGAAATGTCGGGATCATCCACCGTGAACGCAATGGGATTGCCCGAGAAGAGCAAGCGCAGCATGAAGGCTTTTTTCTCTCGGGCCTTTTGCACGATGTTGATGATGTTCTTGTCGTAGCGCTCGGTGAGAAAGTGCCGCAACGCGCGATAATAAGCCGGCATGGTCACAGATTCGCTCTTGTCCGGCACAACGGTTTCAACCAAATACTCGCACAGCGCGCACACGAGGCCCGGCTGGCCATTGGTGTCGTGCGCGAGGGCGCGAATGGCTTCTTCTTCAAAGCGCTGGCCGGTTTCGGAGACGTATTGCCCGATCAGCTCTTCTACTTCTGCGCGCGTGAAGTAGGGCACGAGCAATTGATCGACGATATTAAAAGGAGAAGCGGAAGACACGACCAGCTCGGCAATCGTGCTCACGCCCACCAACATCAAGGCTTGCAAGCCGTAAAATTGCTTCTTGTGATACATCGAACGAAACGCGTGCATCAACTCGCTGACGACGATTTCGGGTACACCTTCGAACTCGTCGATGACGAGCATAATGGGAGGAGCGTTCCACTCTTCAAAGAAACGTTGCAAAGAAAGTTGATCTTTTATCGTGAAATCCACATTCCGCCCGCGCGCGGACAATTCTTGATGAATGAAATGATTCAATGCTTCATAAAATCTCTCGCGCCCGAGCGTTTTCGTGTTTTCCAGGCTGATCCAAATCGGCAGGAAGTTTCCTTCGCGCTCAAGCTCTGCGAGCAGGAGTTGGAAGAACGTGGTCTTGCCCGCCTGGCGCGGAGCGAAAATGGTGAAGTAGCGCCCCGCGCGAACTTTTGCCACGCCCTGCGCCACGAGCGCCGGCCGCAAGAGGGTATAGTGCTCCTTGGGATCGCAAGGACCAAAGGTGTTGAATCGTCGCATGGTTTTCTGCTGGTGTGTTTGGAAAAAAATCGTCACTGCGCTTTCGGCGTTCGGAAGAGTTTTGCCGGCGAATGCGAAATGATTGCGCTCCTCACTTTGCCAACTGCCACTGCCTCAATTCATTCATAAAATCATGTCGCGTCAGATCATAATGAATGGGCGTCACGCTTACCATGTTGTTGCGGATCGCGCCGTCGTCGGTTTCAATACCCTCATCGACTTCGAGCTTCGAGCCGGTGAGCCAGTAATAAACATGATTGCGCGGATCGATGCGCTTGTCATAGCGATCATTGTACATCTCCGCGCCCATGCGCGTGATTGCAATGCCTTTGATCTCGGCTTCCGGCACGTTCGGCACGTTGACGTTCAAGAACACGCCGCGCGGCAAGCCGCGTTCGAGCACTTGCGGAACGAGCTCCGCAGCGAACTTCGCGGCGTAATCAAACACTGCGTCTTTGAAAGTCGTAAGCGACATTGCGAACGAGGGAATGCCGAGAATCGTGCCCTCAGTGGCGGCGGAGACGGTGCCGGAATAGATAACGTTAATACCCGTGTTCGAGCCGTAATTGATGCCGGAGATGACGAGATCGGGTTTGCGTTCGAGCAACGCGAAGTAAGCGATCTTCACGCAATCCGCGGGTGTGCCGTTGACCGCGTGGCCGAAGAACTGTCCGTTCTTTTCGAAATCGAAGACGCGCAGCGGATCGGAAATCGTGATGGCGTGGCCGACCGCGCTTTTTTCGCTGACCGGGGCGACTACGGAGACGTCGGCAATTTCGCGGATCGCCAAATAGAGCGCATAAAGGCCCGGCGCGAAGATGCCGTCGTCATTGGTGAGCAAGATGTGCGGACGTTTCATGAAAGCTCGCTTCCTATAGCCGGCGCTAACGGCATTTTGTTTTTCAGCTCCACTTGTTCTTCGCGAATGGCGCCGTTGAACGCATCCGGATTGCGCTCGGATTTCGCGAAAATAAAAACATCGAACAGCTTGACGATCGTCGCGCGCATCTCCGCGCGCGGGCTGATGAGATCGATGAAGCCGTGCTTGAGCAAAAACTCCGCGGTTTGAAAACCCTCGGGCAAATCCTGTCCGATGGTTTGTTTGATCACACGCGGCCCGGCGAAACCGATGAGCGCGCCCGGCTCGGCGAGGTTCACGTCGCCCAACATCGCGTAGCTCGCCGTGACGCCGCCGGTGGTTGGATGCGTGAGAATCGAGATGAAGGGCAGGCCCGCATCGGCCAAACGTGCGAGGCGCGCGGAAGTCTTGGCCATTTGCATGAGCGAGAGCGCGCCTTCCATCATGCGCGCGCCGCCCGAAGCGCTGACGATGATGAATGGCATGCGGCGATGCAAAGCTTCATCACACGCGAGCGCGATTTTTTCGCCCACGACCGAGCCCATACTGCCGCCGATGAAGCTGAAGTCCATCACCGCGAGCACGACCGGATGATGCTCGAGCTTGCCCGTGCCAGTAATGATGGCGTCGAGCACGCCGTTTTTGCGCGCGGCTTCTTTAAGCTGATCGCCGTAGCGTTTCGCGCCTTTGAATTTCAAAACATCGACCGGCGCGATATTCGTGTTGATTTCTGCGAAGCTGCCTTCGTTCAATAAAAAGTTGATATAGCCGCGCGCGTCCAAACGAAAATGATAGCCGCACTTGCCGCACACGGAAAAATTCTTTTCGAGATCCGGCTTATACAAAATTTCCTGGCACGCCTGGCATTTGATCCAGAGTTCGGGCATGTCTTTTTTCTTTTGTGCGATCAAGCCTTGCGTGGCGCGTTTGAACCAAGCCATGATACTCCTCGCTCAGTTTTGAAAAGCATCGATGATCGTAAGGTGTTCAGCCACGGCTTGGCCGTGGCTTTTACTCTATTTATTCAAAAGCGTGTCGGCTGGGATAAGCGGATTAGTCAATCAAACTTAGAATAAAATTCTGAAAGTTTTTTTGACTACACACGGATCAAAAGCGCACGCTAAGAAAGCGGTTTTGCGGTGTGCGTTTTTGTTCCGTGTGCTGCCGAAGGGCTTCGGTTTTCAGCTTGCCTGAAAATCCGAGATAGAACTTTAACCGACCTTCGCCAAACATTCCAAACCCCAAATAAGCCACGGCTCAGCCGTAGCTGAACGGTTATAGTAAATCTTTTTTCATCAAAACCGCGTCTTCCTGCGCGCGGCCGTAATATTTGGGGCGCACACCTTCCACCACGAATCCCAGGCTTTCATACAACGCGCGCGCGGCCACGTTCGAGTCGCGCACCTCGAGATAAGCGTTGCGGCAATTTCGCGCTTCAGCCATCTCCAGCACGTGCGCCAGCATCAAACGCCCGACTCCCAATTGCCGAAAATTTTCTTTGACCGTGAGGTTGGCGATTTGCAGCTCATCCGCCACGAACCAAGGCACGACGTAGCCGATGATTTCATCTTTGCGCAATGCGACGAGCGGTTGCGCAACCAGCGAAGTTTCTAGCTCGGCGCGAAAAGCTTGTTGCGTCCAGGGCTCGAGGTGGCTTTGCGCTTCGATGGCAACAACTTGCGGCAAATCCTCGAGCAGCATCGCTCGTAAAGTGATCGGCAACTCGGCGGCGACAGGAGAAGTCATAATCAAATGCGCTCGTGTGGGGCGGTCGGGCCGGTCACAAAATCTTGCGCGTAAAACGGCTCCAAGTTTTCTGCGCTCGTCACTTCGCCGCGAGCCCATTTGACTTGGCCGAGACGCGCGACCATGCCGCCGCTCAAACGCGCGCTTTCCATCGGCACAAGATAATGTTCGCGCAATTGTTCGAGCACCCCGGCTTCGCGCAAAGCGGCAATCCCGTTTCCACAAATCACCGCGCGTGAAGAAAGAGTGGCGGGAAAGTCTACGGCCTTCATGACCCTCTCCGCGCTCACAAGAATCGGCAGCGGTGTTGCAAGTCGAAAACTCGCCGTGTAAATTTCATGGCGTCGCGAGGAGATGATCGGAACGATATGGCACGATTCTATCGCGTGGCCGCGTGTGAAGGCCTCCGCATACGTGGCGGCTGCGGCAGCTTGTGACAACAACGTGCTCACGGCAATCATCGGCTTATTGTGTGTGAACGCCAAACCTTTCGCGACGCTCATGCCGATGCGCAGCCCCGTGAACGAACCTGGTCCGGCAGAAACCGCAATGGCTTGCACGTCGTCGATGCGATGATTGGTCAGCCGCAGAACCTGCGCGATGGATTCGGTTAAAACTTGATCGTGAAGATTTTTGATATCGAATCCGATTTCGGCAAGCATGCGCTCCGGCGTCGCGAGTCCGACGCTGCAAATCGTGGTCGCGGTTTCAATTCCTAGAATCATGCTTTAAAACCATTGCAAAACTATTTTGGGCAAAACGATTTCTTTAATGGTTTTGCCGGTAATCGTTTTACCTTTACTCACGGTGTTGTCAGCGCGCGATTTCAATTACGCGCGCTTCGGGTTGATTGACAAAATCTATCAAGCTGAATTTGAGGCGTAGCGCGCGCGGCGGCAACAGCGGCAACGCCAGCTCGGGCCATTCGATCAGCGAAATGCCGTCGCCTTCGAAATATTCTTCACAACCGAGGCCGGCAATCGCCGCGCCCGAAGTCAAGCGATAGAAATCGAAATGATAGATAGCGATGGCTGCACCGTGATAAACGTGCATGAGTGTGAAGGTCGGGCTGGTGATTTTTTCTTTCACACCCAACGCTTGGCAGAAGCCCTGCACGAAAGTAGTCTTGCCGCTGCCCAAATCGCCGAGCAAGAGAATGACTTCGCCTTTGGCATTCGCGCCGCTCATGAGTTGCGCGAGGCGCGCGGCCAGTGCGCGCGTTTCAGCGGGAGAAGCGGAGTGCAGTTGCAAAGACTTTTTGCCGTGAAGCACGGCTTGCAAATCGGCGTTGAGGAGGTCAGGGCAACGGATCATTTTATGAAACCGATTTGATCACGGCGATATTGCTGCGAAGCCAACCGTTCACCAGCGTCTCAACATCAACCTTTTTTTTCCGCGCATATTTGTGGATAAACGCTTCAACGTCTGGCTCCAAATACACGGGCAAATTCATTTGCGCGTCGGGGCGATAAAACTTGCCGCGCTCGCCTTTGGAGAGGTCGTATTCTTTTTTCATAGCTAAAAACCTTTATGCTGTTGATGTTCTTTGCGAGTCGCCTTTCTTGCGGATATTATTCGAATGGTGTACTCATCTTTTGTTTCTTCACGAAACGTATGAACTACCGCCAGCAAGATATGATTGCTATCCTTGCCAAACGTTACCCAACGATCCTCATTCTCACTATGATCAACGTCAAAGACAGAGACGGCAGAGGGATCCCCAAAAATTTGCGCGGCACGACCAAAACTCACTTTGTGCTTTTGCAAGTTCTGCCTGGCCTTAACCGGGTCCCATTCGAAATTATAATGCAATCACTTACCCTCAGACCTCGTCAGGGTCACGTGGATCCCGGCGGTTTAAGCCGCATTTGACAAGGGTTTGGAGTGAAAAACCGGAATAATTGGACAAATCCGCTTCGCCCAAATCGCAAAATCGAGGGCCGGACGAAAAAACCTTGCCCACCGGCGCAAAGCTTCGTGCACTCGCGCCCGCGATTGCGTATATTCGTTGCATCCAAAATTTCGCACGAATCTACGCAAGGACAAAACCATGAAGCTGGCAAACGGCCTGACCACTGAAC
>Ga0247727_10007532_pt1 | contig 20689 bp, 19 predicted proteins | sample WisWelCaveWW1625_FD_202498 | JGI IMG/M metagenome (GOLD analysis project Ga0247727, IMG submission 202498) | Biofilm microbial communities from Wishing Well Cave, Virginia, United States - WW16-25 | ecosystem: Environmental > Aquatic > Deep subsurface > Groundwater > Cave microbial mat | place... | reverse complement strand
CTCCTACCGGCTCAAGGAAAAACTGAAGGCTGGCCTGGTGCGCGCCGAAGAAACAACCGAATCATGAACCAGGTGGGGAAGATTCAATTTACACAACTGGGGAAATCTGGGCTGTCCTTGACACTTGTGCTTCACCTTCTCGTACCAAGGATTGCGGCTGCCGAGGTAGAAGCCCACCACGGCCACGGCGTTGTCGCCGCCGACGCGCGCCACGACCTGGCTCAGCATCCCGTTGGCGCGTCTGCTCTGCGGGTACGGGGCGCCGTACTTCAGCTTTATCCCCTCGCTGTAGGCTCACCAGGGTGGGCGAAGCCCCCCCGGGATCTTTCTTGTTCTTTTTCTTACCCTCTATAGTGATCGGATCAATCTGACCCGATTGATCGGATCGTTTTGCGCCGGTCGACAGTGTCAAATTGCGATGATGCACCGGGTCAGATTGATCCGATGCACCGTCGCTTTTTGACCCGATGGAGAGGTTAAGCCGGTTGAGCGCCTGGTAGTTGACCGCATACCAGTTCGCCCGCTCCCAGCTGGTGTGCGACTTCTTAGTGACGAAGAGCAGGCCGATCTCGCGCAGGCGTGCGACGGTGCGCTTGATGGTGGCCTCGGACCAGAAGGAGAACTTCTGGGCGAGATCGGGCGCGCTCATCGGCACCCAGCGACGCTCGTCGCGCTCGTGCTCGCTGATGCGCGACCAGTAGTGGATCTGCTGCAGCATGATGGCTTCGTTCAGGCCGATGGCACGGGCGAGCGTCGGTATGACTTGCAGCGGCGACTCGTCGATCAGCAAGGAGCGCTGATAGCCTTGCATTCCCCCCACCCCTGTCCAACTTACCGGCGCCGCTTCCATTTGCCGCCGGAGCCCATCAGGTTGTCGCTCCAGGATTCGGTGTGGCGACCCCGATTTCGGGGCTATTTCCGCGCTGGATTGAAACGGGCGCCACTTCCATAGGGGGCAGGACCACCCGGTGCAGGTTCGCACGGCCTCGCGGTCGTATCCGGTGCAGGAAAGGCACATTGCCGCCACGGCATTCTTCCGGCCGCCAGTCCCGTCGAACGCGCGCCTAAGAATGCCGCGGACGCTTACCGGCGCCTGCGCGACCAGGTTGTTCACGCGCTCGGCGCGGGTAACCATCTGGCTGCCCCCGCAATGCCGCGCAACTCCCGAGCGCGCTGGCAGGGGACGCTCGCGCCAAGCGGTAGGCCATTACGCGTGCCGGCTCGCCTCATGCTGCCTGCAGCTGAGCTCGAGCCCTCGCGAGCCGCCGGCCGACGGCGGAGCGCTGCTTCGCAGCCTGATCCCGTGCGGCGATGCGTTCGGCCACCCACACCTCGATCTCTTCCGAATCCCACGCTGTCGCGCGCTCGCCGATCGGTACGCGCTTCGGGAACCGGCCCAGCGCTTCCAGGCGGTAGATCTCCGAGCGCCCGAGGCCGGTCATGCTTCGCACTTCGGGCAGGCGAATGAGCCTCTTCATTTTTCCTACCTCGTTGGTGGTGATCCGCCGCTGTCCATCAGCAGCGCACGACGCGGACGATGCCGTGTTCAGAGGTTGCGGTCGAATATGAAAAAAGGGACCACTGACCCATGCACTCGACGGGAAATTGCACTGCCAGCCAGCGCAGAGCGTGGGCCGCGGCGGCGTTGCGTTAACGTTGCGTTTTGAGGCATCCGGCAGGGCTGGCAATACCGCCCAAAAGCGAGGGGTTAACGAGGGGTTTTCGGGCCTCCGCAGGGTTGGTAGTACCGCTCAAAAGGCGCTGCGCTAACGCTGTGTTTTAAGGCCTTCGCCGCCACATCAATCGGCCCCTTATTCGCCGAACCGCGCTTACCAGCGCTGCATCGCTCAGTGGTCGCCGAGCCTTTTGGCGGAAGATCTCCGGCGCGAGCGCCGCGCGCAGCAGTTCGAATAGCGGCCCGCGTGCTCCTCCGGCGCGATCGTCCCAAGTCATGGTGGGACGGCGACCGCTGATCTGCTCGTAAAGGCTGCACACCACGGCGATGTATGTGTCTCGACCGGCCTCCCCGCCACTCGGCCGTCCCCGAGTTGACTCGCCGCGGCGGACCAGGCGGACATTGATGGAGTCGCGTCCCGACCGACGCGTCAGCAGATCGTCGCCTCGCACTACGGCAAGGGCCACAGGTTGCCTACTGAACCTATTGATCGCGCGGCTGATTCGTTCCTTCTTGATTGGGCCTTGCGCTTGGCGCGCTGCGTACCGATGCGCCTCGATAAGAATGGCTCGCCAACCCGCCGCAGCCAATCGACCCGCACGCCGCCCTGTATGACGCGCGAGGCTGAGCAAGCAGCCCTTAACCGCCTGCGCTTCAGTGGGGCTAAAGACGTGGTCATAGATCTCGAGCGGATCCGCGGACACCAACCACTCGATCTCAGCAACAGACAGCGCCTTCAGTATCGACGGCTGCCTTCGCTTGCGACTCACGCGCACCCTTTTGCCCCGATCCCTGGGAGAGAATCGCCGCGCCAGATGGGCAAGGAAACCCCGCTTCTTTGGGGTCAGCCTAGGCGCGGCGCAACCACGCGTCAGTGAAGCTTTGCCTCCAGCTCCTCGTAGAACTCCGGGTCCGTTGGCGCCTCGAAGGCACCCCCCAGAAAGTCAGTCAGCACGGCCAGGAAGCCGGCCTCTACAGCGGGACCAGCACGACCTACTACTCGCAAATGCCGAGCAAGGACATCGCTCTGAGGGCGCCCCTCCCGGTATTCTTCTTCGATACTCGTCGCGTCACTGCCTACTTCATCTCGAATCTCGCGCAGCATGTCGATGGCCAACCGCCGGCCATCCGCCGCAGTCAAATGCTTGCTACGCTGTCGCTCAGCCATGATGCGAACCTCCTTACAGGTTGCTTTGTGGTCAGGCCGACGCGGCGTTAGCGCGCCGCGTTCGGCCCTTTGCCGGCGCTAGATTTTCTGCACAACGGGAAGCCCGAGCTCAGCGAAGGGCTCTTTGAGTTCGTCCAGTTTCCCCATAGCTGTCCAGGCTTCCACCGCATCGGAGCAGACGTGAGCGGTGTATCTCACCTTCTCGCCCTTCATCGATGAATGACCCTCCTCCGCTACGACGAGGCGATCAAAATCGCCCATCACCGGATCCCATACCCGCCTCGTCCCGTACAAGCGGTACACCTTCCACCGCTTGTTGGAGAGGGAGGGACTGGATCCGCGCGGCGTCGTTTCGACTGTTAGAAGCAAATAACCGCGCTCGATCTGTAGGTCAGGCTCGCCATCGCGACGGATAGTTATTCGCGATCCATTGGTATCGGTGGGCGCGCGATCGACGGATGAAACTTGCGCCATACGGACCTCACTTGGGGATGCTGCTGAAGCCGCCAGGACGGCGGCATTGGAACGTGACATAGCTTCACTCCTTCACCAGGACCCGAAAACGCCCTCCGGTCCACGGGGCTTGCGGCACGACGCCGCAACGGTCAATCTACGCTGAGCAGAGCACGTTTGCAATGGGCCGCTTTTTACGCCGCGGCTTTCTTGATCGGTGACACCTTTGCTCCGGCCTTCAGGGCGTCGAGATAATCCGCCCAGGCCTGCATCATTCGCCGACGCTCGGGCAGGTGCTCGGCGAAGTTGTAGGCCGCGCGCACGTCGTTGCGCTCCGCGTGCGCGAGCTGCCGCTCGATCGCGTCGCGGTGCCACCCCTGCTCGTTCAGGTGCGTCGACGCCATGCTTCTGAAGCCGTGGCCGGTCATTTGGTCCTTCGAGTACCCGAGCCGGCGCAGCGCCGCGTTGACCGTGTTCTCGCTCATCGGGCGACCGTTGGTACGGGCGCCTGGGAAAACTAGGGTGCCACGTCCAGTGAGCGGCTGCAGCTCCTCCAGAACGGCAATCGCCTGGGTCGAAAGCGGAACGATGTGCTGCTCGCGCATCTTCATCCGCTCGGCTGGAATGCGCCACTCGGCCTTGTCGAGATTGAACTCGGCCCACTCGGCACGCCGCAGTTCGCCCGGGCGCACGAAGGTCAACGGTGCGAGTCGCAGCGCGCATTTCGTCACCATGGAGCCGTCGTACCCGTCGATCGCGCGCAGCAGCCCCCCGATGCCTTTCGGGTCGGTGATGGACGGATGGTGGCGCTCCCTAGCAGGCGTGAGGGCGCCTTTCAGCTCGACCGTGGGGTCCCGTTCCGCCCGGCCGGTTGCAACCGCGTAGCGAAACACCTGGCTGCAATTCTGTTTGGTCCGGTGAGCCGTCTCGATAGCTCCCCTGCCCTCCACCTTCCGCAGGATGGTGAGCATCTCCTTGGACGTGATATCGGCGATCGGCCGGCCGCCGATCTGCGGGAAGACATTGCGCTCGAGGCGCCGCAGGATCTTGTCCGAGTGACCCTTTACCCACTTCGGGGAAAACGCGGCAAACCACTCCCGCGCCACGGCCTCGAAGCTGTTGGCCGCGCGCTCGGTGACGATCGCCCTGTGGGCTTTACGCTGCTCGCTCGGATCGATGCCGTTGGCGAGTAGCCGCTTCGCATCGTCGCGCCGCTCGCGCGCCTGCTTCAGCGCTACGTGGGGATAAACCCCAAGGGACAGGCGCTTCTCCTTGCCTGCGAAACGGTACTTGAGACGCCACCACTTGCCGCCGTTCGGTGCGAGCTCGAGGTACAGGCCGCCGCCGTCGAAGAGGCGCACCGGTTTCTCGCCGTGCTTCGCGGCTCGGATCGCTTTGTCGGTGAGCGCCATTTTGGGGGCAACAGCGGGTGCGGATAGAGGTGTTGCCCCCAATGCTGCCCCCAGTTGCCCCCGGCTGTCAATGGACGACCACGGACGACCTCAGACGCGCTCTCAGAGGGGAAACAGGGCTTGAGGCGTAAGCCGGCGACAGTGTCGGACGGCCTGAAACAGGAAGTTGGTGGCCAAGGCCGGAATCGAACCAGCGACACACGGATTTTCAGTCCGCTGCTCTACCAACTGAGCTACTTGGCCGTGCTGCAGGAAGGGGCGGATTATAAATAAAAAGGGCGCCGAAGCGCCCTTTTTTCCCTGCGAAGAACTGCAGCGTTACATGTCCATGTCGCCCATGCCGCCCATGCCGCCCATGCCGCCCATGCCGTGGGCGTGGCCGCCGCCCTTCTTCTCTTCGACCAGCTCGGCCACCATCGCGTCGGTGGTGAGCATCAGGCCGGCGACCGAAGAGGCGTTCTGCAGCGCGAAGCGCACGACCTTGGTCGGGTCGATCACGCCCATCTGCACCATGTCGCCGAACTCCTCGGTCTGGGCGTTGAAGCCGTAGTTGCCCTTGTTCTCGAGCACCTTGTTGAGCACGACCGAAGGCTCGGCGCCGCTGTTGTCGACGATCATGCGCAGCGGCTCTTCCAGCGCGCGCATCACGATCTTGATGCCGCCGTCCTGGTCCTGGTTCTCGCCCTTGAGCTTGCCTTCGAGCACCTGCTTGGCGCGGATGAACGCCACGCCGCCGCCCGGCACGATACCCTCTTCCACCGCGGCGCGGGTCGCGTGCAGCGCGTCCTCGACGCGCGCCTTCTTGTCCTTCATCTCGATCTCGGTCGCAGCGCCGACCTTGATCACCGCCACGCCGCCGGCGAGCTTCGCCACGCGCTCCTGCAGCTTCTCCTTGTCGTAGTCGCTGGTCGCCTCGTCGATCTGGACGCGGATCTGCTTGACGCGGCCCTCGATCTGCTTCTTGTCGCCCGCGCCGTCGATGATGGTGGTGTTCTCCTTGGCGGCCTCGACTTTCTTGGCGCGCCCGAGGTCCTTCAGCGTCGCGTTCTCGAGCTTGAGCCCCAGCTCTTCGGAGATCACGGTGCCGCCGGTGAGCACGCCCATGTCCTCGAGCATCGCCTTGCGGCGGTCGCCGAAGCCCGGCGCCTTGACCGCGACGGTCTTGAGGATGCCGCGGATGTTGTTCACCACCAGCGTCGCGAGCGCCTCGCCCTCGACTTCCTCGGCGATGATCAGCAGCGGCTTGCCCGCCTTGGCGACCTGCTCCAGGATCGGCAGCAGCTCGCGAATCGACGAGATCTTCTTGTCGTGCAGCAGGATGTAGGGGTCTTCGAGCACCGCGATCTGCTTCTCGGGGTTGTTGATGAAGTACGGCGACAGGTAGCCGCGGTCGAACTGCATGCCCTCGACCAGGTCGAGCTCGTTCTGCAGCGACTTGCCGTCCTCGACTGTGATCACGCCCTCTTTTCCGACCTTGTCCATCGCGTCGGAGATGATCTTGCCGATGTCGAAATCGGCGTTGGCCGAGATCGCGCCGACCTGGGCAATTTCCTTGGAGGTGGTGCAGGGCTTGGAGATCTTCTTCAGCTCCTCGACCACCGCCAACACGGCCTTGTCGATGCCGCGCTTGAGATCCATCGGGTTCATGCCCGAGGCGACGAACTTCATGCCCTCGCGCACGATCGCCTGGGCGAGCACGGTCGCGGTGGTGGTGCCGTCGCCGGCGACGTCGGAGGTCTTGGAGGCGACTTCCTTCACCATCTGCGCGCCCATGTTCTCGAACTTGTCCTTGAGCTCGATTTCCTTCGCCACCGACACGCCGTCCTTGGTGACGGTCGGGGCGCCGAACGAGCGCTCGAGCACGACGTTGCGGCCCTTGGGCCCCAGCGTCACTTTCACGGCATCGGCAAGAACGTTCAGTCCATGAACCATCTTGGCGCGCGCGTTTTCGTGGAAACGTACTTCTTTGGCAGGCATTGTTTCTTCTCCTAATTACGAAATGGTTGTGCTTACGAGCCTTCGATGACGCCCATGAGATCTTCTTCACGCATCACCAGCAGCTCGTCGCCCTTCACCTTGACGGTCTGCCCCGAGTACTTGCCGAACAGCACACGGTCGCCGACCTTGACGTCGATCGGGATCAGCTTGCCGTTGTCGTCCTTCTTGCCCTTGCCGACGGCGACGATCTCGCCCTGGTCGGGCTTCTCGGCGGCGGTGTCGGGGATGACGATGCCCCCGGCGGACTTGCGTTCCTCTTCGATGCGCTTGACGATCACGCGGTCATGCAACGGACGGATTTTCATCAGATGGCTCCCATTGAAAAAATTCGATGTATTACAATGGCTTGGGTTATCCAAGCCGAAAACCTTAAAGGGTTAGCACTCGTTACAACCGAGTGCTAATAATAGCGGCGATGCCTCGGTTTATCAAGACCTTCGCGCTTCTGTCAGCGCTTACTTCGGCTGCAGCCGCGGCTGACCTTCCGCCGGCCCTGGTGCAGGCATTGCGCGACGCCAAGGTGCCTCAGGCGAGCGTCAGCGTGGTGGTGCAGGAGGTCGGAGCGCGGCGCCCTGCCCTCGCGCTGAATGCCGGCGCATCGAGAAACCCGGCGTCGGTGATGAAGCTCGTCACCACCTACGGGGCGCTCGAGCTGCTCGGTTCCGCGTACCGCTGGAAGACCGAGGTGTACGCCGACGGCGACGACCTGATCCTCAAGGGCAGCGGCGACCCGAAGCTCAACTACGAGAGCTTCTGGATGCTGCTGCGCAGCCTGCGCGGGCGCGGCCTGCGCGAGATCCGCGGCGACGTGGTGCTCGACCGCAGCCGCTTCCCGGCGATCGCGCTGCCGCCGATCGACCAGGAGCTGTTCCGCCCGTACAACGTCCCGCCCGACGCGCTGCTCGTCAACTTCAAGTCGCTGCGCTTCGTGTTCCTGCCCGAGGAGGGCAAGGTGCGCGTGTTCGCCGAGCCGCGGCTGCCGGGGTTCGAGCTGGTCAACACGCTGCGCCTTGCGGAGGGCGCCTGCCCCGAAGGGCGCGCGTTCCGCGATCTCATCCAGGCGAGCTTCCAGTCGACGCCGCCGCGTGCCGCTTTCACCGGCCTGTATCCGGTGTCCTGCGGCGAGCGCGAGCTCAACGTCGCCCTGCACGCCCCGGAGGACTACGTCGCCGGCATGATCCGCGCGCTCTGGGCCGAGATGGGCGGAAGCTGGAGCGGGCGCATCCGCGAGGGCGCGGTCACGCCCACCGCGCGTCTGCTTTACACCCACGAATCCGAGCCCCTCGGCGAGATCGTGCGCGACATCAACAAATTCTCGAACAACGTGATGGCGCGCCAGCTCTACCTCACGCTCGCCGCCGAGCTCGGCGGCGCGCCGGCGCAGCCCGAGGCTGCCGCGCGCGCGATCGCGCAATGGCTCACCTTCAAGGGCATCGAGGCGAACGAGCTGGTGCTCGAGAACGGCTCCGGGCTGTCGCGCCTGGAGCGCGCCAGCGCGACGACGCTGATGGCGATCCTGCAGGCGGCGTGGCGGAGCCCGGTGATGCCCGAGTTCATGGCCTCGCTGCCGGTGGTCGCCGCCGACGGCACGATGCGCAAGCGCCTGCACGGCGAGCCCGTGTCCGGCAATGCGCACATCAAGACCGGGCTCCTCTCGGATGCGCGCGCGATCGGCGGCTACGTCCTCGACCGCAGCGGCCGCCGCTACGCGCTGGTGATGATCGCCAACCATCCGAACGCGCCGCAGGCGGAAGCCGCGTTCGACGCGCTCCTCGCCTGGGTGCGCGCCGGCGCGCGCGCGCGGCGCTAGGCCACGATCAGGTTGCCGTTCGCCAGCAGGTCGTTCAGCAGCAGCCCGGTCTGCCCTTGCAACGTCGCCAGCGCGACGAAGTCCGAGCCTGCGCCGTCGGCGTTGACCTTCACGGTCGTGCTGCCGCCGGCCGCTTCGAGCTGAATGAAGCTGTCCGGGGTGGCCGGGTTGTAGCCGACCAGCACGTCGCGGATGTCGAGGGCATCCCCGCCCGCGCCTGCGACGAAGCCTGCGATGGTGTCGACTCCGTCGCCGATGCTGTTGTAGTCGTGGCGATCCGAGCCCGCGCCGCCCATGAGCAGGTCGTTACCGGCGTTGCCTGTGAGCACATCGTTCGCCCCGCCGCCGACCAGCACGTCGTTCCCGGTTCCGCCGGACAGGGACAGCGGAATGGGTGACCCGCCGCCGCGCGCCGCCCAGTTCACCGCCTGCTCGAGCAGCTGGTCGGGCGCACCCGTGCGCAGATACCCGGAGGGGCCGAAGTTGAGCTCGGGCTCGCTGTAGAGCCCGCCGACGTAGGCGGTGCGGCCCTGCCCGGCGACATCCTTGTAGGCGACGGCGTGCCCGAACGTGGATCCGAATATGTCCGCGCCGTTGAAGCTTGCCAACGACACCGCGCCCGCGTCGAGATTCAGCGCCGCTTCCCAGAGATTGTTTCCGCCGCCGCCGATGGTGATCGAGGTAACGCCCTCGGTGATCGGATGGCCGCTGTTCACCGCGAAACCGCCCCCGGAGCCCAGAAATGTGTAGCCTCCCGGCGCGATGGGCGACACGAAGTTCGCATTCGCGTTGGCTGAAAGGAACACCTCCAGCGTGCTCGCGAACCACCCGTCGGTGATCACGCCGCCCTCGTTACTCTCGGAATAAGTTCGCAGCGCCGCCCAGTAGGCGGGCGTCATCGGGTCGCCGAACTGGCCGGCATTCACCACCACGTCGTACACCGACAGCTCCGCCAGCGTATCGGCAGCGCTCACCTGCAGCAGCGATACGTCGAAGTCGAACACCGTGGAGTCGTTCAGTTGCGCTGCGGTGCGCGTCGCGCCGTCCAGGCTTTCTGCAATGTTGTAGACCACCGCCACCCTGATCGCACCGCCAGCACCGCCGGCGTCGACCAGGGAAAGATTCACCGTCGCCGAGTCGTTGCCGCCGTTGCCGTCGGACACCGAGTACGTGAGCGACGACGTAGTTCCGGCCGCGCCGGTCGGGGTGAACGTAAGCCCGGAGAGCTCGGCGCCCGACAAGATCGCTCCGCTGCCGACCACTGTGCCGTCCGCTTTTTCCAGCGTGCCGTTGGTCGGCGCCGCCAGGATGGTCGCCGTGAGCGTGTCGCCGTCCACGTCAGTCGGCGCCGCGATATTGAGCCCCACCTCTCCCGAGCCGGCAGGAACGATCACCACCTTGTCCGCCTCCGCCACCGGCGCATCGTTCACCGGGTTCACCGTGAGCGACACCGTGTCGGTGTCCGTGAGCGCCCCGCCGGCTCCGGTGTTGCCCTGATCGTCGACGTTCAGGGTCAAGACGGCCGCGCCGTTATAGTCGGCATTTGGAACGTAGAAGAGCCCGTCGAGCGCCGCACTCACGTCCGCCAGCGTGCCGGCAAAGGTCATCGCCGCATCTGCAGTCCCGTCGCCTTGGGCCCCGGGCACCGCGCCGCTGAAGTCCAGCCCCGTCGTGCCACTCAGCGTGAGCGTCCCGCTGGTCACCGTCAGCGTCACCCGCACCGGCGCCGTTCCAGCATCCACATCGGCCACGCTCAGCGCATTGCCATTGGCCAGGGAGAACGTAAGCGAGCTGTCCTCATTCAGGCTCTGCGCCCCCGGCACCGTGTTCACCGGCGCATCGTTCACCGGCGCGACCGCAAGGGACACCGTGGCCGTGTTCGACGTCAGCAGCCCGTCGCTCAGGTGGTAGGTGAAGCTGTCAGCTCCGTTGAAGTCGAGCTCCGGGGTGTAGCTGAAGCTGCCATCAGGGTTGAGCGTCAGGATTCCGTGGGCAGGGCCGCTGACAAGCGCGGCGGTCAGGGGCGGGCCATCGACGTCCGCGTCGTTGGCAAGGACATTTCCAACCAGCGCAACGTCTTCATTCGTGGAGAAACTGTCGTCCCCCGCCACCGGCGCGTCGTTGACCGGGGTAACCGTGAGGAAGACGGTGCCGGTAGCCGCCAGCGCGCCGTCGCTCACCTGGTAGATGAAGCTGTCGGCTCCGTTGAAGTTGAGCCCCGGGGCATAGCTGAAGCTGCCGTCAGCGTTGAGGACGAGGGTGCCGTGGGCGGGACCTGTGACAAGGGCTGCGGTCAGGGCATCGCCATCCGCGTCCGTGTCGTTTGCCAGTACGTTGCCGGATACCGAGGTGTCCTCGGCCGTAGTAGCGTTGTCGTCGGCCGCCACCGGCGCGTTGTTCGCCGGAGCGTCGTCCACGCCGGTGATGGTGATGACGACTTTCGCGGTGTCGGAGTCGCCGTCGGCGTCGGTGACGCGGTACCTGAAGCTCTCGGTCGCGGTCTCACCCGCGCCGAGGAAGTCGAAAAACGCGCCTGGCGTGTAGCTGAAGCGGCCATCGGCGCCGAAGGCGAGCGTGCCGTGCGCCGGCCCGCTTACGAGCTGCACCGTGCGCACCAGATCGGGTACCGAATCGTTGGCGAGTACGTTGCCGGAGACCGCGCCGTCTTCGGAGACCGTCGCCCGGTCGTTTACCGCGTTCACGCGCTGGTCGCGCGGGTTCAGCGATACGCCGTCCACCCGCACCTGGAGCCGCTCGATGCCACGCACGTCGAGGTCGAACGCGCTGAACTCGAAGTGGCGCGAATCGCGCAGGAAGCGCGCGATATCGGACTGGACTGCGGGCCGCAGCCACTCGGCGAGCGTCAGGTCGAGGCGCAGCGTGTCGCAGCCCGAGCCGCCGTAGTAGCGGTCGTGGGCGCCTACGTTCTGCGCCGCGCGGTAGACCAGGAGATCGTTGCCGGCGCCGCCGAAGACGTGGTCGCTTCCCGCGCCGCCGTCGAGGACATCGTTGCCCTTACGGCCGAAGATCCAGTCGCTACCGCTAGTGCCGGTAAGGACGTCCTTGCCCTTCGTCCCGATGATCGTGCCCATCTACACCCCCTGCCGCCTGAAAACGCTGCAACTCATTCTAGGCACGCTACTCGGGTGTCAATGAGGGCTGCATGAATTCTTACACGCTTCGGCAAAAGTAAATTCTTACAAGCCCAGCTCCTTCCAGAGCGCATCCACCCGGCGCTTTATCTCCGCGTCCATGACAATCGGCCGGCCCCAGCGGCGCGCCGTTTCGCCGGGCCACTTGCTGGTCGCGTCGATGCCCATCTTCGAGCCGAGGCCCGACACCGGGCTGGCGAAGTCGAGGTAGTCGATCGGCGTGTTCTCCACCACGACCGAATCGCGCGCCGGATCGACGCGCGTGGTCAATGCCCAGATCACTTCCTTCCAGTCGCGTACGTCGACGTCGTCGTCGCAGACCACGATGAGCTTGGTGTACATGAACTGGCGCAGAGTGCTCCACACTCCCATCATCACGCGCTTCGCATGCCCCGGGTACTGCTTCTTCATGCTGACCACGGCGAGGCGGTAGGAGCAGCCCTCGGGCGGCAGGTAGAAGTCGACGATTTCGGGGAACTGCTTCATCAGCAGCGGAACGAAAACCTCGTTGAGCGCGAGGCCAAGGACGGCGGGCTCGTCCGGCGGCTTGCCGGTGTAGGTCGAGTGGTAGATCGGCGCGCGCCGCAGCGTGATTCGGTCGACCGTGAGCACGGGGAAGCGCTCGACCTCGTTGTAGTAGCCGGTATGGTCGCCATGCGGCCCTTCTTCTGCAGTATCAGCGGCGTTGATAACCCCTTCCAGGACCATTTCGGCTGTCGCCGGCACCTGCAGCTCGTTGCCGATGCACTTCACCAGCTCGGTGCGCGCACCGCGCAGCAGCCCGGCGAACTGGTATTCGCTCAGCGCATCGGGGATCGGCGCCACCGCCGCGAGCATGGTTGCGGGATCCGCGCCGAGCGCGACCGCCACCGGAAACGGCGCTTTCGAGGAATTCGCATGATCCAGAAAATCAAGGGCGCCGCCGCGGTGCGCGAGCCAGCGCATGATGACGCGGTTGCGCCCGATGACCTGCTGGCGATAGATGCCGAGGTTCTGGCGCGGCTTGGCGGGGCCGCGCGTCACCGTGAGGCCCCAGGTGATGAGCGGGCCGGCGTCCTGCGGCCAGCAGGTCTGCACCGGAAGGCGCGCAAGATCCACCTCGGCGCCTTGCCACACGGTTTCCTGGCAGGGCGCTGACGAGACCAGCTTCGGCGGCATGTTGAGGAGCTGCTTCCACACCGGGAACTTTTCCCAAAGGTCCCTCAGCCCCTTGGGCGGCTCGGGCTCGCGCAGGAACGCAAGCATGCGCCCGATTTCGCGCAGCGAGCCGCGCTCCTCCTCGCCCGCGGCGACGCCCATCGCGGCGGCGACGCGCCGCACCGTGCCGAAAAGGTTGGCGAGCACCGGGATCGCATGGCCCCTCGGCCGCTCGAAAAGCAGCGCCGGGCCGCCCGCGCGCAGCACGCGGTCGGCGATCTCGGTCATTTCCAGGCGCGGTGACACCTCGGCGCGGATGCGCTTCAGGTCGCCGCTCGCCTCGAGCTGGGCGACGAATTCCCGCAGGTCGGCGTACTTCATCGCCTGGGCAGCGTCAGCCGCTCGCTCAACGCCTCGGCGAACTCGAGCAGCATGGTGTCGCGCCCGCGCGCCGGGTAGACGCGCTCGGACCCCGGCAGGCTGACGACGAGGGAGGTTCCGCCCATCCAGCCGAGCGCGCAAAGCGCGCCACCGCCGATCACGCAGGCGAGCGCCAGTACCGGCAGCAGGCTCGCCAGGGCCTCGAGCAGGCGGAAGAACGCGTACATGGCCTTGGGCACTCCTTGCGACCCCGCCGAAGCCATGTCGTTGGCGGCGCCGCTCGCGAAGCTGCCGACCGGCCCCGCGATCGTGAGCATCAGCAGCGCGGCGAGCACCAGCCCCACGCCCCAGCCGAGCTTGCGCGTGTCGCGCTCGAAAGCGACACGCACCGCGGTCATGCCGGCGAGCGGCAGCGTCTCGAGATGGGTGTCGCTGCGGTGCACGAGGCAGGTCGGGTGCAGCGTCAGGTGCGTGCCGCGCAGCGCGCCGTTGGCAAAGGCGAAGCGCGTGATCGCCGGGCCGGTCTCGCTCACGCGAAATAGCTCATGACGATGCCGAGGAAGATGACGCCGCCGACCCAGTTGTTGTGCATGAACGCCTTGAAGCAGCCCTCGCGCGTGCGGCCGCGGATGAGGACGTAGTGGTAAGCCATCATCGCGGCCGCCACCGCCAGGCCGGTGTAATACGGCCAGCGGAGGCGAACATAGAGCCCGAGGGCCGTGAGCAGCGCCAGCATCGCCGCGTAGCTTGCCATCACCGCCGCCACGTCCCAGCGCCCGAGCGTGAGCGCGGAGGTGCGCATGCCGAGCCGCGCGTCGTCGTCGCGGTCCACCATGGCGTACTCGGTGTCGTAGGCGAACGAATAGAACAGGTTCGCGGCGAACAGGATCCAGCACTCGAGCGGCAGGCGCGCGTGGATCGCGGCGTAGGCCAGGGGAATGCCGAAGCCGAAGGCGACGCCGAGGAACGCCTGCGGCAGCGCGAAGAAGCGCTTGGTGAAGGGATAGAGCGCGGCGATGGCGAGCGCGACGAACGAAAGCGCGATCGCCAGGCCGTTCAGGAACAGCACCAGCGCGAAGGCCGCCGCGGCGAGCGCCGCCGCGAGCGCGAGCGCCTCGCGCGGCTGGATCTCGCCCGCGGCGAGCGGGCGGCTGCGCGTGCGCTCGACGTGCGGGTCGTAGGCGCGGTCGGCATAGTCGTTGAGCGCGCAGCCCGCCGAGCGCATCAGCACCGTGCCCACCCCGAATATGACGAGGATGTCGAGCGCCGGGCTGCCGCGCGAGGCGAGCCACACCGCCCACAGCGTCGGCCACAGCAGCAGCAGCATGCCGATCGGCTTGTCGAGCCGGATCAGGCGCTCGTAGGCATCGAGCCGCCTGGCAATGAATGCCATGTCCATCGGCAAAGGATAACTCACGCGTGCGTGAGCTCGTGCCTGGAGCCCAACCAGCGTTGCACATGGGCCCGCGCCAGCGCCGGGTCCCGCTCGATTAGTTCCGCGGCGGCGCGCTGCGCCGCCTCGACCAGGTCCTGGTCGCGCTCGAGGTCGGCGAAGCGCAGCAGCGGTGCGCCGCTCTGGCGCTCGCCGAGGACTTCGCCCGGACCGCGCAGCTCAAGGTCCCTGCGCGCGATCTCGAAACCGTCTGCGGTCTCGAAGATGATCCTGAGGCGCTCGCGCGCCCCTTCGGAAAGGTTGGCGCCAAAGAGCAGGATGCAGACGCTCTCGCGCGAGCCACGCCCGATGCGCCCGCGCAACTGGTGCAGCTGGGCCAGGCCGAAGCGCTCGGCGCTCTCGATGACCATCAGGGACGCGTTCGGGACGTCGACGCCGACCTCGATCACCGTGGTGCAGACGAGAAGCTGCACGCGATTTTTCTGGAATGACTGCATGACCTCGGCCTTTTCCGCCGCCGGCAAGCGGCCGTGCAGCAGCGCCACGGAAAGGCCGGCGAGCTCTCTTTTCAGCTTGTCGAACGTTGCCAGCGCCGTCTGCAGCCCGGCCTTGGACTCCTCGATCACCGGGCATACCCAGTACGCTTGCTGCCCTTCCGTGCACGCCTCGCGGATCCGCTTCAGGACCTCCGTGCGCTTTTCCTCCAAGAACGTTCGCGTCCTGACCGGCCGCCGCCCTGGTGGCAGCTCGTCGATGGTCGACACGTTGAGGTCAGCGAAATAGGTCATCTCCAAGGTGCGCGGGATAGGCGTGGCGCTCATCATGAGCTGGTGCGGCACGGCGCCGGCTGCTTTCTTGCGCAGCGCGAGCCGCTGCTCGACGCCGAAGCGGTGCTGCTCGTCCACCACGATCAGGCCCAGGCGGGAGAACTCCACGTCTTTCTGGATGAGCGCATGCGTCCCGATGAGCACGCGCCCTTCCAGCATCTGCTTCTTCTCCTTCCTTCCCATGCCGCCGCGCAGGGTGCCCAGGCGCACGCCGAGCGGCGCGAGCCATTCGCTGAATTTGCGCCAATGCTGCTCGGACAGGATCTCGGTGGGCGCCATCACCGCCGCCTGCGCGCCCGAGTCCACCGCGGCGAGGCAGGCGATCGCGGCGACGATCGTCTTGCCGCTGCCGACGTCGCCCTGCAGCAGCCGCTGCATCGGGTGCGGCTCGCGCAGGTCGCGCAGCACCTCGTTCATCGCCCGCGTTTGCGCCTTGGTCAGCTTGAAGGGAAGCCTCTGGAGAAAAGACCTGAGCAGCGGCCCGTTCACCTTCAGCACCGGCGCCTGCCGCGCGCGGCGGGCGCGGTAGGCGAAGCGCATCGAAAGCTGCTGCGCGAGCAGCTCGTCGAACTTGACGCGGCGCCAGGCGGGATGGGTTCGATTGACCAGTTCTTCGGGCGCCATTCCCGGAGGCGGCCGGTGCAGAAACCGCACGCTTGGCGCGAATTCGGCGAGGCCGAGGCCGCGGCGCAGGCTCTCGGGAAGTGTGTCGTCGAGCCGCTCGCTGTCCAGCGCCTCGAGCACCAGCGCGCGCAGGTCGCCCTGCTTCAGGCCCGCGGTCGTGGGGTAGATCGGCGTCAGCGCGTCGGGAAGCGGCTCGCCTGCGCGCACGATGCGGTAGCGCGGATGCGCCATCTCGGCGCCGAAAAAGCCCGAGCGCACCTCGCCGAACGCGCGCACGCGCAGGCCGTCTTCGGCGGCGCGCTGGAACTGCTTGAGCTGGCTGCCGTAGAAATTGAAGAAGCGCAGCACCACGCCCTCGGCATGCACCACCAGCTGGCGCTTCGGCCGGTACATGACCTGTGCTTTCAACACCGGGGCCTCGATGCTCACCGGCTTGCCGGCGGGCGCCGCCTCCGGCGCGGTGAGGGAGGTCTCGTCCTCGTAGCGCAGCGGCAGGTGCAGCACCCGGTCGAAGCGCGAGCGCAGCCCGAGCTTCTGGAGTTTCTTGTCGAGTGACGCCTTAATTGGCGTGCAGGATCGCGTCTATTTCGACCAGCGCGCCGCGCGGCAGGCCCGCCACGCCGACCGCGGCGCGCGCCGGATAGGGCTCGCGCACGTACTGCGCCATGATCTCGTTCACGCGGGCGAAATGCGCGAGATCGGTGAGATAGACGGTCATGCGCACGGCGTGATCGAGGCTGAGCCCCGCCGCGGCGGCGACCGCCGCCAGGTTGCGGAACACGCGGTGCGTCTGCCCCTCGATGCCCTCGGCGAGCTGCATGGTCGCGGGATCCAGGCCGATCTGCCCTGAGAGGTACACGGTGGAGCCGCCGGCCTCTCCTACGACTTTCACTGCCTGCGAATACGTGCCGATCGCCTCGGGCGCATCGCGCGTCTGGATCGGAGTCTTCATGCCGGGTATCTTAGCGTAATGATTTCGCAGCTCGAAAAGCTGCTCGGCACGCCGCGTGACGGCGCGCTGCTGCGCTACTCGCTTGGCATCGAGTACGCGAAGGCCGGCAACCGCGAGCGCGCGATCGAGTATCTGCGCGAGGCCGTGGCGCGCGACCCGCTCTATTCCGCGGCGTGGAAAGCGCTAGGCAAGGCTCTTAGCGACTCGAATCTTCTCTTGGAAGCTCTTGAGGCTTATCGCCAAGGAATCGAGGCAGCGAAGAAGAAAGGCGACCGCCAGGCCGAAAAGGAAATGACCGTCTTCGCGCGGCGGCTGGAGAAGCTAGGGAAAAAGCCGGGATAGCGCCTGGCTCAGGCCGGCGACGAAGCTCTCCTTGCCGACGAGCGCGTCGGCGCCGGCGCGGCTCGCGGCTGCCGCGGCCTCCGGCGTGTGAAACAGCGTCATGGCGACGACCGCAGGCGCGCCCGGCTCGGCTTTCACGCGCTTCACCATTTCCAGGCCGCGCACCGGCACCCTGCCGAGGTCGAGCAGCAGCACGTCGGGGCCGGCGCTGCTCACCAGGCTGAGCGCCTGCAGCGCAGTGTCCGCGGTGCCGGCAAGCACGAAACCCGGCAGGTGCGCGATGTAGTTGGCCGCCGCGGTGAGGAAAGCGGGGCTGCCATCCGCGATTGCGATACGAAGAGGACGCGCGTCCATTGGACGGCACGGTAAAGCCCGCGCCGCCGCAGCGGTATCGGGGGCTTCCCTAGGCCGCGCTAGGCATTTCCTGAGAAGACTGCAAGACCTTGTCAGCCTTCCGGCGGGACGAGCCCGGTGCGCAGCGCATATCGCACAAGCCCGGCCACGTCCCGGATGCCCAGGCGCTCCATGATCTGCGCGCGGTGGGTCTCCACGGTCTTCACCGAGAGGTTGAGGAGGAAAGCGATTTCCTTGGTGCTTTTGCCTCCGGCGACGAGCTTCAGGACCTCGCGCTGGCGCGCGGTGAGCACTTCCGGCGCGGCCTCGCCGCCGCTGCGGTGCATGTAGCCCTCGACGACCTGGCGCGACACCGAAGGGCTGAGCCAGCTCTCGCCGCGCATCACGCTGCGCAGCGCGAGCTCGAGCTCGCCGGTGGCGGCGTCCTTGAGGAGGTAGCCGACGGCGCCGGCGCGCAGCGCCTGCAGCACGTATTCCTCGCCCGAATGCATGGAGAGAATCACCACGCGCACTTCCGGTTGGCGCTCGCGCATCCGCGCCGCCGCCTCCAGGCCGGTAATGCCCTTCATCGCGATGTCCATCAGCACGACGTCGGGCCGCTCGCGCTCGGCGAGCTCGAGCGCTTCCTCGCCGCTCGAGGCCTCGGCGACCACCTGCACCTCGTGCATGCCCTGCAGCAGCGAATGGATGCCGGCACGCACCAGCGCGTGGTCGTCTGCCAGCAGGACGCGGATCATCCGACCGCGTGCTCCTTTCCGGCCTCGGCGAGCGGAAAAGTCGCGAGCAGCACCGTCCCCTGTCCCGGCGCCGAGCGCAGCTCGAAGGAGCCGCCGGCGAGCGCCATGCGCTCCTCCATGCCGACCAGGCCGAGGCTCGCGCCGCCGGCGGTGCGCTGGCGCACCGACTCGAGGTCGAAGCCGCGGCCGTCGTCGCGCACCGAGATCGCGAGCCGGCCCCCGGCGGTAAACAGGCGCAGCCACAGGTTGCGCGCGCGCGCGTGGCGCAGCACGTTGTTGATCGCTTCCTGCGCGACGCGGAAGCAGGCGGTCTCGGTGTCCGGCGCGAGCCCGTGCGGCGCGTCTTCCGCCTCGAAGTGGGCGCTCAGCCCCGCCACGCGCGCCTGGCGGTCGAGGTGCGAGCGCAGCGCCGCGGCAAGGCCGAGGTCGTCGAGCTGCGGCGGCCGCAGGCTGAGCGAGAGCTGGCGCACGCGCTCGAGCGTGTGCTGCACGGTGTCGACGCAATCCTCGACGCGCGCGCGCGATTCGAGCTGGATCTTGAGCGCCGTGAGCGCCTGCCCCACGTCGTCGTGCAGGTCGCGCGCAAGGCGGCGGCGCTCCTCCTCCTGCACCTCGAACAGGCGCCGAGAGAGCGCGCGCATGCGCTCGTGCGATACCTCGAGCTCGCGGTTCAGGCGCTCGAGCGTCTGCTGCGTGCGCAGGCCCTCGGTGATGTCGTTGATCTGCACCAGCCGCGCCGGCCGGCCGCGCCAGGCGACGAGGTGGCCGACGCCCTGGATGTCGATCAGCTCGCCGGTCTTCTTGAGGTGGCGGAACACGCCGTAGTGCACCTCGCCCGCCTCGCGGCGCAGGAAGTTGCGGAACGGCTCGTGGTCCTCGGGGCGCCGGATGTCGAGCGCGGTCTTGGCCAGGAACTCCTCGCGCGAGTACTCGTAGAGGCGCAGCGCCGCGTCGTTCACCGCGAGAAAGCCCAGGGTCTCGGCGTCGACCACCCACATCGGCAGCGGGCTGTGCTCGAACAGCATGCGATAGCGCCCTTCGTGCGGGTCGATCTTGTCGACCAGCCGCTGCAGCATCGCCGCGACCAGGCGAAGCGGTTTCATTCGAGCCGCAATGGTACCGCTGGCACGCAGCAGGGGAACGGCAAGAGAATTCGTGGTGGAGTGGAGGAGGATCGAACTCCCGACCTTCGCATTGCGAACGCGACGCTCTCCCAGCTGAGCTACCACCCCCGCAGTGACGTACCTGCGAGCGGCGGATTCTATCGTATTATGCTTTTCCCATGCAGATCTCGCCGCCGTTCGGCTACAAGGAAGTCGTCCCGTTCCTGAAGACGCACAAGGTTCGCCTGCTCGCGCCCGGACAGGTTCCCGAGTTCGCGCAGCACGGCAACGCGGTGCCGATCAGCCATACCGAGTTCCAGCCGATCGCGCGCAGCTACCCGATCGTGTTCACCAGCGGCGACGCGAGCAAGAGCTTCGCCGCGGTCGCGGTGCTCGGCCTCGCCGCCAACGAGAACCTGTTCACCGAGGGCGGCAGCTGGGCGCGCGGCGCCTACGTCCCGGCGTACGCGCGGCGCTTCCCGTTCTGCATGGCGCGGGTCAGCATGAACCGCGTCGAGCAGAAGGACCGGCTGATCTGCGTCGAGAAGTCCTGGCTCGACGAAAACGGCGGCGAGGCGATGTTCGACGCCGGCGGCCAGCCGACCGAGAAGTGGAAGGGCGTCGAGCGCCTGCTCGCCGAGTACGAATCCGATCTCGAGCGCATGCGCGAGATGTGCGCGCTGCTCGCCGACTACGGGCTGCTCGAGCCGTTCAGCATGCAGGCGACGCTCAAGAAGGAGAAGGGCGGCGGCTCGATGCAGGTCACCGGCATGCACCGCGTGGCCGAGAAGAACCTGGAGAACCTCAACGCCGCGCAGCTGAAGAACCTGATGCGCAAGGGCTACCTCGCGCGCGTCTACATCCACCTCCTCTCGCTCGAGAACTTCGCGCGCCTGCTCGACCGCAAGGCCGAGCGGCAGCCCGCGCCTAGCTCGCAGGCATAGCTCTTCTGTCGGGGCAGGGTGACACGCTTGTCACCGAGCCAGCTACAGCGCATAGGCGCACGCTGCTTCGGGGATCTACGGGCACAAAGGGTCGAGCGGGACGGGTTCCTTCAGCTGTCACGGTCAATCCGAAACTCCCCACTTAGGACAATTGAAATCTCCCCACCCCTTAACGACGGAGGTGGAACGTGGAAGAGAGAATCGAAGCTGAAGTGGCCGCTGTCGCC
>Ga0247727_10007531_pt1 | contig 20694 bp, 24 predicted proteins | sample WisWelCaveWW1625_FD_202498 | JGI IMG/M metagenome (GOLD analysis project Ga0247727, IMG submission 202498) | Biofilm microbial communities from Wishing Well Cave, Virginia, United States - WW16-25 | ecosystem: Environmental > Aquatic > Deep subsurface > Groundwater > Cave microbial mat | place... | reverse complement strand
GCCAGGAGCAGACTCATGGTCAAGAAACGACGGCAACCCCGGTGCGAAGATGTTCCGCAATGCTGACGCGGCTGAGCGCACAGCCTGCTTGCGCGATGGCCGAGAGGACACGCTCCTCGTCCATGATGATCCGATCGCGCTTGTAAATCGGGTAATCGGCGCGGACCGCGCGCGGCGTGAGATTGATAGTCGCCAGGTTCGCGCCCGCGGCGAACGCGCGCATGTAGCCGTCGTTCGACACCAGTTTCATGGCGCTGACGGCCGGGATGATCCACTGCGGCACCGCGAGTCGCATCCACGCCAGGCAATTCAACGTCAGATCAATTGACCCATTCGACGCGCTGCCGAGTGGTGTCTGGTCGCCGGCAATGAACGGGCTGACACTGCAACCGGCCAGCGGAAGCTCGGTCAGCAACCGGAGTGACCGGGCCAGCTGTTCTGCCGCCTGCCCCGGTAGGCCGACAATCAACCCCGAAGATACTTTCCATCCCGTGCCGGCCAGATACCGGATTGCCTCCAGCCGTTTTGCGAGCGTGCCGGGAGCTTCGATGGATTCATAATGCGCGGCGTCACCCGTCTCGATCTTCAGCACGTAATAGTCTGCGCCGGCCTCGCGCAATTCATCATATTCCCGGGACGACAGCGTGCCGAGGCACAACGTGATGCCGAGATTCGTCCGTCGTCGAATCTCGCGCACCAGCGGCAAGACCACCTCGCGCACCGCGACGGGATCTTCTCCCGCTTGAATATCAATATCGGTGATGGAAGAGGGCCGGTGGTTCAGGATCAGCTCGGCGAGTTCACTGACGGCCAGCCGGTAACGGGCCAATTCCCGGTTGTCGCGTCGCATCGCGCAGTAGTGGCAGTTCTGCCGGCAATGGTTGGACACCTCGATGACGCCGCGCACAAAGACACGCCGCCCAAATACCGAATCGCGCGTGGCGCCAGCGCGCACATGCCATTCTTGCTGGGCGCCGTCATTGAGGTTCAGCCCTTGAACGCCCTGAGTATCCGGCAACATGACATTCATATTATAATGGATGGGCCCAGAGCCGGCAACCTTGTGTATTCAGCGCCGAAAGAAAACATATGGAGTCTGCCAGTAGACCGCTCACTCATCCTGCATCATCTCGGTACCGACCAGTTACGGTACAACGGGCGTAAGGCCAATCACCCAAGCGGATTTTCCGGTGGGGATCGTGGCGATGGTGGTGTCTGTCGCGGTGTCGATGACCGACACAGTGCCGGCCGGCGGATTGGTAATGTAGAGCTTGGTACCGTCCGAATTGAACTCTGCCCAGTAGCATCCGGCCCCCACCGGTATGGTTTTCAGCAGAGATCGCGTTTGGATATCGAACACGGAGACGTTGTTATTGCCGGAGTTGAGAACGTAGGCTCGCGTTCCGTCGGGGTGGAAAACAACCGTCCAAGGAAGAATCCCCGTAGGAAGATTGGTTAAAACGGTGTCGGTGTCGGTTGAGATGACCGAAACATTGTTACTCAGCACATTGGTAACCCAGACTTCGCTTCCATCGGGGCTAGTGGTTATACCGCGCGGACCTCTGCCAACGGCGATATCCATCGTCCGTTCATAGGTCAACGCATCAATTACGGAGACCGTGTCTGACTGATAGTTCGTGCTGTACACTTTGCGACCATCCAAGGTCACGGCCAGCCGACGCGGTCCACCGCCCACACTGATGTTTGTCACTACGGTTAGAGAAACCGGATTGATGACGCTGACGCTATAGTTACCTTGATTCGCCACATACACGAAACTGCCGGCCGAATTCGCAACCCAAGCAATCGCGCGACAGTTAGCGCCGACCGCTAGGTTTGTCAGAAGAGAGTCCGTGGCCGTGTCGATAACCGCCACTACGGCCCCCTGCGAACAGGGAACAAAAAGGCGTGAACCATCTGGCGAACAGAGCATTTCCGCCGGAGCATCACCCACTTTGATAAAACGTCCGACGCTGTTATTCGTCGTGTTGATGACGGTTACACGATCAGAGCCAATGTTGGCGACATAGACCTTTTTCCCATCCGGCGTGACGACGAGGCGCACGGGGCTGATGCCGGCGCGCACGTTCGTCACCACCAAATCGGTATCCACATCGATGATCGAGACATTGTTGGATCCCTGATTCGGCACGTAGCCGAACTGTTTTGCGCCTGCCGGCCATGAAGCCGTGATAAAGAGCAAGACGGCAAACGCCCACACCACTTTGTTGTCTGTGCGTAATGTCATTGGGAAAGGCTCGAAAGTGGACATCGAACGTCCATTGGCTGTCGTAGCGAAGTTGGGCTACCGGCGATGGAAGTGGTCAGAGTGATGACCACCCCATAGTCGGTGTCCTATCCTAACTCAGGCCCGTTTGGGGCCCACGAGCAGCAACACAACCCCGCCCGCCAGCGCCAGTGCTCCGGCCACTGGTGGGATAAAGTGGCTGTTCTTGGTCTCGAAGCGCATGCCGAGGAAATCAACGGGTTTCCCCGGGGTCTTGAAAGTGATGCCCGAGTAGGCGAGCACCACGATACCGAGCGCGATCAGGACGATGCCAATTGTTTTTGTGTTCATTTCGCTAATCTCCAGTTTCGTTTGTTGGTTGACTGCCGTTTAGAGGGCGCGCCGGCCAGTAATGACGTTGACCAGCACCATGACAATGGCAATTACCACCAGGACGTGAATTAACCCGCCCATGGTGTAACTCGTCACCAGCCCGAGCAACCACAGAACGATCATGACTACCGCTATCGTGTACAACATATGATTCTCCTATCAGTCTGTTTCGGATTCCACTGCCGGCTGGTGCGCCATGCACGTCTCGCACCAGCGAGCAGCGATTAAACGTCTACTTGTTACTGGACACGGTCTCTTCGATGACCATGTTGTTGACCACACTGCTCACACCGTTGATGTCGGTGGCGAGCTTGGTGACCAAAGCCTTCTCTGCGGCGTTTCGCGCCGTGCCGCTCACGGTAACCACGCCGTCATTGGTCGTGACCTTCGTCTTTAGGGCGCTGGTCGAGCGATGCGATACCAACGATCCCTTGACCTGCGCGGTGATGGATGCGTCATCAATCTTCTCGCCGATCGTCTCGCCGGCCTTTTCCGGAGTCGCCACCACCGTCATCTCGTTTCTGACCTCTTTAACGCCCTCGATGTCTTTGGCGAATTCGGTCGTCAGATCCCGTTGGGCCTGGCTGGAGGCATTGCCTTTCAACGTCACGACGCCGTCTTTTACGAACACTTCGGTCTTGGTGCCGCTGACGTTGCGACGATACAGCAGAGCGGTTTTTACCTTCATGCTGATCCACGTATCCGAATTCTCGACGGGACGATCCCCTTTGACTTCGATACGGTTATCCACGCTCGTGACCCCGGGCAGTGCCTCGGCGGTGTCGGCGGCCATCGGTTTGTGGGTGTCGTTCCACACGTCGCCCGACAAGGTGACGGCGCCGTCCTTGGAGCTGATCCTGATTTTCTCGTCCTTGAGGTACGTCTTGTAGACGAAGCTCTTCCTGAACGAGGATTCGATGCGATCATCCGTCTCGGATGCGCGCAGAGCCACGCTGCTACCGAGCAGGGCGGCTGTGGCCGCAACAAGCGCCAATGGGTAGGTTACTTTCATTCGACTTCCTTCTTTCGGTTACTGCGGTTTGGGGTTTCTGATTGGAGACAAGATAAGCCGGTGCGTTGATCCTTCGCTATGGGGCAGAACCCTACCTCAATTGCTCACTGCAGCGACAAGTCCACCCGGCTTTGGCCTTGGTAAGATGGATCGACGGGTTGGGGCGTGATGATGAACAGCCGGTCAGCAGTGACTTGGCCGGTCTGCCGCAGGTAATTCCGCACCCGGTCCGCGCGCGCTTGCATCAAGTCGCGGAAATCGTCGGGCGTGATTTCGATCGTTTCGATGATTCTCGCTTCCGAGTCCATGAGATCGCCGCCGGCTGGTCGCCGTGGTCCGAAATTCTGCTTCGGCCGCACCGGGGCCGGTGCCTGGGCGGTGACGACCGGCGTTGTACCGACAGCCTCAAGAAGGGTGATGTGGAGCAGGCGCTCGTAATCTTGTGCCTCGATTTGAAATGTGCCGACGGCGCCGGTCGTTTTTCCCGCGGCGGTGAGTTCCTTGATCCGCCGGGCCTTAAGTTGCTGGTGAAGTTTGATCGTGGCCAAGGCGATGCGGTCGTTCAGGGTGTCGACAGAGCCGGTGATTTCGAGCTCGAGAGCGGGACGTTCGACGAGGGCTTTCGCGAGCGTGTCCAGTTTCTTGGTTTCCCCGGCCGCGAAGTCGGGGCGGCCCGGCTCAAAACTTACGAAACTCAGTTGCTCGCCGCCGCCGAACAGGGAGCCGAGCAGCGCGAACGGATTGCTCACGGTCTTGGTGATGAGACTCATGAAAACCCGCGAGATGACCGGGCCGAGTTGGAATTGGGGATCGTCCAAATTGCCATTCACCGGCACATCGAACGTGAGAACACCGTCGCGATCCTGCAGCAGCGCGATGGCGAGCTTGACGCGGAGTTGGGTGGCGTCGGGACTGTTGCTCTTTGCGCCGAGCCTCAATTGATGCGCCCTGAATTTGTTTTCCCCCTTGAGCACGCGTTGGTTCACGGTGTAATGCGACTCGATCGAGAGCTGGCCCTCGCGGATCGGGTAGCCCGCGTATTTTGCCGCGTACGGCGACCCGGGCGGCATTTCTCCGTTCTTCAGCGAAAGAACGAGATCGATTTTCAGATCGTCCGTCAGCGGGTTGATTGTGCCCAAGATTGTGAATGTCGAGTGGTCGTCCACTTTTCCGTGGAGGTCCACGCTCGCGGTTGCGTGCGCGATCGAGGACAGCCCGGTAACGCTACCGGCAATGTCCTGAATCTCGGCAACGACATTAGGCTCGATCGAGCGGTCGGCGAAGCCAACCGAGACGTTTTCTAAGGACACCGTGCCGATCTGGAACGGAAAAAGTTTGTCAAGCTGGAGCTTCACGTTCAGTTCGTGAAGTTTCTCCGCGTTCTTGACCATGCCTTTCCAATTGGAACTCTTGTCGGAATGGATGAACACGCTGCTCCGCAGGCCGGCAACGTTGACGGCCGCAACGTCGAGCCTGTGGGGCTGATAACGCAGGTTGAGTCCGGTCAGCGTGAGCGCATCCAGTTTGAGGAACTCTTCGCGGGCTTTCGTGTCCACAGAGGTGAAGTTGGCAACGCCCAGCTCCCCCGTGAACTGCACCAGTGGAACTGCGTGCCCGGCCGCCGTATACTGCACGCGCCCCTTGGCCAAGAGCGCGCCGCCTGTGATTTCGAGTTTCCAGAGTTCTTCGACGTACGGCTGGATCGCCCGCAGATCCAGATCGGTCACCTGGACTTGTACGTCGGCCGTGCGCGTGAATGGGAGCACCGTGCCCTGCAACGTAACCTTACCCGTCCCGTTGCAAAGCAAGGATAACACGGTTGCAACGGGCACATTTGCCTGATTTGAAAACCCATCAAGCGTAAGGCCGATCTGACTGAGTTTCAGGAGAAAGTTCCGCTTCAAATCGCTAAAGAAAAGCGTGCCGTCCGCGATGCTCAGTCGCTCGACCACGAAGTGCGACGACTCAATCTTTGTTTTGGTTTCAGGCGGCAATGCGCTCAACAGATTGAAAACGTTTAACTTTCCGTCTTGCTGCAAGATGACGCTCCCAAACGGCTTCTTGAGTCGAATCTCCTTGAACACCCAGACGCGCTTGAAGATCGAGACGAGTTGGAGATTCGCATACAACTCATCGAACGAGGAGAACATGTCGCCGTTCATCTCTTTCAGCGTGAATCCCCGGACTGTCAGAGACAGCGCGAATGGGTTCAGCTTGACCTGCTGCACGGCGACAGTGCGCTGGGTCATAGCGGGCAGTCGCTTCAGCAACTGCCATTTGATGATCGCGGGCAGAAGAAGGAAGCCTACCAGCGTGTAGACGATCAGGGGCATCCCGAAGCCCATCGTCCACCTCGCCAGCCGCGAACGGGATGTTTTCTTGCCGGTGCGAGCCCTGCACGAGGACGAGCGACTCCTGACGGAGGCGTGTGCCGGGGCGCTCTGGTTCGAGTCCGTAGTCGGCGTTGGTAAGCGTGCGCTGACTGACTCTCCATTTTGGAAGAGTCTTTTCACGACACGAAAATACGCCGCCAAAGCATGCGGGGGCTATGGGGTGTTAACCCCATAGAAAAAGGGCCGGTTCTTGGCGAAGCTTACCGGCGGTAATGAAGAAAGGAACAACAGTATGGGATTGATCCTATTAGTATTCGTAGTCCTCTTCCTCGTGGGCGCGTTGCCCACCTGGCCCCACAGTAAGAATTGGGGTTACTTTCCGAGCGGCGGGCTTGGATTGGTAGTCGCGATTCTGCTCGTGTTGGTTCTCATGGGTCGGATTTGAATGACGAGCGCGGCGAAGAACGTCTGCGGAACGCTGATCGTGTGTGCGCTGGTGGTGACGGGCTGTTCGACGGTTCAAAAAGTTCTCCCGATCACGGCTTGGCGTCAGGCCCGGGTGCGCAATGAAGGCTACAGCCTCCTGTACCAACTGCTGAGTCAAGAAAGTGACGCAGCCAAGCTCCTGATCATCAAACACGCTGACTCACCGGTTGCTGGCATCATCAAAGAGATCGCGAGCACCTGCGGTCAGGCCAAGAAGGAACTCGAGCAGTTTCATGAAAAGGACAGGCACCTCAACTTGGAGATGACACACCTGCCCGAGATCGAACAGAAGACGCGCGTCGCTATCGAGTCAACCGTGACCAAACAGCTACTCTTCTCCAGCGGCAAGAAGTTTGAAGTTCGCTTCCTCTTCACCCAGGCCGAGGCCATGAACTACGCCGCCCATCTGGCGAAGACATTGCACGAGCAAGAAGACAACCCGCTGCGCAAGGAGTTTCTGGTCGCGCTCTCGCAGCGATGCACCACGCTCCATGACAAAGCGATGAATCTTCTGAAATACTGATCGGGGCTGCGAGTAGGTAGGGTTTTACCCCATAGACGGCTTGTCGCGATCGTCCGATGATGACAGTGGATTTGTGCCGCAAGCATTTTGCACGAATATCATGAAGCGAAAATTGAGCAGGTTGTCGCGAGGATATGCGACGGCCTTACATCTACACTTGAAGCGCGGCCCGCGGGCCAGCCTGTTCCCGGCTCGTGAATTCGGACGCCGGGCCGAGGCCATCGGGCTGGAGACGTTGGACGTGGCCCGGATTCACGAGGCGGCGCTCGCCTCCCTGGAAGCCGCCAGCAGCAAAGATGGGATCATCAAACGGGCCGAGCTGTTTTTTGCCGAGGCCATCAGCCCGATCGAGAAGACGCATCGCGCCGCGCTCAAGGCCAACGCCCACCTGAATCAACTGAACAAGACGCTGGTCCGCCGCACGGTGGATTTGACGGCCTCGAGCCGGCACTTGAAACGGGGAATCGTCCAGCGCAAGATCGTGGAGCAAGCTCTCAAGAAAAGCACAGAGCACTACGCCCGGTTGGTCAAGGAGTCCCGGCGCTTGCAGAAACATTTGCGGCATCTGACCCACCGGCTGCTGCGGGCGCAGGAGGAGAAACGAACGAAGATCAGCCGCGGGTTGCATGATGAAATCGCCCAGACTTTGTTGGGCATCCATGTTCGGCTGTTGACGTTGAAACAGGAGGCCACGGTCAATACCCGGGGCTTCAAAAAAGAGATTGCCAGCACCCAACGGCTAGTGGAAAATTCCGTGAAAACCATGAAGAGGTTTGCGCGTGAATTCGGCAATCAACATGGCACGTAAGCTTACCGGATTATCGCGACGCTATCAGGCGGCGTTGCGCAAACACCTCAAACATGGCACACCGGCAAGCTCCGAGCCGGCCCAGTGGTTCGGCCAGCAGGCCATGAGCACCGGGCTGGAGACGTTGGACCTGGCGCGGGTTCACGAGCAAGCGTTGATCACCCTCGTGTTGCCGGGCTACTCCGCCAGAACCCGGGCCGCGATGATCCGTCGGGCGGGGGCTTTTTTTGCCAAGGCCATCACCCCGATCGAGAAGACGCATCGCACCGCGCGCGAGGCCAACGTCCGCTTGAATCAAATGATCGCGACGTTGAACCGGCACAGCGCGGATCTGGCCGACTCGAACCAGCAGTTGAAACAGGAAGTCGCCCAGCGCAAGACGGTGGAGAAATCCCTCCGCAACAGCGAGCGGCACTACAGCCAGTTGCTGGAGCAGTCGCGGCACATGCAGGAACAATTGCGGCATCTGTCCCGCCAGCTTCTGTTGGCGCAGGAGGAAGAACGCAAACGGATCAGCCGCGAACTGCACGATGAAATCGCCCAGACCTTGACCGGGATCAATGTCCGGCTGGCCGCTCTCAAGACGGAGGCCACGCGCAACACCAAGGGCCTCCAGAACAAGATCGCCAGTGCGCAACGGATGGTCGAAAAGTCGGTGGACATCGTGCATCGGTTCGCCCGGGAACTGCGCCCGACGGTGTTGGACGACCTGGGGCTGATTCCCGCGCTGCATACGTTTGTAAAAACCTTTTCGAAACAGACCCGCGTCCACGTGCGCCTGACGGTTTATGCGGCGGTGGAACAACTGGACAGCGTCCAGCGCACGGTGCTCTATCGCGTCGCCCAGGAAGCGCTGACCAATGTCGCCCGCCATGCCCGTGCCAGCCGGGTGGACGTCAGTATCCAGAAGCTGCCGGGCGCCGTGGGACTGACGATCAAGGACAACGGCAAGTCCTTTCAGGTGGATCGCGTGTTACACGCCAAAAAGAACAAACGCTTGGGATTACTCGGCATGCGCGAACGCGTGGAGATGGTCGGCGGCAATCTGCGCGTCGAATCCGCACCGGGGAAAGGCACGACCATCCGCGCCGAGATTCCATTCACCAACGGCGACCGGGTTTAGTGTTTATGAAAACTAACGGCTCCAAATCCACTTCTACAGCGACTGGTTTGCCCAAGTGCCCCACGGGCATCCAGGGTCTCGACGAAATTACCGGCGGCGGGTTGCCGCGCGGGCGGCCCACGCTCGTCTGCGGCGGCGCGGGGTGCGGCAAGACGCTGTTGGCCGCGGAATTCCTCGTGCGCGGCGCGGTGCAGTTCGGCGAGCCGGGCGTGTTCCTGGCCTTCGAGGAGACGGAAGCGGAGTTGAAGGCCAACGTCGCGTCACTCGGATTTGATCTGGTGGGCCTGGTCCGGCGCAAAAAAATCGTGCTCGACCACGTGTACATCGAGCGCAGTGAAATCCAGGAGACCGGCGAGTATGACCTCGAAGGGTTGTTCGTCCGGCTCAACCACGCGATTGATTCCATCGGCGCCAAGCGCGTGGTGCTGGACACGCTGGAAGCGCTGTTCGCCGGCATCCCCAACGAAGCCATCCTGCGCGCCGAGTTGCGCCGGCTCTTCCGCTGGCTCAAGGTCAAAGGCGTGACCGCCGTCATCACCGCCGAGCGCGGGCGCGAACAACTGACGCGCCACGGGCTGGAGGAATACGTGTCCGACTGCGTCATCCTGCTCGATCATCGGGTCAATGACCAGATCGCCACGCGGCATTTGCGGGTAGTGAAATATCGCGGCGCGCTGCACGGCACCAACGAATTTCCATTCCTCATCGGCGACGAGGGCGTCAGCGTGTTGCCCATCACGTCGCTGGGGCTGAATCACAAGGTGTCGAACGGGCGGATTTCCACCGGCATCGCGCGGCTCGACGCGATGCTGGGCGGGCGGGGTTTTTTTCGCGGCAGCAGCATCCTGCTCACGGGCACGCCCGGCACCGGCAAGACCAGCGTCGCCGCCAGCTTTGCCCAAGCCGCCGGCCGGCGCGGGGAGCGCACACTCTTTTTCTCGTTCGAGGAATCGCCCAACCAAATCATCCGCAACATGCATTCCATCGGGTTGCGCCTGGAGCCGTTGGTCCAGCGCGGTTTGCTGCGGTTTCACGCGGCGCGGCCCACGCTCTGCGGCCTGGAGATGCACCTGGCCACGATGTTCAAGGAGATCGCCGCGTTTGAACCGGCCGTCGTCATCGTGGACCCGATTACCAGCCTGCTGGTCGCGGGCACCGACTCCGAAACCAAGGGGATGGTGACGCGGCTGATTGATTTTCTGAAAGGCAGCCGGATCACCTCGTTCTTCACCAGCCTGACGCACGGCGGCCACGCGCTGCAACAAAGTGAAATGGCCATGTCCTCGCTCATGGACGCCTGGCTGTTGTTGCAGGATTTCGAAGGCAACGGCGAACGCAATCGCGTGCTCTACGTGCTCAAAGCCCGCGGCATGGCGCACTCGAACCAGGTCCGCGAGTTCCTGATTTCCAACCGGGGCATTGATCTCGTGGACGCTTACGTCGGCCCCAGCGGCGTCTTGACCGGCGCGTCCCGTGTGGCGCAAACCGCCCGCGAAAAAGCCGAAGCGCTGGCCAGCCGGCAGGAAGCCGCCCGCCGCCAACGAGAATTGAAACGCAAACGCGCGGCGCTCGAACAGCAGATCGCCGGGCTGCGCGCCGATTACGAAACCGAAGAAGTGGAATTGCGGCGTGTGGACGAACAGGCCGGCGCGCGAACGCTTGTGCTGACCGGCGAGCGGACCGAATTGGCCCGCTTGCGCCACGCGGATGCCACGGTAGCGGCTAGTGCGCCGGGCAAACCCAACCCGAAGAGCCAACGTTGAAAACCAAAACCGTGAGCCGACGTTCATCCGGCGCCCATCGCCGGCCAGCTAAACTCTGGCATCTGCGCCTGTACGTGGCCGGCCAGACGCCCAAATCGCTGACGGCGTTCGGGAATCTCAAAAGGATCTGCGAAAACCACCTCAAAGACCGCTACCGCATCGAGGTGATTGATTTGTTGGAGCAGCCCCAACTTTCCAAAGGGGACCAAATCCTCGCCATTCCCACGCTGGTGCGCAAGTTGCCGCAGCCCGTGCGAAAAATCATTGGCGACCTGTCCGACACCGAGCGTGTACTCGTCGGGTTGGATTTGCGCCGCGCCGATTAACCGAGACGAACGCCCGTGAAACGAAACAAAACCAGCCGCGCGACCAAGGCCTTCGAAAAGGCCCTGGCCACCCGGCCCACGGGCAAATACGTCCTGCGACTGTACGTGGCGGGGGCCACCGACCGATCGCGCCAGGCTCTTCTGCGCGTCCGCCGACTGTGCGAAACCGAACTCAACGGCGAATACGATCTGGAAGTGATTGACATCTATCAGCAGCCCATCCTCGCGCGCGACGGCCAGATTCTTGCGACCCCCACGCTCGTCCGGGAATTCCCGCGGCCGGTGCGCCGGTTCATCGGCAATCTCGCGAACACCAGCGGCCTGTTCGTCGGGTTGGATTTGGACACGAAAGGTGTGACCGCACTTTGAAAACGAAGACCCGCGAACTCGCCGAACTCCGCGCTCGCCTGGCCGACGCCGAGGAAACGCTCCGCGCCATCCGCACCGGCGAAGTGGATGCGGTGGTGGTCGCCGGCAAACAAGGGCCGCAAGTGTTCACGCTGGAAGGCGCCGAGCACGCCTACCGGGTGCTCATCGAATGCATGAACGAAGGGGCGCTGATCCTGACGGCGGACGGGTTGATCCTCTACGCCAACCAGAGTTTCGCCAAGATGGTCAAACGCCCGCTGAAGCAGGTGATGGGTCGCTCCTTTCACCACTTTCTCTCCGCCGCGAAGCAAGCCGTGCTGCGACCGCTCCTGAAACGAACGGTCAAAGCCGGCTTCCATATCCAGGCGCTCCTGCACGCCGGCGCCGGTTCGCCAATGCCGGCGCGCATCTCGAGTTGTCCGTTGGCCAAGAATGGTTCCAAACGCGCGACCTTCGGCATCGTGGTGACCGACATGACGGAGGCCCGGAACAACGAGGAAATGCTGCGGACCTTGACGCACCGCGTGGTGCAAGCGCAGGAAACCGAGCGCCGGCTCGTGGCCCTCGAATTGCACGACAACATCACCCAGCATCTCTGCGCCGTCCTCGCGCGCTGGCAAGCATTGGCGAACAAACTACCGGCACAAGAGAAAGCATCGCGGGGCGAGGTGACGAAACTCAGCGAGATGCTCGGCCAGACCGTCGAAGAAGTGCAGCGCATCGCGCGCAATCTGCGGCCCAGCGTCTTGGACGAGTTGGGCCTGATCCCCGCCCTGCGCGCCACCTGCACGGAGTTCGCCAAGCGGACGGGCGTGGCTCTCAAGCTGGCCTGCAAACCGTTGACCGCCCGGCTGCCCGCCGAAACCGAGTTGGCGCTCTACCGCATCGTCCAGAAAGCCTTGGAGAATGTGGAGAAGCACGCGCGCGCCCGCCACGTGACGGTGCACCTGACGAAGCAGCGCGGCATCGTGCAATTGACGATCAAGGACGACGGGATCGGCTTCGACCCGGATCAACCGCCGGCCCGACGCAAGGAAAAGCGCGACTTTTATCTGCTCCGAATGCGCGAGCGAGCGACCTACGTGGGCGGCGCTCTGATTGTCAAATCCGCTCCCCGCGCCGGCACGGAAATCATGGCGCGCATTCCCCTGCCGGCCACCTGAACTGACTTATGAAACGAATCACCGTCTTGCTGGCCGAAGATCACCAAATCGTGCGCGAAGGGTTTCGGTCTTTATTAAAGTCCGAAAGCGACATCGAAGTGGTCGGTGAAGCGCAGACCGGCCGCCAAGCGGTGACGCTGGCCAAGAAACTTCGTCCCGATGTCGTTGTCATGGACATCGCGATGCCGTTGCTCAACGGCTTGGAAGCCACCCGGCAAATTCGTAAAGCCCTGCCCGGCACCAAAGTGCTCATGCTCTCCGCGCACAGCGATGACGCGTACGTCGAACAAGCTGTTGCGTTCGGTGCAGTGGGTTTTCTGCTCAAACAAACCTCCTCGCACGATCTGTCCCGGGCGATTCGGGAAGTGTACAAAGGAAACACCTTTTTCAGTCCCTCCATCGCCAAGCGCCTCCATGCGCAAAAGTTGCCGGCTAACGGCAACCTGCTCCGGCAGCGCGTGGCGCGCCTGAGTTCGCGCGAGCTGGAGGTGCTCCAATTGATTGCCGAAGGGCTGCCCAACAAACAGGTGGCCGGTGAACTGGGCATCAGCATCAAGACGGTCGAGAAGCACCGGCAAAGTATGATGCAGAAGCTGAACATCCACGACGTGGCCGGTCTGACCCGGTACGCCATCGGTGCCGGCATCATCGAGAGCAGCGTCCAGTTAACGATCGTCTAGTTGCCGGGATAGATCCTCACATGGGGTGAACACCCCATAGCGGCTGCCCGGTCTTCTAGCCTAGTCTGAGGTCGTGAACGGAATTGCCATGCCACTCCAGATTGCCCTCTTTCTTGCGTCGGTCGCGGTCGTCGTCTTTGTTGTGATGTGCGTTCCGGCCATGCTCCAACTACGCAAACACGCCACGCGGATGGCGCAGACATTGGCGGAACTCAAAGCTGAGGTCTCGTTGCTGGTGCAGGACAGTCGCAAGCTGGTGGACAACGTCAACGACTTGTCCACGCGCGCCAACCAGCAGTGTGACGACGTCGAGGCCGTGATCCAAACCGTGCGCGGCTGGACGGATCGAGTGGATCACGTTGTCGAAGAAGTCGGCACGGCTCTGGAGCCGCCCATCCTGACGGCGGCACGCAACGCCCAGATTTTTCGTAAAGGGGTCGCGAAGTTTTTTGAGACGTTCTTGAATCGAAACCACAACACGTAAAAAGCGGAGGAAGAACATGTCAGATAACAATGAATCAACTCGGGTCGGCGGCTATCTCGCAGCGTTTGCGATTGGCGCGCTCATCGGAACCGGGACGGCTTTGTTGTACGCGCCGCGTTCCGGCAAAGAAACACGGAAACTGCTCGCCAAAAAAGGCCGCGAACTCAAGGGGCAGGCGGCCGATGCTTTGGATGAGGCCAAGGATTTTGTCGAAGGCAAGAAAGCGAAAATTGTCGCCGCCGTTGAAGCCGGCAAAGAGGTGATGCGCGAAGAGCGGGCCAAACACCTGAAGGCCGCTTAGTGGCCCGGGAATTTGCGAGCGCCGCTTGCGCCACCCTTAAAAGGCGTCCCCCACGCCGAGCCCTCACAACACAGGCGCTGGCGCGCGAGCAAAAAAGGAAAGAGGGTCAGTCTCCTCCGGACTGACCCTTCTTCCGCTTCAGTCGCTGCGCAACGAGATCCAGCCCGTAAACTCCGGTGGGGTGAACACCCTATAGCGCTCACCCGGCTTCCCATCTTATTCTCGTGCCATGAAAAGCAAATCGGCGAGCGCACGCCCACAAGCATCGACTGGGGACGCGACCCCGGCCACCGGCAATTTCAGACCGACGTGCGCCGCGCATGACGCCGAAATGCTGTTCGCTTGCCGGCCAAGAGCGCGCGTCGGTACGCCGGCAAGCCTCGAGTCGGCCGCCGGAGTCATCCGGCCAACGGCGCGAATGGGAATCGAACTCGTCATTCCTGCCGGAAACAACCCGGGCGTGTTGGCGCAAGTTCTGCACGTAGTGGCTGGCTCCAAGGTGAACATCCTCGCCTACTGCACATCGTTTGATCTGGACCGCTTCACCATCCTCCTCGTCACGGATGCCGCCCTAGCCGCCAAAACTGCACTCACCGACGCGGGGTTGGCTTGCACTGCCCACTCCGTGGTGCTGGTCAATGCTGAAGACCGCGCGGGCACCGTCGCGGCTCTGTTCAACCAACTGCTCAAGGCCGGGATTGATATCTGGTACGCGTACGTCGCCGCATTGAAACCGGCCGAGCTCTGCGCCGTCTTCAAAACCGTCGATGACCAGCGTGCTCTGCGTGTGCTTGCCACCAGCAACCTGATTCACACCGCCTCACGTTAGCGCCGAGGCCGTGTAGGAGCGGTGTAGTGTGAGAGTAGGCAGCGTAGTTGGAGGCGGGTGTCGGAATCGAACCGACTCATAGAGGTTTTGCAGACCTCCGCCTTCCCACTTGGCAAACCCGCCCGCTCAAGAGCGGCGAAATTAGCATGAGCCGCGCGCCGGTGCCACTGCAAAAAACTGCTGGCCACTGCGCGGGCCGCCACTATACTTGCCCCTCAAATGCCGGAAGCGCCAAAGAAAATCTCCATCCTCATCCCTGTCTTCAATGAGGTCCGTACTGTGGAAGAAATCGTGCGCCGCGTCCGTGCCGCGGACACGAGCGGCATGCAGCCGGAGATCATTCTGGTGGACGATGCCTCGACCGACGGCACGGCGGAGGTACTAAAGAAGATCCTTGCCGGCACAGATCTTAGGTCGTTCACGCATCCGCATAACCGGGGCAAGGGAGCTGCGATTCGCACCGCCATCGAGCACGCGACGGGCGACATCCTGCTGATCCAGGACGCCGACCTTGAATACGATCCGTCCGATTATCCGAAGCTGCTCGCGCCGATTCTCGATGGCCGGGCGGACGTGGTGTACGGCTCGCGTTTTGCCGGCGGGACACATCGCGTGCTCTTGTTTTGGCATTACATGGCCAACCGGTTTCTCACGCTTCTGTCCAACATGCTTTGCAACCTCAACCTCACCGACATGGAGACCTGCTACAAGGTCTTCCGTCGCGAGTGTGTGAAGGACATGAAGCTCACCTCCGAACGGTTCGGCATCGAACCGGAACTCACCGCCAAGCTCGCGCGCCGTCGCTGCCGGTTCTACGAGACCGGCATCAACTACTCCGGCCGCGATTACAGCGAAGGCAAGAAAATCGGCTGGAAAGACGGCGTCGCCGCCCTTTGGTTTATCTTCCGGTATCGCTTCTTCGACTAGGCACGCGCGAAAGTACGCAATCGTTCGATGACGCGAACGAGAGCATCGAGGATGAGGTCCACGTCTTCGCCGGTATTGCTCTTCCCGAACGAGAAGCGGACGGCGGCGCGGGCGAGTTCGTGCGGCAGGCCCATCGCCTTGAGCACGTGCGAGGGTTCGAGTGAGCCGACCGCGCACGCGGAGCCGCTCGACGCCGCGACGCCTTCGAGGTCGAGGCCGAGCAGCAAGCCCTCTTCTTCGCAGCCGCTGAAACTGAAATTGACCGTGTTGCCGATGCGTTGCCGCACATGACCATTGCGATGTGCGCCGGTCACGCGCTCGGCGATTCCGACCGCGAGCTTTTCGCACAGGCCGAACAGCCGGCACTGCTCTTCGGGCATCTTCGCGGTCACAAGTTCGGCGGCTTTCGCCAAGCCGACGATGCCGGCCACGTTCTCCGTACCGGCGCGGCGGTCGTTCTCGTGGCTGCCGCCGAAAAGAAGCGGATCGAGCTTCGTGCCGCGACGGATGTAGAGCACGCCGGCGCCTTTCGGCCCGCAAAACTTGTGCGCGGAGATCGACAGCAAATCGACGCCCCACTCATCGACGTTGACTGGCTGCTTGCCGAACGATTGCACGGCATCGGTGTGGAATGGCACGCCGCGTTCGCGACAAATGCCGGCCAGTTTTTTGATCGGTTGAATCGTGCCGGTCTCGTTGTTGGCGGACATGATCGAAACCAACACGGTGTCGTTGCGAATCGCTTTGCGAAGGTCGCCGGGATCGACGAGGCAATCGCGGCTGACCGGCAAGTATGTGACATCGTTGCGTCGTTGGCAGGCGTGGAGGACGGCGTGATGTTCAATGCTGCTGGTGATGATGTGACCGGCACGAACGCCGAAGATGGCGTTGTTGTCCGCTTCGGTGCCGCCGCCGGTGAAAACAATTTCACCTTCCTGCGCGCCGAGCAAGCCGGCCACGCGCACGCGCGCATCGTCAATTGCGGCGCGCGCCTCCCGGCCAACCGCGTGCACGCTACTGGCGTTGCCGAAGTGCTCGCGCAGGTACGGCAGCATCGCGTCGAGCACGGCCGGGTCAAGCGGGGTGGTGGCGTTGTGATCGGCGTAGATGCGTGGCATGGCAACCACTCTTATCTAGATGTCGGCGCCGTGAAAATGGCCGATCATCCGGTCCCGGTCGCTGGCAGCGGTCTTCATTTTCACTTCACCACCCTCGGCGTACACGACGGTCTTTGGCGGCACCGGTTCCAGCAGCCAGACGTTACCGCCGATGATGGAGTCGTGACCGATGGCAACCGGGCCGAGGATCGTGGCGCCGGCGTAGATGGTGACATTGTCTTTGATGTTGGGGTGACGCTTGATGCCTTTGACGACGCGGCCCTTTTCGTCTTTCGGGAAACTTTTCGCGCCGAGCGTGACGCCCTGGTAAATCTTCACGTGCTTGCCGATGTGGGTCGTCTCGCCAATCACGACGCCGGTCCCGTGGTCGATGAAGAAATGCGGACCGATCTCGGCGCCGGGATGGATATCAATGCCGGTCTTGTTGTGCGCCCACTCCGTCATGATGCGCGGGATGAGGGCGATGTGGTGCTGGTAGAGCAGGTGCGCCATGCGTTGCACGGCGACCGCTTCGATGCCGGGATAGGCGACAATGATTTCCTCGTTGCTGATGGCGGCCGGATCGCCCTCGTACGCCGCCGTCACGTCCGTCTGCAGAATCGCCCGGACGCCGGGCAACTCGTTGAGAAAGTCCCGCGTCAAGCGCGCCGCGGTGGCCGGTAAATCATTCTTGTCGCAATCGGGGCAGGGCCGGTATTCGAGGCTGCGATGGATCTCGTTCTCCAACCGGCGCGCGATGGACGACACAAGTTCCGAAGTGTAGGCCGGCAACTGGCTGGAGTGCAGTGCGTCCTTGTCGTAGAAGCCCGGGAACACGAGCCGCAACAAGTCGCGCGTGATTTCCACGATTGCGTCGCGCGACGGCAAGTTCGTCCCATCGAGATGATTAATCCCGCCGTACTTGTGGAACGACTCCACGAGGCCTTCGACGATGTCCGCGAGCTTCTTTGCCATGACGATAAGATACTAGCCGCGAAGCGCGTCCTCGACAAGTCCCAGTCCGGGTAGACTCAATCTCGCTCCGGGGGCAACTCGCGCGCGTGTTTCGTCATTACTTTGGCTGCTGTGCCGGTTGGCTTACGCCGGGAGGAGTCCACTTCAAGGCGACCGTTCGTTCCTTTTCCGGGTCAAAAACGACCTCGGGCCGATACGCATCGGGAACTTTGGCATCGGCGCCGCACTTCGGGCATTGGATGACGAGACCGGCTCCTGTTTCGTCGATCACCAAGTGGTGTTCGCAGGCTGGGCAGCTAAAGCGAATATCCATAACTCGCGTTTCTCCCCACCACGACCAGCCAAACGTTAATCCCGGGCAGTGCGCGCCGCAAGGTATTTTCGCGCCTTCGGCTCACCGCACGCTGCACCCGTGTTCTCCCTCACATTCGTCCGGATCGGCGGTCTAGGGAACGGTCACGGGCGACGGTCGAGAAGCTTCTCGAGGCGATCCCGGTAATTGCGGCTGAGGGTGAGTTTCTCGGCGTTGTGCAGCACGACGGCGTAATCGCCGTAGAACATCGGCTGGAGTTCTTTCACCCGGTCGAGATTCACAATGGCCGACCGGCTGATGCGCAGAAACTTTTCGGACGGCAACTGCGACTCCAGGCTGGCGAGCGTTTCGCGGACGTAATGTTTGTCGGCGCCGGCATGGAGGCGCACGTAGTTGCCGTCGGCTTCGAGCCAGTCGATCGCGTCGGTGCGGACGAACACGACCCGGCCGTCCTCCTTGAACACGAGCCGGTCGGGTTTCTTGAAGCCGGGACGCAGATCGTCGAGCAACGCGGCGAGACGTTGGTCGAGCGGAGCGTCCTTGGCGGCGTGGAGCCGTTTGCGGACGTGGTCGAGCGCCTTTTGAAATCGGGCGCGATCAAACGGCTTGAGCAGATAGTCAATCGCGTGAATCTCGAAGGCTTGCAGCGCGTATTGGTCGAACGCGGTGACGAAGATAACGAGCGGCATCGTGTGGCCGGCTTTGGTGACCGCCTCGCAGACATCGAAGCCGGTGAGTCGCGGCATCTGCACGTCGAGAAAAACAAGATCCGGCAACTCGCGCGTGATGCCTTCGACGGCTTCGCGGCCGTTGGCGTATTCGCCGGTGATCTCGAAATCCGTCTCGTCCCGGAGCAAGTGCCGGAGACGTGCGCGCGCGGGCGATTCGTCGTCCACAATCGCGGCGCGGATTTTGGCTTTCGACGCCATGCGGTTCAGGCGGTGCCGGTGCGGGTTCGGTAGGGGATCGTGATGCGCGCTTCGAGGCCGCCGCCCGTGGCGCGGTTCAACTCCAACTTCTGGTTGTCGCCGTAGAGATGCCGGAGGCGCGAGCGGGTGTTGGACAAGCCGATGCCTTCGTGGGGCGGCGCGTTCGTGTCTTCCGGCAGGCCGTCGCCGTTGTCGCTGACGGTCAATTCGAGGACGCCGTCGCGGCGCTGGGCGGTGATGGCGAGCCGTCCTTTCTCTTCGCGTTGCTCGATGCCGTGACGGATGGCGTTTTCGACGATCGGCTGGAGGATGAGATACGGCACGAGCGCGTCCTGCAAGCCGGCCTCGATCTTCCGCTCGACGTGGAGCCGGTCGGCAAAGCGCGTTTGTTCAATCTCCAGATACAGGTCGAGGAACGAGAGTTCCTGCTGGAGCGGAACCTCGCGCTCTTTGGATTTGTCGAGACTGAGGCGCAACAGATCGCTGAGCCGGGCGACGACGCGCTCGGCGGCGTCGGGGTTCTCGTGGATCAACGCCGAGACGGTGTGGAGCGTGTTGAAAAGAAAATGCGGATTGAGCTGCATCCGCAACGCATCGAGGCGCGCCTCGACGAGTTGCTGCTGAAGCTCGGCTTCCTGCACCTGTTGTTGCCGGTACCGCTCGTAGCTGTGCCAGCCGGTCTGAATCATCAGCACCGTCCAGTACATCACGGTGTTCCAGACGAAATAGCTGGCGAAGAATTTCCGGAACAGATACTCAAACGTCAGGACCTGGCCGGTCTGCACCGAGATCTCGCCGGCTTCGAGCCAGGCGACCGTGCACACATAGCTCGGCCAGAAAATCAACGCGCCGACGAAATGCGTCGCCAGCCACCGGCCTACGCGGCCCGGTTCCAACCGGACGCGCCGACCGAGCCAGAGAATGCCGATCGCCAGAACGCCAAACGCGTAGAACTCCTTGAACGACCGGCGAAACGCCAGATCCCATCCCACGGGCTTGTCGAAGTGCATCTGGGCCACGTGCGTAGAGACGGCTTCCGCCAGCGCGATCGCCGTCCACACCGTGATATACAACCCGACGCGGAACCAGCGATTCTGCGTCAAGGGAGGCTTGGGCGTCATGGCGTTCAAATTGTACTCCGACCGGCGGCGTCTGTCGTCAAAAAATCAACGGGCATGACGACGGGGACGAAGTCTGTCCACTCCGGCGCAATCGAGTTGCCGCGATCGGCGCGTTGCTGACGGTCGTGGCGCGGATGTATTCGACTCCGGCGGTCGGCGCGCGGGTGGCTTTGCGCGTGCCGAGGTCATCGAGGCCGGCCGCGAAATGCGCCATCGAGGAGACGGCAAACACAACCATCACGATGCCGGCCAGACCCAGGCCGGCGAACGCCACCGTCTCTTCGCGTTCACGAACATCATTCACGAACAGATTATGGTTCTTCATGGCTTGTTTCTCCTTCGTTGTCATGCGCCACTTATGACGCATGATCTTGAGGCGCGATACCGGGATGTGACGAAGCGCCGGTACGATGGGACGAACGGCTGGCCGGCAGGGATGAAATCAGACGAACTCGGCGGCGATCTCGTCGGCAAAGAGAATGCCGCGTCGGGTGGGCTGAAGCCGGCCATCG